>ENA-OSEO01000046-OSEO01000046.1-sediment-metagenome-genome-assembly--contig:-NODE-46-length-307127-cov-10.950249_pt1 | contig 307127 bp, 256 predicted proteins | sample MGYA00237883_ERZ534232 | MGnify/ENA metagenome assembly ERZ534232
GGAACCAACCAGCAATGGACCTGTCATATCAAGTTTTTTGAGGTATGAGGTATGAGAAAGGAGATTTTTGATAATGAACTTTGGTCGCAAGAAGATGTGGCCAAACATTTTAAGGTTTCCAGCAACACGATAAAAAACTGGCGTGAGCGGGGCCTATTGAGTTATTTTATTGCACCGGGGTCAAATCGCAAGTTATATTATCGTGTGGAAGTCGAGGAATTTCAGGAAACATTTACCAGATGGAGAAAGGAGGCCAAAAAACAAAACAATCGTGTAGATAGGGCAAAGCCACGGCTGTCTTCCGATGTTGATTGGAGGATAAGCTAATGGCGAAACGAAAAGACGATAAATATTTGCAAAAAAGAGATGGCATTTTTTACTTCCGCAAACGGCATAATAAAATGACTTTCAAGCGGTCCTTGAATACAAACGACAGGAAAACGGCACAGGATTTGAGAGACATCTATCTCTCTAACCTTATTGAATACGGACAGCTTGACCCTCCCGTAGAGCCGGTTATAGAAGTCCCTACCTTTGGGAAAATGGCCAAACAATGGGCAGAAAACCACCGATCTCAAGTCAGGTACACGACATGGCCGGATTATGTTTCTGCCATGAACGGACACATCCTGCCGGTTTTTAAAGATTTCCCCATAACGGAAATTACCTATCAGGATTTGTTCGATTTCAGGAAAAATCTAAACGTGGGGCCGAAAAGAGCCAATAACATTATGTCGATAATGAAGTCAGTGTTTGACCTTGCCAAGATAAAGAAAATGATTAAGGACAACGTCGTGCGTGATCTGAAGCGACTTCCCGAAGAAGCCCCTGAAATTCACCCCTTTACTTATGAAGAGGCCAACCGAATTCTCGATGCCATCCATCCCTGGTACAAACCATACGCAAGCGTTGCGTTCTTTACCGGGATGCGGGCAGGAGAACAGAATGGTCTGGCTTGGTCTGATTTTTTGGTTGATATGAAACCGGGACCACATATCTTTATTCACAAGACCTATGTGTATAAACGAGAAAGCATCCCCAAGACCAAAAAATCGAAGCGGTATATCAGTTGCCTGCCACAGGTACTCGATGCTTTGGCTGAACAAAGAAAGCTGACAGGGAATAGCAAATACATTTTCCTGACCATAGACGGCAACCGGATGACACCTGACCATTTTCGGAAAGAGGTGTGGATGCCAGCGCTTGAAAAGGCAGGGCTTGAATATCGCCCGGCGATCCAGATGAGACATACTTTCGCAACAATGATGCTGTCAGCCGGTGAGGATATCGGCTGGGTTCAGAACATGTTGGGGCATTCATCTTTGCAGATGATCTTCCAACGCTATTTCGCTTGGATTCCCAAGGAAACCCGGTCGGACGGGAAAGCGTTTTTGCGATACATTAAAGACACGTCTGCTAAACCGACAGAGACCAGCGTTGATGAAGTTGCGGAAGTCCTGGAAACTGAAAAAGTGTGTACCAATATTGTACCACTGGCTGAATATCGAGATAAAAAAAGGAGCTTAGGAATGACCTAAGCCCCTGATTTTATTGTGGTAGCGGGGGCTGGATTCGAACCAACGACCTTCGGGTTATGAGCCCGACGAGCTACCAGACTGCTCCACCCCGCATCAGTAAAAACGTCTTATAGCCAGTTAAGTGGGTGACGTCAAGGCGTTTTTTTGGCTTGGGTCATTTGGTGGTTTCGGTCAGGGCCATCAGGCGCCGTTGCAGTGTCCTGGCTTCTTCGGGAGACAAAGCGCCGCTTTTGGCGCGCACGAGGATCTGCTTGCGGCGGTTGGTCTGACCGTTGACAATGCTCAGGGTCGATTTGGGGCGCTCCAGGGCTTTGGCCAGCACCTCGATGCACTGTTCGTTGGCCGCGCCTTCCACGGGCGGGGCGGTCAGTTTGATTTTCAGGGCATCCTGGTGAAGCCCCACGACCGCTTTTTTAGAGGCACGCGGCTGAACAAGGACCCAGAAGGTGAGGCCGTCGGCGGTGGTTTTGATGTCAAGCATGGCCCGGCTCGCGGTGGCGGCGGATGAGGTCGCGCATGAACTGCGGCGGCCGGATGATCCGTCCCTCCCGATTGAGAAAGGCATGGCGCGTATAGCCGGTGGCGTGGACCGTTGCGCCGTCGGCGCTGGCGATGCGGTAGTCGATCTTCAGGCCGCCCTTCATCTCGGTGTCCAGGCTGGCTTGGATGGTGAGCACATCGTCGTAGCGGGCCGGTGTCATGTACTTGCAGTAGGCTTCGGAGACCGGCAGCAAAATGCCCTGGGCCTCGATCTCCCGGTAGGGCAGGCCCCAGGCGCGCAACAGTTCGGTGCGGCCGATTTCGAACCAGCGCAGGTAGTTGGCGTAGTAGGCGATGCCCATGAGATCGGTATCGCCATATATAACACGATAGGTGGTTTGGTGGCTGAGCATCTTATTTATTGATCAGCAGTTTTGCGATGGCCTCTTGGATGGCCGCGTATTCGTTGGTTACCGGGAACTGGGGATATTCGTCGATGACATTCTGCGGCGGTCGGAACAGAAAACCGTGCTCGGCGGTCTTGAGCATGCTGATGTCGTTATAAGAGTCGCCCATGGCGATGACCTTGAAGTTCAATCCGTGCAAAGCTTCCACCACGTGGCGCTTGCCGTCGGGCTGGCGCAGGCGGTAGTCGGCGATGGCGCCCGAGCCATCGATGACCAGGGAGTTGCAGAAAAGGGTGGGCCAGCCCAGCTTGGCCATCAGGGGCTTGGCAAACTCCTTATAGGTATCCGACACGATGATTACCTGGGTCTGGGAGCGCAGCCAGTCGAGGAAGGCCACGGCGCCAGGCAAGGGGTCCATGGCCTGGATGACGTCGGTGATATCCTTGAGCTTGAGTCCATGCTGGTCCAGAATGCCCAGGCGTTTGCGCATCAGCAGGTCATAGTCGGAGATGTCGCGGGTGGTCAGCCGCAGTTCTTCGATGCCGGTCTTCTGGGCGACGTGAATCCAGATCTCGGGAACCAATACTCCTTCCAAATCCGTACAAACGATGTGCATGGTTTCTCTCGGCTTCTCTTTTGGTGAGTGGTCGTTGTCTTGTTTCGCCTGCTCAATGCTCCTGATCGTTGTCTTCAATGCGGATGAGCATGGGCGCGGCGCCCACGACCCCCAGGTCGCGAATCTGGTCCAGGGCCTTGCGCACATCCGATTCCTTGGCGCGGTGGGTCAGCATGACGATGGGGACATGGCCATCGGTCTTGCGGCCCTTTTGCTGCACCGATTTGATGCTGATGCCGTTTTGGCCCAGGATGCCGGCGATGGTCGCCAGTACGCCCGGTTTGTCTTCCACGGTGAAGCGAAAGTAGTAATGGGTTACGATTTCGGTGACCGGCATGACCGGCGTGGCACGGATCTGGTCGGGCTGGTAGCCGGTCAGGGGCACCCGGCCGACGGCGCCGTACCGCAGGTTGCGGGCCAGGTCCACGATGTCGCTCAGAACCGCGCTGGCCGTGGGCAGCATGCCCGCGCCGCGGCCGGAGAGAAACAGATCCTGCACGGCATGGCCGTTGACCGTGATGGCGTTGAGCGTGCCGTTGACGTTGGACAGGATGTTGTCCAGCGGGATCATGGCCGGGTGAACCCGCGCCTCCACCGAACCGCCGCGGTTCTTGCTGATGGCCAGCAGTTTGATGCGATAGCCGAAATCGGCGGCGAACTGGATGTCCAGCGGCGTGATGGCCGAGATGCCTTCGATGTAGATCCCGTCGTAATCGATGTGCGTGCCGTAGGCCAGGGCCGTGAGAATCGCCAGTTTATGGGCCGTGTCGAACCCGCCGACGTCCAAGGTGGGGTCGGCTTCGGCGTATCCGCCGGCCTGGGCCTGGGCCAGGGCCGTGGCAAAAGCGATACCCTCTTCGGTGATCTTGGAGAGGATATAGTTGCAGGTGCCGTTGAGGATGCCGGTCATGCCCTGGATGGTGTTGCCCACCAGGGCTTCGCGCAGGGTTTTGACGATGGGCATGCAGCCGCCCACGCTGGCTTCGAAGCCCAGGTCCACACCGGCCGCCGCGGCGGCCCGGAAAAGATCGTTGCCGTGGGTGGCCAGCAAGGCCTTGTTGGCGGTGACCACGTGCTTGCCGTTTTGGATGGCGGCCAGCACCAGATCCTTGGCCAGGGTGGTGCCGCCGATCATCTCGATGACGATATCCACTTGGGGGTCGTTGACCACGCGCCAGGCGTCGTCGATGAACACCCCCGGGTCAAACGACACGCCCCGGTCGGTGGTCCGGTCGATGTCGGCGACATAGCGCAGCACCAGGGGGATGCCGGTGCGCTGGCGGATCGTTTCCCGCTGGTGGATCAGCAGACGGGCGACCCCCGTGCCTACGGTGCCGCACCCCATCAAACCCAATTGAACCGGTTGCATCTGTGCTCCTTGCCTTTACTTTCAATAGTGACGGGATATTTCGTATATCCCCGCGCCCAAAGTCAATAGAAAAGGCTTTCAAAACTTTTCTTTTGACTTTTTGGGGCGCTCAGTTTATCGATGCAGGTGATTTTACGACGTTTTAACTAGGAGATCCCAGCATGAACAAACCTTTGACCTATAGCGATGCGGGCGTGGATATCGATAAAGCCGATCGGTTGGTGCAATCGATTAAATCCATCGCCCAGCAGACCCGCGTCTCCGGCGTGATGGGGGAGATTGGCGGATTCGGCGGTTTGTTTTCGTTGAATGTCTCCAACATGGAAAGTCCGGTGCTGGTGAGTTCCACCGATGGCGTTGGGACCAAGCTCAAAATCGCTTTCATGATGGACAAGCATGACACCGTCGGCATCGACCTGGTGGCCATGAGCGTCAACGACATCGCCGTACAAGGCGCCAAGCCGCTCTTCTTCCTCGATTATCTGGCCTGCGGCAAGCTCGACAACCAGAAGGTGACCGATATCGTCCAGGGCGTCGGCAAAGGCTGCCAGGAGGCGCGCTGTGCCCTGATCGGCGGGGAAACCGCCGAGATGCCCGGTTTCTATGCCGACGGTGAGTACGATCTGGCCGGTTTCGCCGTGGGCATCGTGGACAACAGCAAGATCGTCGATGGCTCCGAGATCCAGGTGGGTCACCAGATCGTCGGCATCGCCTCCAATGGCGTGCACAGCAACGGGTTTTCCCTGGTGCGCAAGATCTGTTTCGATCATCTCGAGCTGAGCGTGGATAGCCACGTGCCCGAGTTGGGGCGCACCCTGGGCGAAGAGCTGCTGACGCCCACCAAGATCTACTCCGAAACGGTCCAGAACCTGATTCGCGATTTGCCCATCCGCGGGCTGGCCCACATCACCGGCGGCGGCATCGTGCTCAATGCCCTGCGGATCATTCCCCAGGCTTGCGGTGTCATGCTCAAGCGCGGCAGTTGGGATGTGCCGCCCATCTTCGATTTTCTCCAACGTTCCGGCAATGTGGATGAAGGCGAAATGCTGCGCGTCTTCAACAACGGCATCGGCATGGTGGCGGTGGTGCCGGAGGCCCACGTTCAGGATGTGCTGGCCCGCCTGGCGGCCATGAAAGAGAAGGGGTTTGTCATCGGACAGATCGTCGCCCGCGAAGCCACGGATGAAAGCCGGTTCGCCTGGATGTAGCCAGTGGAGAAATCATGAAGTCGATCGGGCGCAATCTTATTCGACGTCTGCTGGCCTGGATCGCCAAGGGTGCCCAGGCCAATCCCGCTTGCCGGTCGTGAGCGCCTCGAAGGGGCTCCGGGGCGGGGCCATCCACCAAACGCAAGTAAAGCCACTCAAGTCAGCCTACGGCGCCGGAGCATGTTGTTCGCCTTTGCCCGCCGTTGAAACCGTAGTCACATGAATGTATTGGGTATCGAATCGTCGTGCGATGAAACCGCCGCGGCCGTCGTGGTGGACGGGCGACACATCTTGTCTTCGGTGGTGGCCTCCCAGATCGCGCTGCACCGCCCCTATGGGGGCGTCGTCCCCGAGCTGGCCTCGCGCAGCCATATCGAGGCCATTGCGCCGGTGGTGGACCAGGCCCTGGCCGAGGCCGGACTGGGGGTCAACGAGATCGAAGGGGTTTGCGTAACCCAGGGCCCGGGCCTGGTGGGCTGCCTGCTGGTCGGCTTCTGCTTTGCCAAAGCCTTTGCCTTTGCCCGCGGATTGCCCTGGGTGGGGGTGGACCACCTGGCCGCCCATCTGCACTCGATCCAACTGAGCGACGATCCGCCCGGCTACCCGTTGGTGGCGCTGCTGGCCTCGGGCGGACATACCGCGCTTTACTACCTTACGTCTGTGGAGCGCCAGGTGCTGCTCGGACAGACCCGGGACGATGCGGCCGGCGAAGCCTACGACAAAGTGGCCAAGATGCTGGGGCTGGGATATCCCGGCGGGGCGGCCATCGAGCACCTGGCGGCCAAGGGAGATCCGCGGCGCATCGCCTTCACGCGGCCCTATCTTGACAAGGCCGCTTTCGATTTTAGTTTTAGCGGACTGAAAAGTGCGGTGTATCGCTATATTCAGACGCAACCCCATGCCGTTGAAAAGAACGCGGCCGACATCGCCGCGGGTTTCCAGGCGGCGGTAATGGAAGTACTGATTCACAAACTGCTTTGGGCCGCGGAAGACAAAGCCTGTCCGCGGGTGGCCCTGGTGGGCGGCGTGGCGGCCAACGGCGCACTGCGTCGAGGTCTGACCCAGGCGGCCGAAGCAAAAGGCATACAGGTGTTCATTCCCCCCTTGCCCCTTTGCGGCGACAATGCGGCCATGATCGCCGCCGCCGGTTACCACACCCTCAAAGCCGGCGTTGTCAGTGCTCTGGATGCCGATGTGTATTCGCGCCATCGGGTATAGTGGCTTTTTCTCCGCCGTTTAACGACAGTTGGCGGGCGACCTCTCTTTCCCAAACGTAAAGGATGGAATCATGGAAAACTCTCCCTCTGGCGTACAAAACGAAAGTGGATGCTGTTCGATGAAAGAACTGGTTGAAATCATGGCGCGTTCGCTCGTGGATAAACCGGAAGCCATCTCGGTCAACGAAATCGGCGGCGCCCACTCCTCCATTCTAGAGCTCAAGGTGGCCAAGGAGGATATCGGCAAGATCATCGGCAAACAAGGACGGACGGCCGATGCCATGCGAACCATCCTCAGTGCGGTGGCCGCCAAGATGCACAAGCGTTCGGTGCTCGAAGTCATCGGTTAGGTGCCAGGATCTTGCCACGGCCCGCTGTCCGAAACGATCATCGTCGCTGACCGTGCATGGGCCAGCGCGCAATCGGGTCCATGCACAGTCGCATGGGGCATCTCGCCTAGTTCTCAAGATCGTCCCGTTCGGAACTATGGGTCATATATGGTCAACGGTCATATATGACCACCTGAAATCGTGTTTCTTCCCCCCCCGGGCCCACTTTTTGGATTTTAATTAGATCGTTAAATCAATCGGGTATGGCCATACGCGCCGAATACACGCGGTTCGGCATGAACTTTGACTATAGCATAGTGACTATCCAGCGCCTGTTGGCGGCGGAAGCCTGTTGGCCCCAACCTCATCATACTAAAGGATTAAATCATGGGAACACCTCTCGACGCAGCGCAAATTGACAACGGTAGCTCCTCGATCAAGGAAATCGTTGAGGCCATGGCCCGCGCTTTGGTGGATCGGCCGCAAGCCGTATCCGTCGCGGAAATCAGCAGTGCATATTCCTGCATCGTCGAACTTTCGGTGGCCAAGGAAGACATCGGCAAGATCATCGGCAAGCAAGGGCGGACCGCCGATGCCATGCGGACCATCGTCGGGGCTGTTTCGGCGAAGATGAACAGGCGCTCGGTGCTCGAAATTATCGATTGAGGTCAAAGATCGATGCACCCGAAAGGGGACTGCAACGATCGTTGTCCGAATAACCCTGAGCGCCTTGCCGGAAGGCAGAAGTAGGTCGTGCAGGCAATGCTCTCGATGATCGGGTCGATGGGAAAGAAGATAAGATGGACAATCCCGGGAAAGGAGACCGTATGAGCAAGCAACCGCAATCTAAAAGTATCGAGCAATTACTGGCCGAGGCTGACCAACTCATCCAAAAGATCAATTCCGATGCCATCAAGGAGCTGAAGGCCGAGCATCGTCTCGAATTCGAGAAACACCACCAAAACTTGAATCGAATCAAGGCCGAGGTTCAGGAGCGGAAGGAGAGGAAAGAAGCAGCGAAATTGGGCTCGGGCGCCGAGGGCGTGCACGAGGCGATCCAGGACATCGTCAAGGCCATGGGGGAGTTCTCCAAATATCTTTCTTGATTTTGGGTCGAAACATATCCCCCAAGGCACCGGCCAAATGCTATCTTTTGACAACCCTGCCGCCATATGGCAATTGGGGCGTCAGTAATACGCATCGGGCATTAACGCGCTGATTCAAGCCCGACCCAGCGTTCCAGCGCGCCGCCCGCACGATTCGTCGTCGGTTGCGCGTGTGTCAGGGTTACCCCGGAAAGGCGATTCGTCATGAAAAAGTTTGGAATCATCGTCGGCGTCGTAGTTCTTCTGATCGTTCTGATCTTCGTCGGGTGGATCGTCAGTCGCCCCGATCGCGGGACAACCGGTTCGGTCAGCACCAAATTTCGGTGGCTCGGCCCCAACGACAAGGTCGTGGTCGACGGCTTCAACGACCCCAAAGTCCAGGGGGTCGCCTGCCACATCTCCCGGGCCCAGACCGGCGGTGTGAAAGGCGCCATGGGCGTGGCCGAGGACACGAGCGACGCCAGCATCGCCTGCCGTCAGATCGGTCCGATCAAGTTTCTCGACGAATTCAAGGACGGTGAGCAGGTCTTCGACGAACACCGCAGCCTCGTTTTCAAGAAGTTGCAGGTTGTGCGCTTCTTCGACCGCGAGCGCAACGTGCTGGTCTACGTCTCCTATAGCGATCGGGTGATCGAGGGCAGCCCCCAGAACAGCATCAGCACGGTGCCGATCATGGGGTGGCCGGCGCCTTAAACCACAAGATCCGCACTCAATGGAGCGCGCTGTCCGGGTCAGACCGGGATGGCCGCTCCCTCTTCCAGCCGCTCCTGGCATCGGGCACCAAAAAGGTTCCGGACGAGGGCCATATGTGACCAGCGGTTAAATCTGACCTCCATTGTCCGGCTGGCGGCACCGGGCCGGGCAATCCTATTTTGTCGATTCTTCCAAAAAAATCGGAATGATGGGCAGCTGTTCCCGTTGTGTTGCCGGTTGGCACGACAATTGAGTTTAAGGTTATGATTCGCGGGAACGGTTTTGAGATCGGCACCCGTTCACAAGCATCCAAACCCAATCGACTCCGGAAAGGTAAAACCCCAATGAGAAGGAACACAATTCTCATCATCATGCTGCTGGTCGTAGGGATCGTGACCTGTGGGTATTTAGGGATCGCTTACTCGGGCAGGGGAAATTTCGCCGATCCCGGTCCACTGGAAATGATGATGGAGAAAACGAGCACGCTTGCGGTACCGTCGGTGGCCGGTTCGATTGCCTTCGTGGGCGGTATCGTCTTGCTGGTCATGGGCCGAAAAAGGGGTTGAACCGATGAAGTGCCGGGGAAATATGGGGCAATTCCCATGGAATTAATATATGGTGGTTTTAAAGTAAAAGCGGATGCCCCTTCCTGAAAAAGTCCGTGGGAACCCCATGTCCATGCTTTATACGGCAGGACGCCGCCGCCTGCCGTGACGAGGATGCCAACCATGAAAAAATCATCCGGCCCGAAGAGAGTTCCAAAGCCAGGACCAAAGCCGCTCCCAAAGCCGCGCAAGCCAACACCGGCGGCGCCCGTGCCGCCGGAACCGAACAATCAGAACGCCTTTCCCATCGTGGGCATCGGCGCGTCGGCCGGAGGACTCGAGGCCCTGGAGCTTTTTCTCAAACACGTGCCGCAAGGCAGCGGCATGGCCTTTGTCATCGTCCAGCACCTGGACCCGACCCACAAAGGCATCCTGGTGGAGCTGCTCCAGCGCACCACCCCCATGCCGGTCGTCCAGGTCCGGGACCGCCTCAAAGTCGCGCCGGACCATGTCTATGTGATCCCCCCCAATCGAGACATGTCGATTCTGCACGGGGTGCTGCACTTGCTCGCGCCGGCCGCGCCCCGGGGCCTGCGCTTGCCCATCGATTTCTTCTTCCGCTCGTTGGCCGATGACTGCCAGGCGCGCAGCATCGGCGTGATCCTGTCGGGCATGGGCTCGGACGGCACGCTGGGCTTGGGGGCCATCAAGGAGAAAGCCGGGGCGGTCTTTGTGCAGGCCCCGGCCTCGGCCAAGTTCGACGGCATGCCCCGCAGCGCCATCGACGCCGGTCTGGCCGACGTGGTGGCCCCGGCCGAAGAGCTGCCCGGTCGGATCAACGACTATCTGAAACACGCGACCCTGGCCGCCCCGTCCGATCCGGAGCGCGCGGGCAAGAGCCAGAGCGCCCTGGAAAAGGTCTATATCCTGCTGCGGTCCAAGACCGGACACGATTTTTCGCTGTACAAAAAAAGCACCATCTACCGCCGGGTCGAGCGGCGCATGGGCCTGCACCAGATCGGCAAGCTCGCCACCTATGTCCGCTTCCTGCGCGAGAACCCCCAGGAAACCGAGCTGCTCTTCAAGGAGCTGCTGATCGGCGTCACCAGCTTTTTCCGCGACCCGCCGGCCTGGGAGCAGTTGAAAACCGAGGTTCTGCCGGCCCTGCTGGCGGCCCACCCCAAAGGCGGGACGCTCCGGGCCTGGGCCTCGGGCTGCTCCACAGGCGAGGAGGCCTATTCTCTGGCCATGATTTTCAAGGAGGCCCTGGCGCAGATCCATCCGGCCGGGAACTTTTCGCTCCAGGTCTTTGCCACGGACCTGGACCGGGACGCCATCGACAAGGCGCGCGCAGGCGTTTATCCGGCCAACATCGCCGCGGACATCTCCGCCGAGCGCCTGCGCAGGTTCTTTGTAAAGGACGATCACGGCTACCGGGTGGCCAAGGAGATCCGCGAGATGGTGATCTTTGCCGCCCAGAACATGATCATGGACCCGCCCTTCACCAAACTCGACCTGCTGATCTGCCGCAACCTGCTGATCTACCTGGACCCGGGCATGCAAAAAAAACTCATGCCCCTGTTTCACTACAGCCTGAATCCCGGCGGCATCCTGTTTTTGGGCAGCGCCGAGACCATCGGTGCCTTTAGCCATCTGTTCGCCCCGCTGGCCAAAAAAGCGCGTATCTTCCGGCGGCTCGATTCCGCCCTGGCAGCCGAACCGGTGGAATTTCCCTCCGCGTTCGTGCCACATCCGGCGGGGGGCGCGGGCCTTCCACCCCCGCCCCGGACGGCCGGGCCCAACCTCCAGACCCTGGCGGACCAGTTTTTGTTGCAACACTTCTGTCCGGCGGCCGTGTTGACCAACGACAAAGGCGACATCCTTTATATCAGCGGGCGCACGGGCAAATACCTGGAGCCGGCAGCGGGCAAGGCCAACTGGAACATCTTCGCCATGGCGCGGGAGGGGCTGCGCCACGAGCTGAGCAACGCCTGGCACAAGGCCCTGCGCCAGAAAAAGGCGGCCGGCCTCAAGGGCGTGAAGGTGGGCACCAACGGCGGGATGCAGGCCGTGGACATCATGGTTCAGCCGATCTCCGAACCCGCGGCCTTGCAAGGGATGGTGCTGATCGTCTTTACGGAGGTGGTCATGGCCCCTGAACCCCGGGCCGCGGCGAAAACCTCCCGGGCATCGGCGCGCGGCGAGAGCCAGGCGGCCTTGGCGCGCGAACTCCAGCAGGCCCGCGAGGAGATTCAGTCCTGCCGCGAACAGATGCAGACCTCCCAGGAGGAGCTCAAATCGGCCAACGAGGAGTTGCAGTCCGCCAACGAAGAGCTGCAGAGCACCAACGAGGAGCTGACCACCTCCAAGGAGGAGATGCAGTCGCTCAACGAGGAGCTGCAGACCGTCAACCACGAACTGCAAGCCAAGGTAGACGAGCTGTCGTGGGCCAACAACGACATGAAGAACCTGCTCAACAGCACCGACATCGCCACGCTGTTTCTGGACGACGCGCTCCACGTGCGTCGCTTCACCACCCAGGCCACCAGCATCATCAAGCTGATCGCCGGCGACGTGGGCCGGCCGATCACCGACATCGCCAGCGACCTGGAGTATCCGGACCTGGTCGCGGATGCGCGCGAGGTGCTGCGCACCCTGGTCTTCGTCGAAAAGCAGGTCGCCACCCATGACGGGCGCTGGTTTCTGGTGCGCATCATGCCCTACCGCACCTTGGAGAACCGCATCGACGGCGTGGTGATCACATTCTCGAACATCACCGCGGCCAAGACGCTGGAGCGCCAACTGCGCCAGGTCCGCTCGGAGAAGGAAAAACGCGCGACCAAAGGCACGCCATGAAAGAAGAGCCTAACGCCTCGGCGGACGCCGCCGCCCTGCGTCGCCGGGCCGAAGCAAAGTTGCGGGCGGCCGCCCGGAAAAGCGCCCCGGACCGGACCGTGGCCGATATGCAGCGGCTCGTGCACGAACTGCAAGTGCACCAGATCGAACTGGAGATGCAAAACGAAGCGCTGCACGAGTCGCGCGCCCAGGTCGAGGCCGGGCTGGAACGCTACACCGACCTCTACGATTTCGCGCCCGTGGGCTACCTGACCCTCGATCGCGACGGCGCGATCCGCCAGGCGAATCTGACCGCCTCGCTGATTCTGGGCGTGGCGCGCGCGCAACTCGCGGGCCGCCGTTTGGGGCTTTTTCTCGGCCAGCCGGATCGGGCCGGTTTCAGCGTCTTCCTGAAAAAAGTGTTTGCAAGCCAGGCCAAGGAGGTGTGCGAGGCAACGCTCCTGACGGAAGATCAGGCTACGCGCGATGTGCAAATCACGGCCACCGCGTCCCTGGACGGACAGGAATGCCGCCTCGTGATGGAGGATATCACCGTACTAAAGCAGGCCGGCGAAGCCTTGCTCAAAGCATACGCCGAAGTGGAAAAGCGGGTGGCCGAGCGAACGTCGGAACTCGTCCAGGCGAATAAAGAGTTGGCGCTGGAGATCGAGCAGCGCAAGGCGGTGGAGATCGAACTGCGCGACAAAACGGCGCAAATACAAGACCAGGCCGTCCGGCTGGAGGAAGCCAACGCGGCCTTGAAGGTTTTGCTCAAGCAAAGAGAAGCGGACAAAAGCGAACTCGAAGAAAAAGTGTTGTTGAACGTCAACCAACTGATTTTTCCTTATATAGAAAAACTAAAACAGAGAAGATTGGATGCCAAAGTAAAGGCCTATATAGAGATCCTGGAAGCCAATCTCAAGGAGATCGTGTCGCCCCTGGCACGCAACTTGACCTCCAAATTACTACGCCTTTCGCATACCGAACTCGAAGTTTCCAATCTGGTGCAGCAGGGGAAGAATACCAAGGAAATCGCGGAAACCATGCACTTGGCGGAGAGCACCATCGATTTCCACCGCCACAATATCCGGGCCAAGCTGGGGGTGAAGAATAAGCGCATCGGCCTGCGGACCTATTTGTCTTCGCTGAGATAGCGGGAAAAATTTCCCAAGCCGTCACTCCCGCGCAGGGGGGGCAAAACACTTGGGAAGACTGGATTCCCGCCTGCGCGGGAATGACGTTAACGGACACCAAGCCACTTTTCACGTAACTACTCAGCTATGGTTTAGAAGAACGGCCGGGTAGGGGCGGTGCAGGGGCGAATCGCTAAAGGTCATGGGAGCTGACGATGGCAAGGAAAAAGCGTGAGAGCGTGATGCTGGAAAAATGCCCGACGGGTATCAAGGGGCTCGATGAGATCACCCGGGGAGGTCTTCCCCAGGGCCGGCCGACCCTGATCTGCGGCAGCGCGGGGTGCGGCAAAACGCTGTTCGCCATGGAGTTTCTCATGCGCGGCGCCATGCAATTCGGCGAACCCGGGGTCTTCATGACCTTCGAGGAAACGCCGGAGGATCTGGCCAAGAACTTCATCTCCCTGGGTTTCGATCTGCCGGACATGGAAGCGCGCGGTCTCATCGCCACGGACCACGTTTACATCGAGCGCAGCGAAATCGAGGAGACGGGCGCCTACGACCTGGAAGGGTTGTTCATCCGCCTGGGCAGCGCCATCGATGCCATCAAAGCCAAGCGGGTGGTCCTGGATACCATCGAAGCGCTGTTTGCCGGGCTCTCCAATGCCGCCATCGTTCGGGCCGAGCTGCGACGGCTGTTTCACTGGCTCAAAGCGCGCGGCGTGACGGCCATTGTCACGGGCGAAAGCGGCGACAAGCTCCTGACGCGCTACGGGCTGGAAGAGTACGTGGCCGATTGCGTGATCTTGCTCGATTTCCGCATCGATGCGCAAATATCCACCCGCCGCCTGCGGATCGTCAAGTACCGCGGATCGTCCCACGGCGCCGACGAGTATCCCTTCCTGATCGACGAGGGCGGCTTCTCGATTCTGCCCATCACCTCCCTGGGGCTCGACTACCCGGTCGCCACCGAGCGCATCGCCACGGGGGTGCCCAAGTTGGATGCCATGTTCGACGGTAAAGGCTTCTACCGGGGCAGCACCATTCTGGCCTCCGGTTCGGCGGGCACGGGCAAAACGAGTCTGGCGGCGACCTTTGCCGATGCCGCCTGCCGGCGCGGCGAGCGCTGCCTCTATTTTGCCTTCGAGGAGTCGCCCCGCCAGATCGTCCGCAACATGGGCTCCATCGGGCTGGATCTGGGCCGCTGGGTGAACAAGGGGCTGCTCCGGTTCCATTCGGCCCGGCCTTCGCTGTACGGCCTGGAGATGCATCTGCTCACCTTCCACAAGCTGATCGAGCAGTTCGCACCCCAAGTATTCGTAATCGATCCGATCAGCAACCTGACTGCCGCGGGCACGGCAGCGGAGGTTAAATCGATCTTGACGCGCCTGATCGACTATTTGAAGATGAAACAGATCTCTACCTTCCTCACGGACCTCACCCATTTAAAAGGCAGCCTGGAACGCACCAGCGAAGAGATATCTTCGCTGATCGACACCTGGATTCTGCTGCGGGCCATCGAACGCAATGGGGAGCGCAATCGCGGCCTCTTTGTGTTGAAGTCCCGCGGCATGGACCACTCCAACCAGATTCAAGAGTTCGTGCTCACCAACCAGGGCATCGACCTGATCGACATCTATACCGGTCTGGGCGAGGTCTTGACCGGCAGCGCCCGGGTGGCCCAGGAAGCTGGAGAAAGGGCCGCCGAGCTGGCCTGCCGGCGTGAGGCCGAGCGCCGGCTGCGCGAGCAGGAGCGCAAGCGCAAGGATCTGGAAACCAAGATCGCGGCCCTGCGCGCCGCGTTCGATGAGGAGACCGAAGAGGTGCACTTGATCGCCGACGAGGAGCGTAAAAGACAAGCGGTTCAGTCCAAAAACCGTTTGGAGATGGCCCGTTTCCGCGCGGGCAAGCCTTCGGAGGCCCTATCCAAACGCGCGAAAAAAAGAAAGAAAGGAGCCTAGGATGAAAGCCGGCTCAACCGGAAAAGGGAAAAAAGCAAAGACCGATGCGACGGAACCCATCTGGAATCTGCGCCTCTATGTGGCCGGTCAGACCCAGAAATCGATCACGGCCTTCTCGAATTTAAAGAAGATCTGCGACGAGCACCTGGCGGGGAAATACCGCATCGAAGTGATCGATCTGGTCAAGAACCCCCAACTGGCCAAAGGCGACCAGATCATCGCCCTGCCGACCCTGGTGAGGAAGCTGCCCGAACCGATTAAAAAGATTATCGGCGATCTGGCCAATACGGAGCGCGTGCTGGTGGGACTGGACATTCGTTCCGCCTGATTGAAAAATTGTACTCGTACGCGTACGAAGGATGGAAAAATTCCAATGAGGTAACCACGATGCATACCCAAATATCGAAAACGGGCAACCAGGAATTCGAAGCCGCATTGGTGAAGCAAAACGGCGCCACCTACGTTTTTCGGCTGTATATTACCGGGATGACGCCCAGATCGATCCAGGCCATCGCCAAGGTCCGGCAACTCTGCGAAACACACCTCGCGGGCCGCTTCGAACTCAAGGTGATCGACATCTACCAGCAGCCCGCGCTGGCCAAGGGCGAGCAAATTATCGCCACCCCTACGCTCATCAAGGAACTCCCCCTGCCACTGCGCAAGATCATCGGCGATATGTCCGAAACGGAGAAATTTCTGGTGGGTGTCGATTTGACTTCCAAGGATGGACGGGCGGACCGCCATGCCCCAATCGCCTAAAACATATCGACACCTTTCGGACGAGTTGCGGGAAGTCACCGCGCGGATGAAGGCCGCCGAGGAAACGCTGCGCGCGATCCTGAGCGGCGAGGTGGACGGCCTGGTCGTGGCAACGGCCGAAGGGGATCGGGTCTTTACGCTCTCGGGGGCCGATCTTCCCTACCGGATCATGGTCGAAACCATGAGCGAAGGGGCCGTCACCCTGGCCCCGGACGGCACGATTCTTTTCTGTAACCAACGTTTCGCGGATATCGTTCGATGGCCGCTGGAACAGGTGGTGGGGTCTTCGATCTATCGCTACTTTGAATCGAACCATCTTGCCTTGCTTCAGCGATTGTTCGCGCGGGGTTTAAAAGATTACCGTAAAACAGAATTGACCTTAGGCGCCGGAGAGCAAAAAGCGACACCGGTCATGCTTTCCGTAAGTCCCCTCGAGATTGCGGATATGCCCGGCGCGGTGTGCATGGTGGTGACCGACCTGACCGAGCAAAAGCGCGACGCGGCGATGCTGGCAGAGGAACGATTGATCGCTCAGATTCTCGATCAGGCCTCGGAAATACACGTGCTCTGCGACCACCAAGGCCGGATTATCCGCGCAAGCAAGTCGACCCACAGGCTCCTGGGCCGTATTCCGATCTTCGAAACATTCGACGCGGCATTTGCTCTGCTCTATCCCGACGGAACGCCCTTTGTCCTTCTTTCCGCCATCGGCGAGAAGCTATCCAACAAGGTCGAGGTGGCGCTCAGGCATTCGGACGATACATATGCCTACTTTTTATTGAGCGCCAACGCGCTCGTCAATTCCGACGGGGTCATCGGCATTGTCGTCGAGATCGTGGACATCACCGAGCGCAAACTGGCCAGTGAAAAGTTGCTCAAAGCCTACGCCGAAGTCGAAAGCAAAGTCGACGAACGGACCGCGGCACTCAACCGGGCGAACCGGGAATTGGCCTTGGAGATAGCGTACAAGAAGAAAGCCGAAGAAGAGCTGCGCCAGGCAATACTGGCATTGAAAGACAAAGCCATCGGTTTGACCGAAGCGAACATGGCGTTGAAAGTTTTATTGAAGCAGAGAGAAATGGATAAAATCGAACTCGAAGAAAAGGTGCTGCTCAACGTCAAGCGCCTGATTATCCCGTACATGGGCAAGCTCAAACGGATTCAATCGGATGCGAAACAAAGTGCGTATATCGACATCCTGGAATCGAATCTGAACGAAATCGTCTCCCCCTTCGTGCGCAACCTGGAGGCTACCCTAGCGCGGCTTTCGCATACCGAGATCGAAGTCGCGCAACTTGTGCGGCAGGGGCAAAGCACCAAGAAAATTTCCGAAATCTTGCGCTTGGCGCCGAGCACCATCGATTTTCACCGGAACAACATCCGGGCGAAGCTGGGCGTCAAGAATAAAAAAATCGGCCTGCGAACCTACCTGTCCTCCCTCGAATAATATCGGGTATAGGCCCATATTACCCCCCTGATTATCCAATCTTGTGTTTAACTGGAGCGGTAGTAACATACGCCTTAACGATACCCTGCGGAAGTCGAGTCACCATTGCCTCCCCTTTCTAACTGCGTCGCCGTGCTCGAATGTTCGAGAAAAGGTTCCTAAAATAGTCGTGACGCTTTACGGGCCCTGTTACCTCGGAAAAAACAACCTAATTCTTAATGTTCGCATGAGGTGCCGCATGCAGGTGAAACCGGAATGCAGAAAAAAAGAACGTTTTAGCCATGAGTATATCATCATGCTCGGTGCCGAACGAACGCTCTCGCCTCACTATGTGGTGTCATACAATCTGAGCGAAACCGGCATGTACTTCAAGTCGATTTTCGAACTGTATCCCGGTGCGTATATCCTTATCGGCATCGAAGACTATACATCGTGCCGGAATCAGGTCCAGGCCAGGGTCATGTGGTGCAAAAAAATCGAAAATGGAACCGCTTTACGCTATGGCGTCGGTGTGGAGTTCCTTCAGCCGCAAAAGACGATTGGGGCCAAAGGCGTTGTGCCGCCCCTGAAGAGCGCGGATATGTTCAGGGATGAGGGCGAGGTGGGGAGGAATGTGGACAAACGTATACAAGAATAGCCCTATGCCCGGATTATGGCGATAGGCGATCATGATCGATCGGCGGTGTGCTTCTTTTCTTGGAAAACAAGAGAAGTTGACCGCAGAACCCATGCTTTGGGACGTCGCCCGAATGGCGAGGTTCCAATTCGGAAGAGGACATTAGAGCGGATACATCGCAGCATTTATGCTGCGATCAGAAGGAGGAGGAGCATATGAGACGTGTAAACCTGGCCGTCATGGGCGTGAGTTTTCTGATAGCCGCGGCGATCGCGGGCTGCGCCAGCGGCCCTGCATTCAGCGGGAGTGCCTCGGATTCCAAGTCGGCGATCCGCGCCGCCGAAGAGGCGGGATCGCTTAACACCCCCAGCGCCGCTTATCACTTGCAGCTTGCCAAAGAGGAACTGGCGCGTGCCGAGGCGCTGGCCGCCGGCGGCGAAAAAGAACAGGCCGCATCGCTGCTGATGCGGGCCGAAGCCGACGCCGAACTGGCGATCGCACTTTCGCACGAGCAAGCCGAAACGACGGAGGCCGCAAAGGCTGTGGAGCGGGTGCGCAAGCTCCGGGAAGATAACCAGTTGCCCATGGAAAAGGAGTAACCCATGAAACTTATAAAATATCTATTACTCGTCGCGTGCGTGGTGTTCCTCGCCAGTTGCGCGGCCACCATCCCCACAGAGCTATCCAAGGCCCGCCAAGCCTACCAGCAGGCCAGCCAGGGGCCGGCGGCACAACTGGCGCCGGCGGAGTTGCACAAGGCCAAGCTGGCCCTCGACCGGGCGGAGGCCTCCTTTTCCAATGATGCCGATTCGTATCGGACCAAAGACCTCGCCTATGTTGCCGAGCGCAAAGCCATGCGGGCGGAGGCGCTTGCCTCCATCGCTACCCAGAAAGGCGACACCGCCCAGGCGAAAAAGGATTATCAGACGACCCAGGGCGAGGTCATAGAGAAGACCAAAGGGGACTTGGCCACGCAGAAGACCGAGGCGACCGCCGCGGCGGCGGCAGCCGCACTCGAGGCAGAGCAACTGGCCCGGCTCGACGCCGAAAAGCGGGCGGCCGATGCACAGGCGGAGCTGGCAAAGATCGCCATGTTAAAGGAGGAGGCCCGCGGGCTGGTGATCACCCTTTCGGGCAGCGTCGTCTTTGCGACGAACCAGGCGACCATCTTGCCGGCGGCGCAGTCCCGGTTGAACCAGGTCGCCGAGGCACTCATGTCGACCGACAAAAAGCGTAAGTTGATCGTGGAGGGCCATACCGACTCGCGGGGTACATCCGACTACAACTTCGATTTGTCCCGGCGGCGAGCTGAATCGGTGCGCGCTTATCTCGTCTCGCGCGGATACCCGGGCGAGTTGATCGAGTCGCGTGGAATCGGCGAGAGTCGGCCAATCGCCGACAATGCCAGCGCCGAAGGCCGATCGAACAATCGGCGGGTAGAGATCGTTGTCCAGCAAGGGGCCAATCAGTGAGCTGTTACGGAAATTTTACTTCCTTTATAGGTCCCAATTTCCATAAGGAGATAGATATGGGCTCCCGCAAGCCACTTCATAAAATAAGGGAGATCGGACCCCCTTCGAAGGCGGTCGACGATGCTGTACGAGAGTCCGAGGCGCGTTACCGGCGACTGTTCGAAGCTGCCCAAGACGGCATTCTGATCATCGATGCGGACACCGGACGCATCACCGATGCGAATCCGTTCCTGGTCGACTTGCTAGGCTATGAGCTCCGGGATTTTATCGGCAAGGCGCTTTGGGACTTCGGTCCTTTCAAAGATATCGAGGCCAGCGAGTCGGCTTTCCGGGATTTGATGAGCGACGGCTACATCCGCTACGAGCATTTGCCGCTGGAAACGCGGGATGGGCGCCGCATCGAGGTCGAGTTCGTCAGCAACATCTACCAGGTCGGCCCGAAGCGGACGATCCAGTGCAATATCCGCGACAATTCGCAACGTAAACAAGCGGAAAAGGACCGGCTCGAATCGGAATCCCGGCTCAAACAGGCTCAAAAAATGGCCGCCGTCAGCACCTTGGCCGGTGGCATCGCCCATCAATTCAACAATGCGCTTTTCGTGATTACCGCCAGTCTCGAACTGCTCGAGATGAGGGTCCCGGAAGCCGCGAACGGCGCAAACTACATCGAAACCATGAAAACATCCGCATTCAAGATGGCTCAGCTTACGAGCCAGTTGCTCGATTATGCCCGAGGCGGCAGTTATCAAGTCAAACCGGTTTCATTGAGCGATGTCGTGCGGGATAAACTCCCCTTGCTCCGTCGCGACCTCAAATCCTCCATACAGGTAGAGACCCATTTGCAAAGCAACGCCTGGAGAATCGAAGCGGATTGGACCCAAATGCAAGCGGTGCTCTCCGCGCTGGTGACCAACGCCATCGAGGCGATGGATGGAGCGGGGCGCATCAAGATCGTCTGCCGAAACGAAGTGTTATCGGCAACCGAAAACAAGAGTTTTCCGCTGATGGCGCCCGGGCCATACGTCAGCCTGGTCGTCGAAGACAACGGCAAGGGGATGGACGAGGAGACGCGCAAACGCGCCTTCGAACCATTTTTCACGACCCAATTTGTCGGGCGCGGGCTTGGGCTGGCCGCGGTGTATGGCATCGTCAAGAACCATGACGGCTGGATTGCGCTCGAGTCGCAGGCGGGCCGGGGAACAACCGTGCGTATTCACTTCCCGGCCCTACTCGAGGCCGGAGAAAAGATATCGTGCATGTCAAAAACAGCCCAGGAAATCGTTAGTTGCTTAGAGCGTCCTTGCGAAGCGCCCGCTTATGCGCAATCGCGGTAAAGGATTCTCACGAGGGATAAGACAGCGGGCATGGGTTGCGTGCCACCCGCGCTTCTTCGTCGGCTTTGGTCAGAAAATAGGGATGAGAGAAGCAAATGCAGCCGATCGTTTCCGAAAATTTCAATAACATCCTGGGCTCGGTGCGTGAACCGTTGATGGTGCTCGACTCGGACCTGAACGTGGTCAAGGCCAACCCTTCCTTTTACCGCACGTTCGACGCCGACCCCGAGCAGACCGAGGGGCTGTCGATCTATGCGCTGGGCAACCGGCAATGGGACATCCCCAGGCTCAGGGAACTGCTGGAAGAGATCCTGCCCCAGAATTCCATATTCAACGACTTCGAGGTGGAGCACACCTTCGAGACCATCGGCCCGAAGATCATGCATCTGAATGCCAGGCGCTTTTACCGGGAGCCGAATCAAACCCAACTTATTCTGTTGGCCATCGAGGATGTGACCGAGCGAGAATATTACAAAAGACATCTCGAGGAGATCGTCGAAAAACGAACCGCCGAACTCAGAGCGGCACAACAAGAGGCGGAAAAAAGCAGAGAACTGGCGGAAACCGCCCTTGCCGAAATACAAAAGCTCAAAGATCGACTGGAAGCGGAAAGAGCCTATCTGCGAGAAGAAATCAAACTGCAATACAACCACGAGAACATTCTCGGTCAAAGCGACGGGCTCAACTACGTGCTCTACAAGGTTGAACAAATCGCCGGCACCAATACCAGCGTATTGGTGCTGGGCGAGACGGGAACCGGCAAAGAGCTGGTGGCCCGGGCCGTTCACGGCTTGAGTACGCGTAAAAATCGGGCCTTGGTGAAAGTCAATTGCGCCACCCTGCCCCCCAACCTGATCGAGAGCGAACTGTTCGGCCATGAGAAAGGCGCGTTTACCGGTGCGCACGCCAGGCACCTGGGGCGCTTCGAAGTCGCCAACGGCGCCACCCTCTTTTTGGATGAAATCGGCGAGCTGCCGCTGGAACTGCAACCGAAATTGCTGCGCGTGATCCAGGATGGCGAGTTCGAACGCGTGGGCGGCTCGAGTACGATAAAAGTCGATGTGCGCATCGTCGCCGCCACCAATCGCAATCTGGAACAGGAAGTCGCCAAAGGCCGATTCCGGGAGGATCTCTGGTACCGGCTGAATGTCTTTCCGATCACCATGCCGCCGCTGCGGGATCGCGCTGAAGACATACCGCTGCTCGTGGAATTTTACGTCCAAAAGATCTCCAAGCGCTTGGGCAAGCGCATCGACATCATCCCGGCGAGCGTCATGCAGGCGCTACAGGCGTATCACTGGCCCGGGAATGTCCGCGAGTTGGAAAATGTCCTTGAACGCGCGGTGATCAACTCGTCGGGCCCCAAGCTGCGCCTGGTGGATGAACTCAAGAAGCCGTTCAAGGATCTCGGCACAAGCCAAAGAACATTGGCGTCGGTCGAGCGCGAATATATTGTCCGAATTCTCGAGCAGACCCATTGGAGGGTCGGCGGCCAAAACAGCGCGGCTGAAATCCTGGGGCTCAACCGCAGCACCCTGCGCGCCCGCATGCGCAAACTCGATATCCGAAAGCTATAGGTCTCGCAAACGGCCACCCATCCCGCCGCGTGGACGGCAAAGGGTCATATGTGACCAGCGATTAAATATGACCCTTATTCCCTTGCCGCTATCGTCGGTCCGGAAATCGTTTTTCTTCTAATTCTTCCACAAAATCGAAACGATGGGCGCACCGGCCCTGCGCCATCGATCCTTGGCACAAAGATTGTACTTACATAAGGCAGCGAAGGTTTCACGAATACTACCGTTGGGCGGCTTACCGCCGCCACAGAAGGAGAAAAACCATGAAATCGGGAAGCAGGGACGAAATCGAAGGCAAGTTGCACCAAGTGAAGGGCAAAATCAAGGAGGTCGCCGGGCAAGCGAGCATGAACCCCGACCTGGAAGCCGAAGGCAAAGGCGAAAAGTCGGAGGGCAAGGTTCAAGAAAAGCTCGGCCAGATCAAGAAAATTTTCAACAAGTAGCAAGGTCCCGGCCGCCGCTGTGTCCATCTAATGGAAGTGAACGATCGCGAACGCGCTATTGAAAGCACCGAACAGGGAGAATAAACCATGAAGTCGAAAGTATCCTTGGCTATCCGTATTTTTTTGGCGGTATCACTTCTGTTGAGTGCATCGAACGCCCTGGCAGGACCCTTCGGAGAAATCGTCATCTTCGGTGACAGCTTGTCGGACAATGGAAATTACGTGCTGTTTGACGACCAGCCTGCGCCTGATCCGGAACTGTACTGGGAGGGCCGATTTTCCAACGGACCGGTGTGGGTCGAATATTTAACCGACCCAGCCCACTTTGACACCAATTTAACCGACCGAGCGTTTGGTGGGGCCCAATCCGATGGATTGACGCCGCCGGGGCTGAAAGAACAGGTGAAGGCCTATATCGTGGCGACCGACCCGCCGCTTTCGCCGACCAACCTGTATATGATCTGGATCGGCGGGAACGATTATTTCAACGGGGATATGGATTTTCAAGAGGCCGTGAACAATATCGAAGACGCCATGAGCGACTTGGCCGACAACGGGGCCATGCACATGCTGGTTTTGAATTTGCCCGATCTGGGCGCCATACCGCACCGCATAGGATCGGCCAGAGCACCCGAAGCCACTGCGTTCTCCGTCAACTTCAATGCGGCTTTGGCCGGCATGATCGACACATTCAGTATCGATCACCCAAGTGTCGGCATCTACGAATTTGACATCTATGCGCTCTTCTTGGAAATCCTCGCCGACCCGGGCGCCCTGGGTTTCGATAATGTGACGCAACCGGCGCCCAATTTCAGTGTCCCGGATAATTTCGACGGCGGCGGTTCCCTTTTTTGGGATGACAAGCACCCCACCACCCTGATGCACGCCCTGATTGCAGACCGGGTGTACGCCGAATTAAACGCACAACTGCCCGCCGACACGCCCGATACCCCGGCGCAAGAGAATGAGAGCTCTTCATCTTCATGCTTTATACAGGCTTTGGCTTGGGAGTAAGGCGGCACCGATTGCAGGCGGCGTCGGGTATTTTGCGACGCCTGGTAAGAAGGCCGGCCTTTAATGGGGTTGAACCGGCTTAAGAATAAATAGTTCTTGGTATGTAATCTTTGTCGGATCGATGATGTAAATGTGGTTCCGCCGGTAACCTTCTTTTAAAAGGAAAACAATTTAAACTAAGCAGATCCTAGAACAAAGATCTAACCAAAAAGGAGATGAGCCCATGGATACACCGAAATCGTACGTCTTGCCGAAGCTTACCTACGATTACAATGCGCTGGCCCCGATCATATCGGAAGATTTGTTGCGGCTGCACCACGAAAAGCATCACGCGGCCTACGTGAATGGAGCCAACGCTATTCTTCAAAGGATGGACAAAGCCAGGACAGACAATGCCGATTTCGACGCGAAAGCGACCTTCAAGGAACTCTCGTTCCACATCGGGGGCCATTTGCTCCATTCGCTGTTCTGGGGGAATTTGGCTCCGCAGGGCAAAGGCGGAGGCGAGAAGCCGTCGGGAACCGTCGCGAAAATAATCGATGAGGAGTTTGGCTCCATTGACCGGTTCAAGAAAATATTTTCGCAGGCAGCCGTCAGCGCCGAGGGCTCGGGTTGGGCGGCGCTCGCCTTCTGTAAGAAAACGAACAGGCCCATCATCATGCAGGTCGAGAAGCACAACACGAACGTCTACCCGATGTTCGCGATTTTGATGGTCTTGGATGTCTGGGAGCACGCGTATTACCTGGACTACAAAAACGACAGGGGCAAGTTCGTCGAGGCGTTCTGGAACATCGTGAATTGGGCCGAGGTAAACAAGCGACTCGAGGATCTTCTGAAGAGTTAACGGCCTCCTTCGATGCTCGATCGTATTCACTCTTCTCTTGGGCGATCCTCGAAATTGGACACTTATCTAGGAATTGGAAATCATGAAAAAGAATAAATATTTGGCGGCTTTTCTGACGATTCTGGTTTTTTCTTTACTTTCGACCCATGCGATGGCGGCTGTTATACCCTTTGACTTAAATGCTTTTAATTCCGACGGACTGGTCCTTTCTAATTCGGCAGGAAATAGAGCCGCGATTTTAGGAGAGGGCTCATTAAGCAACGATCCTTTGGCGGGCGCTCTTGGGGTTACAATCACCGAAAATGCGTTGTCTTTGAGTTTCGATTATCTATTTATCGAGCCGCGCAGGCAGAATGTGGCGTTTTTCGCCTCGTTGTACGATGGGGTGTCCGGGAAAAGACTCGACGATTTTGCCATCCAGCACAGTTCAGCGGGCAATGTCAGCTTCGATCTTTCCGGCATATATGCGTCGACGACGCTTTTAGGCCTGAATTTTTCCGTGGATGCCTTGAGCGGTTCCCAAAATTGGGCCTTGGCCATTATCAAAAATCCGCGCCTGACAACATCCGACACGGCTCCAGCCCCGGCCCCGGTTCCGGAGCCGGCCACAATGCTGTTGGTGGGGGCCGGATTGTTGGGTTTGGCGGGTTTTGGCAGGAAACAATCTAAAGCACGTGCATAGTGGTGTCTGTGGGTGTTTGCATAGCATTAGAGAGAAACGAAACAATGGAAAGAAAAATATATTTTCTGGCATTAACCATATCCGTGGCCGCTGTGATCTTATTCAACGTCAATTTGTACTCGTCCATGAAGGATGACCGCATCGAATCGTTCACCCAGCAGTCTCATGTGTTCAAGACCTATCTCAAGGGCGAGGACATTAAAAACCATCGAAAGGACCTGGCGGCCGACTACGGTCGATAAACATACGATTTTGCATTCAATCGAAAGGAGAACGAGCGATGTCAATCGGCACAATACTACTCATACTTCTGATACTGGCGCTTGTAGGGATAATCCCGATCTGGCCGCACAGCCGGTCGTGGGGGTATGGACCAACCGGCGGGATCGGGTTGGTGGTGGTTATCCTTGTGATCCTGCTCCTATTGGGCAAAATTTAGAAGGAGGCGAGGTAACATGCAACTTAATATATCGCCACAACCGATAGTGGCCCTGATCGCGGGGATATTGATTCTCGTGGCCCCGAGACTATTGAATTATATCGTTGCCGTCTATCTGATCGTATTCGGCATTCTCGGACTGATCCAATGATTGGCGCGTGAATCCAATATCCTCCCTGAATCGAAGAAGTCGACTTCGTAAATAGTCCGCGAAGCGATACGCTTGCAAAAGCGGGCGTTCAGAATCGTTTGAGCGTTTCAACCCGCTATCCAGAAGAAGATAACATCGGAGAAATCTCGGTACATCCCGAGATAGAAAGGAGGCCAACATGTTGTGGACCATAGGTGTCATTCTATTAGTTTTGTGGGCGCTGGGATTGGTCAGCGGCTACACCATGGGGGGTATCGTTCACGCCCTGCTGGTCATCGCCATTGTCGTGGTGGTGATCCAACTGCTTCAGGGACGAAGACGAGTGTAACCATTCGAACCCTTGCCGGACCAGGCAAGGGTTTAGCCGAAAGGAGTCAATACCATGCAAAAAAAATTCAGGTTTGTCGGTTATCTTGTCGCTTTTATGCTCATCGTCAGCTTTGTGGCTTGCGCCTCGACCTCCAAACAATCGGCCCCGGGTGAATACGTCGACGATTCGGTCATCACGACCAAGGTGAAGTCCGCGCTCGCCGGCGATGCTTTCTTCAATTCCTTCGAGATCAGCGTGGAAACTTACAAGGGCGTCGTTCAATTGAGCGGCTTCGTCGATACCCAAAAGGCCGTCGACAAAGCCGGTGAAACCGCCCGAAGCGTCGGAGGGGTCCAATCGGTCAAAAATAATCTGATTGTGAAGAAATAGGTGCTGGGCATTCTTCCCTGGAACGTGCCTGATGGGCCGTTTTGGAGACTATGAGTCCTTCTCGCCTTCCTTTCTCTCCGCTTTTCGGGGGAGAGGGAGGCGAGCCGGTCCGGAAGAAGGAGATAAATCGAATGGAGGTGAGCGGCGAAATTGTTCGCGGAACCTTTTTTCTCCGTCTGTGGAGGCGCCTCCGCGGAAGCGATCCGGTATGTCAGGATGCCGAAGATGAGCGACCGTTGCGGTCGGAACTCTTCAGTGCCGATCAGATGCAGCGGCATGGGAAGACCCTCGCGGGCACGCACCAGTTGGAGCCCGGGCGCCCCCGGGACCGCCTCTTGCCGCGCCTGGCCGAGAATGAAGCCGTCTTGATCTGCGCCCGCGACCTGCTGACCGAGGCGGTCAAGGCCAACCGGCGGATTGCACCGGCCGGAGAATGGCTGCTCGACAACTTCTATTTGATCGAAGAACAGATTCGGACGGCCAAGCGCCATCTGCCCAAGGGGTACAGCCGGGAGCTGCCGCGATTGTCGAACGGCCCATTGGCCGGGTTTCCGCGCGTCTACGACATCGCTTTGGAGATCATCTCCCACGGCGATGGGCGCGCGGACCCGGAAAGCCTCAGCAGTTTCGTGGCGGCCTACCAAACGGTGACGATCCTGAAGATCGGCGAACTGTGGGCCATCCCCATCATGCTGCGCCTGGCCCTGATCGAGAATGTGCGGCGGGTGACCGCCCGCATCGCCGCCGACAGGATCGAGTCCAACCGCGCGGGCCATTGGGCCGACCAGATGGCGGAAGTCGCCGAGAAGGACCCCAAGAGCCTGATTCTGTCGGTGGCCGACATGGCCCGCTCGAACCCGCCGATGGCGAGCGCGTTTGTGGCCGAACTCGCGCGCCGTTTGCAGGGCCAGGGTCCGGCGCTGGCCTTGCCGCTGAACTGGATCGAACAACGCCTGGCCGAGTCGGGCCTGACCATCGAACAGTCGGTACGCGCGGAGAACCAGCAACAGGCCGCGGACCAGGTCTCGATGAGCAATTGCATCGGCAGCCTGCGGTTCCTGACCGCCATGGACTGGCGCGAGTTCGTCGAGACGATGAGCGTGGTCGAGCAGACCCTGGGCGAGGATCCCGGCGATGTCTACGGCAAGATGGATTTTGCCACCCGGGATCGTTATCGCCATGTCGTGGAGAAGATCGCCAAGCGCAGCCCTCGCTCCGAGAACGAGGTGGCGCGCCAGGCGATCCGGTTGGCGCAGGCGTGCGCCGTTGAGAAGGGCGGCAGCGACCGCGCGGCGCACGTCGGCTTCTACCTGATCGATAAGGGCTTGGAAGGACTCGAACGAACGGTGCCGGTGCGCGTATCGCCGGCCGAGGCGATCCGCAAAGCCGCCCGCCGGATGCCGTTGCTGCTCTATAGCGGCACCATTCTGCTGCTGGCGGCGATTATCGCGGCAAGTTTGGCGAGCCGGGCGCATGCCGACGGATTGCAGGGCTGGGCGCTCGGTTTGTTCGGATTGCTTTTGCTGCTGTGCGCCAGTCATCTGGCGGTGGCCCTGGTGAACTGGGTGGCGACGTCGCTGGCCACGCCGCGTCCGCTGCCGCGCATGGACTTTTCCCAAGGGATCCCTTCGGAATTGCGCACCCTGGTGGTGGTCCCGACGATGCTGACGAGCCCTCAAAACATCGAGGAACTGATCGAGGCCCTGGAAGTGCGTTTTCTGGCCAATCGGGACGAGCACCTGCATTTCGGCCTGCTGAGCGATTTTCGCGACGCCGGAGAAGAATCGCTGCCCGAGGACGAAGCGCTGTTGCGCCTGGCCCGGCAACGCATCGAAGCGCTCAACGACAAGTACCCCAATGCGGAAGGCGCCACCTTCTTTTTGTTTCATCGCCCGCGCCGCTGGAATCCGCGCGACCGCATCTGGATGGGCTACGAGCGCAAGCGCGGCAAGCTCGCGGATTTGAATTGGCTGCTGCGCGGCGGCGCACACGGCACGCCGGGGGATCGCTTCGCCCTGGTCGTCGGTGAGACCCGGGCCTTGGCGAATATCAAGTATGTGATCACCCTGGACACCGATACGCAACTGGCCCGCGATTCGGCCTGGCAGTTCGTGGGCGCCATGGCGCACCCGCTCAATCGCGCGCGCTACGACAAAAGCCGGCAACGCGTCGTTGCGGGGTACGGCATTCTGCAGCCCCGGGTGGCGGTAAGCCTCTCCGGCATGAACCAGTCGCGCTATGCGCACATGTGCGCCAGCGAACCGGGCATCGATCCCTATACGCGGGCAGTTTCCGATGTGTACCAGGACCTGTTCGGCGAAGGCTCGTTCATCGGCAAGGGCATCTATGAGGTGGACGCCTTCGAACAGGCCCTGGCCGGGCGTTTCCCCGATAACCGGATTCTCAGCCACGATCTTCTGGAAGGGTGTTACGCCCGGGCCGGGCTGTTGAGCGATGTGCAGTTATACGAGGAGTACCCGTCGCGCTACAACGCGGATGTGAACCGCCGGCATCGTTGGATTCGCGGCGACTGGCAGATCGCCCGCTGGCTGCTGCCGGATATTCCCATGCCCAACGCGCGCCGGCAGAAGAATCCGCTCTCGCTGCTCTCGCGCTGGAAGATCCTCGACAACCTGCGGCGCAGCCTGATGGCCGCGGCCTTGACCTTGCTGCTGCTGTTGGGCTGGGCCGTGTTGCCCTCGGCCGGGTTCTGGACATTGGCGGCCATCGGCATCATCCTGATACCGTCTTTGTTCGCTTCGGCCCTGAATGTGCTTCAAAAGCAAGACGATGTGACCCTGGGGCAGCACCTCGCGGCCGAGGCGCGCACGGCCCGCCGGTATTTCGTTCAGGCGGCCTTCACCCTCATCTGTCTGCCCTACGAAGCGTTTTTCAGTCTGGATGCGGTGGGGCGCACCGTCTGGCGGGTGTCGATCACGAAAAAGCGCATGCTGCAATGGGATCTGTCGAGTGACGCGGACCATGCAAGCCGCACGGACCTCGCTTTTTCCTGGCGAACCATGTGGTTTGCCACCTTCCTGGCCGCAGCCGCGGGGATTTATCTGGCGGTGGCCAGACCGGCCGCGCTGGGCGTGGCAGGGCCCCTGTTGAGCCTCTGGTTTGCCTCGCCCGCCATCGCCTGGTGGATCAGCCAACCGCTAGCGCGCCGCCGGGAGAAGCTGACCGCGGATCAGACCCTCTTTCTGCGCAAGCTGGCGCGCAAAACCTGGGCCTTCTTCGAGACCTTCGTCGGTCCGGACGATCATTGGCTGCCGCCGGACAACTATCAGGAGCATCCCGTGGCCGTGGTCGCCCATCGCACCTCGCCGACCAACATGGGCCTGGCGCTGCTGGCCAATTTGTCCGCCTACGATTTCGGCTATATTTCGGCCGGACGACTCCTCGAACGCACGGCCAAGGCCATCCGGACCATGGAAACCCTGGGACGCCACCGGGGCCACTTTTACAACTGGTACGACACCCAATCCCTGCAACCCCTGTCGCCCCAATATATTTCGTCGGTGGATAGCGGGAACCTGGCGGGCCATCTGCTGACTTTGCGGCCGGCGTTGCTGGCCCTGGCCGATGAAGAGATCCTGGCAGCGCGTTTGTTCGAGGGCTTGAGCGACACCTTCGCAATCGTCGCCGACGCGGCAGAGGTCGCTCAGCCGGCCCATGCACCGGCCCAACTGGCCCAGCTTCAACAGGCGCTGGCCGCCGCAACCCAGGCGCGACCCACCACGCTCATGGCGGCGCGGCAGTGTCTGGATCGGTTGGTGGCCTTCGCCGCGGAGTGGGTCGCCGCCAGCGACGTTTTGGATACGGACCCCGAAAGCCCATTGCGCTGGTGGTCCCGGGCCTTGGCCGGGCAATGTCGCGAGGCCCTGGATGAACTCGTGTCCCTGGCGCCGTGGACCGATCTCTTCTCTGATCCCAACAGCCTCGCAGCGTTTCCCGAACTGGACCGCATCCCGACCCTGCGCGAAGTGGCGGAACTGGACACGCATCTGCTGCCGGCCCTGGCGCGGGAAGGAAGCGTCGGCGGGCCTTCGGCGCGTAGCGCCCGTCTCGATGACCTTCAAGGCCCCATCACGGCCGCCAGTCAACTGGCGCGCACCAGGCTCGCGGCCATCAAAGGGCTGGCCTTGCAATGCGACGCCATGGCCCGCATGGCGCATGACTTCCTGTACGACGAGAAGCGTCATCTGCTGGCCATCGGCTACAATGTCAGCGAACACCGACGCGACGCGAGCTACTACGACCTGCTGGCCTCGGAAGCCCGCTTTGCCACCTTCGTGGCCATTGCCCAGGGACAACTGCCCCAGGAGAGCTGGTTCGCCCTGGGCCGCTTGCTCACCATCGCCGGCAGCGAGCCGATCCTGCTCTCCTGGAGCGGTTCGATGTTCGAATATCTGATGCCGCTGCTGGTGATGCCGGCCTACGAACGCACGCTGCTCGACCAGACCTGTCAGGCGGCCGTGGCCCGGCAGATCGCCTATGGGGCAAAGCGCGCCGTGCCCTGGGGCATTTCGGAATGCGGGTACAATGCCATCGATGTACAGCGCAACTACCAATACCGCGCCTTTGGCGTACCCGGTCTGGGGCTCAAGCGCGGGCTGGCCGAGGACCTGGTGATCGCACCCTATGCCACGGCCCTGGCGCTGATGGTGGCGCCCGAGGCGGCCTGCCGGAACCTCGAGCGCCTGGCGGCCGAAGGGTTCGAAACCCGCTATGGCTTCTATGAGGCCATCGACTACACGCCCTCGCGCCTGCCGCCCGGACAAGCGCACGTCGTGGTGCGCTCGTTCATGGCCCATCACCAGGGCATGAGCCTGCTCTCCTTGGCCCATCTGCTCCTGGGCCGCCCGATGCAGAAACGATTCGAGTCGGTGCCCGCCTTCCAGGCCACCCTGCTGTTGCTCCAGGAGCGCATTCCCAAGGCGACCGCGTTCTATGCGCATACCACCGCGCTGGACGAGCACCAGATGGCGTCCAGCGCGCCGGAGATGCCCATCCGCGTGTTTACGACGCCCGATACGCCCAACCCGGAAGTGCAGTTGCTCTCCAACGGCCGCTACCACGTGATGGTGACCAATGCCGGCGGCGGTTACAGCCGCTGGAAAGACTTGGCCGTCACCCGTTGGCGCGAAGACCGCACCCGGGACCCCTGGGGCACGTTCTGCTTCATCCGCGATGTGGCCAGCCGGGAGTTCTGGTCCACTGCCTGTCAGCCGACGCTCCAGCGCGCGAAGCCGTTCGAGGCGATCTTCTCCGAAGGGCGCGCCGAATTCAGATCCCGGGACCACGGTTATGACACCCATACCGAGATCGCCGTCTCGCTGGAAGATGACATCGAGCTGCGCCGGGTGCGCATCACCAACCGCGGCCGGACGCGGCGGGCCATCGACGTGACCAGTTACGCGGAAGTGGTGCTGGCGCCGCAGGCCCCGGACGCCCTGCATCCGGCCTTCAGCAATCTGTTTGTGCGCACCGAAATCCTGCGCGCCCAGCGCGCCATCCTGTGCACGCGCCGGCCCCGCTCCCAGGCCGAGGCGGCGCCCTGGATGCTGCACCTGATGGCCGTGCACGGCGGCGACGCGGGCGAGGTCTCCTATGAGACCGATCGCAAGCGCTTCATCGGCCGGGGCAACACCATCGCCGATCCCCAGGCCCTGCGCGGGGGTGCGGGCTTTGCCACCGGGGCGCTCTCGGGCAGCGAGGGCTCGGTGCTCGATCCCGTGGTCGCCATCCAGCACCGCATCACGCTGGCGCCCGAAGAATCGGCGACCATCAACATCGTCTCGGGCATGGCCGAAACCCGCGGGGAGGCCGTGCGGCTTGTTGAAAAATACCAGGACCGGCGTCTAGCGGATCGCGTCTTCGATCTGGCCTGGACCCATGGCCAGGTGCTGCTGCGCCAGCTCAATGCCACGGAAGCCGATGCGCAACTCTACGGGCGCCTGGCCGGAGCCGTGATCTACGCCAATGCGTCGCTGCGCGCCGACCCGGGCGTCCTGATCAAAAACCGCCGCGGGCAATCCGGTCTGTGGGGGCATGCCATCTCCGGCGATCTGCCGATCGTGCTGCTGCGCATCGAAGATCCGGCCAATATCGGCCTGGTGCGCCAACTGGTGCAGGCCCACGCCTACTGGCGCCTTAAAGGACTGGCGGTGGATCTGGTGATCTGGAACGAGGATCGCGCCGGTTACCGTCAACTGCTCCACGACCAGATTATGGGGCTCATTGCCGCGGGCACCGAAGCCAACATAACCGATCGGCCCGGGGGTATTTTCCTAAGACCGGCCGACCAGATCGCCGAGGAAGACCGTATCCTGATCCAGACTGTGGCCCGCGCCATCATCAGCGACCGCCGGGGGTCGCTGGCCGATCAGCTCAATCGGCGCGCGCTGGCCGAAGCCGCGGTGCCGCCGCTGGTACCGACCCGCACCCATCGCTCCGAACCCCTGAGCGAGGCCGCCATGCCGCGTCCCGATCTGGCCTTTTTCAATGGACTGGGCGGATTCACCCCGGATGGCCGCGAGTATGTGGTGACCACCGCCCACGGGCAAAAGACCCCGGCGCCCTGGGTGAATGTACTGGCCAACCCGTACTTCGGCAGCGTCGTCTCGGAAAGCGGTCAGGCCTACACCTGGAGCGAGAATGCCCACGAGTTCCGCCTCACACCCTGGGAGAACGATCCGTTGACCGATGCCGGCGGAGAAGCGTTGTACCTGCGGGATGAAGAGCGCGGCCACTTCTGGTCCCCCACACCCCTGCCCAGTCGCGGCGCGACGCCGTATGTCACCCGGCACGGCTTTGGCTACAGCGTCTTCGAGCATACCGAGCGCGGCATCCGCTCGGAGCTGTGGGTCTACGTGGCCCTGGACGCGGCCGTCAAGTTCATGGTGCTCAAGGTGCGCAACGTGTCGGGCCGAACCCGTCGGATCTCGGCGACCGGGTACGCGGAATGGGTGCTGGGTGACCTGCGGCCCAAATCGGCCATGCACGTGATCACCGAAACAGACCCCAACAGCGGCGCCCTGTTCGCGCGCAACCCCTACAACACGGAGTTTCGCGGCCGGGTGGCGTTCTTCGACGTGGACGATACGACCCGCACCGTAACCGGCAGCCGCACCGAATTCCTGGGACGCAACGGCACGTTGCGCACGCCGGCGGCCATGCTGCGCGCGCGCCTTTCCGGCAAGCTGGGGGCCGGCCTGGACCCCTGCGCCGCGATCCAGGTGACCTTCAATCTGGCGGACGGGCAGGAACGCGAGGTCGTCTTCAGGCTCGGCGTCGGGCACGATGCCGACGATGCCAGCCGGCTAGTCCAGCGCTTCCGGGGCTCGTCCGCCGCGCGGGAAGCGCTGGAAGCGGTATGGCAGTACTGGCGGCAAACGCTCGGCGCGCTGCAAGTGGAAACACCCGATCCGGCCCTCAACCTGCTGGCCAACGGCTGGCTGTTATACCAGACGCTGGCGTGCCGCCTCTGGGCGCGCAGCGCCACCTACCAATCGGGGGGCGCCTTCGGATTCCGCGACCAATTGCAGGATTCGATGGCGCTCCTCCTCTCCAGACCCCATCTGCTGCGCGAGCACCTGCTGTTGTGCGCGGCCCATCAATTCGTGGACGGCGATGTGCAACACTGGTGGCATCCGCCCACCGGCCGGGGGGTGCGCACGCGCTGTTCGGACGATTACCTCTGGCTGCCGCTGGCGATGTGCCGTTATGTTTTGGCCACCGGCGATACCGGTGTGTTGGATGCGACTGTCCCCTTTATCCAGGGCCGTCCGGTCAATGCGGATGAAGACTCGTATTACGATCTGCCCGGGCGCGCCGACGAGACCGCCAGCCTCTACGAACACTGCGTGCGCGCCATCGCCAACGGCCTTAAATTCGGGGAGCACGGCCTGCCGCTCATGGGCACCGGAGACTGGAACGACGGCATGAACCTGGTGGGCGAACACGGCAAGGGCGAAAGCGTGTGGCTGGGATTCTTCCTCTATGACGTGCTCCTGCGCTTCGTGCCGGTGGCCCGCCTGCGCGGGGACCTGACGTTCGCCGCGCGTTGCGAGGCGGAGGCGGACCGACTGGGCCGCAATTTGGAGCAGCACGGCTGGGATGGCGGGTGGTACCGCCGTGCCTATTTCGACGACGGCACGCCGCTGGGGTCGTCCGACAACCCCGAATGCCAGATCGATTCAATTGCCCAGAGCTGGTCCGTACTTTCGGGGGCTGGCGATCCGGAGCGCAGCCGCCTGGCCATGGATGCGCTGGACACGCGCCTCGTGCGCCGGGAGCACGGGCTGATCCAACTGCTGGAGCCGCCCTTCGACACCTCGGCGCTGAACCCCGGCTATATCAAAGGCTACGTCCCGGGCGTCCGGGAAAACGGCGGGCAGTACACCCACGCGGCCATCTGGGCGGCCATGGCCTTCGCGCGCCTGGGGGATCACCGGCGCGCGTGGGAGCTCTTTACCATGATCAACCCGGTCAACCATGCCCGCACGGCCGGCGAGGCCGACACCTACAAAGTGGAACCCTACGTCATGGCCGCCGATGTCTACGCGGTGGCGCCGCATACCGGCCGCGGCGGCTGGACCTGGTATACGGGCTCGGCCGCCTGGATGTACCGGCTGATCGTGGAATCGCTGCTGGGGCTCGACCTCCAAGTGGATAAATTGCGTTTCAGACCGTGCCTGCCCGCGGAATGGAAAGGGTTCACGATGCACTACCGCTATCGCGAGACGATGTACCACATTGAGGTGGCTCAAATACCTGCCGGTGGCGAGATGGTCGTGAGCGTGGATGGCACTGTGCAACCCGACCGGACCATCCCCTTGGTGGACGACCATAAGGAACATCGGGTCCATGTGCGGATACCGATTGCAGGGGACTTCAAGCCGTCTCTTCCGCCGATCCCCGAAAAGCATGCGGACAGGGTTGATAGTTGATGGGCGAAGCATTTTCCGGGATGGTTGCAAACGAGCGATGTGTATTTATGGTTATTGAAATCGCTCAGTGCATTAACATCCCGCGGATGGTCAGCGCGGTCTCGGATGATGGTGTCGACGTTGGATGATCCTTGCTGATGCTGAGTGCTTGACGGAAGAAGCATTTCGCCAACCGTTAATGAAAATAGCAGGGAAGTTTAGGTTTATTGCCGCAATGCAAATAAGCCGGGAGGTCGACACAATGAAAACAATACTGAAAGCAATCCTACTGGCGGTTGTCGCCATCGCGCCAGGAGAAGTTTTGGCCGACCGGCCTTTTGAGCCGGTGGCCATCCGCCTGGCCTCGAATACCGGCGATCTCAATGTTTATCATGTTCACGAAGCCCGAAGGATCGTTCGTATCCATGACACCATCCTGGCCCTGGCACCGACCGGGGCGCACGATCATATCTATCGATCGACGGATAACGGCGCGAATTGGACCCAACTGGAAAATAACCCTCTGAATACCTCTTCCAGTTGCCTGCTGTCGGGCAGAGAGGAAACGGTTTTTCATTTCTTCCGAAACGGGGATAAGCTCTACATGGTCAAATTCCGCTACGACGCGGCACCCCCGGCGCCGATGGTCATCTATACGGATGCCAATCTGGCCTATACGCGTCAGGGCGGGCATGCGAGGGTGGCAGGGACGGTGGACCGTGATGGCGTTCTCTTTGTGGCCGTCCACGGGAATGCCACGGGGGTCGATGGGGCGAACCCCGATTCCATCTATCTGATCGAAAGCGAAGACAATGGCGCGACCTGGACCCCTTCGGGTCAGGCAAGTGTCATCCGCCAGGGGGACGTCGATCGCTCCTGGGGGTACATGCATATGGACGTCTCCAGCGCCAACGAATTGTTCTGTGTCTATTCGGCCTGGAACGGTGAGGCTCTTGAAGTGGCGATGTCTTCCGATGGCGGCCAATCATGGAAGACAACCCAACTGGCATCGGGCGGTATCCACAACCCGGCGGTCTTGCCGGTCAACGAGCGGGAGCTCTATGTCTTCGCCCAACGCCGTGCAGTTGACCCCGCATCCAACCAAGCATCCAACCAAGCATCCGAATCGATCAAGGGACTTGTTTTCAATAAGTCGGAAGACTCCGGCGCAACATGGCGCGGCTGGCAAACGATCGATGAAAGCTCACCGGCAGGCTATGACGATCCGTCGCCCAGCCTTGGATCGGACGGGGCGATTTATGTCGTATATGGAGGCGGTGCCAGGCCCGATTGGATCGATACCCAAGGCGAAGCACTGCGCCACCGTCTGGCCGAGTCTGACGATGGCGGCAGAACCTGGCGTGTTTCGGCGGCCAGCGGCACCCAAGCCCCATCGGCGCCTAAAAATCTTAGGATCGTACCCGGCCCTTAAGGCCAAATCCATCTTCCCCGGTGGCCGCCGTGTTGTGGGCTATGTCGCCAGGAACCTTTGCTTCATGGCCATAATACGCGCCACCGAGGCTTCGCTTTGGGCCCATAAGGCTTCGGTGGCATCCATCTTTTCGAGGATCGCCTGGTGGGCGGCCGCTATCTTGGGGCTCGCATGGCAGATCAGCAGGAGGTCCACGGCGGCCGTCAGGCATTGATGGACGATGGCGGAAAGGTTGTAGTGTTTGACAATGGCGCCCATGTCCAGGTCATCGGTGAGCACCAAGCCTTCAAAACCCAATTGACCGCGCAGCAGCTCATGGGCAATGGCCGGCGACAGGCTGGCGGGCCAGATGGGGTCTAGGCGCGGATAGCGGATGTGGGAGAGCATGATGCCGCCCACCTCGGCATCGGCGGCGGCTTGGAAAGGCACCAGATCGCTGTCGATCAGGATATCCGGCTCGATGTCCAGCTCGGGCAGATCTTCATGGGAGTCGAGCACGGTGCGCCCGATGCCCGGGAAGTGCTTGCCCACGGCGATGATCCCGTTGGCTTGCAGATGATCGATGACCGTGACGCCCATGAGGGCGACCTGCTGCGGATCACCGCAAAAAACCCGCTGGCCCATGACGCTGGGAGTGGATTCCGGGGCGACATCCAATACCGGGGCCATGTTCATGTTGACGCCGATGCTGCTCAATTCCCGGGCGGTGATCTGGGCGAAGCTGATGGCATCTTCCACACAGGTCATGGCCGGGTTGCCGGCAAATTGGGTAAACGGCGGTTTGAGCCGCGCCACCACGCCCCCCTCCTGGTCGATGGCGATGAACAGCGGCGGTTGCCCGCTTTGGCTTGCATAGGCCTGGGCTTGTTCGCAAAGGTCTCGAATCTGCGCCAGCGAGACAATATTGCGCGAGAAAAGAATCAGGCCCCCCACCTGAAGCGTATCGATGGCATAGCGCAATTCATCGTTGAACTCGCTGCCGTCGAAACCGACCATCATCCGCTGTCCGGCCAATTGTCCTTCGGATAGCTTGTCCTGCATGGCGGGCATATCTGGTTCCCTTTCATTGTGAGCGTCCGTGCGTGATTCCACCATGTTATTTTCTTTGGCGGCGCAATTGGTATTTGCGCACCGCCGCGCTGTGCTCTCGATAGGTTTTGGAAAACGTATGGGTGCCGTCTTGTTTGGAAACGAAGTACAGAAAGTCACTTTGCGCCGGAAACAGGGCCGCTTCGATCGCTGCCCGGCCCGGGTTGGCAATCGGACCGGGCGGAAGCCCGGCGATTACGTAGGTGTTGTAGGCCGAGGGGGTGGTCAGGTGTTTGCGGGTGAGGTTGCCATCGAAATCCTCGATGCCGTAGATCACCGTGGGATCGCTTTCCAGGCGCATCTTTTTCTTGAGGCGGTTGTGGAATACCGAAGAAATCAGCGGCCGTTCCCGGGGATCGCCGGTTTCCTTCTCGATGATGGAGGCCAGCGTGACCACCTGGTGCAACGTCATGTCGAGCTGTTCGGCGCGTTGGCGCCAGGCTTGGGAAAGCTGGGCATTGAAGTGCGCGACCATCGTCTCGATGATCTTCCTGGGGGTCACGCCTTTGGGAAAATAATAGGTATCGGGGAACAGGTAACCTTCCAGGTTGGCGACGCGGTGACCCAAGCCGGCCGCCAGGCTCGGATCGTTGACCAGGGTTTGGAAAACGGCGGCATCGGCCAACCCCAAACGGGCGATTTCGGCGGCGATCTGGGTGTGGGTCAATCCTTCGGGAATCGTGAGGCGGTGCAGCAGTACTTTGTTGCCGACCAGGGTGTCAAGGACCTGAAGCGGCGTCATGGTGCTCGTCAGGGCGTATTCGCCGGCCTTGAGCCGTTTGTCTTCGCCCCGGAGGTGGGCCAGAAGACGGAAGCGAAACTGGCTGGAGATGATGCCATGGCGTCTCAATTCGTCGGCCATTTGATTGAAGCTCTGGCCGGACACCAGCGAGATGACGACGGGGGTATCGTCCGAGCCCGCCGGGCGGCGGGCAAAATGCTGAAGATCGATCCACGCTCCGGCGGCGCCGGCGATCAGAAAGACCAGCAGGATCAGTATAACGCGTCGCGCGGCTTTCACTCGAAATCGATTCCTTTGGGGCGGTTGCGCACGGGTCGGAAGAATAAGTGATCTCAACATAAGCCATCGCTTCCGTGCTTGTCAATCTATTGCCTATCCCTCCAAAAGATCCTATCATGATAAAAAAACGGTCCAGTAGGCCCAACTGTGACGAGCGGACCGAGTCGAAGGTAGCGCTAAATGAGCCGACCGAAATTGAAGTCGTTTTGCATCCAACGGGAGTGGTGTAAGGGGTGCGGCATCTGTGTGGTCTTCTGCCCCACCCGGGTGCTGGAACTGGACGCTCAGGATAAGGCGGTGGCGGTGCGTCCGGAAGCATGCATCGCATGCGGAAATTGCGCGTTGCGCTGCCCCGATCTGGCCATCCAGATGGAGATCGAAGATAACCACCTATAGCTTGGGGGCGAGGGGCTATGCCATCCAACGAACCTGACATTGTCCGCTTCATCCAGGGCAACGAGGCGTGCGTCGAAGGGGCGCTTTATGCGGGCGTGGCCTTTTTCGCCGGGTACCCCATCACGCCTTCTTCCGAAATCATGGAACATCTGGCCCGCCGCCTGCCCCGGCGCGGCGGCAAATTCATCCAGATGGAAGATGAAATCGCTTCCATGTGCGCCATCATTGGGGCCTCGCTCACCGGCCACAAGGTGCTGACGGCCACCAGCGGTCCCGGCTTCTCTTTGATGCAGGAAGCGTTGGGGTATGCCGTGATGGCCGAGATCCCCTGCGTGATCGTCAATGTCCAGCGCGGCGGACCCTCCACCGGTCTTCCCACCCAGATTGCCCAGGGGGACGTCAACCAGGTCCGCTGGGGCACCCACGGGGATCACGCCATCATCGCCCTGACGGCCTCCAACCACCAGGATGTCTTCGCCATGACCGTGGAGGCCTTCAACATGGCCGAGAGCTACCGCACGCCGGTGGTGCTGCTCTTCGACGAGGTGGTGGGTCACATGCGCGAGCGCATGGTGCTGCCCCGGCCCGGTCAGATCCCTCTGGTCGAACGGCTGCGCACTTCGGTCCCTGATGGTGTCGATTACCATCCTTATCTGCCCCGGGAAGACGGACGCCTGCCCATGTCCGACTTCGGCGGCGTGCATCGTTACAACGTCACCGGCCTTTATCACGACATGTGGGGCTTTCCTTCGGACAACCCCAAAGTGGTGCATGGGTTGATCCGGCACCTGGTGGACAAGATCGAAAACAATGTGGATGCCATCGCCCGCTACAAAAGCTATTATCTGGAAGATGCCCGCACGGTGCTGGTCTCCTACGGCAGCACGGCCCGTTCGGCCCTGCACGTGGTGGAGAGCCAGCGGCGCAAGGGGCAAAAGTTCGGCCTGCTGGAACTGCAGACCCTGTGGCCCTTTCCCTATGACATCGTGGGCGAAGCCTGCGGACGGGCCAAACAGGTGCTGGTGGTGGAGATGAACATGGGCCATATCTGCGCCGAGGTCAAAAAAGCCCTGAGCAATCCGCGCAATGTCTTCCTGATCAACCGCCTCGACGGGGTCTTCATCTCGCCCACCGACATCCGTCAGGCGCTGCGGCTCATCGACGGCAGGGGGGTATAGCATGACCATTCGCAAATACTTGCGCGAACGCTTCTTCCCGCACATGTGGTGCGCCGGCTGCGGTCACGGCATCGTGCTCAATGCCCTGGTGCGGGCCATCGAGAGCATGGGCTTGAGCCGCAACGAGATCGTGATGGTCTCGGGCATCGGCTGCTCGTCGCGCATCACCGGCTATGTGGATGTCCACACCTTGCACACGCTGCACGGCCGGGCCCTGGCCTTTGCCACCGGCGTCAAGCTGAGCAAGCCCGAGCTCAATGTCATCGTGCCCATGGGCGATGGCGATGCGCTGGCCATCGGCGGCAATCACTTCATTCACGCCGCCCGCCGCAACATCGCCATCACCGCCATCGTGATGAACAACCGTATCTATGGCATGACCGGCGGGCAGTACTCGCCGCTCTCGGGTTGCGAGATCCTGGCCGCCACGGCGCCCTACACGACCATCGACCCGAGTTTTGACGTGGTGGCCCTGTCCGCCGCGGCCGGAGCGACCTTCGTGGCGCGTTGTACCACCTACCATGTCAAGGAGATGATCGGCATTTTGCGCCAGGCGATTTTGCACGAAGGCTTTTCGGTGGTGGAGATCCTCAGCCAGTGCCCCACCTATTTCGGCCGGGCCAACAAGCTGGGGGACGCGGCCGAAATGCTGCGGGGCTTCAAAGAGGGCACGGTACCCATTGGGGCGGCGGCCAAACAGAAGCATCCCGAGTTGATCGAGCGGGGCATCTTCGTTCAGAAGGAGCAGCCCGAATACTGCGCGGAATACGAAAAGATCATGCAGAAGGCCCAAGGTGCAGCGGGGGAAACCATATGAGCAGAACGCGTCTGGTCTTTTCGGGGTCGGGGGGGCAGGGGGTGGTCACCGCCGCGATTCTTCTGGCCGAAGCCGCCGTGCTTCGGGAGAATCTTTTCGCCGTCCAGACCCAATCCTACGGTGCCGCGGCCCGGGGGGGCGCCACCCGGGCCGATGTCATTATCTCCGAGAACAAAATCGACTACCCCATGGTGAACCAGCCCAATATCCTGGTGTGCCTGACCCAGGAGTCCTACAACAAGTACGCACCGATCATCCGCCCCGGGGGTTTGCTGCTGGTCGATACGCACTACGTGAAGATCGAGCGCAAGGTGGAGGCCCGCCAGCGCGAACTGCCCATGTTCGACAGCGTCATGGAGAAGATCGGCCGCGCCGTGGTCTTTAATATTTGCATGCTGGGGGCGTTGCTCGGCTTGACCCAACTGGTGCGCACCGAATCGATTTTATCGGTGCTTTCGGAGCGCATGCCCGCCGACCTGGTGGAGATCAACCGCCAGGCCCTGCAATTGGGATTGGAATTGGCTCAGGCGGCCAAGCCCGTCGCACGCTAAGTTGATAGCGTCTTGATCAGCTGGCCCATGTAGTAGCGCGCATGGCTGATGGGGGCGGCCATGTGGGCGCGATGGTTGGCCAGGATGCCGTCCAGGCTGCCGTTGGTGATGAGCCACGGCTCCAGGGAGGCCGCCAGGCGGCAATGGATGATGGCGTGGTGCAGCAGTTCGGCGCCGCGCCGGTTTTCCAAAGTGACGCCGAAATCGCGCTGGGCCGCTTCGAGGATCGTGGCCATGGCGCTGGCCACGCCCTTGGCGTAGTAGAAATAGTTGTCGGCCCTTAAATAGCCCACCTTGGAGCCGTCCGGTTCCTTGTATTTGACCAGATTTTCGTCGCAACTGCCCAGCAAATCTTCGAAGGCCGAAAAGAGCGGGATGATGTTGTCCGGGCGGATATGGAACGAGGCCTTTTCGGCCAGCAGCTTTTTCTTGTAGAGTTCCAGTTCGGCCAGGCTTTCCTTGTATTTGGACTCCGGCGAGGGGAACCAATAGCTGTCGGCCTTGACCATCAGGAAATTCATGGCGTTTTCGAGATTGCGATCGAAGGCGTCATTATAACCCGTGCGCGAAATCCGTTCGGCAAGCTGCACCACCGTGCGACGGGTGACCTCCAAAACGCCCACCTGGAACTGATTCACGTTGTCGGTGACGTTGACGATGTCGTTGGGCCGCCATCCATAAAACCGCCGATTGAGCTCATGATCCAGGGGCGCGATGACCGCATCCACGAAAGCCACACCCAACGGGCGCTTTTCATCAGGTTGCACGGCCTTGGGGGCATGGGCATCTTCCTTTTTGTGCGCCTCGGGCGCCGGCGGGGCGACTGCGGCCGGTGGGGCGGGCGCCGGGGAACTGCCGGATTGATCTTTGGGTGGGTCGGGGACCGGCATGGGCTGAACGTTTTCAGGCCTTGGTGCTTGGGCTTCGGCCGGCTGCTCCACCATAAGCTCGTGGGGCGCGGGGCTGTTTGCCGGCGCAGGCGTGAGGTTTGATGTCGCCCGTTCGGGGGCCGGCGGTGGTGGTGGGGGCAGTTGTGCCGGGATGGTGGTTGCCGGTTGCTCCGCGGCTTTGAACGCCAGCATGTTCGATGGTCCCGCGGCATTCTGCTGTTTCCAGGCCTGCCACTTGCCGAGTTGATCGACCCCAAGGGAAAGGGCATACAAAAGGGCGGCGATGATCACGAGGGCGAAGATCGCCCGCTTCAAAAAGAAGGCCGCAAAGCCTTTTCTGCCGGGAGAAGTGCTATTGTCTTTGGATGGTTCGGCCATGCTTTTATCTCCAGATCGAGGAATCGGCGCGGGCTAATACGTGCCGGCCGATTTTGATGCCTTTCGCAGGTCCAGTCGCCTTTCCGCCGGGTAGATCCCGCCGGTTGGTCATGATGTCGGCTGTTTGCGCAGTTTGCGCAGGTCGCCCACCCGGATGGTCAGTTGGCTGGTGTCAAAATATTCGATGAGTGGTATCACAAATTTGCGGGAAGCTCCAGTCATATCCTTGAATTGCGGGGTGGAGATCTCCTCGTGGGTCGTGAGATATTCCACGAGCTTACGCTTCAGATCGCCAAGGTGTTGCTGGTGGCAGTAATACTCGTCGCGGATCTTGACGATCAGGCCGGCATTGACCAGCAGCGAAAGCACCTGCCGGGCCGGTTCCAGGGGGGTGCCCAGGGTTTCGCACAGCTCCTTGAAGTAGGGCGGCGTCAGGCCGCCGGTCTCGTAGGCGGAAAGGATTTTGGCGCGCAGTTCGCTTTGATCCACCCGCAGGGCCACGCGATGGTTGGCCAGCCAGACCAGCTCCTCTTCGGCGGTGATCTCGCCGGCCTTGATCATCTGCTGCACGGTCAGGGTGAACAGCTTGATGTCCACCGAGGCCGGCAGGCGGGACTTGAGCTCCTCTTTGGGCATGCCCTGTTTCAACGGATTTTTGCCATGGTAGGCGGACAGTTGCGCGTGCATCTCCTTTTGCAGGGCGGTGAAGGTCGCGGCATGGATGTAGCGCCGTTTCTCCCGGTCGATCTGGACGGCCGTTTTCTGGCTCATCAACGTCTGCAGGAGGCGATCCAGCTGCTTTTCAGGCAAATTGGCCATGAGCATCAGTTCACCGAATGCACAGCCGCCGTAGCCGGCCGCTTCGACATGGTGGGCCACCACCTGTTCGGCGGGGGCGTCGGCCAGGGCGCTCAAACGTTCGATGGCCTCGAGCTGGGTGCTTTTATGCTTGGGCGCGATGGGATTGAGCACCTGGCCGCCGCCCACCGTGCGCACCGGTGAATAGCTGCGCACCACGTAGTGGTCGTCCTTGATCAGGGTGACCGGCGTCTCCAGGCGGATCTGGACGATGGCGCTTTCGCCGGGCTTGAGTTCCTCGCGGTCCAGCAGGGCCACGATGCCCAGGATTTCGTTCGTGCCGGCATGAAACCGCACCCGTGAACGGTTCTTTAAAGCCTTGGGATTGCTCGGCAAGTAGTGCAGGGCGGCATCGATCATGTAGCTGGGAACCAGTGCATCGGGCGTGGCGATCACGTCCCCGCGGTTGACTTCCGCTTTCTCCAGGCCTTGGAAGTTGATGGCCGTGCGCATGCCGGCTTCGGCCGTTTCGACGCTCTGGTTATGCACCTGCAAACCGCGCACCTTGGAGGTGAGGCCCGCAGGGTAGAGCATGACCTTTTCGCCCACGGCCACCTTGCCCGAGATCAAGGTGCCGGTGATCACCGTGCCGAAGCCTTTCATCGAGAAGACGCGGTCCACGGGCAGGCGGAAGATCCCGGCCGAAGCCCGGGGCGGAATCTGCGCGCTGATGCGCTCCAGGGCCTGGGTGAATTCGGGCAGCCCCTGGCCGGTGGCGGATGAGACCGGCAGGACCGGCGCGCCTTCCAGGAAGGTGCCTTGGGTGAACTGGGCCACCTCCTCTTGCACCATGGCCAACCATTCGGGGTCCACCAGGTCGATCTTGGTCAGCACCACCACGCCGTAGCGCACGCCCAGCAGGATGCAGATCTCCATGTGCTCGCGGGTCTGGGGCATGATGCCTTCGTCGGCGGCGATCACCAGGGCCACCAGGTCGATGCCCGTGGCGCCGGCCACCATGTGCTTGACGAATTTTTCGTGACCGGGCACATCCACGATGCCCAGGTGCTGGCCACTGGGCAAGGTCAGGTCGGCGAAACCCAGCTCGATGGTGATGCCGCGCAGTTGTTCTTCCTTGAGGCGATCGGTGTTGATGCCGGTCAGGGCCCGGACCAGGCTGGTCTTGCCATGGTCGATGTGTCCGGCGGTGCCCAGGATAATTTGCTTCACGGGGGCGTGCTCCTTTTACTTCTTACGGCGGCGCAAGTACGCGGTGAGATAGGAGAGGCCCACCAGGATGGCGCACAGCAGCACCACGACCGCCGGCGGCGCGTCGGGGTAGAAGAAACGCATCAGCAGGATGCCGAAGGCGACACCCAGAATGGCGCGGATGATAAACGTTTGTAGGGCCGGCATGGTCCTTTCCTTCCTATCGCACTTCGGGCGCGGTTCGGGCCAGCGGCCGCCAACGCAATGACAGCCCGCGACCTCTATTTCGAGGGGCGCCGCACGAAGCGGATCTGCAGTTCGATGGGGCCTACCTTGATGATATCTTCATGATTGAGCCTGGTGGGGGCCGTCACCGTCTCATTGTTGATTTTGGGCTTCAGCATGCCGCCCTTGTACTCGATGAAGTAGCTTTCGTGTTTCTTGGTGATGGCGATGCTCGGTTCGCCGGCCAGCAAGGCCCAGAAGCCGGTGATTTTAATGTCCGCCTCCCGGTTTTTGCCGATCGTCACCGGTTGATCGCTGAGTTCATAATCCTCACGGCCGCCCGAAATGAAGGATAGATAATCGAATCCCAGCCATTGGGGTTGGACCTCCTCCTGCTCGATGACCATGGTCTGGTCGGCATCCATGATCGCCGGCGCGTGGGCCATGAGTTGGTCGGCCGTGCCTTCCAGGGAGAGGGTTTCATGCAGATCGACGATGAGGATATGTTTGCCGATGGTGATCCAGTCCTGATGGGCCAAATGGCTTTCGGTCACGCGATCGTTGTTGACCAGCGTGCCGTTGCGGCTGCCCAGGTCGGTGAGGATCAGCTTCTGGCCATCCAGACGGACAGCGGCATGATGGGCCGAAACGGCCAGGTTGTCGATGACGATCGGGTTGTTGGGGTGTCGTCCGATGGTGATTTGCTGGCCGGGTGAGATCATATGGGTGCTGAGGATGTTGTTGTTGAACGTCAAGATCAAACGGGCCATTGACGGCTCCTTTACGGCATGGGGACGGAAGATGATGAATTGAATGTCTGGATGGTAAAAATCACTATTTCAAGGCCTTGTCAAGGCCCTCACGCGTCGGCCGAATGCTTTCGGCGCTCCGGAAAAGCTCGCCGTGGCCGACTAGTACTTCCGGCCCTTTTCGTCCACCATGGGGACGAAGCGCACATCGACGACTTTTTCTTCCTTCAGGCGCCCCTCTGTTTTGACCAGGCGTACCAATTTTTGCACGTACCGATCCCCCACGGGAATGACCATGCGACCGCCTTCCGCCAGTTGCATTTTGAGAGGTTCGGGGATTTGGCCGGGGGCGCAGGTGACGATGATGCCGTCGAAGGGGGCCGCCTCGGGCCAGCCCTGGTAGCCGTCGCCGATTTTGACCTGAATGTGCGCATACCCGAGGGCCGAGAGCAGCGTCCGGGCCTGCTCGCCTAAATCGGGAATGATTTCGACGGAAAAGACCCGGACTCCCATGGTGGAGAGGATGGCTGCCTGGTAGCCGGAGCCGGTGCCGATTTCCAGGACCCGCTGCCCGGGCTGGAGATCCAGCAGTTCGGACATCAACGCCACGATGTAGGGCTGGGAGATGGTCTGGCCGTGCCCGATGGGCAGGGGGCCGTCGTCGTAGGCCTGCAGCGCCAAGTGCTCGGGAACAAACCGGTGGCGCGGAACGCGCGCCATGGCCCGCAGTACCCGCTCCTGGCGGATGCCGCGCCGGACAAGCTGTTCGGCCACCATTTGGCGGCGCTGTGGGGCGAAATCGTCGGCCAGGGCGGTGGCCGCGAGCCCGATGAGCATCCCGGCGGCGATCCAGGCCAATGTGGGGTAGTGAACGGTGCGCACCATATTCTTCCCTTTCGCTGTCTTCGACCGGATTGGTTCACGCTCGGTTCAACCCCGCGAACCGTCCCTTGAATCACTATTGCGCATGCTTTGGGCTATTTTTCAAGCAACCCGAGCAACGCCGTGTTTCCGAAACAAAAACAAACTGGTCTTGCCCCCCCGTTGTATTGTAATGTGCATAAAAATGGAGAAAATGCATGACCGTCGATGTTTCGGTCCAATTGAATCGCCGTGCCGGCTGGGTCTTATTTGCCGCGGCGGTGGCGCTTCTGGCGCTGGGTGGATATTTTACCCTGCAGTGGCGTATCGCCGTGGCTGCCGAGCAGGTGCGCGGCCATTTGGAGGACCAGGTTTCCGATCTGGCCCGGACCATCAACCCCGAGCGGCTCCAGGCGCTGACCTTTACCGCCGAAGATGCCCAGCGCCCCGAATTTCAGCGGTTGTGCGCCCAGATGGCTGCCTATCAAGCCACCATGGGCGTTCGGGGGGTGTGGAGCGCCGCCCTCCGGGAGGGCCGGCTGCGCTTCGGTCCCACCTCCTACACCCCGGGAGATCCCCGGGCTGTGGCCCCGGGAACACACAATGAACAGTCGTGGCCGCGGATCAGCCGTCGGCTGGAGGATGGCCGTGCCTTCACCCAAGGCCTCCAAACCGATGCCCTGGGCAATTATGTTTCGGCCATCGCCGCCGTGCGCGACCCGCGTTCGGACAAGCCAATGCTAATCGTAGGACTGGAAATGGACGCCGCCAAGTGGGAGGCGGCCCTTGGCCGGGCCCGGCGCAGTTCCCTGCTCAGCATAGCGGCATTGGCGGCCATCCTGCTGGTGGGCGCCGGCGCGGTGGTATGGCGCAACCGGCAGACACCGGATCGCTTCGCCCGCTGGCGTTTCATGGAAGTCTATGTCCTGGTGGCGTTGGGGTTGACGCTGACCCTCCTGGCGGCCTGGGGTTTTGACGACAGCCAGCGCCGCTTCCGGCATGGTCAGTTCCGGCAACTGGCCCAGGCCAATTTCAACCTGGTGCTGGATGCCTTCCGGGATGTCCAGCGGCACAACCTGGACGCCCTGGAGCGCTTTTTCGAAAGCTCCCGGGAGGTGGACCGCGATGAGTTCCACCGCTTTACGGCCGCCATGGCGCAGCGGCGCGACATTCAGGCCATTGCGTGGGTCCAACCGGTGATCGAGGCGTATCGGGCCGAATGGGAGGCGCGCGCCCGGGCCGAGGGTTTGCCGGGTTTTAGCATTTGGCAGCAGGGGGCCGACGGCGCCCGGCAGCCGGCGACCGGGCGGGCGATGTACTATCCGGTCTGGTACCTGGAGCCGCAATTGGAAAACGCGGCGGCCCTGGGATTCGATCAGGGGTCGGAACCGGCGCGGCGGGCGGCCTTGGAAACCGCGCTGGCCAGCGGCCTGTCTACGGCCAGCGATCCGGTGAGAATGGTGGTCCATGCGGGGAACCCGGACGGCCTGCTCATCTTCCAACCCTTTTATTTCGGTGATCCTTCGATGCGGCAACTGCGGGGCTTCGGTCTGGCGGCCATCCATGGAGCCGCTTTTTTGCAAATGGCCCTGGCCGGTGGTCTGGCGGAGAAGACCCCCACAGTGGTGGAGCTCTACCAGGACCTGGCGGGATTGAATCCGCGCTTCGTCGCCGCTTCCAACGCCCAGCAGGGACCACTATCTGCAACGGTGCCGGGTATCTGGATGCGGCCCGATCCCCGGCATGCCTCCCTTTGCATCGGTTTTCCTGTGTTTGCTTTCGGCCAGGCCTATACCCTGATGGTTCATCCCAGCCCGGCTTTCTTATCTTCCCTGCCCGCCGGGGCCGGGTGGATCGCTCTGGGGGTGGGCCTGCTGCTGACCGCGGTGGTGAGCGCCTTCGCCCATTTTGTGCTGCGCCGTCGGGATCTTCTCGAGGCGCAAGTGCAGGCGCGTACCGCCGAATTACAGGCTACCTTATATAGTATCGGCGACGCCGTGGTCACCAGCGACATCCACGGCCGCGTCCGCCAAATGAATCCGGTGGCCGTGACCCTCACGGGATGGCCGGAAGCCGAGGCCCGGGGCAAACCGCTGGAAGAGGTGTTGCGCATCAGTGGGGATCGGAACGACCAGGAACCGGACCTGTTGGCGCGCGTATTGGGCGGCAAGGGACCGGAGGGGCTCAACGGCAATGACGCCTGGCTCATGGATCGTCAGGGCGGCCGCCGGCCCATCGATTACAGCGGCGCGGCCATCCGCGACGAACGCGGCGAGTTCGGCGGCGTGGTGCTGGTGTTGCGCGACATCAGCGAACGCAAGGAAGCCGAGGCGGCCTTGCACCAGCAAAACGACCTGCTCTGGCGCATCACCGACACCAGTCCGGTGGGCATCGTGGTGGCCGACGCCAAAGCTCGCATCACCTTCGTCAATGGTACCGCCGAGACCATCCTGGGCCTCAGTCGCGAACAGTTGACTCAAAAGAGCCACGAAGATATCGACTGGCGGATCTTCGATATCGAGGGCAAATCCATCAATAGAGAAGATTTGCCCTTTCCCAGGGTGCTGGCCGCCCAGGGGCCGATCTCCGATATCCAGTATGCCTTGGACCGGCCGGACGGTCGGCGGGTCCTGCTTTCCGTCAACGGGGCACCCCTGCGCGATTCTATGGGCAAGATATCCGGTGCGGTATTCTCGCTGGCGGATATTACCGCCCAGAAACAGCTCCAAGAGAGCTTTCTCCAGGCCCAGAAGATGGAATCGGTGGGCCGGCTGGCCGGCGGCGTGGCCCATGATTTCAACAACATGCTCAGCGTCATCAACGGGTATTCCGAAATGCTGCTGGCCCGGATGGCGCCGGACGACCCCAGTCGGACGGACCTTCAAGAGATTCTGGGCGCCGGGCAGCGTTCGGAACTCCTGGTGCGGCAGCTTCTGGCCTTTGCCCGCAAGCAGACCATCGCCCCGGTGCGCATGGACCTGAATAAAACCGTGACAGCGACCCTCAAGATGCTCTCCCGGATCATCGGCGAGGATATCAGGCTGGTCTGGGCGCCGGCGCGCGACATGTGGCCGGTGCGCATGGACCCGGCCCAACTGGATCAGATCCTCAGCAATCTGGTGGTCAATGCCCGCGATGCCATCACGGGCGGGGGCGGTAAGGTGACCATCGAGACCGGCACCGCCGTATTCGACCAAGCTTATTCCGATGCCCATGCCGGTTTTCTGCCCGGGCAGTATGCGCTGCTGGCCGTCAGCGACAACGGCGCCGGCATGGACCGCCAAACCCTGTCCCATGTGTTCGAGCCTTTTTTTACCACCAAACCCCAGGGGCAGGGTACCGGCCTGGGTTTGGCCACGGTCTACGGCATCGTGCGCCAGAACAACGGTTTCATCAATGTCTACAGCGAGCCAGGCCAGGGAACGACCGTCAAGATCTACCTGCCTCGGCTCGACGCAGCGCCCGCCGCCGGGACCCAGGCCAAGGGACCCCTTGGAATACCCCGAGGCACCGAAACCATCCTTTTGGTGGAAGATGAAGAGGCGCTGCTCAAGCTGGCCGAACTGCTGCTCAAAAAATTGGGCTACACGGTATTGGCCGCCGGAACACCCGAGCGGGCGGTTCAATGGGCGAAGGAGTATGCGGGGCCTGTTCATCTGTTGATGACCGATGTGGTCATGCCCGAAATGAGCGGCCGGGAGCTCTGGCAGCGGATCAGCGCCCTGCGTCCGGACCTCAAATGCCTATTCATGTCCGGTTACACCGCCGACATCATCACCCACCACGGTGTCCTGGACGCGGGGGTGCATTTCCTGCAAAAGCCTTTTCAACTGCAGGTTCTGGCGCTGAAACTGCGCGAAGCGCTCGGGAATTAAACCGCTTCCGCGGTGCGCGCATCCGCACACCCATTATCCCAACAAGCCCGACTAAAATGAAAACTTCGTCGTTAACTGGCGCGAACCGCATATCCAGAAAAACCCAATTGACAAAAGTAACAATTGGTATAGTTTTGCTGTAACAACTGATACGGAGGTTTCGGTGGCCCTATCTGAACCCAGGCAGTGGTTGCTTTTAATCCACCAGCTTCCCCCCAAGCCCGAAGCCCTGAGGGTAAAAACCTGGCGGCGCTTGCAGCAATTGGGGGCGGTCGCCATCAAACAATCGGTCTATGCCATGCCCCTTTCCGAGCAATCCCGGGAAGATTTGAGTTGGACTCTCAAGCAGATTGTGGCCGGCGGCGGCGATGGTTCCATTTTCGAGGCGCGTTTCGTGGAGGGCCTGACCGAGGAGCAGATCATCGGCTTGTTTATCAAAGCACGCGCCGCGGACTATTCAAAAATTATCCAGGAGGTGCGGTCGCTGCTAGCCGAACTCCCCGATGGACAGAGCCTCGGTCAGGAGACGAGCGCCAAAGGGGCGACCATGGCGGCCAAGCTTAAACGCCGACTGGATGAGGTGGCGGCCATCGATTTTTTCCAGGCCCCGGAGCGGGGGACCGCCGAAATGCTTCTCAACGATCTGACGGCACGATTCGCGGGCAAGGCCTTGGGCGCGGTCGGCATCAGGGAGAAGTTTGAAGCGCTGAAAGGACGCGTTTGGGTCACGCGCCGCAACCTCTTCGTGGACCGCATCGCCTGCGGCTGGTTGATCCGGCGCTTCGTGGACCGAGCGGCGACGTTCAAGTTCGTGGCCGGCGCACGCTACACCCCCAAGGCGGGCGAGCTGCGCTTCGACATGTTCGAAGGGGAGTACACCCACGAAGGCGATCTTTGCACGTTCGAGGTGATGATCCAGCGATTGGGTCTTGATGACCGCGCGCTGCTTGCCATGGCCGAAGTAATTCACGATATCGATCTCAAAGAGGCCCGATACCACCGCAAGGAAACCGATGGCGTGCGGGCTTTGTTGACCGGCCTGGCCGCCGCCCAGGCGGACGATGACCAGCGCATGGTCGAGGGCTATCGCCTGTTTGAAAATCTGTATGCCTACTATCAAAGAGAAAAAGGGGCGTAGCGCGATCCGAATAGAGAGTTGGCGCTACAAATCCAAAGGAGACACACCATGCCGTCCATCGACAAGCACATTGAAACCAGCACGCAGCGAACCGGGAAGCACTATCGTGAGGTGCACGAATGAAATGGATCACCCGCTCCCATGTGCATGTGGATCGCGTGGCCTGCCCCTGGCTGATCCGGCGCTTTATCGATTCCGAGGCCGAATTTCTCTTCGTGCCCAAGAGCAAAGTGCTGGAGATCGCCGCAAAAGAGGGCGCCATTGCCTTCGATACGCCGGGGGCCGAACTGCACCACCGCGACCACCTGTGCACCTTCGATGTGATCGTCAAAGCGTATGAATTGACCGATACGGCCCTGTTGCGCATGGCCAGGGTCATCAATGCCGCCGATACCGACCATCTGGAGGCCGATCCTTTAGCGGCCGGCTTCGAGGCCATTGCCGTGGGTTACGGCCTGCGCTATCCGGACGACCTGGAGAACATCGAACGGCAGTTTGAGGTCTATGATGCCCTGTATGCCTGGTGCCGGTTGGATGTCGCCAAGCAGTAATCGAGGCGTAAAACCATGGCCATCGACGTGAACCTGACCACCTCAGTCTCCCGGATCTCGGGTTTTTTCGGCCTGCAACGCGGCACCATCGGCGTGCTGACCGTGGTGGTGCTGGTGGGCATGGGCGAGCACATGGCCGAACGCTTCCTGCCCATCTATATAATAGCCCTGGGGGGCGGCGCCATGGCCATCGGCCTGCTCCAGGCCATGGACAACCTGCTCTCGGCGCTCTATTCGTTTCCGGGGGGATACCTCTCGGATCGCCTGGGCACCAAGCGGGCCCTGCTGGTGTTCAATTTCGTGGCCATGACCGGGTTTGCACTGGTGCTCCTGATCCCGACCTGGCAGGCGGTGCTGGCCGGCGCGGTGCTCTTTATCTCCTGGTCGGCCATCTCGCTGCCCGCCACCATCAGCCTGATCTACAAAGTTTTGCCGCAGAACAAACGCACCATGGGGGTCACCATGCACTCGCTGGTGCGCCGCATCCCCATGGCCTTGGGGCCCCTTGCCGGAGGCTTTTTTATCGCGGCCTGGGGCGAGCGCGAGGGGGTGCGCTTGGCTTTTGGCGCGGCCTTGGCCATGGCCGCGGTGGCCGTGGTGCAGCAGCAGCGCCTGCTCGATGACGATAAACCCCGCCCGACTGCCGGAACTGCGGCCGACCCGACGCCGGAGAAGAACCCGCTCAAACTGCTGCCCCAAATGGTACAACAGATGAACCCGGCCATGCGCAGCCTTTTGGTCAGCGACATCCTGATCCGCTTTTGTGAGCAGATCCCTTACGCCTTTGTGGTGGTCTGGAGCATGAAGGTCATCGCCCAGCCGGTTTCGGCCGTGCAGTTCGGCCTGCTGACCTCTATCGAGATGGCCACGGCGGTTCTGGTGTATATCCCGGTAGCCTACATGGCCGACCGCGGCGCGAAGAAGCCGTTCGTGCTGGCCACTTTTGTCTTTTTCACCCTCTTTCCCCTGGTGCTGCTCTACAGCCGATCTTTCGAGTGGCTGATCGTCGCTTTCGTTCTGCGTGGCCTTAAGGAGTTCGGCGAGCCCACCCGCAAATCCCTGATCATGGATCTGGCCCCGGACCACTGCAAGGCCGGCATGTTCGGACTCTACTACCTGATCCGGGATCTCTTTGTCACCCTGGCCGCCCTGGGCGGCGCGGTTTTATGGCAAATCAGTCCGGAGACGAACCTGATGACCGCGTTCGTCTTCGGCGTTATCGGCACCCTGGGATTCGCGGTGTTCGGCCGCGACCTGCCGGTGCCTTCACCCGCAAACATTAAGGAGGCCCACCATGGCCGATCGCAAAAAAGATAGATGGTTGAAGGTGTTCTGCCCGGAAGACGCCTGCCTGACCGAAGAAGAACGCATCGACCTGCCGACATCCGCCCAAGCGGAAGCGCAGAGCGAATGGCTGGAGATCTTCTGCCCCGAGCAGTCGTGCGAGGTCGTTTCACCGACCCAACTGCCCTAACGCTAAACGGGCCGGCCGGGAGAAAGGCTTTCGGCCGGCCAATAGGCGGGAGCGCTTATGACGACCCCATCCAAGGCACCACCGTCAACGGCGGTTACCTTTAAAGAAGCTTTGAAATTCTGGACCAAGCTGGGCTTCATCAGCTTCGGCGGCCCGGCCGGCCAGATCGCCGTCCTGCACCAGGAGGTGGTCGAACGGCGCCAATGGGTCGATGAGAACCAGTTCCTGCGGGCCCTGAACTTTTGCATGCTGTTGCCCGGCCCCGAGGCCCAGCAACTGGTCACCTATATCGGCTGGCGTCTGCACGGCATCTGGGGCGGCATCTTGGCCGGATCGCTCTTCGTGATCCCTTCGGTCTTTGTCATGCTGTTCTTGAGTTACCTGGCCGTGGCCCAAATCGATGTTCCGGCCGTGGCTGCGGCATTTTACGGCATCCAGCCGGTGGTGGTGGCCATCGTGATCGAAGCGGTGCTGCGCATCGGCAAAAAAGCGCTCAAGCATCGCCTGCTCTATGGCTTTGCGGCCCTGGCGTTCGTGGCCATTTACTTTTTCAAAGTGCCGTTTCCGTATATCGTGGCCGGGGCCGCGGCGGGCGGGTTGCTGCTCCAGCGCGGGTGGCCGAAAATTTTCTGCAAGGGCACCTTCGATGCGCAAACCGGCCAATGCCGAATCGAGATTGAAACCGGCGGCGGGGGAAAAAACGGGGTCCCCTCGTGGGGTCATGTCGTGCGGGTGTTTCTGGTCTGCCTGGGACTCTGGGCCCTGGTGGTGGGGGCCGTGTGGGGCTTGCGCGGATACGAAGATGCCTTGACCCAGATTGCTCTTTTTTTCACCAAAGCGGCCTTCGTCACCTTCGGCGGCGCCTACGCCGTGCTCAGTTACATTACCGCGGTCGCGGTGGGCAACGGCTGGCTCAGCGCCCCCCAGATGCTCATCGGCCTGGGCCTGGCCGAGTCCACCCCCGGCCCGTTGATCATGGTGACCCAGTACGTCGGGTTCCTGGCGGCCTGGCATCTGCCCGGCGATCTGACGCCGCTGACCGCCGCCATCTTCGGCGCGCTGCTGACCACCTACGTCACTTTTTTACCCTGCTTCTTCTTCATCTTCGCCGGTGCGCCCTACATCGAGGCCATGGCCGGCAACCGCCGCATCCAGGCCGCGCTCACCGGCGTCACCGCTGCCGTGGTGGGTGTGATCCTCAACCTGGCCGTCTGGTTCGGATTTAAAGTTCTTCTGCCCGACGATGGCCTCGACCTGTTCGCCCTGATCAGCGCGGCGATCTCGCTGGTGCTGCTCCAGAAGTTTCATTTTCCGGTCCACTACCTGGTGCCATTGGGCGCGGCGGCGGGGGTGCTGTGGCGGATGATGATCCCTTAAAGATCAGCTCTCCTTCGGAGCGGGCTGGCCGAGTTGCACGAGCAGCTTGTCGATGCGCCGGCCATCCATATCGAGCACCTCGAAGCGGACATTGCGATGTGTGAAGTGCATGCCCGGTTCGGGCATCCGTTCGGTGTGGTGCATGAAAAAGCCGGCCATGGTGTACAACCCTTCTTCTTTGCATAGACCGGCGAGACCCGTATGGGCTTCGAACTCGTCGATGGCCAGGGCGCCGTCCACCAGCCACGATCCATCTTCCCGGCGCACGATCGGCGGGTCGATTTCCTCACCGTGGTCGGGCAGATCGCCGGCAATGGATTCGAGCACATCGGTCAGGGTAATGAGCCCTTCGGTGGAACCGTGCTCATCCACCACCACGGCCACGCGCAGCTTCTCGCGCTTGAACAGATCCACGAGTTTGAGGACCGAGATGCCCTCGGGAACGAAAAGGGCCGGCATCATCAGGGCCTTGAGATCGATCTCCTCGCAGCGCAGGGCGACGGGCAGGAGATCTTTGGCGTGGATGACGCCGATGGGCCGGTCCACCCGGCCGTCACAAACCAGCAGGCGCGAATAGTGTTTGGTGGCCAGCGTCTCGAAGATCTCCGGCCGGGTCGCGGTGGCATCCACCCAGGCGATCTCCGTGCGCGGGGTCATGATCAGACGTACCGGGCGGTCGGCCGAGCGGAGCACGCCTTCGATCATCTCCCGTTCCTGGGGCGCGAAAATGCCGGCCATGGTCCCTTCGGCGATCAGGGACTTGACCTCCTCCTCGGAAACCGTCGATTGACGGACCCCCGACAGGCCGAAGATGCCCATGAACACCTCCGAAGAAATCTTGAGAATCCAAACGGCCGGGGCGGCCAGAAAAGAGAGACCGATCATCGGGCGTGCCACCAGTGCGGCCACCTGTTCGGGACGTGAGAGTGCGATGCGCTTGGGCACCAGTTCGCCCAGGATGAGCGACATGTAGGTGATGCCCGCCACCGTAATGGCGATGCCGATGGTTTGGCCGTGGGGCGCGATCGAGGCAAACGCATTCAGCCACTGGCCCAGCCGGCCCGCCACGGTGGCGCCGCTGAAGGCACCGGCAACGATGCCCACCAGGGTGATGCCGATCTGAACCGTGGAAAGAAAACGGTTGGGATCTTCCTTGAGCTGCAGGACCGCGCGGATATTGCGCTCTCCCAGGTTTTTCATGTGTTTGATGCGAGACTTGCGCGAGGAGACCACGGAAAGCTCGGACATGGCCAACACCCCGTTGAACAAGGTTAAAATCAGAAGCACAAGCAGTTCAAGGTAAAGCATCGTCAACCTCTTTGTGGGTTGTTAAAACCCTCGTCGGGGAAAGGATCGGCCGCCGGGCGCACGCCCTTTGGGCGGTGGTTGGCGCGGAGACTTGGTGTATATGGTAAAGGGGTTGGTCCGTCAAGACGCCGCGCTGTTGCTTTTTTGTTCTCCGGGTCGCCATCGGTATTGGGATCGGTATTGTCTCGATTCCGATTCCGAAACAATACCATGCAGCAGCCGCGATGCACGCGCCGGTCGGGGATGCTGAACAGCCATCTCCGTTTTTATGAAATTGAGGATTGTGCTTTGCCCGGGAAACAGTTAGTATTTCCCGAATCATTACCGGAATATCTCCCAACTTTTGGATGTGTACGAGGGGTGATGCGGGGAAAAAGGCTGCTGGAAAGATTACGTGCCATCGATCAGCACCCGGATTGGCGGGGTGAATCCGACCCCAAAACCGCCATCGCTTCGGTCATCGATCACCTGATCAAGATACTGAACACCCGCCAGGGGAGCGCGCCCACGGCCACCGACCTCGGCATGCCCGATTTTACGAGCTTCGCCGGCTCCCTCAACGCGGATTCGCTCCCGGAAATGGCCCAGACCATCACCCAAGTGATCACCAAGTATGAACCCCGTTTGACGCAGGTGCATGTCGATTTCGAGCCCCAACAGGACAAAGCGTTCATGGTCGCTTTCAAGTTGGCGGCCAAGGTCCGTCTGAAAGACCGCGAAGTACCGGTGGTCTTCGAAACCGTGCTCAATTCCGATGGTCAGATCACCATCATGGAGTAGTTCATTTGATCGGAAAATACTACGAAAGAGAACTGTCCCACCTGCGCACCCTGGCCCTGGAGTTTGCCGAGGCCCATCCGGCCCTGGCGCCCATGCTCTCCGGGCAATCCACGGACCCGGATGTGGAGCGCCTGCTCGAGGGCACCGCGTTTCTGTCGGGCTTGATCCACGAAAAGCTGGATGGCGATTTTCCGGAGATCGTGCATGGCCTGATTCAGCTCATATTCCCGCACTATCTGCGGCCGATTCCCTCGGCCACCCTGATCCGCTTTGCCCCCAAGCGCAGCCTGCGCGAAACCATCGTCATCCCCAAAGGCACCGCCATCGATGCGGTGGCCTCCGAAGAGACCCGCTGTACGTTCACCACCTGTTACGATGTGGACCTGTCGCCCATATCCATCGTCTCGATGAATTTTGCGACCACCGGTGGCGGGCAGGGCCTCCTGCGCATGGACCTGCGCCTGGAGGGCATGAGTCCGGCCGCCTTCAAACCCGACGCCATCCGCTTTCACCTGGCGGGGGTCTATCCCGAAGCCTCCAAACGCTACTGGATGCTGTTCACCCGCTTGCGCGCGCTGCGCCTGGTGGGTTCGGACGGCCAAGTCGTTGATCTGGGCCGCTCGGCCCTAAAGCCGGTGGGCTTCGGTCCCGCCGAAACCTTGATCCCGTACCCGGATCGCTCCTTTCCCGGCTACCGCATTTTGCAGGAGTATTTCATCCTGCCGGAAAAGTACCTGTTTTTCGACGTGACCGGTGTGGGCCAGTGGCGCAACCGTGGCGGCGGGGCCGGTTTCCGGCTCGAATTTGACTTCAGCGATCTTCCCCCGGATCTGCCGCCCATGCACGAAGAGCACTTCCAGCTCTTCGTCAGCCCGGCCCTGAACCTCTTCGCCCACCAGGCCGACCCCATCGTGCTGGACCACAAGCACGCCGAGTACCCCATCCGGGCCGGCGGCGGCAATCCGCGCCACTATCAGATTTACGCGGTGAACCGGGTGACCGGCATCGTCCAGGGCACGGCCCGGGAGCGCGAGTACCAGCCCTTCGAGCTGTTCAACCCCCAGACCGAGGCCATGCCGGTCTTCGCCTTGCATCATCGCCTCTCTCCCTTGGACGGCAAGGCCGAGCTGCACATATCCGTGGCCTATCCCGGTGGAAAAGAAGCGCCGGGCATAGAGACCCTTTCCATGGAGATCACGTGCACCAACGGCAGCCTGCCCGAGATGCTGCGCCCCGGAGACGTACGGCTGCCCACCGAGTCTTCGCCCGAACTGGCCGAATTCACCAACCTGCGCGCGCCCACGGCACCGGTGCAGCCGCCGCTGGGCAAAAATATGCTCTGGCGGCTGCTGTCCCATCTCTTCTTGAATTACCTCTCCATGGCCAATGCCGAGAACCTGCGTTCTGTGCTCAAACTCTACATCTTCACCGAGACGCCGGACCGGGCGTCGGTGATGGCCAACCTCCAGCGCGTGGACAGCATTCAGGAGCTGGCGGTGCGCCCCTCGGACCGCTTCGTGGGCGGGCACCTGCTGCGCGGCCAGGAGATTCTGATCCGCGTCGAACCGCGGGGTTTCACCGGCGAAGGGGATCTCTATCTCTTCGGCTCGGTGCTGGATGTCTTTTTGGGCAACTACGCGGCCATCAATGCCTACACCCGGCTGACCATCGAAGATACTTTACGCAAGGAGCGCATGACATGGCCCATCCGTCTGGGCGACCGGATTCTGCTGTAGCATCGGCCGGTCGACGCGGCGCCAGCCAACGCCCTGGGGTGCTGGCAACGCTGCTCGAAAAACCGCGGGAATTCTCCTTCTCCCAAGCCATCCGGCTGCTCAAGCAGGCCTATGGCCCGGAGGGCGCCCAAGGCACCCAGGCATTCTTGCGCGAGCAGTTGCGCATCCGCCCCTACCTCTCCCTGGGCTTTCCGCCCAACGATTTGGTGGCCATCGATGCGCTGCCGCCCAGGGAGGCGGAGCGGCCGGATGCGGCTCCTCGCTTCCGCCTGACCGCCACTTTTTTGGGGCTCTACGGTCCATCCTCACCCTTGCCCACCTATTACACCGAGGAGTTGCTCGACGAGCAGGGCGAAGACAAGAGCGTCAGTCGCGACTTCGTGGATATCCTGAACCATGGCTACTTCCTGCTCTTCGCCCTGGCCGACGGCTACTACCGGTTGAGCCGGCGCGTGTGCGAGGAAGGCGATCCGGAGATGATGGCGCGGCTCTTCGCCCTGGCCGGGTTGGGCCACGACACCCTGCTGCGCCATTCGTTTCAAAACCCCGGGGCCCTGCTGCGCGCCATGGGGCTGCTGACCCAGTTTCCGCGCTCGGCCGCCGGTTTGAGCGGGCTGCTGGCCGACCGCATCGGCGCGCCGGTCCGGGTGCGCCAGTGCCAGCCACGCCATGCGGTGATGCCAATGGATCAATGCTGCTGCCTGGGTCGCGCGGAGAATGCCCTGGGCGAGGCCTCCTGGCTGGGGTTTACGGCCCTGGACGCCATGGGCAAGATCGCCGTCGTCTGCGGGCCCATGGCCGCGCCGATGTACCTGCGCTGCATGCCCGGCGAGCCGGATTTCGACGAATTGCAGACCCTGATTCGCTTTTACTGCACCCAGCCCCTCGCGTTCGATCTGGAATTTGTGCTGATCCCCGGCGAAGCCCAGCCGGCACGCCTGGGGCAAGCATGCTGGTCGCGCCTGGGCGGCGATACCTGGCTGGCGCCGGAGCCGCTGGCCGAAGTCCGCGCCGTTTTCCCCGGGGCGGGTGCAAGCGGCGATAACCTTCAACCAAGGAGCCCGATGCCATGAGCGCTGCAAAGAAAACCCCAGTGCGTTTGGCGGCCATGGTCCTTTGTCTGGGCCTGATCGCTTGCGGTGGTGCCACATCGACCGCCAAACCCGCCGAAGCGCCCCAAAACGCCGCCAGCCCCGAGCTGGTCCAGTGGACCCGCCAGCCGGGAGGCCTGACCCTGGACTTAGCGGCCGACGCGAGACTGAATCTCTTCGAAGGCTTTACCCACAACACGATGCTGTGCATCTACCAGATGTCCGATGCGGCGCTGTTCGAAGAGCTGGCCGCCAGCCTGGGCGGGCTCCAACAACTGCTCGTCTGCACCCCCTTGGACCCGAGCATAGTAGATGTCCAGCGCCGCTTCGTCAGTCCCGGCGAGAGTGCGACCCTGGTTCTGGACCGAGCGGCCGGCGCCCGCTTTGTCGGCCTGGTCGCCGGCTATAACGATCCCCAACCCGGGTATACCACGGCCCTGCACCCCTTTCCGGTGAACCGCCACCGGGCGGGATGGTGGCCCTGGTCCAAAGCCTACGGGCCTGGCAGCCTGCGGCTCACGGTCATGCTCAAACCCAATTCCCTTCAAAGCACGGAGTCGAATCAATGAGTGACGGTCCGATCTACTGGCACCCTGGACTTTTCCTGCAACCCCAGCATTTTCAGATCCTGCAGCGCCAACTGAGCGCTGGCCTGGGGCCCCTGCTGGCGCACCTCACGCCTTACTTCTGGGGGGTGGCCGACCTGTCGGTGAACGCGGCGGCCCTGGCCGCCGGCCGCCTGGAATTGAGTGCGATCCGGTTGGTTTTCCCCACCACGGCCGAAATGATCGCTTTTCCCGGCAATGCAGTCTGCGCCGGGCGGCAACTGGCCAAGGAGGCCATCCCCGTGGATGGCGCCCTGACGGCCTATGTGGGCCTGCGGGCCGTCAAACCCGACCAGCCCAATGTCACCGTGGCTGAAACGCCGGACCAGATGGCCCTGGCCCCCACGCGTCTGGCGGTGCCGGTGGCACCCGAGACGATCACGGACATCTATGGCCAGGGACCTGCCGCCCAGGTCCGCCGCATGGCCTACGTCCTGGCGCTGGTGTTCGAAAACGAACTGGATCAGGCCGGCGATATGGATCTGATTCCGGTGGCCCGTTTGACCCGCGAAGGCGACCGGATCGGCATCGATCCGAATTTCGTGCCGCCCAGTTTGACGGTTGCGGCCGCGCCCGTGCTATCCGCCATGCTCCGGGAAATGCGGGACCGCGTGCTGGGCCGGGCCCGTCAACTGGAGGGCTACAAAAACCTTTCGGCCAAGGGGGCCGCCTCGTCCGATTTTACCCTGCTGCTCATGGGGCTGCGCACGCTGTCGCGCTTTGCGGCCCGCCTGGACCATGCCGCGGCGGCGCCCTGTCTGTCGCCCTGGGAGGCCTACGGTCTTTTGCGGGAATTGGTCGCCGAACTCTCGGTCTTCTCGTTGAACATCAGCCTGCTGGGCGAGGACTGGCAAGAGCAAAAGCTGGTGCCCGATTACAGTCACACCGACCTGGGGGCCTGCTTCCGCGCCACCTGCGACGTGATCGGGCGCCTGCTCGAAGGGCTCTCCGCCGGGCCGCGCTTCGTGACCCGCTTTACTTTCAGCGATCCTTACTGGAGCGCCCAGATACCGCCGCAGATCCTGGCCGAGACCCCGGCCTCGGGGGGCGATTTCTGGCTGGTGTTGCATTCGGAGAAGATGGCGCCGGAGGCCATGGGCGGCTCGGCCGGCCGACTGCTCAAACTCGCGCCGCCCGCCGGCATGGAATCGCTTCTGGTGCGGGCCTTGCCGGGTCTGCCCCTGGCGTTCTCGGCCAGCCCGCCGCCGGGCATGCCCCGCATGCAGGGGGCCATCTATTTTCATATCGGCCGGGAGAGCCCGCTGTGGGCCGAGGTGGAAAAAGACGGCCGGTTGTGCATGCACTGGAGCGGCGCCCCGGACGACCTGGACGCCCAACTGGCCGTACTCGGGAGGTAATCCATGGCCCTGATCGATCATTTTCTTCCGCCCATGGCCTTCGCGGCCATGCTGTCCTCCGAGGAAAATCTGGCGAATACCTCTTTCGAAACCGCCCGGGCCGACCTGGAACGGCTCCTGGATCAGGCCGTGGCCAAGGCACGCCTGGAACAACCGGCCCAGGCGGACGACGCGCTCTTCGCCGTGTGCGCCTTTGCCGACGAAGCCATCCTGGACTCCTCCTGGCCGGGACGGGAAGCGTGGATGCGCCGCAAGCTGCAGGAGACCCGCTTTGACACCGCCAACGCCGGCCTGGAGTTCTACGAGCGGCTGGCGATGCTGCGCGTCGGCGACACTCCCGGTGAAGCGGCCGATCCTTTGCCCCTGGATGCGGACCGGCGCGAACTGCTCGAAGTGTACGTGGCCTGCCTGACCCTCGGTTTCCGGGGCAAATACAACGATCCCCAGGGCCAGGCCCAGGTCGAGCGCCTGGCCGGCGACCAGCTCCAGCGGCTGCTGGCCGACAGCGGTCGGCCCGACGAGAAGATCTTCCCCGAAGCGTACGCCGACGCCTTGCCGCCGGCCAAGCGGTCCTTTTTCACGCCGGTGGCCAAAGTCGTCCTTTTCTTCGGGCTGCCGTTGCTGCTGGCGGTGGGGATCTATGCGGCGTATGCTTCTTTGTTGTCGGCGTTCGTGCACAATTGGCTGGCGAGGTTGTAACTAAAAGAAGTCAGGAGTCAGAATTCAGAATGTCGAGGGGTCCGAATTCCCCCAGCAGGCCCATGCGGAGGAGCTGCCCACTTGAAGGGCTTGATCCTTTTATTCTGACTCCTGACTTCTGAATACTATTTGATGACGCGAAGTAGGATAATTATGTCTCGATTGCTGATCACGGCCCTGAAAATCTTTCTGCTTCTGATTGTCGTTGCCGCCGTCGCCATCGGCGCGCTGCTGCTGGCCGATTATCGCGGCTGGTCCCGCTGGATCGCCGCCGCGGCCGTGGCCGGGCTTTTTTGCCTGGTTCTGGCGGCCCTGTTTCTGCGCCGTTATTACTACCGCCGCCGGGAGGCCAAATTCGTCCGGCGGGTCGTGGATCAGGACCAGCAGGCCATCGCGGCGGCTCCGGCCCACGAGCGCCGGCAACTGGTGGCGTTGCAGGAGCGCTGGGCGGCCGCCGTGGCCACCCTGCGGGCGTCGCGCCTGCGCCACCGGGGAGACCCCCTGTACCGTCTGCCCTGGTTCATGATCTTCGGCGAAAGCGGCTCGGGCAAATCCACCGCGGTGTCGCATGCCCGGCTCAAAAACATTCTCACCGAGGCCGGTCCGGCCAAGGGCCTTGCCAGCACCAAAAACTGCGACTGGTGGTTTTTCGAGAATGCCATCGTGCTGGACACGGCCGGACGCTACGCCGTGCCCCTGGCCGACGAGGACCGCGGCGAGTGGGAACGCTTTCTCGTGCTGCTGGCCAAGTACCGGCGCAAGGAGCCGCTCAACGGGCTGATCGTCACCCTGCCGGCCGACCGCCTGCTGGGCGACGGCCCCGACGCATTGACCGAATACGGCCGCTCGATCCGCCTGCGCATCGATCAGCTCATGCGCGTGCTGGGGGCCAAGTTCCCGGTTTACCTGCTGCTCACCAAGATCGATCTGGTGCTGGGCATGACCGCCATGGCCGAGACCCTGCCGGAAGAATTGCGCGGCCAGGCCATGGGACTCTTGAATGCCTCCGAGAGCAGCGACCCCGACGAATTCCTGAATTTGGCCATGGCCCATATTTCCCGACGGCTCAAGGACCTGCGTCTGCGCCTGGCGGCGCGGGTGGGCAAGGCCGGCGGCCGGGCCGCGCTCTTCCCCGACGAGTTCGAACGCCTGGCACCGGCCATCCGGGCCTTCGTGGGCGGCGCATTTAACGAAAACCCCTATCAGGAAACGCCGTTCTTCCGCGGCCTGTTCATCTCCAGCGGCCGCCAGTCCGGCTTGACCCGCTCCGGGGTGCTCGGCGCCCTGGAAAGCTTCAAAGAGCGCCAGTGGCGCCTGCCCGATACCGGCCTGGGTTTGTTCCTGCGCGATTTTTTCGATGCCATCCTGCCCAAGGACCGCGCCGGACACAGGCCTTTGGGCGAATATCTCTCCTGGCGCAAGGCCACCGCCAATCTGGCGCTGGCCGCCTGGCTGTTGCTGCTGCTCACGGGCATCGGCCTGGCCAGCTTCGCCTATGTCCATGTGCGCCAAGCCATGCAGCCGGTCCATGCTGCCTTCGGCCAAACCCCGGTGCTGGGGGCCAAGCTGGCCGATGACATGGTCACCCTGGGATTGCTGCGGGACCGCATCGTGGAGATGGAGCAGCGCCTGAACCGCCGCACCATGGCCATGATGGGCTTCGATCAGGGGCGCCAGGCGCTGGATGGCCTGAAGCGCAAATACACGCAATGGTTCCGGGCCTTCCTGCTCGATCCCACCGATGCGGCCATGCGTGCCAAATTCATGGCCATGGAGGCCCACGCGCGGGAAGAGACCCTGGCCCCTTATCTGGAGTACCTGGTCTGGCGCGTGGAGACGCTCAAGGCCCGCGAAGGGGGACGCCCCAGGGTCGACGGGGCGACACCGGATGGATTGCTGCGGGCCCTGGCCCTGACCTTCGATGGCCGGATGCCCTACGTCAACGCCTTTTTCCCGGACATGTACCGCTCGTATGCCCTGTGGGAAACCGACCCGGGCCTGCTCCGGCGCGAACGCACCGAGATGCAGGCGTGGGCCAACCGGATGGTCGCGCTGGAGGGCAGGGATCTGCACTGGCTGGTGCATTGGGCCGCTTCGCGTCCCGGCCTGGTCGATGTCACCCTGGACGACTTCTGGCCCGGTCCCGGACGGGGGGCGCAGGCGGCCCGCATATCCGCCGCCTTTACGGTGCAAGGCAAGGCGGAAATCGCGCGCCTGATCGGTCAGTTGGTCCTGACGGCCGCGGATCAGGAGGCGTTCAATCGGCAAGTGCAAGATTTTTGGGAGTGGTATGCCCGGGAATTTGTCGCCGCCTGGACGCGCCTGGCCCATGACTTCGGGCAGGGCATGGGCAAGCTGCTGGTCAGGGAGGCGTGGTTGGGGGTCGGCGCAACCATGGACACCCTGGACAATCCCTACTTCAAGCTGATCGCGCGCATGGAGGAAGAATTCGCCGCCATCCGGCCGATTCAGCCCCATGCGGAGATCGACCAACTGGCCCGGGCGTTTGTCTACATCACCCATGCGTACAAGGTCAAAAAGGAGAAAGCCACCCTGGAGACCAAGATCGCCGAGAAGATGCAACGGCTGAAGGCCCATCTGGAGCAGATGGACGACACGCTGGCGGCGGTCGAAGAGTTTACGGAATACATGGCGCAACTGGAGGCCATCGTTCCGGTCACGGCCACCACCAATGCGGCCTACCGTTTTGCCATCCAAAACCACAGCCAGGCGGCGGCCGACGCGAAGGCCTCGCCGGTGGTGCTGTCACTGGATGCCCTGCATAAAATGCGGGCCTTGCTGGGCCTGGACCGCAAGGCCGAAGAGCCGTTCTGGCGCCTGATGGCGGGGCCGCTGGAATTTCTGATCACTCTGACCACCTACGAGACGGCTTGTGCCCTGAACGAAATATGGCAGTCCCAGGTGGTGGCCGAAACGGCCCGCACGCCGGAGCGCGAAGTGTGGAATACCCTGTTCGGGGAAAAGGGCCTGATCGGGGAATTTGTCTCCGGGCCGGCCAAGCCTTTCCTGCGGCGCCACCGGGACGGCTGGTCCGCCGGAGAGTGGATGGGTGTAAAGTTCCCGTTCCATGAAAGCTTCTTGTCCTTCCTGGAACAGGGCGCCATCCGACGCCAGGAGCTCCAACCCAAGTACACCGTTTCCATCAACGCCGTACCCACCAATGTGAATCCGGAGGCCAAAAGCGAGCCTTATCAGACCCGCTTGAGCCTGCAGTGCGGCGCCCGGCAGCAGTCCCTGGACAACTTCAACGCGCCCAACAGCCTGGATTTTGTCTGGGAGCCGGCCACCTGCGATGACGTCAGCCTGACCATCTTCTTCCGGGAAGTCACCCTGACCCGCACCTGGACGGGCCAATGGGGTTTCCGAGACTTTCTGCGCGCATTTCGGGACGGGCGCGAGGTGTTTGTGCCCGAAGAATTCCCGCAACACAAAGCGATCCTGGACGGCCTCGGGGTCAGGCAAATCCAGGTCACTTACCGGTTCCGCAACGCCGACCCGATTCTGGGCCTGGAAAACTACCCGAAGTTGAAAGTGCCCGAGCGGGCCACCCACTGCTGGTCCGGGCTGGGCCAGGGAGCCGTGCCATGAGCGCGCTGCACACGCCCCGCGCCGCCTGGGTCCTGCTGGCCGTATTTTGCGCGGCGGCCCTGATCGTTTTCGCCGTGGCTATCGGCCGGGACGTCGCCCTGATCCGCGACATGGCTTCTTCCCCCCAAACGCCGGCGCATGTCGTCCGCATGCCGATCGTGATCGAAGAAAAGCCAACGGTTCGAGTCGAACAGCCGGCTGCGCGTGCCATGCCCACGCCAACCCCCGTGACGCAACCGTCGGAGTACGCCCCATCCGCGCATAAGGAAGCCGTAAAACCAGCGCCCACGCCGGTACCCCCCAGGCCGGCGCCCGATGTGGCGGGCACGCTGCTGGCTCATCAGTTCAAACCGTCCGACGCGGGATTCGAAGCCCGCTTCCGCACCGACAAGCCCGTTTTCGGCGCCAAGCTCTTCTTCAGGTCCGCTCCGGCCATGTGGGTCGTGGATCTGCCCGGCACCTGGAAAAACAAAGCCCGCCGAGACCTGTCCATTGACCAAGGCCCCATCCGACGGGTGGCCATCGGCGAACATCCCAAGTTTTTGCGCATCGTCTTATACTACCGGGACGCGAAACGTTTCGAGCCGTCTATCGCGCCGGTGGTCCTGGAAGCAGAGAACGGTTTCAGCGTGGTGGTTCCAAACCCCTGAACGGGGCGTGAACGTTTACGCGTAAGTGATGCAAAGGAGCGCAGCCATGCCGCAATTGAAAGAAAACGCCTTCACCTTCGAAAGCAAAGGCCTGCCCAGGGATACCTTCAGCGTGGTGAACTTTTGCGGAGAAGAAGGATTGTCCAGCCTCTACCGCTTCGAAATCCAGTTGATCTCCGAGCGCCAGGACCTCGACCTTGCGGCGGTGCTGCAAAACCCGGCCACCTTCACCATCAAGGGCCGCTTCGCCAATGGTCCGGATCTGCCCTTCCACGGCATCCTGTCCGGCTTCGAGCAGATGCATCGGTTCGGGCCGTATACGTTTTACCGCACCGAACTGCGGCCCAAGCTGTGGTGGCTGACCCTGACCCATCACAACCAGGTGTTCCTGGACAAGCAGATCGATCCGTTCCTGACCGCGGTGCTCAAGGATGGCGGCCTGGCCCCGGGCGTGGATTTCGAGTTCCGTTTGCAGGGCAAGTACGACCCCCGGGAGTATGTCTGCCAATACGGGGAGTCCCATTTCGACTTCGTCTCCCGCTGGCTGGAGCGCGAAGGGGCCTACTACTGGTTCGAGCAGGGGGAGACGTCCGAGAAGATGATCGCCGCGGACACCGTGATGGCCCACGCGCCGCTGTACGGGCACGAGACCTTTGTCTACAGCCCCATGTCGGGCCTGGACGGGGGCGACGCGGATAAAACGATCAAGCGTTTTACCCTGAAGCAGAGCCCCCTGCCCAAAAACGTCCTGCTCCGGGATTATAACTACATGAAGCCCAGCCTGGATCTGGAGGGCAAGGCGCATGTCCATGACCAGGGCCGCGGCGCGATCTATCTGTACGGCGAGCATTTCGTGGACAAGCACGAAGGCCAGCGTTTGGCCAAGGTCCGGGCCGAGGAGTACTTGTGCCGGGAGAAGATTTTCAACGCGCAGTCGTCCATACCGGCGGTCCGGCCGGGCTATCTCTTCAATCTGCAACGGCACTACAGCCCGGAGTTCAACCGGCAGTATCTGACCACCAGCGTGCATCACGAGGGCAGCCAGGCGCGTTTCCTGGTCAGCGGTTTGGGTCTCGGCGATCTGGAAGATCAAGAGGGGCTCTTCTACCGCAACACCTTCGCCTGCATCCCGGGCGGGACCCAATTCCGGCCGCCCCGGACGACCCCCAAGCCGCGCATCTCCGGTTCCCTCTCGGCCAAGATCGATGCCGCCGGGTCGGGGCAGTACGCCGAGCTGGACGAGCACGGCCGCTACAAAGTCATCCTGCCTTTCGATCTCTCCGGGCGCAAGGACGGCAAGGCCTCGGCCTGGGTGCGCATGATGCAGCCTTACGCCGGGCAGGGCATGGGCTTTCACGCCCCGTTGCACAAGGGCACGGAAGTATTGCTCTCGTTCATCGAGGCCGACCCGGACCGGCCGGTGATCTCCGGCGCCATCCCCAACGCCGAAACCCCCAGCCCGGTGCGCGACGAAAACCAGACCCAGGTGCGCCTGGTTTCGGGCAGCGGCAATGTGCTGCACATGGAGGACCAGGAGGGCAGGCAGCGTATTTTGATGCACTCTCCCCAAACCGGGTCGTTCATTCGCGTAGGGTATAAGAACGATCCCGACGACCACGAAAAAGAAGAAGATAAAGAGCATGAGGAGGAGGAAGACAATCGCCGGGATGTCGAAGATCCCCAAGGCGATTGCATGAAGGACAATACCCACGGCATCAAGTTGAAATCCGAAAAGACCATGACCTTCGAATCCGACGAAGACATGTGCACGATTGTGCATGGCGATGATTTTTACCGGGTCAATGGAGAGGAACGCTACATCATTGACGGCGATGCCACGGAATTCGTGGGCGGCACCGCCACCGACATGGTCGGCGGCAATAGTTTCGAAGGCGTACTGGGGGCCTCCGAGGGGGTCAATATCGGCGCCAAGGTCGAATTGTCCCTGGCCGCGGCCTTCGAGCTGGAGTCCATTGTCAAGGGCGAGGTGGGGCTGGGCTGGAAGTGGACTTTTCACGAAATGAAGGAGAAGTACCACATCGAGGAAGACAAGGTAGGGGCGCTGCGCTCGGAGCTGGTCGGGGAGATCAATACGCTTATCGTCGATCATAATGATCTGGTCGGTAACATGAGCGTTCTGGCGGCCGCGTCCGAAGAACTTGCGGCGGATGTGTCGCGCATCACCTCGGTATCTAAACTTTTAAACGTAATTGCCGTCAGGATGAGCGGAGAGGAAAACGAATTTGTGGGAGAGGCCACCACGGCTATCGGCAGCCAGTTGGAAACCGTTGGCGATCGCGTTTTGGCCACGGGGAATTCGATGAAACTCGCCGGGCAAGAGACCGAAATACTGGGAATCAAGGAAATCGTCTGAACCATGAAAATCTTCAAGGAGCGCCGCCATGCCCTGTTCAACCGGTCGGTGGAGATCAAGGGCGTTCATTACCTGAGCCTGGGACTGATGCTTTACTTCGATCTCACGGTCCCGGACGATTTGCACACCGAACAAGAACTATGGCAGGAGTTGACCCCGCTGCTGGGCCAGGGCTACCTGGACCAGGGCTGGCCCAAGCCGAGGGGCGAGGTGCTGTGCCTGGGGGCCTGCCACGCCCCGCGCGGCAAAACCGTGGCCGCGGCCCAGGTGCGGCTCAAGGTCGGTCCCGTGGACAAGACGTTAAGTGTATTCGGCGACCGTTTTTGGCAAACCGGACCGGACGGCCTGGCGCGCCTGAGCCAGGCAGCGCCTTTTACCTCAATGCCCCTGGACTGGGCCCATGCCTTTGGCGGGCCTGACTTTAAAGAAAACCCCCTGGGCAAAGGCCTTGCCCCGATGCGCCAGGCCGACGGCGCCACCGTGGTGCCCTTGCCCAACATCGAGGGGCCGACGCTGATCGGCGCGCCCACGGACCGGCCCGTGCCGGTCGGATTGGCCCCCCTGGACATGCTGTGGCCCCAGCGGGCCAGGAAAAACGGGACCTACGACGATGCCTGGCTCAAGGCGCGCTGGCCGGCCCTGCCCGACGACATGAATTACGAATTCTTCTGCATGGCCCCGGAGGACCAGTACCTGCCCGGCTTCTTCCAGGGCAGCGAGAGCATCGAAATCGCGGGCATGCATAAGGATCTGCCGCTGATCTCCTCGCGCCTGCCCCGGCGCCGGGTGCGCGCCTTTGTTACCCGGCGCGACCCCGAGGCGCCGGAAGATCTGGCCAAGGCCGCCTTCGAAGAGGTGGGGCTGCGGCCCGAGACCCTCTGGCTCTTCCCCGAAATATTGCGCGGTGTATTGCTCTTGCGCGGACTGACGCGCTGTTCGGACGACGAGTATGCCGACCTGGCGCGCCTGTACACGGCGGACGAGGACCCGCGTGAAGCGCCCAAGCCGATAGAATACTACCGGGACGAACAACTCAAAAAAGCGGACCTGGGGGTTCCCTTCGACCCGGCCATGCAGCAGAAATATCGGCAGGAGATGGCCAAGGCCGCCAAAAAAGTGTTGAACCTGCCCAAGGCCATTAAGCAGCAGCTCGCCGCCCACCAGGGCCAGGAACCGGCCATGCGCTACAGCCCGCAGGACCTGGGCCGCTTGATGGATGCCAATCTGGCCACGGTCAGAAGTACGATCGATACGGTCGAGGCCACGGCCACCGATCTGCACGGCCGTTTCGGGCACATGGCCGACATCGACTTCGGCCTCTTCAACCGCTTCCGGGCCCATGCCGATGCCATGCAGGCCAAGGCCACGGCGCTTGTGGCCAAGGGACAGGCCATCGAGCAGCAGCGCGATGGCCTGATCGCCAAAAGCAAAGAAATCCTCAAACGGCCGGAGCTGAAACCTTTGATGGTCAAGGGTGGCCTCGATCCGGAGACCCTCCTGGAGCGGGCGGCGGAGCCGCCCTTTCACGCTCGTGGCTTTCCCTTGCTGGTCTCCTGGCGCCTCGGGCTCAAGCTGGATGCCGAACGCCAACGCCAACTGCGCGACCTCGGCCTCGAGCCGGACACCATTGCCAACCGCTGGCTGGCCTGGAACCCGGCGCCGCGGGAAGAACGGGCCAAGGATTGGGGGCTGAACGCCGAGCCGGGCCAGGAACGCTTCACCATCCCGGCTGGATTGGTCATGCCCCGTTTTGCCGGCCGCCAACTGGTCCGCCTGCTGATTCGGCCCGAACCGCTGAGTTCCGCCAAGGATGAGATGCTGGTTCCGGGCTCGCAGGCCGATCCGCTGTTTCTCGAGGCGGCCGCGGATCAGCACGTCGTCGCCATCGTGCCGGACGAACTCTCCGCCGCCTACGTGGAACAGGAGGCTGGGGACTTCGCCCATGTGGCCGTCTGCCCCGCGCCGGGCGGCGCCTTGCCCAAGCCGGCCGCGGAAATGATCAAGGCCGGTGCCTTGCCCATTATCGTCTTGGCCGAGCACGGTCTCTGGGCCGGCCAGGCCGCGCTTTTCCAAAAAACCCTGCCGGGCTGCCGTTTCGCGCTGTTGCCCGAAGCCCAGGCGTTTTTTCCGCCCCATGCCGGGCCGAAGGATTTGCGGCAGGCCATCGTGGAACAGTTGCCGCCCGAGCAGGCCGCCCGGCACGCCTTGATTTTCGACGCGCCCGGCGCCCCCAAACAACCGGGGGCCAAAAAATTGGATGAAATCATATCCGCGGACAAAATGAGCGCCATGATCCGGGAGGGCTATGCCCAGGGTCTCGCCGATAAAAAGGCGGTTTTCGATGCCCGCAAGGCAGACCTATTGCAAAAGGCCGAAGCCGCCAAGGCGCGCATGGCCCGGGAGGGCCTCATCGCTCCCGAACCGCCGCCGGCCGCCGGACCCCGCCCCATGGCCGTGGAGCTGGGCGAACGCGCCGACCAGGTGGCCGTTATGCGCGACAAGCTGAAACAGATGGGCTCCCTTACGCCGGACGAGGAGGCCAAGTTTGACAAGGCCATCACCCGGTTGCGGGAGATAGGCCCCCAATGGGATGCCCGGAAGTCCGAGGGCATGGCCCGGCTCAAGGCCTTTGAGCTGCCGCCCGAAGCCCAGGCCGCCTTTGCCAAGGCCGGTCTGGACCCGGCCAAGTTCAAGCCCCAGCCTCCGGAGATGGTGGCCAAGGCCATGGCCGGCCAGGCCGACCTCAAAGGCTCGACCCTGAAGGGGCTGGATCTTTGCAAACAAAACCTCAGGGGCTTGGACCTCAGCGAGGTCCGGGCCGAGGCCTGCCTCTTCAAGGGGGCCGATCTGACGGGCGCCAAGCTGGACGGCGCCATGTTTCAAAAGTGCGATTTCTCCGCGGCCGACCTCTCCAAGGTCTCTTTAGGCCGCACCGTGTTCAAAGCGTGTGTTTTTGCCAAAGCCCTTCTCGTGGAAGTCGAGGCCGAGATGCCTGTGTTTCAAGAGTGCGACCTCACCGGTGCGGACCTGTCCCGCGCCCGGCTCAATCAGGCCGTGTTCCAGAAGGGGGTGTTCGCGCAGGTCCGCCTGGACCAGGCCGATCTGCGTTTGTCGATCGTCTCCGACACCAGCGCGGCCGGATTGCGGGCTGCGGGGGCCCGCTTCGAAAAATGCGTCTTCAAAAAGGTCGATCTGAGCCAGGGCGCCTTTGAAGGTATCACCACGAACGCGCTGCTGTGGCACACCTGCACCGGCGAAAAAGTGACGTTGGCCGGGTCGGACCTGTTCAAATTCCGCATCTCCCATGACTCGGTGTTCCCGGGGCTGAATCTGGCCGGCGTCACCTGGAAGCAGGGCTATTGCCGCACCGCCAACCTTTCCCAATCCGATTTCCGTGGAGCGGTGCTTGAGCGTACCATCTTCGATACCTGCGACCTGACCCGCGCCCACCTGGACAAGGCCGGCCTGGTGCGTTGCCGCCTGCTCAAGTGCAACCTGGAAGGGGCCGGCCTGCGCCACGCCAACCTGCATCTGGCCTCGGTGCGCAAATCGCGCCTGGTCAACGCCGATCTGCGCGGGGCCAACTGCTTTGCCGTGGATTTCTGGCGCGCCGTGCTGGGCCAGACCCGCATGGAGGGCGCCAACCTGAAACGCACGCTGTTGGCCGGCCATGAGGCGGCGCTCCGGCAGGAGGGGTTGATCCAATGAACCCGAATCGCGACCCCATGGACCTGGCCACCCTGCGGGCAGCCATTGCGGCCAAGCAAACCATCCGGGATGCCGATCTCTCCGGCAAGGATCTCGGTGCCGAAAACCTGCACCTGGCGCGCTTCCAGGGCTGCAACTTGAACAAGGCGCGCTTTGGCGGCCTGCGTTTGGAGAAGACCGGCTTCGCCGATTGTACCTTCCAGGGCGCCGATTTTTCAGGCTGCACCTTTACCGACATGCTGCTGCGCAGCCTGGACTTCACCGGCGCCAAGTTGACCGGCACCTTTTTTCTGCGCTGCCACCTTTCCGGGTCGATCTTCGCCGGCGCCGATTTTACTTCCGCTAAAATTCATTGGACTTTTCTGGACAAGACCCGTTGTGCCGGGGCCGTTTTCCGCAACGCGCAGTTTTTCAAATCCGTGGGCCTGGAGGCCGATCTGACCCGGGCCGATCTGCAAGACGCCCGCCTGGAGCGCGTCACCCTGCGCAAGGCCGTTCTGGACAAGGTCAACCTGCGCGGCGTGGTCTTCGACCGTGTCAATCTCTCGGCGGCCAAGCTGGCCGGCCATGACTTCTCCGGCCAGCGGTTGCGCTCGGTGAACTTTATGGGCGCGGATCTCTCCGGCGCATCGTTCAAGGCCGCCGACATCTCCACCTGCGTCTTCCAGGGCGCCGATCTTTCCGGGGCCCTGCTGGAAGGGGTCACGGCCCGGCAGTGCATGTTCGCCGGGGCCAATTTGAGCGGCACCAAGGCCCGGGGCGGCGATTTCGCCCAATCCTTTTTCGGTGAAGCCAATCTGATCCAGGCCGATTTTCGCCAGGCGACCCTCAAGGGCGCGCGTTTCGAAAAAGCCAAAATCGTCGCTTCTATCTTCACCGACGCCGATTGCTTCAACAACGACTTCAGCCACGCCGATCTGAGCGGGTCGGATTTCTCCCGGGCCAATCTCTTCCTGGCTTGCCTGCATGGGACGCGGCAGGCGCAAACCACCTTCGTGGGCGCCAACACGCTCCACCTGCGCGGACCGGACCCGGAGATGGCCGAGGCCGAAGCGTTCCAGCCGCCGGACGGCGATTGACAACCCCGGCCGGACCCCGGCCGTTACTTATGATACAAGGAGGATATGGTGCAGACAACAAACTATGTCTATGATGCGGAAGTAACGTCATCTCTCCAAGAAGCGCTGCGTCTATCGCGGGGTCGCATTCTGGTGGCCGAAGCGGAGGCGCTCACGGTCATGACCGAAACCGGACCCTGCGCCGCTCGTGCCGCCGCCAGTTGCCTGGTGCGGCCCGAATGCGGCGACCTGGTGTTGCTGGCCCTGCCGCCCACAAAGAAAGAGAACGCCTATGTGCTGGCCGTGCTCGAACGTGCCGCGGCGCAAACGGCGATGCAGATCGACCTGGGCGCCGGCGCCCGCTTGTGCGCGGCGCAGGGCCCGGTGGAGATCGCGGCCGGCACCGATCTGCGCCTGAGCGCCGGGGTCCACCTGGAGGCCACGGCTCAGGAAATGACCTTTACTTCCAACGCCGTGCGCTGGTTGACCCAGGCCTTCTCGCTGCTGAGCCAAAGCGTGGCGGCCGTCTGTTCGGTCTGGAAGGAAACCAGCCGGGAGCGGGAGACCACCGCGCAAGTGTGGACCCAGCGGCTGGGCGACTCCTACCGGCACGTCCAGGACCTGGACGAAACCCAGGCCGGCATGAGCCGCACCCTGGCCCGGGAGACCGCCCTGCTGCACGGCCGGGTGACCTATGTCCAGGCCGAAGAGTTCGTCAAAGTGGATGGCGGCGAAGTACATCTGGGATAAAAGAACCGTAATGAAGGAGCGACGATGTTTCAATTGACGATGGGCTGCGGCATGAGTCTTGGGTTCCCGGATGTGTGCCTGACACCGATGCCGGTACCGACGCCGGTACCCTATCCGGACATGGCCTTTTCGGTAACTTCGGCCCCGGTCGCCGGCAACATACTGGTGGAGTGCATGCCGGCCCTCAACCAACTCTCCGAAGGACTCGTGAGCACCGGCGACGAACCCGGCATCCTCCTCGGCGTGGTCTCCCACCTCGAAGCCGGCCAGGCCCACTACATGCTCGGCTGCTTCACCATCTTCGTGGACGGCCCTCCGGCCCAGCGCCTCACCTCCATGACCGGCCAGAACTGCATCGGCATGCTGCCCAACGCGCCGGGGATGTGTGTGGTGCCGAGTCAGTTCACGGTGCTGACCCTGGGGTGAGCATTGACACTGCCTTCACTCCTTTGCTTCTTGAACGGTCTCCCGGGCTTCTTGCTTCTCTTCCGGTTTCGGCTCCGGCGGTTTCCGGGCAGCGTCTTCTTGCGGATGAAAATTCAGGGCGGCGTAGATCGGGAAGTGATCGGAGCCGATATGCGCCAGCCGCCGCATGTCGATGAGCTTGAAGTGGGCTGAGTGAAAAAGATGATCCAGGGGAAACCGGAGGAACGGGTAGTCCGCATGATAGCTGTTGAACATGCCCCGGCCGACCCTCGGGTCGAGCAGGCCGCTGATTTTCTGGAAAAGGGTCGTGGTGTGGGACCAGGCCACATCGTTGAGGTCTCCCAGTACCAGCACCGGTGTGTTCGATTCCTTTACGGACTTGCCGGCAATGATCAACTCGGCATCCCTTTCCGTACTCTCTTCATTCTCCGCCGGTCCCGGCGGGCGGGGGTGCAGGCCGATAAAGTGCAGCAGATGGCCGCCGGGCAGCCGCACGCCGCTGTGGATGGAAGGCACCCCGGGTTCGACCAGATACCGGACCGAGGGCTCGATCAGCGGAAACCGGGAATGCAGGATCATGCCGTAGGTGTTGTCCAGCGGGCACTTGACCTGGTACGGATAGGTACCGTCCAGTGCTTTCAGTTGCTCCGCCCACCAACGGTCGGTTTCGGTGGTGAGAACAATGTCCGGGGCGGCCTCCGCCAGCACCTTGAGGTACTTTTCGATGTCACGGTTGTGCATCGGCACGTTGGCCGTGACGATCCGGATGGCGGCGGCGCTCTTCTCGCCGGCGGCGCTCTTGACCTGCCGGCTTGCGAACCGGGTGTAAGGAAAGATCCAGTACGCCTGATAGGCGACGCCCATCAGGAGCGCGACAAATAGAAACATCGCCGGCCGGCGCATCCTTGCCATCCCAAGCAACTGCAGCCCCAACAGGATCAGGCCGATGATCATTAATTGCAGCCGCGGAAAATCGAACCAGCGGATCCACCAGTCGTCCCGCCGTATCAGGGGCAATGCGGTCGCCAAGACGACGAACAAAGAGGCCGCGGCCCTTGCAATATCGTAAAGTTTTAGGATGATACACTAACCCCCAAATCCCTGCCGGGCATATTCCCGAAGCCGGTTTTCCACCTCCGCAATGCTCTTTCCCAGCGGCCAAGGCTCCATAAAGCCGCACAAAAATAATCTCCATTCACCGTCCTCCTGATAAAGCTCGGATTCGGTGCAGGCCCCCGCGCAACCCCCTTCGCCCACGATCTCGGCCAATAGATCGTACACCCGTTGTCTGTCCTCGTTCATAGCTTTACTCCATATCTGAAATTTGAAACATTTCGATGAAAATAAGTCAGAATCAAGCCCTGGCTACGTTGGGCCGCAGAAAGGTGGGCCGCAAGCCGGCGCCAGGTGCTGGTGCCGCGGATGTGCATGCGGCCATCCATCCGGACCTTAAACCGGACAAAATATGTTGCAAAATTTAAAACAAACAATTAAAAAACGGTTAATTAAACCGGACATGCAACCGGACATGCAACCGGACATGCAACCGGACATAGACGCCGGCCACCCCAACTTATTGAAGTGGGTATCGAAAGCATGCCAGCCCAACCCACAACGCCAAGTTTTCACCCGGCCCTTCCGTCGCGCCGTATGGGCGAGATCAAGGATCTGGCGCAACAGGTCATCATCGCCTCTGCCACGCTGGAGGGCCGCATTGCCCCCCAAACGGCCAAGGCCCTTGGCGACCGGCTGCGTTTTCTCAACAGCTACCATTCCAATCTGATCGAAGGGCATAAGACCTCCATCCTGGACATCGAGGCGGCCATGCAGAAGGATTTCTCCAAAGATGAGGATCGGCGCTATTCCCAGGAGCTGTGCGCCGCCCATGTGCGCACCGAAAGAAGGCTCATGGAAGAAATCCTGGCAACCCCGCCGGCCAATATCTGCGCGTTGGACTTCGTGGGCACGATTCACAAGGTCTTTTATGAGCAACTGCCCAAGCGACACCAGTTCACCCACAGTCAAGGCGGCTTTACCAAGCACTCCGTGCGGCCCGGCCAGCTGCGCGACAGTGCCATCTCTTTGGACGGCGGCCGAACTGCCCACGGACCCGATGCGCACCTGTTGCCTGCCTTGTTCGATGCGTTCAGCAAGGTTTACGATCCGGCCAATTTTCATGGCGATGAGCGCCTGGTAGCGGCGGCCGCAAGCCACCATCGGCTGGTGTGGCTGCATCCCTTTCGCGATGGCAACGGCCGGGTGGCGCGCCTCTTTTCCGGCCTGAACATGGCCCATATCGGGATCAATCGGAGCAATCTATGGTCGCTATCCAGAGGGTTTTCGCGAGACAAGCAATGGTATATGACCAATTTGCAATCGGCGGATTCGCCCGCCAAAGGGAACAAGCGCTTCGATCCAGACTTTTTTGCCGATTATTGCCTCTACTTTTTTGAGGTCTGCTTCGATCAGATCCAATTCATGGACAAAATCCTCGGGCTCAACCGGATCGATGCCCGAATCGAAGGCTATATAAAGGATCGGGATAAGCGCAGAGGCGCCATCGAGCCTCTGGACCCGCGCGCGGCTGGGTTGTTGAAGGCCTTGTTTCTGCAAGGCGAGATCAAAAGAGGCGAGGCCCGATCCATCATGGGCATGGACGATCAAAGCGAACGGCATGCCAGGCGCATTGTAAGCCAGTTGCTTCAAGAGGGGCTGGTGCGCTCCGAGTCCCATCGCGCGCCCCTGGCCATCGGCTTTCCAGCGAAGGTGCTGCGTTACTATTTTCCGGATATATTCGAGCCATCCGTATTAGGGGAAGAATAAAGAGGATCCGACCGGCAAAGAAAAAACAGGGCTGGGTAATTGACCATGCGCTGGGCTCTTACTTCAGGGGTGGCTGTAAGCAATCGATGGAACTCTTTAATTTCAAGCGCCCCAATGCTATTTCTTGCTGTATGCTTTCGAAGCAGGCTTGGCAGATGGAATGGGAGACGGACAACGCATCGGCTTTTCGCTCATAGGTTTCTTTGGCCCCCATTTGCCGGTGGCACCATGCGCACTCTATTTTTAGGACCAATGGATCGCTCCTGAGATTTCAAATCCAGCCATTCGAACCCGATTTCCAGTCAAGAACCGTTTAAGTGAGTTGGCATAACATTAGTAAAAAGAGAACGGGCTGTGAACTGTCATAAATAACAGGTATGAGCGGCCTTCGTCCGCGGGACTAATTTTTTTGCTTTTGCAGGCGTTTGATAAAAGCCGGCAACGTGCTCTCCGGGTCAAAGCGCAGGTTAAAGATCGTGCGGGTGATGGCCACGTAGATGAGGTTGAATTCATCGGGATCGACCCCCGCGGGGTTGATGAGTTGCCCCTCTTTGACCAATTCCAGAAAATCTCCCAACAGCAATATATTGGGCCACTGAAGGCCCTTGGATTTATGGGCGGTGGTCAGCGTGATCTGGGCCTTGGCCGCGTCCACTGCTTTTTCGGTGATGGCATCGATCAGCTTGGGTATCCGTCCGCCGTAGTTTTCGACCACTTTACAAATGCTGAGCAGCTCGATGTCTTCCACCGCCTCGGCGTAGGCTCTTAAATGACCATAATCGTAAAAGCCTTTGATGTAGGCATCGGAGATTCCCTCGGGCAAGCCGGCGTAAAGGTAATAAACATCCTTGAGGCCGTTGAGGCGATAGCCTTGGAGGCCGCCGGCAAAGCCGAGCGTGTGGGTTTTGCTCAACTGTACGGCGCGATCGAACACGGCGGCATTGGTTCGGGCGATAACGGTGTAGCGATCGGGGTCCCATTTGGGTTTGGCGTCATCCCGGGGGGTGCCCGACAGGCGCCGTTTTTCGCCTTTGAAGGTGGCCAGCACCATGTTGGCGACCCGGGCAATGTTGTTGTCGAAGCGGAAACTGCGGGTCAGGTACATGGTTTGGGATGTCTTGATCTTTTTGAGGCTGTCCCTGGCCCCGCGGAAGCTGTAGATCTGCTGGTGGCTGTCGCCGACGATAATGATCGATGCGGGTTGGCGTCCATGGTCCGATGGGGCCGCCTGGGAAAGGACGATGGCGCTGGTGACTGGATTGATATCCTGGGCCTCGTCCAGCAGGATGCAATCAAAGTCGAGCACCGGATTGGAGAGTTGATAGAGTTTTAAGTAACCATCGTGCAGCATGCCGATGGCCGCATCGTTGGGGTCGCACATGCGCCGGCCGAGCTGGTTGGCCAGATCGACGAAATCGGGGATCTTGCCGTGGCTCTGCTGATAAAAGGCCTGCACCTGATGGGGAACGTGCGCCGCCTCGACTTTGGGGGCCGCCGAGACCAGGTAGTTGTGCAGGGTCTCGATGGTGAAGCGGGCTTCCTCATAGTGATTCAGCCCCAGGGCCTGCATCGCCGTGTTGGCCCGCAAGCCAGGGATCAGGCGGTCCTTGTGGGCATGGCCATGGGTCCGGAAGGCCAGGGCATGGGCCGTGCGCGCGACGACGTTGGCTGGAAATTTGTCGGCGGCCTCCAACTGGACGCTCTTGTTGAAGGCGATGTACAAAAAACGCAGTTGCGGCCTGGCCTGGGCATAGGCGATCAAGGTGGAGGTTTTGCCTGTGCCGGCAAAAGCCATGATCTTCAAGGTCTGGCCGGGCTGCAGGTCGCAGGCCACGATTGCTTGCTGCTCTTCGGTTAGGTGGATCATCGTTTTGGGCTTAAATCCTTGGCTGAAATGATATTGGCGGTTTGGGCGTTTTCATCATAGACCACGACCACTTCCTTGCGGCGCAACTGCCCCATGACCATGGCCACGTTCTGTTCCAGGGTGGCCTGGATGTAGCCGTTATCGGTGCCGTTGCGCGTGACGACCTCTTCGATGAGGCCTTGGAGGGCTGCGGCACTCAGTTTTTCGTAGGGAATGAGCACGCCTTGCTCACTCTTAGGTGGGGTCATTTCGGTTCCTTTAGGGCCTCGCGCGCTTTCGATGCTATCTGTTCGCGCCAGCGCTGTTGAACGGCCGTTGTTATCATATTCCCATCCGGAACGACATAGGGGAAATCTCCCCAGGTTGACCCCAGCAATTCAAGTTTCGATAGTGCCCGCGAGTCGCGACGATTGATACCCAGCCAGCAATTCTGGGTGAACCGTCACAGTGCGTTCAGGTCATGGTCCGTCTTCGCCGGTCGGCTACGCCGCGACACGTCCGAGGCACCATTGGCCATATATTTTTAGTGCCGCTTTGGTGCAGCGTAGGAAAAGCGGCCTGGACTGTTTGAGCGCAGCGAGTTTCCAGGCCGCCCGGAGCGCACCATTAGCGGCACTTGAAATGTGTGGCCGGTGAATTGGACCATGACCTGAACGTGCTGTGCGCGCATTGGCCCCGATGAATGCTGTTCAGCGATAATCGCTGGCTGTTCCCATTGATCATTGTTCCCGTCCGGCTTTTCTGGTATTTCGACGACGTTATTAAAAGCGAATTGTTTTTCCCGGCTTTATCCGGAGCGCTCCTTATGCCAGCGGCCATAAAAAAAATACTGCCCGTCATCTCCGCGCTGCTGGTGTTCTGCCTGTTAACGGTATCGAACCAGCCTCAATGGTCAGTTGGTTTGCAAACCACCAGCCCTGGCCATGCGAATACGCTTTTGTCCCATGCCATAGGGGGTGAGCAGGCATCCGTTTTCACGCTCGACAGTCGAACCGGACCTTCTTCTTTGCACGGTCTCTTCAAAGACGCCTGGATTTCAGGCCCGGTTCCGCTTTATTTTTACCGGGAATGCTCGCTCTTCTCGAAGGAATTCAGTGCCAGCTTCGCCCATCGCGCAGATCGCTCGATTTGCCCCATTCGAGCGCCTCCCAAACCATCCCAAAGCCACTCTTGATCTCTAAAATTCGCTTGGATGCCATGCATCGCGATCCTGGCACGCCACCAGGTGCGGCCATGGAATTGATATCGGGCAACCCATTCAGGCAATGACCTTAGACGGTGCCCAAGGAGGCCTCTATGGAAAGCAAGCACAAGTTCGCCGAGGTTGTCGAAAAGAAGCCCTCTGCGCCGGAAGCCGATTATTCACCGAAGAAATACAACCTTCGCGACCAAATCATTTTCTGTATAAAGCTGATTGGGATCGCGGCAATCGTTTTCCTCGCGCTTTGGCTGATGGAATAAGAGGGTTTCACCCAGACAGGATGGCGCGCAGTGTCATCAGCGCGCCATCCTTACAAGTTCCGGTCTGAGGCAGATCCGAAAAGCGGCCCGCTGAATCCGGAACCTCCGGAACCTGGCAAACTTTTTCGGCTTCATATTGGGGTTCGAACCGCGTGTATCGGACCGAAGACCATTTACCTATCGAGCTGCTCTGCCGGCCCATCGATATCTTCCGCGGGTTTCATGACAATGTACCGATAAACATAAACAGCCACCGGAACCCCTAGTAAAACCCCCCAGAGTCCGAAAAGCGAGTGGCCGACATAGAGAATGATCAGGGTCAATAAGGGGTTGATCTTAAGTACGGCGGAAACGATGTTCGGATTGAGAATATAGGCCTCGACCCCATGAACGCATGCGATCATGAAGATGCTCTTGCCTGCGAGTCCGATCCCGCCATCATTGAAGGCCAGCAGCAGTATGGGAACCGATGAAATGAATGTGCCCCACACCGGAACCAGGCCGGCAAAAAAGACGATCCCCGAGAGCAGGGCAATCGGTTCGATCTTTAGAATCCAAAGCCCCAGGGCGGTCAAAAGCGTGTTCACGGCGGCAATCAAAATTTGGGCTTGAAAGGTAAACCCCACGACCAAGGCAAATTGAGCCACACTGTCGGCGGTCTCATCGTACGCGTCTTTGAAACGCGTTTCGCGCAGGGCCAACACGCGCGTTCGCAAATTGGGCAGATCGAATAAAATCAAAAAACTGAACAAGGTGGCGAGCATAAAATAGGTGATGAAATGCGTGATTTGGTTGACAAACCCGACCACGAAACCGACCAGCCCCTCGCTGCTTATGCCGATCAAGTTTTTTAAGGAAATGGCCTCCTTGACACTTTCCAGAAACGGCGCCATTTGGGGCTGTTTCAGCGATAGTTCGTCCAGGTAAAGGCGCACCGCATGCATCGATTCCGGTAATTGTTTAAAGAAGGCCTTGGCTTCGGAAATAATCCGCGGCATCGCCAAGAAAAACAGGCCGGCGACGACGGTTACAAATAGAAGATATACGACGATCGTCCAATAACTTCTTTTCAGGTGGAACCGATTTTCCAACCAGACCACGGCATTGTTGAATATGTAGCACAGGATAAAGGTTAAAAAGACAAGTCCGAAAACCTTCCGCACCAAAAACAACAGGCCGAAGAAGGTGACCCAGATGACCACTTTTTTATTGGCTCGTACGAATTGTGCGAGATTAAACATGTTGAACTATTCATCCTTATCGGCCAAGATCCCCAATGTGCGGGCACGTTTGAGCCATTGCTGCCTGGCAAGGGCACGCATATCGGCAACCGTATCGGTTTCGTCCATAATCTCTATGCCCAGCAAGGTTTCGATAATATCTTCCATGGTTAAAATGCCGGCCACACCGCCGTGCTCGTCCACCACCAGTGCGGCTTGGTGCCGATGTTTCAAGAAACGCGCATATAATTGAGTGATGGTCACGGTTTCAGGAACGGCCGGCAGGTCCCGGCGCAGGGCATCGAGCGTTGTGGATAGATTACCGCGTGAAGCCTCCAGGTAGATGTCGGCTTTCAGGACGAATCCGTCGATACGATCGGGATCGTCCTGGTAGATCGGAATCCTCGAAAACTTTATATCCGGCACCTTGATCGCTTCGCCGACCGGCAGGCGCGCAGACATGATAAACATGACCGTGCGGGGCGTCATGATATCCTCTGCTCTCAATTTCCTCAGTAAAAACAAATTTTTGATGATGCGCGACTCTTCTTCCCGAAATTGCCCCTCCTGGATACCGATATCGGCGATGGCCTGGAATTCTTCACGGCTGAAGCCGTGTTGCTTTTTACCCTTGGATATCAGTTGGGTGAGTGTCATGCAGAGAAAGACCAGGGGATAGAGCAGGAAGATCATCACCCGCACCGTCCGCACCGTGAACGGGGCCAGTTCCCGCCAGTAGAGGGCACCATAGGTTTTGGGGATAATTTCGGTAAACACCAGAATCAGAAGCGTCAAGGCGGCAGACGTAATGGCCACATACTCGCTGCCAAAAAGGACCATCGATTGGGCACCGACGCCGGCGGCGCCGACGGTGTGCGCCATCGTATTGAGGCTGAGTATGGCCGCCAGTGGCCGATCGATGTCTTGCTTCATACTGCGCAGCAGACGACCGGTTTTGGGTGCCTTTTTTTCATAAGCACCCATGAACCCCGGGGTAACCGACAAAAGGACCGATTCCAGAAGCGAACACAGGAAAGAGAATCCCAGCGCGGTAAAGAGATAGATCAGTAATAAATGCATTTTTTTCCAATATCGAAGTTAAAAAAAGCTTTTTCAAATCCGGGATGGTATTTAAAAAAAGCCATTTTTGCAACGTGCTTTAATGTGGTCAACCACGGATGCGCGTGAGCCAATTCGATTCAACATCGTTTCTTGCGCGCCCAACCTTTTTTTGTAGTTTAGTTATTCATTACGCTGTAATAGAACCAACGTCATTCAAAATTTAGCGTTGTTAAAAAGGGGCTGACAGCATGCAAGAGGTATGGGTTGCCATGGGCCTTACCGTGTTCGCGGGCATGGCCACTGGTATTGGCAGTGTCATCGCCTTTACTGCCAAGAGAACGGACTACCGCTTTCTCTCGGTTGCGACCGGATTTTCGGCCGGCGTAATGCTCTATGTGTCGTTCGTTGAAATCTTCTTCAAAGGCGTTGAAGCGTTGACCGGACGGTACGGCGACTACTGGGGGCACTGGATCAATGCGGCTTCTTTTTTTGGCGGCATGTTACTGATCGGGGTGATTGACAACCTGATCCCGGCGGCCAAGAACCCGCATGAGCCCCATGCAGAAGAAGAGACCAAGCCCCTGCACGATGCCGGGGCGCCCCAGCCGCCCCCCCGGGCGGCAGGTGCGCATGGCACAGCGTCGTCGGAAGCAGGTTTTCACGATCACGGCACAAGCGACCGGAAACTCATGCGCATGGGGTTGTTCACCGCCCTTGCCATCGGTATCCATAATTTCCCGGAAGGGTTGGCCACATTTCTGGCTGCGCTGCAAGATCCGAGTCTTGGCGTGGCGATTGCCGTGGCGGTCGCCTTGCACAATATCCCTGAAGGAATCAGCGTCTCCGTGCCGATTTTCTATGCCACCGGAAACCGCCGCAAAGCGTTCCTGTATTCCCTGCTCAGCGGATTGGCCGAACCGGTGGGGGCCGCCATCGCTTATCTCGGAATTTTATTCTTCATGGGCTCCCAAGGAGGGGTCATCCCGCCCCAGGTCATGGGCATCCTTTTTGGCGGCGTCGCCGGCATCATGGTCTACATCAGCCTGGATGAGTTGCTGCCGACCAGCAGGGCTTATGGAAAAGGACACGACAGCCTGTTTGGCCTGGTCGCCGGAATGCTGGTCATGGCCTTGAGCCTTTTGCTGATGAAATAGCAGCGCCGGCTTCGATTGCCGGCATTAGCCGACTGTTCAGTGAGAATCGTTGTTATCCGGGATCGGGTGTTGAAAATATGGCGCCGAACGGTTAAGGTGGCCGGCAGCATTCGACCACCTATAAGGAAGTGCATCCATGGCCCGAGTTGACGATTTCAAGCAGGCAAAAGCGTTGGCGGCCCAGGCGCTGGCCCAAGAGAAGATTGAGGAGATCAGCCGCCGTTCCGGCATCCCCATGGCCGGCCCCGACGCCCTGCGGCTGCCGTTTCTGGGAAGGGTCTACCTGATCGCCTATCCTTCTTTCGATTTCACGGATGCCGCCGATCCGGCGGCGCAAATCCCGTTGCAGGAGCAGGTGCTGATCCTGCACTACATGCAAAACTGCCGGCCCCAGCTCAAGGGTCAGTGGGTCGCCTACCGCGAAATACCGGGGGCTAACTTTTATTTTTCCGCCTTTGCCAAGCGGGCCGTGGATCCGCTCAAGAAAGCCTTCGGCCAGAATGTGGAGAGCTTGCGCAAAGCCGCCGCCCAGTTGGGCGCCACGCCCATGGACACCGGCAATGCCGCCTTCCGTTTCGATCTGCTGCCCTATGCGCCGATTCAGATGGTGGTGTGGGAGGGAGACGAGGAGTTCCCGGCCGAGGCCAACATTCTCTTTGACGCCTCGGCGGGCGACTATCTCTCGCCCGAGGATGCGGCCTGGCTGGCCAGTCTGCCGGTATACCGCTTGATGGCCCTGGCGCGTTGACAAAACCTCCAATCAGGCCCAAATCCTGCGTTGGGCCTGATTGAAGGTTTTAGAACCACTTCTAACGCTTGCAATACACTCATTGCGGATCGACGGGCAGGCCGTGTCGCGTCCATTGCCCCCAGCCATCCACCAGATAGAAGACCTTTTCGTATCCCAGCCAGGTGAGCCGTTCGGCCAATTCAAGCGAGAGCCGGCACTGTTCCCCTTCGCAGTAAGTGATGATCGGTTGGTCCGGCGCGTAATTGGCGATCAGTTTTTCGGCCCACTCCTCCACGGCGCCCGGTTCCAGATGCAGCGCATTCTGGATGTGGCCGGCTTCATAGGCCACAATCGGCCGGGCATCGGCAAAGAGGGCCTCGCCCGAGGTGTACATGCGCATCGCCGCGTCCAGGGCAATGACCTTGAAGGGCTCATCGGAGAGTTCGGCCGGGGCATCGGTGGCCACCAGCGGCAAGGCCCCGGGCCGCAGGGTGTAGCCCCCCATCGCCAGAACCGTGGCGGCCAATAGCACCAGCACCAATTCATATAAAACCTTGCGCATCATGACGACGGACATATCACGGGCCCGGGTTGCCGGGCAAGACGAGGGAAGGGGTTTTCATATTCCCAGGCTTGATGAGCTCGTAAAAAGTCGCGGATCGGACGACGCCGTAATAAGTTCAAGATCAAGGCGTCGCGAATCCCGTGTCCTGAGGCGTACTTGTCGTACGCCGCAAAGACAACGGGATGAAGCGCAACGCAGATATTGGACTTATTACGGTGTCGTCAGGCTTGACTTGGGCGAAAACGCGGGTGTATATAGCCGTCATCTCGAAAGGATATTAAAAGGCGCCGATTGATGGCCAAAAACATCGCTCATACCACGGTCCTGTTTTTCAGCGGATGCTTCTTTTTTAGCTTTAGAAGCATCCATCCGGTGGTGTAGCGCTTAAAAGAGCTCACGACCCCGGGTGGAGATAAACCTTCACCCGGGGTTTTCATTTGCATGGCCCCACGGAGAAGGGAACCCTCCGCGGGGCCATTGTATTTGAAACCCACGTAAAAGGAGAAGTGTCATGATCGTCGTATTGCAAAAGGATGTGACCGAAGATGCCAAGCAGCGCCTGCGGGCCGCGTTGTACCAGAAGGGGTGCGTGGTGCGGGAGATGAATGGCACCGGCCAAACCGTCATCGCCGCCCTCGGTCGCGGGGATCTGGACCCCCAGCAGGTGGCGGCCATGGAAGGGGTGGCCGAGGTGGTTCCCATGGAGGGCAAATTCAAACTGGTGGGCCGCCAATGGCATCCCCGGGATTCCCAGGTCCAGGTGGGCCCCATCACCATCGGCGGCCAGCGCATCGCCCTGATCGCCGGGCCCTGCGCCATCGAGAGCCTGGCGCAGGCCCTGACCACCGCCCGGGAGGTCAAACGCTACGGCGCGGTGATTTTCCGCGGCGGGGCCTTCAAGCCGCGCACGTCGCCCTACTCGTTCCAGGGTCTGGAGGAAGAGGGGCTCAAGATCCTGGCCCAGGTGCGCCGGGAAACCGGCATGCCGGTGGTCACCGAAATCACCTCCATCAACCAAGCCGATTTGATGAAGCAGTACGTGGACATGATCCAGGTGGGGGCCCGCAACATGCAAAACTTCGAGTTGCTCAAGTGCGTGGGGCGCCTGGGCAAGCCCGTATTGCTCAAGCGCGGCCTGGCGTCGACCATCGAAGAGTGGCTCATGTCGGCCGAATACATCCTGGCCGAAGGCAACGATCAGGTGGTGCTGTGCGAGCGGGGCATCCGCACCTACGAGCCCTATACCCGCAATACCCTGGATCTTTCGGCCATCCCGGTGCTCAGAAAGTTGACTCATCTGCCGGTGGTGGTGGACCCCAGCCATGCCACCGGCCTGCGTGAAAAGGTGGCCCCCATGGCCCGGGCCGCCGTGGCCGCGGGCGCCGACGGCCTGATGGTCGAAGTGCATTGCGACCCGGACAAAGCGCTCTCGGACGGCCCCCAGAGCCTCTATCCTGAGCAGTTCGGCCAATTGGCCCGGGATATCTACGTGATCGCGCCGGTGGTGGGCAAGCAGTTGGATTTCGAGTATCTGGAAAAAGCCGCCCGGCCGCATCCCACGGCCGAGGCCCAACCGGCCGTGGCCGCCTACCTGGGAGAACCCGGCAGCTTCAGCCACATCGCCACCCGTCAATATCTGGGGGAAGAGGGCCGGCTGGCCCCACGCCCCTCGTTCCGGGCGATCTTCGAGGCCGTGGCCCATGAAGGGGCCCAGGTGGGGGTGATCCCACTGGAGAACACCCTGACCGGCAGCATTCATGAAAACTACGATCTGCTGCTGGAATACGATCTGAAAATCGTGGGCGAACTCTACCTGCGCATCATCCATCATCTGATCGCCGCGCCCGGCACCCGCTTGGAAGAGATCCGCGGGGTTTGGTCCAGCGAAGCCGCCGTGCAGCAATGCCGGGCGTTCCTCGACCGCTACCCTTCCTGGGAGCTCTCCACGGTCAATGCCACCACCAGCGCGGTCAGCCAGTTGGGCAAAGCGCCGGAGCCCGGATGGGCGGCCATCGGCAGCCGCGAGGCCGCCCAATCCCACAACATGGCCATCATCGCCGAAGGCATCGAAACCAACCCTCGCAATTTCACACGCTTTGTGATAATTGGAAAACAATCACTTACGGATCGTCCCAAGCAAAAGTCATCGATTGTCTTCTCAACCGTTCATCGTCCCGGAGCGCTGTTCGAAGTAATGAAAGTCTTCGCCGATAACCATATCAACCTGGTCAAACTCGAATCCCGACCCATTCACGGTCAACCCTGGCAGTACATGTTCTACGCGGACGTCGAAGCCGATGCGCATGCGCCCGAGTTTCGCGAGCCCCTGGAGAACATCACCCGCAAGACCGACTATCTTAAAATCTTGGGCAGCTATTAAAAGGAGCGAGCATGGATCCAACAGAGAAGCGACTTTACCCTCGGTTGGCATTGAAAATCGAGGATGGGTTCTTCGGGCAATTCAAGTTACCCGACGGCCAAACGTTCTCCGCCGCCGTCGTCAACCTGAGTGCCGGCGGCGTCAACCTGGCGGTCCCCGAAAAGATCCAGCACAAAATCAAAGAAAACGAAGTGATGCTGTTGCGCAACATCATCGGCGCAACGCGGCTGGCTTTCCTGGAAGACATTAAAAGCGAGGTGCGCTGGGTCAAAGCCATGGAACGGCCCGCCTACCTGGCGGTGGGGTGCCGTTTTGTGGAATTGAAAGATGCGGTGCGCCAGCAATTGCAAAAGTTTGTCGATACGGAACGCATGACACGCGGCCAATACGCTTGAGGTCCATGAAGCGAGAGATCAGTTGCCGAATCACGCGCACCCTGCTGATGTATGTGCGCGAAGCCAACCAGGGGTCCCTGGGCAACCTGTTGCAAGGGTTGCCCGTGGACGAAGCCTACCTGGGCGACGTCCACAACTGGATTTCCCACGAGCTGCTGCAAACCCTCTACCAGCGCATGGTTGCCATCCTGGAAGATCCCGAAGCCGTTTATAAAATGACCCTGGCTTCGGAGCGCTTCCGCTCCATGGGCTTTCTCGATCACCTGGTACGGCTTCTGGGAACCCCTCGCCTAATTTACGCCCAGGCCCCCAAATACAACCGCCTGCTCAAGCTTTGCGGCGATGTCCGGATCATGGAAGCCGGCCCGGCATGGGTGGTTCTGGAAGACAGCTACCACGATCCCGAGCAGAAAACCCGCCATGATTGCGACTACACCCGGGGCATTCTGGCCGGCATTCCCACCGTGTTCGGATTGCCCGCCGCGCATGTGGAAGAGCTGAGCTGCCAGGTCTCCGAAGAGAAATACGGCCGGCGCCGGTGGCCGGACAATCCCACCCATGGCGCCAAGAGCTGCGTTTACCGCGTTCATTTCGGGGCCAAGGCCGAACCGCCCTGGTGGCATCGGTTTTTCGGCCAGCCCCACGCCTATCGTCAGGCCATCGAGAATCTGCTGGAGGCCAACCGCACCATCCAGGAAAAATACGGACAGGTCATGCAACTGGCCGCGGATCTGGATGCGGCCAACAAGCAATTGCTGGAATCCCAACAGCAGCTCGAGGTCAGCACCGCCGAATTGCGGGCCTCGGAGCAGCGCTACCGCCTGTTGGCGGAGAATGTCTCCGATGCCATCTGGGTGGTGGACATCGCCAGCATGCGGTTCGAATATGTCAGCCCGTCAACCACGACCTTGCGCGGGTGGACGCCCGAAGAAACCATCGCCATCCCCGTTGAAAACCAGTTGACCCCGGAATCGCTGAAGCAGGTCCTTGAAGCGTTGGCCGCGGAACTGGCCGCCGATGGCCAGCCGGGCGTCGATCCGAATCGCTCGCGCATCGACGAATGGGAACAGCCGTGTAAGGATGGCAGCCTGATCTGGACCGAAGCCCGGACGCGATTCATCCGCGATGGGCGAGGCCGGCCGGTCAAGGTCCTGGGGATTTCCCGGGACATTCGCGAACGAAAAGCCGCCCAGGCCGCCCTGCAAGCAGAAAAGGAACGCCTGGCCGTCACCTTGCGCAGCATCGGCGATGGCGTGATCACCACCGATCGCGCCGGCCGGGTGACCCTCATCAACCCCGTGGCCCAGCGGCTCACCGGCTGGGCCGAAAAGGAGGCCCTCGGGCAGCCCCTTTCGGCCGTGTTCCACATCGTGGCCCCCCAAGACCGCAACCCGCTCCCCAGCCCGGAGATGGAGATCCTGGAAAAGGGCCGCCCCCCTGTTTTCTCCAGAGACTGCCTGCTCATCGGGCAGAGCGGCCGGGAAGCCCTCATCGCCCAGCGGGCCGCGCCTATTTTGGACGATGCCAGCCAGATCACCGGCGTCGTGCTGGTGTTCAGCGATGTCACCGAAACCCGCAACATGGCCAGGGAGATTCAAAAAATCGAAAAACTCGAGTCCCTGGGCATGCTGGCCGGCGGCATCGCCCACGATTTCAACAATTTTCTGTCCGGAATCATCGGCAACCTCTCCCTGATCAAACTGGATCTGAAACCCACCGACCGCGTCTACGGCCGCATGCAGGAGATGGAAAAAGCCGCGCTGCGCGCCAAGGAGCTGACCCAGCAGTTGCTCACCTTCGCCAAAGGGGGCGCCCCCATCAAGCGCACCACCGAACTCAACTCCCTGATCGCGGAGGCCGCCAATTTCGCCTCCCGGGGCGCCCATACGTGCTGCGACTTTGCATTTCCCGGAGGGGTATTGCACGCCGATGTGGATGAGGGCCAGATTGCCCAGGTCATCCACAACCTGGTGCTCAATGCCTTGCAGGCCATGCCCGAGGGGGGCACCATCCGCCTGACCTGCGACCGTGTCTGCTTGGCCGAAAACAACGAGCTTTCCCTGCCGGCCGGGGCCTATGCCAAATTGACCATCCAAGACCAGGGCATGGGCATCAAGCAACAGCATATCCCCAATATCTTCGACCCCTATTTTACCACCAAGCAAACAGGCAGCGGCCTTGGATTGGCCGTGGTCTACGCCATCATCGACAAGCACAGCGGCCGCATCACCGTGGATTCGCAATTGGGCACGGGCACCACCTTCACCATCCACCTGCCGGCAGCGGCCGAGCCGCCGCTGGCCGCCGCCCCAAACGAAGCCCCGCCGAGCCGGGGCAGCGGACGCATCCTGGTGATGGATGATGAAGATTTCATTCGCGACTTGGCCCGGGAGATGCTGAACATCATCGGATACGAAGTGACGACGGCCAGGAACGGGGAAGAAGCGCTGCGGCTCTACCAAGAGGCCCTGGACCAAGGTGTGCCGTTTGCTGCCGTCATTCTGGACTTGACCGTCCCGGGCGCCATGGGCGGCAAAGAGGCCGTCAAACAGCTCCACGCCATCGACCCTGAGGTCAAGGCCATCGTCTCCAGCGGCTACTCCAACGACCCCATCATGGCCGATTACGCCGCCTTCGGTTTCCGATCGGCGGTGCAGAAGCCCTACCGCATCCAGGACATCGGCGCAGCGTTGAAGAAGGTGCTGAACCCGTAAATCCGCACGCCGACTGCGAGCGGGTTCATCATTCGATGGTTTCCAGATAGGTCAGATCTTTGGCCTGGGTCAGCTTGGTCCCGATGGCCAGAACTTCGATTTGATTGGGGCGCGTTCGGCGGAAATAGAGCCGGCCTTTGTAGGCGAAGACGGTTTCGAGCACCGTGGGGCTGTTTTTCTTCGAAAAGACCTTGCGTTTGACCGGCACCTGGTCCGACGCGTGGTTGAGCTGCGACAACACCTCTTCGGCCTTGATCTTGATCTCCTCGGGCAGCTCCACGAATCCCTTGATGGCGCGCTCGCCGACGATCAATTGCTTGTACAAGGCCTCGAAGCGCCGGGCCATGGCGGTTTCGGCCTTGGTCCGGGCGCGCTCGGTTTTGCCCTGTTCCGCGGCCCCCTGCCCCAGGCGCGTCTGCAGCTCGGCCATCTGGGCTTCAAGCTGCTGCTGAAAGGTCTGGCGCTCGCTCAGCGACTGCTCGAGGGCCGCCAGCTCTTCGATCAAGTCGGTTTCGGTACGGGCGGCCTTGGATTTTTCTTTGCTGAGTTCGTCACGCACCTGGGTCAAATGGGCCTCCAACTGGGCCCGCTGGGCGAGCAGATCGTTCAGCCGGTTCGCCCCCTCGGCCTGCAACCCGCGCAGCTGTTCCATCTCCGCGTGGCGCGCTTGGGCCTCGGCCTGGGCCGCGCGTATGCCGCGGCGATAGAAGCGCCACAGAACCCCCAGTGCCGCGGCGATGAAGAGCAGCAGCAGGCTGACCGAAAAGGGGGTATCGTGGCCGATGGCCACATCCACGTCCAGGTGCAGGCCCTGGTTGAGCAGGCGCCGGTTCTCATTGGCGGTGGTGACCGGATCGACGGCAAACAGGTTGTTGCCGGAAAATGCCGCCGGTGAAGGGTAGACCATCGTTCCTTGACCGCTGACCACCATCACCTGCAGGCGCACCCCCAGGCGCAGCAGCCACAGGTTTTTGAGGAAAGCGTCGATATTTTTGGCCAGCGCATCTTCCAGGCGCGCCTGGCCGGTGAGCAACGCCTGGGTGTTGCCCCGATAGATGGCCGCAATTTGGGCCTGGTAGCGGCCCTGGAGCCATGACTCCAGCCGGTTCAGGCTGACCACGTACAGCAAGGGCGGCAGCAGGAGGCACAGAACCAGAATTTTAAACGGGAAATGCTTCATGCAAGGTGCTTGGTATGGGATTAACTTCGAATCACCGCGGCGGGTTGCGGTAAGGGAGGTTTAATCAAAATCGGAAGGGATGGCAAGATGGGAAAAGGGCGTCCAACAAAAAGAGATCCCCCGGCGGTGCCGGGGGATCTCTTAATACTTATTGATCAAAACTGATGATTATTTGTTTTTCATCTTTCTCTTGCGGCTGGCCGCGGCCAATCCCATCAGGCCGGTGCCCAGCAGCAGCATGGTGGCCGGTTCGGGAACGGGGGCCGTTTCAGCAGTACCATACACTCTGGAAGAGTCAAGGTAAGCGGTTGCAGTGCCTAATGCATTTGAAACACTGACGACGACATCAAGAATGCCGTCGTTATTCAACCAATCGATATCCAAATATAATCCTGAAAACGTCTGATTATCCACTTCCCCAATGGTATAAATGGTGCCGTCTTCAAGAATCGCATATTGAGCGTATTCACGATAATCCCATTGAATGGTCCCTACAAAAGGCACCCAGATTCTTCCGGAATCATCCGTAATATCCCAATCAAAATCCAATGCCAGATAAGCCGAGGTAACTTTATCACCTGCTGCAAAATTAACCACATCATTTAAATTATGCTGGTATGCTATCGGATCTCCCTGCTCGATCCATCCGAGATCTTCTTCGATATCCTCAAATGTATAGATTGCCGCTCCAGCTCCCCCAGCCAAACCCAAAACCAAGATTAAGCTACATAAAAATACTCCAAACTTCTTCATTCTCTTTCTCCTTTTCAAAATTGTTTGCGACCCTCGTCACTGCCCAGCTCAAAGCAAAGCTCATACCATCTCATTCATCTATAATTAATTAGCAATTTTAGCCGCTTAAACTTTTCCACCCCTTGCGCTGGCCAAAATCATGTAGTGTGTTACATAGTGTCTATGTATAAAAGGTGCTAATAAAGATGTATTTACCCTTTGACCCAACCCCACCTCATCCATTGGGCGAGACCCCATCGGCGCAGGCATGGTTGTTTCCCAGGGAACATCAACAATTGCCTCCAGCCCGAAATTCGGATATTTACGTGATTGACCACGGAAAACATCGTAGCTGAGCTATCGGGGTATCAGCCCAGGGTCATCGGTAAACAATGGAGGCGGTTTGATGAAAGTTTTTTTTAAGTGTCTGGTGGGTGTGGCGGTGGTGTTTTTGCTGATGGGGGGCTGTGCCTCCGACGAAGAAAAAAAGGAAGGCCATCTGCGCAAAGGCATCGGCTATTTCGACAAGGGCGAATACAAGGCCGCCGAGATCGAACTGAAAAACGCCATCCAGATCGATCCCAATTTCGCGGCGGCGCACGCCAAATTGGGCGAAACCTATCTAAAGCTGGAAAATCCGCGCGAAGCGTTTCAAGCCTACAGCACCCTGGTCAAGATCGATCCCGAAAACACCGACGGCCAGCTCAAACTGGCCACCTTCTACATGCTGGGCAACAATACCAAGGAAGCGCGGACGCGCGTCGATGCGGTTCTGGCGCGTGAACCCGAGCATACCGAAGCGCTCTTCCTGCTGGCCGGTTTGAACGACCTGGACAAGGCCCATGACCAGGCGGTGGACGTATACCGCAAAATCATTGCCAAGGATGCCTCCCAGGTCCGGGCCTATATCGGGTTGGCCCGGTCGCTGAGCCGTTTGGGCAAGAGCGAGGAGGCCGAGCAAGCGTTGCAACAGGCCGTGTCGCTGGAAACCAAGGATACGGCCCCACGCCTGGCGTTGATCAGTTTTTATGCTTCCCAGAACAACCTGAGCGCGGCCGAAAAAGAGATCGAAGCCGCCATCGCGGCCTTTCCCAAGGATGCCGACCTGCGGCTGGTCAAGGGCGGCTACTACCTGCGCTTGAACAAATTGGATATCGCCGAACAGGCCTATCTGGAAGCGGTCTCGCTTGGGCCCCAGGAAGCCAAATACTGCCTGGCGGCGGCCGCCTTTTACGAAACCACCCAGAAGCCGGATCAGGCCAAGGCCATGTATGCCAAGGCGCTGGAACTCAATCCCGATGACACCTCGGTGCTGGCCCAGGCCGCCCGCTATTATCTGCGCCTCAATGAGGTGGACAAAGCCGCCCAGTATAACGATCAGATCCTGGCCAAACGCGCCAATTTTCAGCCCGCCTTGATGCTCAAGGGCGAAATCGCCATTGCCAAGCAAGATTGGAATACGGCCATCGCCGTCTTCGATCAGGTCATCGGACAGGACAATGACAACAGCCGGGCCTACTACTTCAAGGCAGTGGCCCACCTGAACAAGGGCGATGCAAAGGTGGCCAAAACGCAACTGCTCAAGACCCTTGAGTTGGCCCCCAAGGACTATCGCGCCAAATTGCTGCTGGCCGAAACCTCCTTAAAAGAGAAGGATTTTGCCGGCAGCGAAAAATTGAGCCGCGAGGTGGCCGAGGTTCTGCCCGATAACTATCAATCCCGTTTGATTTTGGGCCAGGCCCTGCTGGGCCAGAAAAAACTCGAAGAGGCGGCTGTTCAGTTCGATTGGATGATTCAAAAACAACCGGAAAATCCCCAGGGCTTTTACTACCTGGGCATTCAACGGCGCCTGCAGAACAAGAACGACGAGGCGTTGCAGAATCTTGAAAAAGCGCTGGCGCTCAACCCCAAATTGATCGACGCCTTTGCCCTGGTGGTCAATCTTTATGCTTCCAACAAGGATCTGCCGGGCGCCCTGGCCCGCTGCCGGAAGCAACTGGAGGTATTGAAGGATTCGCCGGTGCATGTGGCGGTGATCAAAAATATCCAAGGGCAACTGCATGGCGCGCTCAACGACAATGCGGCGGCCGAAAAAGCGTTCCACGAGGCCATCGCGGCCTACGCCGACTATGCCCCGCCCTATTACGGGCTGGCCAGGATTTACGCCCAGCGCAAGGAATTGGACAAAGCCATCGAGCAGTACAACGCCCTGTTGGCCCAGAATCCGAAACAGACCGGTCCGCACATGCTGCTGGGCACGCTGTACGATCTGCAGAAAAAATCGGATCTGGCGGAGACCCACTATCGGGAAGCTTTGAAGATCAACGCCGATTTCGCGCCGGCGGCCAACAATCTCGCTTTTATCCTGGCCGATCGGGACAAGGATTTGAATGAAGCCCTGTCCCTCGCCCAGACCGCCAAAGGCAAACTTCCCGACGACCCCAGCGTAATGGATACGCTGGGCTGGGTGTATTACAAAAAAGGGTTGTATGACAGCGCCATCGCCGAATTGAACGGCAGCCTGGAAAAATTACCGGACAATGCCGCCGTCCATTATCATTTGGGCTTGGCGTATTACAAACAGTCAAAGGCCGACCTGGCCAAGATCCACCTATCCAAAGCGCTCGAACTGGATGCCGATTTCGACGGCGCCGACAATGCAAAAAAGGTATTGGCTGAACTTTAGAGATCGGGGAGGGGCTGCTTCAATTCACAGGCAGCAGCCCCGGCCCGCCCGCGTTCATCACGGCTCGATGGCCCTTTGTAAGGCCGGATCACGATCTGGTGGGCTTGGTATTACGACGATTCCATGGACGAAACGGGGCCGGCCACTGGTGTGGTTCCATCTGAATGGCAATTGCCGCCATGAATGCGCAGGGCCAAACCGTTCACCAGGGCGATGGCCACCTTAGCGCGTGCCGCCGATAAAATGCGGCCGAAGGTCTGCCTGGAAACGAGCATCCGCCGGGCCGCCGCCTCGTGACTGAGACCTTCATGGTCGGCCAGACGAATGGCCTCGAACCCGTCCAGGGGCAGTTCCACTTCGTCCAGTTCGCGCAGCGGCACCCCCCGGGGTTTGAAATAGGTCACCTCCGGCTCGGAGCCGATCATTCTGCATTTAATGGGTCGCGGCATGTCGCCTCCAGATGATTATGAGCATATGCCCGATTCACCTACTGCCGGCGGTTTTCCAAGTCAAGGGAAAAGAAGATTGCTTTCGTGCCTTGCTCAAAGCGGCGTCGGCCGCTACCGTTGGGCATAGAGCATGACTTTGCGGACATAGTGGCGGGTTTCGGGATAAGGCACCTGGCCGTCGTACTTCATCACCGTGCCCGGACCGGCATTATACGCCGAAAGCGCCTGCTTCACATCGCCATCGAACATATCGAGCATCCGGCGCAGATAGCGCGCGCCGCCATCGATGTTCTGCTGAATATCGAAGGGATCGTCCACGCCCAGTTCGCGGGCGGTGCCGGGCATCAACTGCATGAGGCCCTGGGCGCCGGCCGGCGACACGGCCCGCACCTGAAAATTGGATTCCGCCTGGATCACACCGCGGATCAACTCGGCCGGCAGATCGTGGTCGCGGGCCGCTTTTTCGATGCTCGCATCGATCCGTTGGGCCTCGCCGCCGGCGTTGACCGCTCGGGCCGCCGTGGGCTTGGGGGACAAGGATGCGGCCTGGGTCGCGGTTTCGGTCGAAGGGGGCCCCGTTATGACCCGTTGCGCATTGGAGGCGCATACAGGCGCCTGGGGTTGATCGGGACTTGAAATGCCCGCGGGCGCAGGGCTGAATGGCCTTGGCGCCTTGGCAATCACCGGTGTTTTCAGGTAATCGGCGAGGCGCCGGCCACCGCCGGCCGCCTGGGCCGCCGCCCGGGCATTGCCTTGGGTATCGGCCAGAATGCTCGAAAAATCGCGGTTCGCACCGCCGGGGGATGGGGTCGCAGCCTTGCGGCGCATCCCATCGGCAGCCATTCCGGCCTGCCTGAGATAGTCCTGAATGGACCAGTTGGTCTTGGGCACCATGGGAGCTCCTGCTTTTGGATCAATCGCTTCCGGATATTTAGCAATTTTCATTCCATCCTTTTATCTATGGATTCTTTCAGTAAATCGGGGAGTTGACCATATCGCCGCCACTCTTAAGAAAACACCCATGGGGGCATTCTTGCCGGCCATCGGCAAAAACTTGACGGCAACGGAATCGGAACGCAAACCGAAAGCGGTGGTTCAACCCGGATTCAAGAGTGCGTCGACCTTGTCCACCAAGGCTTTGATCGAAAAGGGTTTGGGCAATAGCCGCGAATCATCTTCCCGGATGCCGTGTTGGGCCAGGATATTGTAGGTATAGCCGGACATATAAAGCACTTTGAGATTGGGGTGCAAGGCGGCAACCTTTTTAAACACCTCGGGCCCCATCATGCCCGGCATCACCACATCGGTCAGCAGCAGATCGATGGGCTCGTTGGGCCGGGCGGCCAGCGCCAGGGCCGCATGCACATCTTCGGACCCGATGACGCGGTAGCCCTTCTTGTTCAGGATATTGATGGCCAATTTGCGCACCGAGGGATCATCCTCCACTATCAGGATCGTGGCTGCCGTGGTCGTTCGCTCCCGACCTTCCGATGCCACTTTCGATTGGACCGGCCCTTCTTCGACCGTCGGCAGCAATATCGTAAATCGCGCCCCCTTCCCCGGCTGGCTGAAGGCTTCGATGGTGCCCCCGTGCTGATGAACGATGCCATAGCTGGTGGCCAATCCCAAGCCAGTGCCATGTTCCTTGTCTTTGGTCGTAAAAAAGGGTTCGAAGAGCCGCTGCAAGGTATCCCGATCCATGCCGGTGCCGGAATCGCTGACCACGATCCTGGCAAAATGGGCAGGCGTCCAACCGCTTTCCCGCGATCCGCGCGAATCGCCCAGCAGAACTTGCGAGGTTTCGATGGTCAGGCTTCCGCCCTGGGGCATGGCATCCCGGGCGTTGACCGCCAGATTCATCAAGACCTGCTCGATCTGGGAGACATCGCATTTAACGAACAGCGGCTGGGGCGCCAATCCAATTCTCAAATCGATATCTTCTCCGATCACCCGGCCCAGCAATTTCCCAAAACCGGTCACGATGGTGTTGATGTCGGCGTGAACCAGTTCCAGTGCCTGCTTGCGGCTGAAGGCCAGCAGTTGCCGGGTGAGTTGCCGGGCGCGGTTGCCGGCATCGAAAACCTCTTTCAAGGCGTCGCCCAGGGGATGGCCGCCGGGCAGTTCATCCAGCATGGTTTCGGCATATCCCAGGATAATCGAGAGCAGATTGTTGAAATCGTGGGCTACGCCGCCGGCCAGGCGGCCGACCGCCTCCATTTTCTGGGCTTGATGCAACTGCCGTTCGAGGTCGAGATTTTTCTGTTCCGCCTGCTTCTGCTCGGTGATGTCCACCATTTCGGTCAGAAAGTGGGTGGGGCGTCCCATTTCATCGCGGATCAGGATCACGCTGACATCGCCCCAGACCACCTGGCCGCCGGCATGCAGATACCGTTTGGTCATCCTGCGGACGGTGGCCTTGCCGTCCAGCAGGCTTTGCACCAGTTCCAGGCTGGCGGGCAGGTCGTCGGGGTGGGTGATATCGGCGATGCGCATGCCCACCAGCGTCCGGGCATCGTGGCCCAACATCCGGCACAAGGCCTTGTTGACGCGATTCAGACGCCCGTCGGGTAAGGTCATCGTCCGACCGATGGAAGAGTTGTCAAAGGCGTTTTTAAAATGCGCCTCGCTCTCGCGCAAGGCCAGTTCCATCTTTTTGATCTCCGTGATATCGGCCGTGAAGCCGTCGATAACGACCGAGCCGTCGGCGCAACGCTCGCTGATGCGGGCGCTCATGGAGAACCAGCGGTGCCGGCCATCGAGCCGCACGGCTTCGTACTCGAACCCCACGACCTCCCCGTCGCGGGTCAATTGCCGGATGAACTCCTCCCGGCGCCTGGAGTCGGCATACAGTTGTTTGGAAAGATCGGAATAGCGGGCCGCGGCCTCCTGGGGCGATGCCGCACCGACCAGATCCGCCATGCTGGTGTTCACATAACGCACCTGCCCCTTGGAAGTGGTTTGAAAAATACCGATGGGCGCCTTTTCGAACAGCGCCTGAAAGCCGGATTCCCCCAATGGCGGTGAGGCCGGATCTGGGGAGACGCTTTCCGGGAAGGGAATAGTTGGCTCTTTTTCTTTATCCATGGCGTCATCTCCGGCGAAAGCAGGCCTATTCGTATTAAGAATCGACATGGCCGGGGAAGAGCTCAAAGACAGGTAAAGGAGGTAGCGGCGAACCGGCTGTTGTGTTCGTTTCGAATTTTAAGCGGTCCGCCCATGGGTTGCAAGGGTATTCTTTAAAGCGGGGAGATGGAATTCACGGCGCGACACTCCGCGGCGTCGCGCCGTGGCCTCGACAGCCGGCTAGCGCTTTTTGGAGGGAAAGACCTCGAACACCGCCTTGGGCGATTCCACGATCTTCTGGATCTTCTCCTGCATATCCTGTTGAACGGCCGTATCCTTCTTTTTCCAGGCCCCTTCGATCTTGGCCACCAGGTCGTCGATTTCGCACGGCTTGGTGAGGTAGTCGTAGGCCCCCAGCTTCATGGCCTCCAGGGCCGAATCGATGGAGCCGTGCCCGGTGAGCATCAAGGTCTGGGTGAAGAGGCCCAGCTTCTGAATCTCTTTCAGGGTGGTCAGGCCGTCCATGCCGGGCATCTTCAGGTCGAGCACGATGACATCCACAGGCTGCGCTTCCAAAGCCTGGATGGCGGCATCGCCGCTGTTGACGGCCGTAACCTTATAGCCCCGGGTGGTCAGCAGTTTGGCCATATTGCGGGTGAAGATCTCTTCGTCATCCACCAGAAGTATTTTAGATCCGATCATCGCTTGCTCCTCCTTGGGTGTCGGGTCGCGTCGCAACCCGCGGGTTAATTCGTGGACACTATTAGTTCACTTGCATCAACTCCGCCGGCGGGCGCAGCGGCAGATCGATGTCAAAGCGGGTGCCTTGGCCTGCTTGGCTGTGCACCTCGATTCGGCCACCCAACCGCTGGATGATGCTGAAGCAGATGGAAAGGCCCAATCCGGTGCCCTTGCCGACGGGCTTGGTGGTAAAAAAGGGGTCGAAAATCTTCTCCAGATGTTCCGGGGCAATGCCGCAACCGGTATCGCCGACGCTCAACCGCACGCCGTCATCCGTGATGGTCGTGGCGATGTCGATGCGGCCATACGGTTTGCCGTCATGGGCGTCGATGGCATTGGTGAGCAGGTTCAGAAAGAGTTGCTGCAACTGGGACGGATCGGAGATCATCAGCGGCAGCTCGGGCTCCAGGGTGGTGACGAATTTGATGCCGCTGGCCCGGGCTTCGCGTTCCATCAGATCCACCACCTCCAGTATGAAGGCGTTCAAGTGGACCGTCTCCATCACCGACTGGGTGCGCCGCGAGAAGCGCAGCAGGTTGTGCGTGATGCGTTTGCAGCGCTGAATCTGGATGTCGATCTGGGACATGGAGTCGTCGAACTGCTCCCGGAAAGCGGCCTCCAATGCTGCCGTTTGCTTGGCGCAATCCAGCAGGATTTGCCGCTCGGTGGAGATGATCGCCAACGGGTTGTTGATCTCGTGGGCCACGCCGGCGGAAAGCTCGCCGATGGAGGCCAGCTTGCTGGTCTGCATGAGCTGCTGGTTCAAATGATCGCTCTCCCGGTCGCGCCGCCGGATCATGGTGAGCATGTGGCGGGTCACCAGCACGGCCACGACAAGGATGGTCAAGGCGCTGATCAGCAAAAACACCAGCACAGCGAAGTTGGCGTGATTCACAGCGTCGAACGCTTCGTCGTAGGCTTGGGTCACCACCAGCAGCCAGCGGGGCTCCTTGAGCCAGACGCTGCACACGATGCGGCGCGCCGGAGCGCTCGCGCGGCCGGGATAATCCTGCGCCACGAAACGCAGGTCGATGCCTTCGTGTTCGGTCACCATGGGCAGCGGCGCGGTCTCCATAATCGCCCCCCCGAAACGCGGCGTGGTCTGGTAGATCCCCTCGGTGTTGAGCAGGAAGACCTCCCCGCTTTGGCCGATGCGCACATTTTCCACCAGGGCGCGGAAGGTCTCGGTGTTGATGGTGGCCCGCAGGATCCAGGGTTCGCCGTTGTCCGAGGAGGTCACGGCCATGATGAAGTGCGGCTCGCGGCGAAACCCCAGGAACATGTCGCTGATGAAAAGCCCCTTTTGCAGCACCTGCTGGAACCAGAAGGCGTCGCTGTAATTCTTGTCCATCAGGTCGTAGGGCCCCACATAGGCCAGGTGCCGGCCGGTGTGGTCGATAAGACCCAAATCGGTGAGCGAGGCATAGTCATGGTTGATCAGCTCGAAGACCTTGTTCAGGCTTCCCGGTTGGCGCAATTGCTCCTTGCTGTGGGTGCGGGCCACCAATTGCAGTTTGGAGCTGTGCTCCTTGAGAAACAGTTCGATCATGCGGTGGTGGTGATCCACCTCTTTGTTGAACTTTTCCGTCAGGCGCTCCCGGGCAAAGCGGGTGTAATGAATATTGATGCCCCACCCCACCAGCAGGAGCGGCACCAGGGAGCTGACCAGGGTCAGCAGCACGAAGCGCCGGAAGAACCGTTTGTACTGCTCCCTGCGCCGGTCGTTCGGGTCCATGGCCGAACCGCCGAGGCGCTCTTTGTTTCCGATGGCATTTGCGCTGCCCATATGCTTTCCTTCTGAATTCGCGGTCGCCTCCCATCGCCTGCAAAACGGGAAGGGATTTTACTTTGATAGGGTTATCAATAAGCGTGCCAGCCTTCAGCGCCGCAAGCGGTTCTCTTTAAAAAATTTTAATGTATTTTTTCAGCCAGTTGGAACGCAAGCCGCTCGGTGGCGGTTATTCGGGCACGAGCAACTGTCTCCCCGAAAGAGACAGTGTCCGCAAAACGAATCAGCGCCTCGGGAGGGGCCAGTATTTGGCGTGAATGGCAATGCTCTTTTGCAGGGCGCCAAAGGGGCTGGACGACGCGCTGGTCTTCTCCAGACGCTCCGCTTCCACCGATGGCAGGCCGCACAGCTCATGAATGACGCTCCGGCCGCACTCCCGGATGCCCTCGACGCTGTAGCCGCCCTCCATGATAAAGGCGATGCGGCCGCCGCACACGGCATCGGCGATTTGGCACAACTGGCGTGTGAGCAAGGCGTAGCCGGCGGGGGTGCCGTTCAAGCCGGCCAAACGGTCATGCTGGTAGAGATCGAAGCCGCACGACACCAGGAGCATATCGGGTTCGTAGGCCCGGGCCAGGGGAGCGGCCAGGCGCTGGATCACCTGGGCGAAGGCGACATCGCCCATGCCTTTGTCCAACGGCACATTGACGCTATAGCCCTCCCCCGGCCCTTGTCCGACCTCACCGAAATTGCCGGTGCCCGGATAGCAGGGAAACTGGTGCATGGAGAAGAACAGCACCTCGCGGCTCTGAACGAAAGCCGCCTGGGTGCCGTTGCCGTGATGGGCGTCGATATCCACGATCATCACCCGCTTGGCGCCATGGGCATGTTTGAGGTAGCAGGCGGCCAGGGCCGCGTTATTGAATAGACAAAACCCCATGGCCTTACCCGGCTCGGCGTGGTGGCCCGGGGGCCGCACGGCGGCGAAGCCCCGCCGGGACGGCCCGGCCATGATGGCATCCAGGAGATTGAAGATGCCGCCCACGGCCAGGCAGGCCACCTCGTACGAGGCCGAGGTGGTTTGGGTATCCAGGTCGATGGCGTACAACGGTTTGCCTGCGGTGGCGGCGATGCGTGCGATGTGCGCCGGGGTGTGCACCCAGGCCAGCTCTTCTTTGCCGGCCGAACGGGCGCCGAGCGCTTGCCAGCAGCCCGACAGTTCCTCTGCTTCCAGCACTTCGTCCATGGCCTTGAGGCGGTTGGCGCTCTCCAGATGGAAGATGCCGTGCAAATGGGATTGCATGGCGCCGTCCTTGAACACCAGCAGCGGACGGGCCGCGGCGGGCCGCACCTCCACCAGGGTGATGCGGCCGTGGGCGGTGGCCATTTCCAGCAGCGCGGCGGCTTCGGGAATCCGGCGTTTGTATTTGAGCAACCCCTGAGCCGCGCTGCGCGCCAGATCGGGCCGACTGCGCGACAACAGGCACAGCTTGAGAAAGTGCAGGGCCAATTCCCGGCGGGGATCGGTTGGCTTGATGCGGGCCAGCAACCGCACCTGGTCGTCGATCACGGCGGCCATCTCTTGGATGACCGCCGGGGGCACAACCTGACTGCGGTCCACCATCACCGCCAGGGCATAGGTCAACCGGCCGGCCGGACGCTTGAGGGAGTAGACGTATGGCCGGCGCTTTTCGAAACCGATGCTTTCGTAAAAACCCGAGGCCTGGATTTCGGAATCCAGCAGTATTTCGCGGCCGCCGGGGTAGTAATGCTTCCACAGCAGCCAGGTGCCCGCCACCAGAAAGGTACCCACGCCCCGATGCACAGGGCGCACTTTGAGGGTTTCGTCCGGCGGGTGTTGGACCGAAGCAATGTATTTGATCTCCAGGGCCTTGTGGAACAGGGCGGATTTGAGCCTGAGATAGATCAGGCCGGCGATGACGCCGTCCACCAGGCAGGCGAAAAGATAGGGTGCGGTGCCGTTGCGCAGGCAGCGCAGCGCGAAGCGCACGCTGAAAAAGGGCAGTTGCAGATCGCCCACCTGCATCAAGGCCTGGCGGGTGTAGGGCAGTGCGATGAAGAGCGCCGGATCGTCGGCATTCACCGCGCCATGAAAGAGCACGCGCGGATCGGCGGCGCTGCGAGGCAAGCCCTCTTCCGGCCCGTTCCCGCGCAGCCGTTCGAGCACCTCCCGGGCCGTCTGTCGGACGACGCCCTCCTGGGCTTCGAGTTGCTCCAGGGCACGCTTCACCTCGTGCCGCAGCAGCAGGTCCAAACCGGCCTCACGGATCGTCTGGCCGGCCGTGGCATAGCCGGCCTTGCCGTCGGAAACGGACAGGGCCAGCTTTTGGGCCAATTCGCCATACTTGACCAGCAAGGGTTGCTCGACGGCGGCCACCCCTTCGTTGAAGAGGCTGTTCTTGTCCACCGCCACGCGCTGGCGATCGAAAGTAAAGTAGAAAAGCTGTGGATCGACGGCCGAATGCGCCTCGGCGGGTACATCGATGCGGCCGGTGCCGAACAGTTCGGCCAGGGAGTAACCGATCTCCGCATCCCGGGCGGCGATGGCGTCGATGGCCTGTTTGAGTGTTTCGCGTTTGAGCATGGGGCAGCGCTACCTCCGCCGGCCTCGTGGACCGGTGGTCTTTCAGCCTTGGGCCCGCATGCGGCAAGGCAGTTCGACGATAAAGGCGGCGCCGTGGCCGGGTTGGGAATCGACCCGCAGCGTACCTTCCAGCGGATCGAGAATCGTCCGGGAGATCGACAGGCCCAATCCGGTGCCCTGGGGTTTGGTGGTATAGAACGGTTCGAAGATCCTTTCCCGATCCGCGGCCGCGATGCCCGGCCCGTTGTCCCGGATCGCCACCGTGACGCGGTCGTCGGCGCAGCGTGTTCGCAGCTCGATGCGCCCCCCCCTTTCCAAAGCGGCCATGGCGTTGAGCAGCAGATTCTGAAACACCTGGCGCAATTTGCTTTTATCGCTGCGCACGGCAGCCAGCGGCGCCTGATAGTCGCGCACGACGCGGATGTCGCGCCGCGCCAGCTCCTTGTGCAGAAAGGCCAACAGATCGTCGAGCAGGGCATTGAGATCCACATCGCTGACGATGGGTTCGTCGACCCGCACGAAGCGCGAGAACTTCTGGATCAGCAGATGCCCGCGCGACGCTTCGCGGGTGATCTGGGCCGCGGTTTCGCGGTTTTCGGACGACATGGGGTCATTCTCCCCGTGGGCCAGGCACTGGGCCGCCGCATCGATATTGGCCAGGATATCCTTGAGTTCTTCGAAGAATCCCAGGGAGAGCTCCATGGAAGCGGAGAGATAACTGGTGCGGCGCAACTGCTTGTCCAGCATGCGCACGCTCTGTCCCTTGGCTTCGAGCAGGGCCACCAACCGTCCGGTGGTGGCAAGCACGGTGGCCACCAGGATCACGGCGCAGACGAAAAAGAGGGCCGCCACGACCACCACGGCCCGCTGGTGGGCCACCAGCTGCGCATGCAGCATCGAAAGCGTGGAGGCGCCGCTGAAGGTCAAGGCATAATAAGCGATGGCGCCGCCGATGAGGATGGGGGGCACGAAGGCGGCCGCCAGCAGGATCAGCACCACTTTGCGCCAAACCGGCCGGTAGTAAGGATAGTCGTTGGGTTTGCGCTGATCGTGCAGGTAGGCATAGCGGTTCATGCCGCACCCCCTTGGTTCCCGGCGCTTGGCCCGGCGCGTCGAGGCATGCATTCGTTTTTCATGCGCCGATTAGAGCATCATCCGTCGCCGCCGTCAATCGCGTCACCCCGCGGTGGCGGCCTTCTCGTCCGGCAGGTACTGCAGCACATCCCTCATGCGGATGACGCCCAGCACCGCGCCGTCGGTGACCACCGGAATGCTGTCGTAGCGCTGGCGCAGCATGCGTTCCGCGGTTTCGCCCAGGGGCGTCTCGAAGGCCACCGTTTCCACGGGACGACGCATCAGACGCGCCAGCGGCAGCGCCGGCAGATCGTCCCGATGATCGCGGACCCACTCCCAGGTCACCTCCAGGCCAGATGGGGTCCGGGCCAGGTGATCCAGGACATCGCGTTTGGTGAGCAGGCCTTGGATCCGGTTGGCCGCATCCACCACGAAAAGCATCTGCGCCCCTTCGCCATTGCGATAACGTTCGAAGATGGCCACTGCCTTGGCCAGAGGATCCTCCGGCAGCAGGGGGACGAATCCGGACAGGATAAGCTCTCCGGCCCGCGTGCGGGGCCACAACAGGGGGTGCCGCTTGATTTGCCCCACATCCCGGGCGGACCCGATTTTGACCACCAGATCTTCGATGTCGTAGGGTTTTTGCAGATAGTCGAAGGCCCCTGCGCGCACGGCCTCGGTGCCGTCCTCCAGCGAGGCGTGGCCGGTGAGCATGATGACCTGGATATCCTCGTCGATCTGTTTGATGCGCCGCAAGGTCTCGATGCCGTCCATGTCGGGCATGCGCACGTCCAGCACCACCACCCCGATGGGCGCCCCGCTGCCCAGCAGCGCAAGGGCCTGGGCGCCGCCGAAGGCCGTGGAGACCGCAAAGCCGCGCTTCTCCAGAATCTTGGCCAGATTGCGGGCGAAACGCTCTTCGTCATCGACCAGAAGGATGGAGAAATCTTGCACGGGGGTACGCTCCTTGCGTCGATTCTCACGCGTGCGGGTACTCTTATTTCTTATGAAACTCTAAGTTGAAGTATTCGGTTACCTGCACATCAAGTAGTAAACCATCGCACTGAAGATCGCGAACATCATCCACATGAAGTGCGCCACGGTCCCTTTGACGACCGGGTGGAAACGGGCCTCCGGGCGCTTATGGCCGTCGGCGCACACATACTGCCCATTCGGTTCGCGGCGTGCCGGCGCCGCGCAAAAACCATCGGCCGTTTCCGCCCGGCAGGCACAGGTGATGCGCCGGCCCAACAACCGGCAGAGGCCATTGTAGATCCAGTTCCAGACGATGGCAATGCCCATCAGGCTCAACAGCACCACCAACAGGTGCCGGTTGCTGAAACCGGTGGCGGCCAGGCGCTCGCCCAGGCGATCGGGCCGCAAAGGACCGTCTATACCGCCGAAAAGCCCCAGGTAGTATAAACCGAAGCTGGCGCCCATGACGATCATGGTCCAGCCGAAGTTTTGCATGCGGGTTTGGATAAAGCCGCGGCGGCAACCATTATTGGCATCAATGACATTGGGTGTATTCATCTTCTCTGCTTTCATCTTTGTGTTTTACCGGGCCCCGCTTGCGCGGGGCCCGGCCGAGGAGAATCCGCGATGGCTCGCGGTTGGAGCTTTAATTAGCCGGCCAGCCGCTTGACGATATCCGGAATCAGCTTCCAGAAGGCATAGCCGGTCAGGCAGAGGCAATAACCCGGGACCACCACTTTCCAGATCTTTTCGGGAAACACACGGGTCATGTAAGGCGCGGCCACGGCCGAAAACATGGTGGCCAGCATGAAGCTCGGCAACAGGATGTAGTCGATGGTGACGCCGCTGCTCAGCATCAGGAACCACACGATGACCGACACCGTACTCACCGAACCTTCACTGATGGCGGTAACGGCCATCATGCTTTTTACCGGCACGCCGGCCATCAGACCGCCGATGGTGACCACCGGGCCATAGCCGCCGCCGCCCACGCCCTTGTTGAAGCCGGCCAGGGAGGCCCATAAAACCATCTTGCCGGGTTTGTAAGGCCGCTCTTTCTTGGACTGGATCAGGGAGGTGACACCCATCATGAGCAGCAACGCCGCCACATACAGTTTGATCCAGATTTTATCGACCATAAAGATCTTATAAACCCCCACGATGGCCAGGATGTTGAAGACCACGCCGCTAATGACGATGATGATGGCCAGCTTGATGGTCTCGCTCATGGGCTTGAATTTCCACTCCACATTCTGGAACTCGCGGTGCAGGAAGGCCCCCACCAGACCCGCAGCCCCCTGCTGGATCATGACCACCGGCACGATCTGCTTGGGATCGAAACCGATCATGAGCAGCAGCGGGGTCAGGGCCGTGCCGAAGCCCATGCCGGCCGAGGCGTCCATGAACTCGAAGAACGCGGCGATGAACACGACGCTCCAGATGATGGACCACTCGCTGCCCGTCAGCCCGTGTTGAACCACATACGCGGAGGGCATCCGCACGGTGAATTCGAACGGGTTGCCGGCCAGCCAGGTACCCACCAGAAAGAGAATGAAGAAGACGACAACCCCCACCACGGCGGCCTTCACATGCTGCCAATTGGGCACCAAGCGCTCCATGATGGTCCTTTGATCCAACTCTTTGGCCACTTCCCAGCCCAGTTTTTTCCCTTCCACTTTCCCGTTTGACATACAAAACCTCCTTTGGGATGACCGATTGTCTATGTAAACGTTTTATCTTCTGTTCCGGTTCCTTCAAACTTTTCCCCGCGTTTGAATCGCCTGCAAACCCAATAACAAAAGACATGCCAACCCTTCGAACGATTCAAGACCGTCACAATGGACTGTAATCCCATGGGATATCTGCACAGCTCGCCATGGCCGGATCTGCTTCGCATCCCTTGCGACACCCGACAGTGGACAGTCCCGCAGCCGGATGACCTCTGGGGGAAGACACCTGGACCGCGATTTACCCGTGCAACCCCATGCCGTCTAAATGCCTGGAGCGACCTTAGATCTCATGGTTTGTTGTAAGTATGAGGATTCACCGGGGAGGCCCGCCAGCCGACGCCGGAGCGGCGTCAAATGGAGCGCGGATGGAATTATTCTGGCATTTTCGTTGCAGTAGGAGCTTTTATCAGCAATCAGCGGTATAACACCGATGGTGACCGACCCGAGAGGAACCATGAAGCTGACCCAAACCAAAAAGGTCGGAGAGATCGTGCGCCCCCTGGCGGAAGGGATTCCACCGGCGCCGTGCGTCGGCATGGCTGATCCAATCATGCGCGCGATCGAATTGATGCTTAAAAACGATATATCCCGCATCGCGGTGGCCGGCTCCCAGGGGCTGATCGGCCACATCCGCCTCGAGGATGCCTTGCGCCACCTGGGATTGAATCCGCCGACCCCGCCGGCTGCCCCTGGCCTCGCGACCGTCGCAAACAAACAAACCAGGCCGCTTTAAGGCCACAGGCAGCACGACCAAAAAGGACATCTCCTTGCTCGCAAAATTGAAACGGCGTGCGCAGCAACTCAAAGCAGAAACGCTTGCCCTCTATCTCGCCATAAGAGATCCCCGAACGCCTTGGTATGCAAAGGTCCTTGTGGCCGGCATCGTCGCCTATGCCTTCAGCCCCATCGATCTGATTCCCGACTTTATCCCGATTTTGGGTTATCTCGATGACCTCATCCTGATCCCCATGGGTGTTGCGCTGGCCATCAAATTGATCCCGCCTTCGGTGATGGCCGAGTGTCGCGCACGGGCCGCGGAAAGCATGCAAAACGGCAAACCGGTGAGCCGGATTGCAGGGGGGATAATTGTCGTCATCTGGCTGGCGTTCACGGGGCTTTGCATCGGATGGGCCTATAAGGCTTTCATGTAGCATACGAAAGCCAATTCGGCTGCATTGATCTGTAGGGGCGAAGCCCTAGTGGAAACAACATAGGGCGTGCTTTGATAAGTATGCGCGTGTGTGGTAGTTTGTGCCCCAAAAAGGAGGTGCAACATGGCCACCAACTTAGCCATCGATCCTGAATTGCTGCAAAAGGCTTTTGAGGTCAGCGGCTTAAAATCCAAAAAAGACACCGTCAACCTGGCCCTGAAAGAGTTTATTAACAGGCACAGGCAGTCGGAAATTATAGATCTCTTCGGGAGAATGGAACCTGCTCCCGACTACGATTATAAGAAGGGGAGGCACCGTTAAAAGTATCACTCCTCTTTTTGCTTGTACCCCTCGGCTTCGATGCCGGCCTCTTTCATCAGGCGGTGGAAGTACTGCCGCTGGATGCCGGCCTGTTCGGCGGCCCGGCTGACATTGCCGTGGTTGGCTTGCAGCAGGGCCTGCACGTACTGCCGGTGGAACTGATCGGTCATGCGATCCTTGGCATCCTTAAATTGCAATTGGGCCATCTCGCCATCGGGCTCGGGGTCCAAGGGCTTATCGTTGCTTTCCAGGAACAGGTCGCGTACGCGCAGCGTATCGCCGCGGCAGAAGATCACGCCGCGTTCGATGACATTTTCCAGTTCGCGCACGTTGCCCGGAAAATCCTGGGCCACCAGCGCCTTGAGCGCATTGGGAGAGATGTCACGGATCTCTTTCTGGTTGAGACGCGCGTATTTTTCCAGGAAATGGTAACTCAACATCTGAATATCCTGGGGACGGGCCTTGAGCGGCGGCAGTTCGAAGCGGATGACGTTGAGCCGGTAGTAAAGATCTTCCCGGAAGCGCTTGGCTTCCATGTCGACTTTGAGATCGTGGTTGGTGGCGGCGATAAAGCGTAGGTCGGCCTTGCGCGTGGTGACGCTGCCCACCGGTTTGTATTCGCCTTCCTGCAGCAGCCGCAGCAGCTTGGTTTGCAGCGTGGGGCTCAGGTCGCCGATCTCGTCCAGAAACAACGTGCTTTCGTGGGCCTCCTCCACCAACCCTTTCTTGTCCTGCCAGGCGCCGGTAAAGGCCCCTTTCAAATGCCCGAACAGCTCGCTCTCCAAAACATGCTCGGGAATGGCCGTGCAGTTGATGGTCACCATCTTGCGCTGACCGCGGCGGCTGTGCTCGTGAATGGCCCGCGCCACCAGCTCCTTGCCCGTTCCGCTGGGCCCGGTAATCAGCACCGTGGCCATGGTGGGCGCCACCTGGCGAATGCGTTCGAAGATCGCCTGCATGGACGGGCTGGCCCCCACCAGGGCGGAGAACCCCTTCTTCTCGGCCAGGGCGTCGCGCAGGGCCTGGTTCTCCCGCAGGATCGCCTGCCACTGCATCACCTTCTCCACCGTCATCAGGATGCGTTCGCGGCGGAAGGGTTTGGTGATGTAGTCATAGGCGCCCTTGCGCGTGGCTTCCACGGCGGTTTCGATGGTAGCAAAGGCGGTCATGATCACCACGGCCACGTCGGCGCGGATCTGCTTGACCGCTTCCAGGAAGCGGATGCCGTCCATCCGGGGCATTTTCAGATCCGTGATCACCATGTCGAAGGGCGCTTGGCGAAAAAGTTCCAACCCTTTCTGGGGGTCCGGCTCGATGACCACCTCGTGGGTGCTCTCTTCGTTGAGAATGCGCTTGAGGAGCAGCAGCATATCGGCTTCGTCGTCGACGATCAGGATGCGACCGCTCATTTCTCTTCCCCCGTATGGGCCGGCAGTTCCACCGTGAATATGGTCCCGCGGGGCCGCTCACCGCCGTCGTGGTTCTGGCTTTGGCAGGTGAGGGTGCCACCGTATTTGTTGATGATGCCGTAGCTGACGAACAATCCCAGGCCGGTGCCTTCGCCCTCGGGCTTGGTGGTGAAGAAGGGCTCGAAGATGTGGTCGAGGTGCTCGGGGGCGATGCCCGTGCCTTGATCCTGCACCTGGATCGCCGCGCGCTGGCTGCCGGCGAGCCGCGCGGTGCGCAGGGTGAGCCGCCCGCCCGTAGGCATGGCCGCGGCCGCGTTGTTGATCAGGTTCAAAAAGACCTGCTGCAACTGCCGGTCATCGCCGCGCACCCTGGGCAGAGGGTTGGCCAACTCGGTATGCAGTTCGATGCCTTTCATTTCCAGACTATGCTGGACCACCTTGATGATCTCACCCAGGCACGCGTTCAGATCGGTAGCGGTGGTCTTCTCCTGGCCCACCCGGGCGAAGCTGAGCAAATTCTCCACGATCTGCTTGCAGTGCATTCCCTGGCGCTCGATGATCTTCAGATCTTCGTACTCCTGGCTGCCCGGCGCCTTCTTGCGCACCAGCAGATCGCAGAAACCCAGCATCACGCCCAGGGGGTTGTTGATCTCATGAGCCACGCCGGCCGCCAGAGTCCCCAGTGAGGCCAGCTTTTCGGCATTGATCAAGAAACGCTCCAGACGCTTGTTTTCGGTGATGTCCCGGGCGATGCACAGCACCGCTCCCATCTGCCCCGCCTCGTTTTTTAAGGGCATGAAGTTGGCGCCGATCCAGATGGGGGTATCGCCCACGGTCAGCTCGAATTCGTCGCGCACGCTCTTGCCGGTGTCGTAAACGGTCCGGACAATCTTGATCTGCCGCGCCGCGATTTCAGGCGTGAAAAGGCGATCGAGCCCCTGGCCCACAAACTCTTCGGGCGTGCCGCCGAAACTGGCGGCCGTAAAGCTGTTGACCGACAGCAGGCGGCCCTGATCGTCCACCGTGAAGATAAAATCTTCGGCGCTTTCCACCAGGCTGCGGTAGTTCTCCTCGGAGCGCTTCAAGGCCTGGGTCCGGACGGCCACCAGTTCTTCCAGCCGACGAGACCAGCGGAGCTGGAAATAGAGCACCCCGCCGCCGCCGGCCATGAGGATAAGCAGCACCATCACCTGCAACAGCAACTGCCAGCGCTGGATTTTGTCCAGGGCCGCTTCAATCTCATACACCGGCGCCACTACGGCCACCGACCATTTGAGGAGCGGGGTTTCTGAAATCGTAACGGGCGTATAGGCGATCAGTTTCTCCACGCGCCCGGTGATCCCCCGATGCCAGGCGGAATGGTACGACCCCGTCCCCTCCAGCCCTTTGAGCATGCTCTCTTTTTGGATGGTGTTGATCAACTGGAGAGAGATGCCCGGATCCCGCTCCTGGCGCGCTTCGAAGGCACTTTTACCGATGAAGGGCGTATGGGGATGAAATAGAAAGCGGCCCTGATCATCCATGATCCAGGCGTATCCGCTTTGGCCCGAGCGGATATGTTTCAAAAAGGGCCCCAGAAACCAGGAGAGATTGACCTTGAAGGCGACCTGTTTCAGGGAGGGGTGATTCAGGGCCGTGTCCAGGGTCAGATGCATTTCCGGCCCTGCCTGGTCTGGTTCGCGGACGCGGATCCTGGAAGTGTTGGAGAAACCAGTCGCCGCCGGGTCCGCCTCGCCGGGTTCCAGGATCGAACGCTCCGGGAGGACCCGGTAAGGGTAATAGGTATACTTCCATCCCTGGCGGGTGTCGACCAGTTCGATCTTGTCGACACCCAACTCCACGACACGCTCGAAGCTCGGTTGCATGAGGGCATACAGGCCCAGCGGCTCGGGGGCGCCGCTTTCCACATTTTTGGCCAGCAGTTCGAGCTCCTTACGCAAAAACGCCAATTGTCTTTCGATCCAGTAGCGGGCGTTGCGGGCCACCACCAGTTGTTCTTCGTTGAACTGCTCCCTGGCGACTTGGCCGGCGGCGCGTCCGAACCAGACGTTCATCACGGTCCAACCACCGATCACCGCAATCACAATCACGGCGAGCATCGCCAGGCTTTTTTGATTGAGACCGCTGGTCCGTGCCGGATCCATGATGTGGAACCGCTCCGCGTATTACTCCTGGTCCTCTTTGTCCTGCTGAAACACCCGGCCGGGAAAGCGAATCAAATCCTTGATCTTGGCCTTGCGGATTTTCTGCTCGTGGTGGTCCTTCTTCTCGAACGCCTCGCCGATCTTGACCATCAGCTCTTCGAATTTCACCGGCTTGAGCAAATAGTCGAAGGCGCCCAGCTTCATGCCTTCGATGCTGGTCTCCACCGAAGCGTGGCCGGTCAGCAGGATCACCTCCATCAGGGGGGCCTTGTGCTTCATCTCGCGCAGGGTCTGGATGCCGTCCATGCCGGCCATTTTGATGTCCAGCACCACCACGTCGAAAAGCCGCTTTTCCAGGGTTTTCAGGGCCTCTTCGCCGCTGGTGACGCCCACCGTATCGATATTGCGCTTCTGCAAGCGTTTGACGAGGGTTTCCAGAAAGTCCACTTCGTCATCCACGATCAAAATGCTGAAGTAATCCATATGTCCCCCTTCGGCCGGAAAGGCCGGTTGGCTGTTTGGCAGGGCGGGTTTAAAACCCGCCCCTACACGCTAAACATCCTTACTACGTAGGTGCCGATTTTGGTAGGGGCGGGTTTCAAACCCGCCCCTACGCGCAATTTAGAACGTCCATTCCAATAGACGCCAGTAACCGAAGACCGCCCAGACCCAGAGGATCACCCAGGACATGATCGTGATCGGCAGGCCGTACTTGACGAAATCCATCACGTCCAGCAGGCGCTCGCCGGTCTCCGGATCGCGGCCCATGCCGAAGCAGATGGCGTTGTTGGGCGTACCCACGACCAGCACGTTGGCGAACGAAGAGGAGAAGGCGCAGGCCAGACCCACCTTCCAGATGCTCACCCCGGCCAGGGTGGCCATGGGCAGCACCACCGGTCCCAGGGCCGCTACGGTGGCGCCGTCGCTCATGAAGTTGGTCATGGTGCCGGTGAGCAGACTCACCCCCATGACCAATCCCTCGCCGCTGCTTAGGAAGCTCGGCAGGGCATCCACGAAGGCCGTGGCCAGCCACAATCCGCCGCCGGTCAGTTTGAGGCCCACGCCGATGGCGCTGGCCGCGGCATACAACCCCACGACGTCGAAGGCCACGCCTTCCTGGACATCTTCCCAGGTCATGATACGGGCCACGAACATGGCCATGACCGCATAAAGGGTCGGGCCGCCCAGGCCGGCGTGCTCGCCGATGACCAACCAGGCCGCCACCAGCAGCACCAGGATCACGGCCATGACCGCTTCTTTGCCGCCGAACTTGGGCATGCGGGCCACTTCGGCACGCACCACCTCGCCGGGATCCATGCGCGGCACGCGAAACTTGGGTTTGCAGCGGATGTACATGTAGGCGCCGATGGCGCACGAAATGACCGGCACGAAGGCCATGCCGGTCTTCATCCACTGCAGAAAGCTGATGGGCGCGCCGTATTCCATCAGGTAGCCCACCATGATGGCGTTGCGGCCGCCGGCGGCCGGCGAACCGGGTCCGCCCACGTTGGCCGCGAAGGTCAGGCCCAGCAGCAAAAAGACGCCCAGGGCGGGGTCCTTGTCCACACCATGCATCTTGCAGGTCACCTTGTACACCCCCATGAGCACCGGGATCAGCAGGGCCACCAGGGCGTGTTCGGAGAGAAAGCTGGCCGAGACGGAGAGCATGGGCAGGAAGATGAAGGCAAAGGCCTTGGCGCTGCGGATGCGGCTGAGCAGAATCAGGCCGATGCGTTTGTCCAGGCCGGTTTTGGCCACCCCCACTGCCACGGCCAGGATGCCGAAGACGAAGAAGACCGCGTCGGACATGTAAGCTTTGGAGATGTCGTTGAGGGGCAAGACGGAAAACAAATAAAGAAACACCGCCACCAATACGTCGGTGGCCCCGATGGGCAAGGCCTCGGTGCCCCACAGAAACGCGGCCAGGAAGAGGATCAGCACCATCACCTTGGCCATGCGCGCCACCTGGTCGGCGGTGAGCAGCGTCTGCTTGCCATGGCCGCCCTCCTCACTGTGCCCGGCCTCGGCCGCGGCCGCATTTTTCAGAGCCGCCTTGAAGGCTTCGGGCCGCAACTTCTGGTTGACCGTATCCACGATGCTCTTGCAATCTCTTCCCACCTTATACCCGGCCGGGTTCTCCCGGGTCACCATGTCGAGCATGGCCTGGGTGGGCGGCATGATGGCCAGGGCGACAAAGACGATCGTCGCGGCCAGGATCAAGACCGGCTTGTACCCCGGTTTGCTTTTCCAACTCCAGCCGTGTTCCATGGGCACGGCACTCACCTTGTGGGCCATTGTTTCTCTCCTCGTTTCAACAACGCAACAGGCGCGCAAGCGTTAATTTAAAATACCTTCAACTTTCACTTTCCACTTTCATCATTTTATTTATCTTTAAACTCATCCAAGATTTCCCGCGACGTACCCATCAACTTGCGCATCCGCGCCACGCGGATCTTGCCTTCCAGATCCTGGCGGCGCTGGTAGGCCGCCTCGGCCTTCTGGAGCATGTCGGGAATGTCGGTGGGTTTCATCAGGTAGTCGGTAGCCCCGGACTTCAAGCCGTCGATGGCCGACTCCACCGTGGCGTGGCCGGTGAGCATGATCACCTCCACCATGGGGTATTGGCGTTTGATCTCCTTGAGGGTGGCGATGCCGTCCATGCCGGGCATCTTGACATCCAGCACCACCACGTGGACCTCGTTGGTGCGCAGCTTGTCCAGGGCCTCGGCCCCACTGGACGCCGTCAGGACGTTATAACCCATGCGTGTGATGAGTTTGCTGGTGGTGGTCAGAAAACGCTCCTCGTCGTCCACCAGCATGATGATCATCTGCTTTTCCATCGGGTACTCCTTTCAAACTGTTTATGCAGGTGCCCCTGCCTTACGGCAACGGGCAGGATTGCACCTTGAGGGCGATCTCGTCGAAAACATCCGAAAGGCGCAGGATGCCGATCACATCCGCCCCCTCCCGGACCAATAAGGATTGGTAGGGCCCCATGACCAGATGGTGCAGGGCTTCGTCCAGGGAAGCGGCGGCATCGATGTATTCGTTCTCTTCGGGAACGTACATGAAATCGCGCACCGTTTGCGCGGACGCCTTGCGGCACAGATCGTCCAGGGATTTGTCCCAGAGATTGTGATGGGCCAGCATGGAGCGGATGAACTGGCGCGTAAAGCCCATGTGCCCCGAACCGTGCTGGGGTGCCACCAGTTGACGGTACTTGGGTTCCAGGCCGCGCAGCACATCCATCATGCTGATCTTGCCGATCAGGTCGCCATCGGCGTTCAGAACCAGAATCGCCCGGTGCTGGCGCTTGCCGGCCGGCAGGCGCAGGGTGGCTTCCTTCAAAGCAATAAAGGCCTCTTGCAGGGTGGCCTTTTCCGATACCGTGGCATATTCGGCCAACGGAACCATCAGCTCTTTTACAGATCTCAACTTCGCCATTGCATCTTCTCCTTACGCCGGGATTGACATCCTCCCCCAAGGGGCGGTCATCGCTATTTAGCAAGCCGCGCGCCACTTGCTCGGCCACCCGGGAACCGCTTATAAATGCTGGTTCTCCCGGCCACAGAGGACCACCACAGCCGGCGCATGAGGGTGCCGCGACTGTCCGTTTTTTTTACAACCTGTCAAGCGTGCCGAACGCGCCGAAAAGCGCCTGTCACGCACGCAAGATCTTCTCGATCTCGAAAAAGAGCTCCTGTTCGCGGATTATGCCCACGACGCGTCCCGCGCGCCGCACGATCAAGCGGCGGGCATTGTTATTGAGCATGGTATAGGCCGCCTCCATCAGACTGGCCTCGGCCTCGATGGTTTCCGGAGCCGTTTGCATCAGCGTAGCTGCTTGTTTGGCGCCGATATCCTGGATCGCCCGCTGGAACATGCCCCGCCAGAACATGGGCGAGTACTGGATGCTGTCGGCCATGGAGGGCATGGGCGCCGAGAGGTAGGCCGGCATGACCGCGGAGAGCAGATCGGTGATGGCAATCACGCCGGTCATCTCGCCGGTATCGCTGAAAACCAGCACCGAACGGTGGCCGGTCTCCATCAAGCGGCTGGTGGATATTTTGGAGGCGAACGACTCCCGCAGGGCCTGGACCGTCTGGCGCACTGTGTCGCGCTCCTTGACCGAGGTGTACTCTTCCAATGGAATCATGACATCGCCCACCGTCGGTTCCGCGCTGGCCAAAGGGACGCCCTGGGCTTTAGCGGCGTCCTTGATTTTGGCTGCCAAAAGGTCCAGATCGCACGGTTTGGCCAGATAATCGTGGGCCCCCTGGGTCAGGGCTTCTTTGGCCGAGGGCAATGCGCCGTGTCCGGTGAGCATGATCACCGGCAGCGACGGTTTGCGTTGCTTGATCTCTTTGAGCACCTGGTGGCCGTCCATGCCGGGCATCTTCACGTCCAGCACGACCACATCGGGATTCTCCGAAAGCTTGGCCAGGGCTTCTTCGCCGTTGGCGGCGATCATGGTCTCAAACCCACGCCGGTTTAGGATCTTGCGCGTGGTCTCGCGGAATTTCTCCTCGTCGTCCACCATCAGTACACGAATCTTTTTGTCCATTACCAATGCTCCTTGATTGGTTTGTTTGGCTGTATCGATCAGGCGACGGGCGCCTGTTATTCAAGACTTTTGCAAATCATCCGCCCACCCCCGCGCTGGTCGGCACGGTCAGGGGCAGCAGTATCCAAAACAGCATCACGATCATGGTAAAACTCAGGGCCAGAACGACCGCGGCCTGGCCGCGGGTCAGGCCGCACCCCCGGCGCATGCCCGTCCAGATCAGCCACCAGCGCCAGGGCTCGGTGATCAGCACCAGGGCCGGAATCCAGGAGAACAGCAGGACCACCCCCGAGCTGTGGGCGAAAACACCGAACAGCCGGCCAAAGGGGATGCCCCTGCCCGCCACCGGCACCAGGGCCATATACGCGAAGAGGGCCGCCAGGGAGGCCATGCCGAAACCGTTGACCAGCAGAATGGCCCCTTTGATCAGATTGCCGGAGTGTGACCCCAGCAGCATGGCCGACAACGCGGAGATGACGCTGGAGACGGCCAGGAACAGCACCGGCGACAATTGCCGGAGCTGATCGTCGTAAGCGCCGAAAAAGGTTTTGGGCGCCTTGATGAGCTGCATCCATGTGTTCAGATAGATTTTCATGCTTTAATGAATCCATCCCATTTTGACCGCGATGCCGAATGCCGCCATGACTATCGTCATGATGAAGAAAAAGCGGCGCTCGGTGTCTCTCGAGAAGTAGATCCGTCCCTCGGGGAACCAGATCCGTTTGCCAGTCTCTTGTGTTTTGCCTTGCATGCGCACACCTCCTAAAATCCCGGCAAGCTGCCGAAACCGATCACCCGCCAGTAGAGCCCGGCCATCAGCAGCAACACGATATTGGCGGCGATCCAGGCGGGCACGCCCAGGCGCAGGTAGTCCTTGGGCTCCAGGTAGCCGCTGGCGTAGACGATGGCATTGGGCGGCGTGCCGATGATCAGACAGTATGCAAACGACGATGCAATGGCCGTGGCCATGGCCACGAACGGCACGAACATCGTGCCGGAATGCACCAGGCCGGCCACATTGAGGGTCACCGGACCCACGGCCGCGGCGCAGGGGCCGTCGGCCATCAGGTTGGTAATGATGGCGGTCAGGCCGCTGCACACCGCCATCAACGGGATGCCGGCATCCATACCCAGGGGGGCCAGAACATCCAGGACCGAACGGGCCAGCCAGTAGGCCGCGCCGGTTTCATCCAGCGAACGGCCGAAGAGGATGGCGCCGGCATAGAGCCACACCACACCCCAGTCCACGCGCTCCTGGTAGTCGCGCCAGGTGGTCACGCCAGCCAGCAGGTAGGCCACGGCGCCCATGATGGCCACGGTGCCGATGCCCAGACGCACCGGGTAGATGCCCATGTCGTAAAACGATTTTTCCGTGAACCAGCCGAACATCATGACCAGAAAGATCACCAGGGCCCAGACCTGCTGCCGGTTCCAGCCGCCCATGCGCTGGATTTCACCTTTCAATTGGGCCATGGACGGAGCCAGGGAGTGGATGCGCGGCTTGAACCGCCAATTGAGCATCAGCCAGGTGAGCGGTACCATGACGATCAGGAAGGGAAAGCAGTAAACGATCCATTGGGTGTAGCCGATGTCGACGCCGAACATGTCCTGCAGGTAGGTCATCATGATGACGTTGCGCGCGCCGCCCGAAGGCGCACCGGGGCCGCCTAAATTGCAGGCCATGGCGATGCTGATCATCAGCATCTTGCCCAGTTCGGGATCTTCGGGGATCTCCGGGGTCAGGCTGTTCTGGTAGAGCAGCATGCCGATGGGCAGGAACATGGCCGCCAGGGCGTGATCGGAAATGAAGGCCGCTAAAGGCGCGATCACCACGAAGAAGCCCAGGGTGATCCAGCGCACGTTGGGTACCGCCAGTTTGCTGAACATGGCCAGGCAGACCCGCTTATCCACCCCCGTGCGCACGAAGGCCGCGGCGAACATCAGGCTGCCCATGATGAACCAGACCGAATCGCTCCAGTAAAGCTGGGCCAGCGACTCACGCTGGACCACGCCCGTGATCACGAAGACGATGCCCATGATGAAAGAGACCCCCGGCAGGGGCATGCATTCGGTTAAAAAGCAGCCCACCACGAAGACCGTCATGGCGATGGCCACCTTGACCTGCCAGGCGCCTTTGTCGGCCGCCTCGCGGTCCTTGCCGGTGAGCTCTTCGTATTTGAGCTTGTCCTTGCGCAAGGCCAGGCCTTCCGCCATGAGCGCCTTGAAGGCGGCCGGCTCGACGTTGGCTTCGATGTACGCCAGGGCCTGTTTGACGTTCTTCTCCTCGGCGGCGGGGATCTTATATTTGCTGGCCCACTTGGCATCGCGCTTGAGGAACCGCTCGCGGCTCAAAGCGCCCATATTCATGTTCTGTTCCATGATGTGCGCCGTTACCAGTTGCCACTGTTCCACCTCGTTGCTCACCTTGCCGAACAAGGTTTGTGTGAAGTGGTTGACCACCGCCTTGGGCCCGACCCGGTACTCGGTGCCCACGTCCTTCATGCCGTAGGGGGTCGGCATGAACATGATCAGAAACATCAGCGCCACCGGGAAGATCATGATCTTCCAGTTGACGTACTTGTCGTAGCCGGTGACTTTTTTCTTCACAGTGCTCGCCATCGGTCGTTCACCTCGCCTTTCCAAAGTTGTTTCGTCCAGTTTTCCATTTATACTTTTTCCGGCACTACGGCCGGATACCATGCTTTACTTGGCGCCGCCTTGGTCCGCGGGCAGATCGATGGTAAAGGTCGTGCCCTGGCCCAGTTGGCTGCTGAGCGCCATGCTGCCCCCCAATTGGTGGACGATGCCGAAGCACACCGAAAGGCCAAGCCCGGTGCCCTTGCCCACCGGTTTGGTGGTGAAAAAGGGGGCGAAGATCTTCTCCTGGTTTTCCGGGCTGATGCCCGCGCCGTTGTCCGTCACCGCCACCTTCACGCGCCCATCTTGGGCCTCGGCGCTGACCGCCAGACGTCCGCCACTGGCGCCGTGGCGCTCGGCGATGGCATCCATGGCGTTGTTGAATAGATTCACCAGCACCTGCTGCAACTGGGAGGCGTCCGCGCTGACCGGCGGCAGATTTTCCGGGATCTGCTGTTCCAGCTGGATGCCGTGCACGGCAGCCTTTTTGGCCACCATGGCGACCACTTCGGGAATAAAACGCTGCAAGGCGAGGGGTTCCACCTTGGGGGTGGTCTGGCGACCGAACTTGAGCACGGCTGCGGTGATCTCGGCGCAGCGGTTGATTTGCAGCTTGATCTGGTCGAAGCTCTCTTCCACCTCGGCCAGGGTATCGGAGGGCGGCAGCTGCCCGGCTTTTTTCAGATCGGCCAGGTTCATCTCGATCAAGAGTTGTTCGCTCTTGATGATCTGCAACGGGTTGTTGATCTCGTGGGCCACGCCGGCCGCCATCTGGCCCAATTCGGCCAGGCTCGAGGCGCGGATCAACTGCTCGCCCAAACGCTGCTTCTCGACATCGGCGCTCTGCATGCGGCGCACAATCATATTGGTGAGATAAAAGGCCAGCAGGACGATGGCCGCACCGCCCACCACCATGGTCAAAATGGTCAGATAGACCGCCGTGCGCAATTCGGCGAAGGCGTCGGCCACTTCCCGGCGCACCACCAGGCGCCACGAGCCGTTTTTGAGGCCCAGGGTCGTATAAAGATACTTCCGGCCGCTTTCGTCCGGAATGATGAACGATTGGGCCGTGCCTTGGGCCGGGGGGATCAGATGCAGATCGGGCGAAGGCTCCATCAGGTTGCCGCCGGAACGGCGGTCGGTCTGCAAGATGCCCTCGGCATCGATAATATAGGCTTCGCCGGTGCGGCCGATGCGAACCCGTTTGACCAGTTCGGAAAAATAGAGGGTGTCGATGGTGGCGCGGATGACCCAGCGCCGGCCCTGTTCGGTATGGGCGATGGCGATGATGAAGTGCGGCGCGTCGCGGTAGCCCATGAAGATGTCGCTGATATAGGTGCCGTGCGCCAGCACGTGCCTGAACCAGACCGCATCCTTGTATACTTTGCCTCCCAGGGAGTAAGGGCCTTTGTAGGCGAGGTGCAGCCCGTTCTCATCGAAAACGCCCAGATCGGCAAAGGCCGCCGACTTGGCTTGCAGGGCCTCGAAAACGACTTGCAGTTGTCCGGGTTTTTGCAGCGCCTCGAAACGATGGGTGTTCAATACGAGTTCGAGGTCCGACTGGCGTTCGTTGAGGAAACGCTCGATCATTTGGCCGTGGTCGCTGATGATGCGCTTCATGCTGGCAGTGGTGCCGCTTTGCACCGAAGTGGCGAAATAATAATAGCCGATGCCCAGTATCAGAATCACCGGCAGCAGGGGCACCAGGATCATGCTGGCCAGGATGGTATTTTTTACTTTGACCTGTTCGTGGCGGCTATCGGTTGCCATGGGTTCGTTCCTCGTGGGATCCCAACGCAGGGTGAATCTCGGGTCGCTTGTGACGCTGCTCAAGAGCAAGGCTCATGCCATGGGCCTTGACCGACCCATTCCAACAAACATTTCAAATCAATAAGTTAGTTATAAGAGGGGACGCACGCACGCCGGTTGGCCCCGACCGTGTCAGTCTTTTTTACAGGCTGTAAATGGCGCGCTCATTTTCGAATCGAAGAAGGCGAGGCGGCCCGACACCTTATTTCTTCCCCAGAGGCCCGCCCATCATGCTAAATTCAGCCTGTCGGAACTCGGTGGACATGTTCCGAACGGCAAGGCGCGATTGGCGCAACTCGTGCATAGGTGCAAGGGGATTTACTCGGCCGAATGCCGGCCGATTACCATGGAACCCACGCGACGACCATGAAACGCAAAATCTATCGCCGACTGCGGCTGCAAATCATCGGTTTGACCCTGCTGGTGGCCGTCACCCCCCTGGTCCTGCTGGGGGGCGCCATCTACAATCAGTTCGCCCGCGCCCACGAAGCCCGCATCGAAGAGCAGATGCGCCTGCTGGCCAACTCCCAAAGCAATGCCGTGGATGTATTCTTGCGCGAACGCACCAACCTGCTGGCCATTCTGGTGGAAAGATACACCTATAACGAAATGGCCCAGCAAGAGTTCCTGACGCGACTCTTCGAGACCTTGAATCGGCGCAGCGATATGCTGGGGCTCGTGGACCTGGGCGTCATCGACGATACCGGCCTGCATGTCTCCTACGTCGGCCCCTTCAATCTCAAGGGCTTCAACTATGAGCAGCAGCCCTGGTTCGGCGAGGTGATGACCAAGGGGAAATACGTGAGCGATGCCTATATGGGGTTTCGCCTCTTCCCCCATATCATCATTGCCGTACGCGGGCGTACCGGCCAGAATCAATGGATTTTGCGCGCCACCATCGATCTGGAAATGCTCAATCAGATGGTGCGCACCGCCCAGGCCGGGCGCATGGGCGATGCCTTCATCGTCAATGAAAACGGTGTTTTTCAAACCCAGCCGCGCTTTGACGGCCGGACCCTGGAAGGCTCGGGCATCGATCCCAAACCCTTCAGCATCGGCACGACCATCGTCTCCAAAAGCAGCCAGGGGGCGATCACCTATTATTACGCCGGCGCCTGGCTCAAGAGCAAAAACTGGCTCCTGGTGATCCGCCAGCGCACCGATGACGAAGTGGGCGGACTGCTGCACACCCGCAACACGGCCATCGCCATCGTGGCCCTGGGCGTATTGGCCATAATCGTCACCACCATTTTCATCGCCCACATTGTGGTGCGCCACCTGGCGGCGGTCCAGAAAGAGCTGGACACATTGAGCGTCCAACTGGTGCAGTCGGACAAAATGGCGGCCCTGGGCAAGATGGCCACGGGCATCGCCCACGAAATCAACAACCCCCTGGCGGTCATCGGCGAAAAAGCCGGCTGGATGAAAGATCTTCTGGAAGAAGAGGAGTTCCGCAACAGTCCCAACGCGGAGGAGTACTTCGGCTCCCTGGCCAAGATCGAAGAACATGTGGAGCGGGCGCGCAAAATCACCCATAACATGTTGGGCTTTGCCCGGCGCATGGAGCCGCGTCTGGACGATGTGGAGGTCAACACCGTGGTGGACCAGACCATCGAGTTGCTGGCCAACCATGCGCGCACCAACAATATCGACATTCGCAAGAACTACCACCCGTCGCTGCCGGTGATCGCCAGCGACCAGGCCCAACTGCAACAAGTGATATTGAACCTGATCAACAACGCCATCGATGCCATCGGCAGTGATGGTAGTATCGATGTCTCCACCTATCTGGAAAACAACCGGATCGTGGTGGCCATCAAGGATGACGGCCCCGGCATCCCCAAAGAGGTGCAGCGCAACATCTTCGACCCCTTTTTCACCACCAAGGCCAATGGCCGCGGCACCGGTCTGGGACTTTCCATCAGTTACAGCATCATTGAAAAGTTGGGCGGCACCATCACCTTCACGAGCGAACCCGGAAAAGGCGCCACCTTCAGTGTGCATCTGCCGGTGGTGGTACCTGAAAAGAAATAAAACAAAGGATAGGCCATGCCGACATTCAGCGTACTGGTGATTGACGATGAAGTCGATTTCATGGAAACCGTGGCAAACCGCCTCAAGAAGCGCAACATAGAGGCCCTCGGGGTGGCCAGCGGCGAACAGGCGCTGTCACTGTTGAAGGCGCGCGCTTTCGATATTGTCTTGCTGGACATCAAAATGCCGGGTGGCATCGACGGGATAGAAACCCTGCGGGCGATCCGCCACCACCACCCCCTGACCGAGGTAATTTTGCTCACCGGCCACGCCTCGCTGGAAACCAGTGTCGAAGGCATGCGCCTGGGGGCCTTCGATTACTTGCTAAAGCCGGTCAAGTTCGAAGATCTGCTTAGAAAAATCGCCGCGGCCCACCAAAAGCAAACATTGGCCGCGGACAAGACCTGACACCTGACCTGAAATTCCCGCCTCAGACCTGCAGGGATGCCTTCCATCCCCTTCCCGGGGGTTCGATCCGTCCAGCAAAAGGCTGCCCAAAACCACCCCACGCGATGGCAGTCGGCAGACCCGCGCCCAGCTTTCATAAATGTAATGCCAGGGAAAGGTTCGTGTAATGCTTCCTTGTTAGGCTGCATTCCAACGATGCAAGGAAAGGGAAGCCAATGCAGAATCCATGTCAAAGCTGCGGTGCCTGCTGCGCGCTCTACAAGGTAGTGGTGCTGACTTCGGAGACCAGTGACCAACCCGGAGGCACCGTACCCGAAGACCTGACGGTTCCTTCAGGCAAAAACAAGCGCTTGATGAAGGGAACCGAAAAGTTCTCCAAACGCTGTACCGCTTTGGATGGCACCGTAGGCGCTAAAGTCGGCTGCCGCGTCTACGCCCAACGCCCATCGGCTTGCCGGAACTTTCCGGCCAGTTGGGAAATCCCGAGAGGCAGCAATCCCTTGTGCGACCGCGCCCGCGCCATGTATGGCATGCTGCCTTTCGAAAGCTATTGAAAGACCGGTTCGAGGGCGATGACGCCTTCCAATTCCTGGACAGCCCGCAACACGAAATCGAAACGATCCAGTTCCAGGCATAACCGCAGATCATCGGGCGGCATATCCGCACAATCCCCTCGCTTGAATATCGCTGCCCCGGTGGAGCGCCCTATCGCTTGCCGCAGCGGTTCGATGGCCAGCGGCCGACCTTCCAAGGCCGCTTTCAGGTAAAGCGCGCACAGGGTGTCTTCCAGCGCGGGCCGTCCGCCGCTGCCCATGCACACCAGGCTGACCTGGGAGGCCGCCCGGTCACGAATGTAAGCCGCCACGGCGCCGGCATTGACGAAGCCGCCAGTTAAAATTTCCGCTGCCGAGCGCGCCGCGGCAAGCCCCTGCGTGCCATTGGAGGTGGTCAAAACCACCGTCTGGTTGGCCAGCACCGCTGCTTTGAGCAGGCTGGGGGAATTGCCCCAGTCGAAACCCGGCAAGCGGCGGCCATGGCGCTCGCCGATGAGCACCACGGGGCCGCGCGTCCGGGACAAGGCTTTGGCCGAAGCCTCGTCGGCGACCGTCCAGATACGCCCTGCTCCGGCGGCGGCCAGGTAACAAACCGTGGAAGATGCCCGCAAGACATCGATGATCACGGCGATCCCCCGCGCCCGGAACGCCCCCTGGCGCTGATGCAAAATAGTAATGGTGGGTTTCATGGCTGGTTTTGTTCATTAGATCAGAAAAGGGAAAAGGGCAAATTGGGAGCTGGTTGCGCGCTATCTATCCCTGTGCTAAATTGACGCCATTATGCATGACAGCTACGGACGTGCCCCAGCATATCCCTCTTCTCTCTTCCCATCGGCGTATCTTTTCGACTTCCAAACGGCAACCATTAAGGTGGCGATAAAGCGGCAGGATACCCGAAGCCGGCCTGCGTGAAACCAGAATGAGGACGAGATGACGCAATCCGATCACGAGATACCACCCCCGGGAAACGACGCGGACGACTTGCTCCGGCAGGTGGAAACCCTGCGCGCCGAAGTGGACAGGAAACAGCGGCGGGAATCCGACCTTAACGAGGCCAGCGCCCAATGGCAGGTGACCTTCGACGCCATCGCCGATGCCATTTCGGTTCTGGATGCCGAACATCGCATTGTACGCATGAACCGGGCCATGGCCCAGTTGGTGGGCTGCAGCGAAGCCGAAGCGGCAGGGCGTCATTGCTGGGAACTGGTGCATGGCACGGATCGACCCCCGGAAAACTGCCCGTGCCAAAACGTGCGCCGCTTACTCAAGCGCAACAGCGTGGTGATCGAACACGACCAGCGCTGGATCAACGTCACCATCGACCCCCGCTTCGACCATCAAGGGCGGATAGACGGCTTCATCCACGTCATGTCCGATGTCACCGACACCATTTTCAAAGAGAACGCACTGCGCGAGGCCCATCACACCCTACTCACGGTGCTGGACAGCATCGATGCCGTCATCTACGCGGTGGACATGGCCGGCAATGAATTGATTTTCATGAACCGCCACATGCGCGACATGTTCGCGGGCGGCGGCGCTGCAACCGGTTGGCAGGCGTTTAACAACCAGGATGGACCCGGCCGCGGCAGCACCCTGGAGCAGTTGCTGGACGCCAACGGCCAGCCCAGGGGTGTCGTGGCATGGGAGGGCACCAACAAGGCCCGGGACCGGTGGTTCCTGCATCATGAACGGGCGATCAAATGGGTGGATGGCCGGTACGTGCGCCTGCATGTGGCCACCGACATCAGCGCGGTCAAAATCCTGGAACGGGAACGGATGGAAAACGAGACCCGGCTGCGCCAGGCCCAAAAGATGGAAGCCATCGGCACCCTGGCCGGCGGCATCGCCCATGACTTCAACAATATCCTATCGGCGATTTTAGGCTATTCGGAGTTGGCCCTGGACGACGCCAATCAAGGCCGGTCCAATCCCACCTTCATCAGCCAGGTGTATCGAGCCGGCCAAAGGGCGCGCGATCTGGTGCAGCAGATCCTGACCTTCAGCCGCCAAAACGAAACCGAGTCCAAACCCATTCAGATTCAGCCCATCATTAAAGAAGCCCTCAAACTGCTGCGCCCCTCCCTGCCCGCCACCATCGATATCCAAGTGGAGGTCCGCAGCGACGCCATCGTGCGCGCCGACCCCATCCAGATCCACCAGGTCATCATGAACCTGTGCACCAACGCCAGCCACGCCATGCGCAACGGCGGCGGCCGCTTGCATGTGGCCTTGTGCGAAGAGGCGTTGGCCGCCGAACACCACCCCATTGCGGGCCTGGGGCCGGGCCGCTATCTGAAATTGGAGGTCAGCGATACGGGCCATGGCATCGATCCCCTGGTCATCGACCGAATCTTCGACCCCTACTTCACCACCAAGGAAAAAGGCGAGGGCACGGGCATGGGCCTGGCCGTGGTCCTGGGCATCGTGCGGGGATGCGGCGGCGCCATCAAAGCCGCCAGCCAACCGGGGCAAGGAACGGTCTTTTCCGTCTATTTGCCCATCATCGAGCAGACCGCGGTCTGCCATGCCGTCAGTCAGGAGGTTATCCCCCTGGGGCGCGAACGAATCCTTTTTGTGGACGATGAAGCGGCCCTGGCCGATATGGCCAAGGAGATGCTGGGCCGGCTGGGCTACCGGGTGACCGCCCATACCGATAGCCTGGAAGCCTTGTCGCTGTTCGCGCAACAACCCAGCGCCTTCGACCTGATCATGACCGACATGACCATGCCACGCATGACCGGCGACCTGCTTGCCGAAAAGTGCCGCGCCATCCGACCGGACATTCCCATCGTCATCTGCACCGGCTACAGCCAGCAGGTGACGCCGGAGATGACCGATCGCCTGGGCATCGATGCGCTGATCATCAAACCCCTGGTGCGCTCCAAGTTGGGACTGACCGTGCGCCAGGTGCTGGACGCCGCCGCCGGTGCCTCCCGCCTGCCATCCATCGAGTAAACCCACCGATTCATCATAGTGCGAAATGCGCCCGGTGCGGGCCAGCAATTCTCGGTGAACCTTCACAGTGCGTTCAGGCCATGGTCCGGGCACCATTGGCCACCATTTTTAGTGCCGCTGGGTGCTGCGCAGGAAAAGCGGCCTGGACTGTCTGAGCGCAGCGAGTTTCCAGGCCGCCCGGAGCGCACCCTAGCGGCACTTGAAATGGGTGGCCGGTGAACCGGACCATGGCCTGAACGTGCTGTGCGCGGATTGGCCCCCAATGAATGTTGTTCAGTGAGATTCGCTGGGTGCGGGCCCTTGTTTTCTGAATCTGCACTATTGTTTCAATGCTCAAGCTGTGTATAGGAGCAGCCGATAAAAGAACATGTCGAAGTGCACGCTGCTGCCACGATTGGATGGGCCACTTACAGGTTAATCGTTGATAAAGAGGAGCTTTCGAATGACGATGGGTATGTCTTTTTTCAAGCACGCAGGACGCCGGTTGCTTTTTTCGCTGTTGTCTGTTTTCTTCCTGACGCTTCCGCTGACAGCCCAGTGCGACCCGCTCGGCGAATTTCTCCTCAAAGAGATCAAAGCCAAACCCAGCGCCGCCTATTCGGATGCCGCCCTGCTGCTCATCACCCGCGATCTGGGATGGTATGAAAAAAACATGGGGCAACTGCCCCAGGCCGTTCAGGACCGGGTGCAGGCCCTGCGCATACGGATCGTGGGCGAATCCACCCGGGCGGCGGCCGAAGCCCTGGGCGAGCCGGCGGACATCTTCCTGGCCAGCGGCTCCTGCAAACCGGGCCGCGACATCGATCTGCTCTACGTGGGCCGGGACACCCCCGGGGCCCGACGGGCCATCGACGCGGCCATCGGTCAGACCACCGCCGGCATCCTGACCCAAGGCGGGCAAGACCCGCTGCTCCAGGCCGCCCGCCGGCAGGCCCTGGAACTGCCGGCAAGCCTCGGCGCCTCGGCCATGGATGTGGTGGCCTCGGACCTGCCCAACTTCGCCTACAACGACCTCAAGACGGCCCTTTCCAAGGCGCGCGAGGTTGAGAAGTCCGGCGGCGATGCCGTCGGGACGCTCCAGAAGGAGATGCACGAGGCCCTCAAGCGCAACCTGGATGCCCAGGTGGCCGCTTCGGCCAAGGACATGTACCGCGGGGGCGCGGGCCAGCGCTTTTTCGTCACCAGCTACCTGGGCGACCCGGAAAAGGTCCGGCAGATCGTCCAGGAGGGCGGCGCCTGGGTGCTCAAACCCGGCGGCCCCGAAGCGATGTCCGATCTGCTGCTGGACCAGGTCACGGCGCTGATGCCCACCAACCGGCGGGCCTTGTTCGCCAAGGTGGCCAGCGACTACGCCATGTTCTTCAAGCACGGCGAAGGGGGCATCGGCGGCACGGCCAAATATGTGGACCGCATCTGGTCCGACGTGGACAAGATCGCCCTGATCTCCCACATGGACGACGACGAGGGGGCGGCCATTCTCACGGCCCGCAAAATCGCCCTGAATCCCAAGGAGGCCTCCGTTACCCTGGCCAAGGCCGGCAGGAGCGAAGCCGAGGTGATCGCAGGGGTCCAGCGGGGCATGTACCAGGCCGTGGAAAACCAGCTCCTGCTGGACGTGAACCGCCTGATCGGCGAGTTGGAGACGATCGAGGCCGCCAAGGGGGCCAAGGGCCTGGACGACCTGGAGGCCCTCTACCGGAAGCAGTTGCTCAAGTTCGACCTCAACGACCTGGCCAACGGCCTGGCCGCCCTGGGCGACGTGCCCGGCGGCCGGCCCGAGGCCGTGCTCAAGACCCTCCAGCGCGAATTCGGCGGCCGGGCCCTGGGACCCAACGTGCTGGGATACATCGAACGCCAGCTCAAACTCTTCACCGGCGAATCGGCCGACCAGATCAGCCGGCGGCTGTTGATGACCCTGCTCAACACCCGCGAGATCGAGCCCGAAGAGTACTACGAACTCGAACGCCACATCCGCCAGGGCGCCCCGATGCCCGACGGTCCGGCGGCGGCCAAGCTCCGGCAGGCGCGTCAGGAGGTGCTGTACCTGAGCTCGGTGGACATGCTGACCCTGGACGGCGGTCCGGGGTCCATCGACGACGTGGTGGCGGATTGGCGCCGCCAGCGCGAATATGCCCTGATCCGCGTGGTGCCCGACGAGATCCGCCAGACCGTGCAGGAGCTCAAGAGCCTTCCGGCCGGCGAGCTCAAGGCCCTGGGCTGGCTGGAGGCCGAGATCCAACTGCCCATGGAGACCCGCCTGAAGATCAAGCTGCTGCCCGACCAGATGGCGGAGGTGGCCGATCGCCTGCGGCACCGGCTGGGCAAGCAGGCCCTGGCGCTGGCCGAGTGGCAGCGCCAGACCCGCCAGTACATCTTCAGCCTGACCCCCACCGAACTGGGAGAAGCCGGCGACCTGGGCGCCATGGATGCGGTTTTCGCCGTGGCCTCGGGTATGTACCAGACTTACACCATTCTCAACAGCAGCCCGCCCATGAAGCCCGAAGAGGAGAACCTGGCCCTGGCCAATGCCTGGGTGACCGCGCTGCCCGTGGTGGGCGACTTTGCCAGCGGCATTCTTTCGGGCATCGAAGCCGGCTTCACCGGCAACAAGCGCAAGGCCCTGGAGGCCGGCCTGTATGTCACCATCGGCATTATGGCCGTGGTGCCCGGCGGCCAGATTCCCGCCATGGTCACCGGCATGATCATGGCCGGCGCGCCCATCGCCGAAGGGGTGTACGACGCGCGCCAGGCCCAGCACCTGGTCCAGGCCTGGATCGCTTCGGGCAACTGGGACGGCGGCGGCGATGCGCCCATGAAACTCGACGGCCTGTTCGACCGGGCCCACGTGTTTCACGAACTGACCTACGAAGATCTGCTGACCGCCAAGGGCGACGTGCCCTACGAATCGGAAAAGGCCGACGGCTATTTTTCGGTGCCCACCATCAACGCCTCCATCCGCGATTACGCGGAAAAGTACATCTTCCCCCAATATCCCCGCATCCAGGAGCTGCGCGGATCCTTGAAGCATCTCTTCCCCGACTTCAACGACAAGGATTGGGAAGACGCATTGGACGCCAAAATCAAAGTGCAGGCCCACGGCGGCAAAGCGGCCCTGCTCTTCTTCGCCGAATACCGCCAGATCCGCACCCAGGCCCTGAACCGCACCATCGCCCATCTGAAAGAGTGGGCCGAAGAAGAGTTCCGGGTGGCCAGGGACTACGAGGGCGAGATCGCCAAGGCCAAGGAAGAGTTGCGCGGCCTGGAGGCCGAGCTGAAGGTCGGCACCCTGGTGGCCCATGCCGACAGCAGCGCCCAAGCCTACATCAAGGTCGTCAAAAATACCATGGAGCAGGAGACGCTGCCCCTGTCGCGCTTCCGCATCTACAAGCACTACCTGCAGGAGTACCGCCAGATCGCCCTGTTGCACCGCAAGATCCAAAGCCGCCTGGCCGAAGTGCCCGACGGCTACAAACCCACCCACTGGCACCTGACCGGTTATCCGGAGTTCGACCGGCCGCGCATGGTCAAGCTGGCCGCCATGATGGACAACGGCCGGACCCACGCCGTCTCCCACGTGGAGAAACTGATCCGGGACCTGGGCTTTTCCGCCACGGGCGGCTACGATCCGGCCAACCCCTGCCACAAAAAGGCGCTGCAGATCCTGCTGGGCCATCGCTACAAGATCTGCTTCATCGAGAACCTGGTGGATTACTTCACCACCCTGGCCGAGGCCGAATCGGCCTGGAGCGACGCCTACGACGCGGCCCGGGCCCGCTACATCGAGGTGCGGGACCGCTACGCCGACATACCCGTCAACCAGGCGGAGGCCGCCGCCGGTGCCCTGGGCGATGCCGTCGTCACCTTCGTGGCCGCCATGCCCTACGCCCTGGCCTCGGGCGAGCGGGAGCTGTACCGCGGCACGGCCAGCGAATTTAGAATCAAGATGGACCAGGCCATGCGGGACTACGAGTATGCCGGTTTTTCCACCGGCGAGGCCGGCAAGGCCCTGGAAACCTGCCTCATGGCGGCTCTGAAGATCGAAATTTCCCTGTCTCCCCTGGTGCCGGCCAAAGGCAAGACCACCCGCGCCAAGGCCACCCTGAGCGCCGGCACGCTGCCGGCCGAATACTTTTTCCGCTGGAAGAAGGATGGCGACCTGAGTTTCAAATCGCCCCATGGCGCCGAAGTGGAGGTCACCGTCAACGGACCCGGCACCTTGACCGTGGAGATGATGGACGACTTCCGGGAGAGGGCCAAGCGCCTGGCCCAGGCCAGCATGCGCGTGGTGCCGGGCGATGCCCCGGAGAAAAAAGAGGACAAGGAGAAAAAAGAGGAAGAGGAGCCCCTCGCGGCCCTCTCGGTGACGCTCAAGGCGCCGTCCCAGGTGGTGGCGGTGGGCACCCCGGTGACCCTTTCCGCCTCGGTGGGCGGGGGCACCCCGCCGTATCGCTATGGCTGGTCCGGCGTGGGCGGCAGTTCGGCCAACGCCACCTTCACCCCGGCCCATGTGGGCGACTGGAGCATCTCGGTCCAGGTGACCGACACCCAGGGCCAGAGCGGCGAGGCCGTGGCCACCGTGCGGGTGGGGCCGGCCAAGGTCAAGATCGAGGGCGCCGAGGGAGAAGTGTTCTACGGCAGCCAGGCCGTTCTCAACGCCTCGGGCATGGGGCTGCAAGCGCCGGCGCCGGCGCCCAAAAAAATCACGCCCGTGGATTGCACCAAGGACGGAAGCAACCCTTTCTGTGTAGATTACAACTCGAACGCCACCATCACGCGCGATGAAAGTTCCATGGACCTGGACCTCGACGATGACGGCCGTGATGACCTCGGATACATCCCCCCCATCGACGAGGAGTTCGTAAACGGGCCGCCCCCCGAAATCGAAACCTACAAAGTGGTCTGGCTCTCCGAGCCGGGCGTGACCTTCGATCCCCCCGAGGGGCCCAATCCCACGACCCAGGTCACCTATGACCGCCTGGACGAAGTCAAGATCTGGTGCCAACTGCTCCAATTCATCGACGGCGCCTACCAGACCGTGGCCGAAAGCGACCAAGTCACCGTCAACGTGATCCCGCCGGCCCTGAGCATCAGCTACGAACCGGCCAACGGCCGGGCCTATGTGGGCCAGCAGGTGATCGCCACCGTGCACGCCAAGCCCGGCGTGGGGGGAGATCTCATCGACTTTCGCTGGCTCGATCCGCCCTTCTCCAACCGGCTGGAAATGGACCCCAACGGCCGGCGCATCGCCTTTACGGTGCGCGACACCAACCCCATCCAACTCAAGGCCAAGGCCCGGGTGCCGGTCCACGGCGACGATCTCGGCGAGGTGGCCGGCAGCTACACCGGCATGGCCTACGGCGTCAACGCCTGGATGGTGCAGCCGCCCAACCTGCCCCGCACCTGGGACCCCAAGGCCGGTGGCCTGAAAACCATCCCCCGCACCAGTCGGGCCACCCACGAACGCATCTTCCTCAAGGCCGAACTGGTGGGCGAATTCATCCCCGACGGGGTGCGCTGGCTTTGGAAGGTCAATTCCGGCACCTCTTTGAGCAACGACATCTCCCAGAGCCCCACGGTGTCGCGCAGCGAACCGGGCACCATCGTCGCCCGGGTCACCGCCCTGAATCGGGATGGTAACAAGCTGGGCGAGGCCGAGGTGACGGTGGAGGTGATCGCGCTGGTCAGCGCGCCGGCCGGCGCCAAAACACCGGCCGGGACCAAGCCACCCGCCGGGCAGACGCCGGCCGAAAAGAAGGCGGCCGCCCAGCAGAAGATCGACGAGGCCCGGGAGCATCTGGCCCGGGGCGACATGCCGGCGGCGGAGCAAAGTGCGCTCCAGGCCAAGCAAATCGATCCCCGGACCGCGGCGCCCGTGATTGCCCAGGTGGCCAAGGCTGCCAAGCAGAGCGGCTGGCGGGCGGTCAACCAGCGCGATTTCGCCAAGGCCCGGGAAGACTTGCAGGTCTCCGACCGGCTGGCCCCCGGCAATGCCGACACCAAAACAAAACTCGACAAGCTGACGCGTTTCGAAAAAATCTGGCCGCGGGTAGAAGCCAAGGTGCAGGAATTTGACCGCTATGTGGCCGAACAGAAACCCTTTTCGGCCCAAAAGGCCCTGCTGGAAATCCAAAAGCTGCAAACCGACATGCCCGGCGGCGGCACCAGCCCGCTGAACCAGCGCATCGGCGCAGATTTTACCAAGGCCTTCAAGGAGTACGGTGCGTTCATGCTGGGCTGGGAAACGCGCAACACCCAGTACTTCAAGGAGCAGAACTGGCAGGCCATGCTCGACAACTCCCTGGCTGCCCAGAAACGGGAGCTCAGCCCGGCCCGGCAGAAAGATATTCAGTCATCCATCGATTTTGCCAGACAGAAGCTGGCGCAACCCGACAAGCAAGTGCCAGCGCCTGGGGTGCCGGCACCCCAGAACCCGTCAGTGGCCCCCACACCCGGAAAACCGGGCCAGGCTCAGGCCACGGGCAGCAAATCGGACGCTTCCGGAACCATCGGCAAAACAGACGCGTCGCCGGAGCTTCGTTCACCGGTTCTGCCGGCACCGCCCAATCCCCCGGCGAGTGCTTCCAAAGCCGGGACCGGCCTGAAACTGGCCAAAACGATCTACGCCCCTTACGAGGAGATCACCCTCGACTTCACGGCCGCTTCGGCGGTGTCGGCCAATGCCTGGGTGGGGTTGATCCCCGCCCACGTCGCCCATGGCTCCAGTGCGCGCAACGATCAGCATGACAGCGCCTTTCAAAGTGTCAAAGGACAGGCCTCGGGCCGGATGGTCTTCAAGGCGCCGGCCAAAGTCGGCCAATACGATTTGAGGATGAGCACGAAGGACAAGGACCAGGAGATCGCCTCCGTCACCTTCACCGTGGCGGTTCCTGCACATACGGCCGCGCTGATGCTTGCCAAGAAAATATTTGCGCCCAATGAACAGATCAAACTGGATTTTGAAGCCTCGCCGCTGCTGCCGCAAAACACCTGGGTGGGCCTGATCCCCGAACATGTCGGCCATGGTTCCACGGCCCGCAACGATCAGCACGACACCGCGTTTCAAACAGTCAAGGGACAAGCCAAGGGCCAGTTGATCTTCCAGGCGCCGGGCAAGACCGGCAAATACGGGTTCCGCATGAACGAGACCACGAACGATAAGGAAGTGGCTGCGGTGGCCTTCGAGGTGGCGGTGCCCATGGAAGGAAATGCGCTGACGCTGCCCAAAAGCGTATATGCGCCCGAAGAAGAGATTCCGCTGGATTTCAAGGCTTCCCCGCTGCTGCCTAAAAACACCTGGGTGGGGCTGATTCCCGACCATGTCGGTCATGGCTCCACGGCCCGTAACGACCAGCACGATACGAGTTTTCAGCCGGTCAACGGTCGGGCGTCGGGTAAGATGGTATTCCGGGCGCCCAGGAAAATCGGCAAATATGGCTTTCGCATGAACGAGACCACGAACGATAAGGAAGTGGCTGCGGTGGCTTTCGTTGTAGAGGTTCCCATGCAGGGCAATACCCTGAAAGTGCCCAAAACCACCTTTGCCGTGAATGAAGAAATTAAACTCAATTTCACGGCCTCGCCCCTGCTGCCCAAAAACACCTGGGTGGGGCTGATCCCCGACCATGTGGGCCATGGCTCCACGGCCCGCAACGACCAGCACGACACGAGCTTTCAGCCGGTCAACGGCCGGGCCGCGGGCCAGATGGTCTTCCGGGCCCCGGCCAAACCGGGCATCTACAACTTTCGCATGAACGAGACCACCAACGACAAAGAGGTGGCCCACGTGAAATTCACCGTGACGGAGAAAAAGAAGTAAATGGCCTATTCCAACCGCATCCACGACCCGGCCTTTGCCAAGTACCTGGACGACAGCAGGCGTTACGCCTGGATCTTTTCATTGCTCCTGGCGGCGGCCGCCGTGATCGGCTTCTACTCTTACGGGGCCTTCGGATCGGAGATGGACAACCCCGAGGCCCTGTACATCGGCCTGGGCATCGGGGGCATGTTCATCGTCATCGCCGGGCTCACCAACCGGTCCAGAAAAGGGGGAACGACCTGGGACGGAAAGGTCGTCGACAAGCAGGTGGAGAAAAAGACGCGCCGCCGCAGGGCCGAGGACATGGACTACCACGCCCGGAATTATCTGCTCTACAAGGTCGTGATCCGGTCGGACTATGGAAAAAGCCACGAGATCACGGCGGAAGATGACGACACGGTCTACAACTACTACCGGGTGGGAGACCGGGTGCGCTACCACGGCAGCCTGCGCAGTTATGAGAAATGCGACAAGTCAAAGGATACCATTATTTTCTGTAATGCCTGTGCCAGCCTGAATGAAATGAGCGCCGAGCGCTGTCACCGCTGCCATTGCCCTTTGCTCAAATGAACAGCGTTGGCGGGGGCGGGAGTGGCCAAAAACGATCGAGCCCATAGGCTCTATGGGCTCGATCATAAGAAAGCGAAAACCGGCTGAGCGTCGGCCCTGCCTTGGATTCAACAACCTGGGAATAAATCAGGCCTTTAACTCGGACGTGCAGTGGGGACAACGCAGGGCCTTGAGGGGGATCGCCGTAAAGCAGTAGGGGCAATCCTTGGTGGTCACCGGCGGCTGTTCTTTTTTGATCATCTTGTTCATGCCCCGCACCAGCATGAAGACCGCGAAGGCCACGATGAGAAAGCTGATGATCTTGTTGATGAACATGCCGTAGTTGATCGTTACGGCACCGGCCTTCTGGGCATCGGCCAGGGAGACGTAGGGGCCGGCCAGGGCGACGCCGTCCCTTATCGTGATAAAGAGATCGGAGAAATCGACGTTGCCCAGGACGAACCCGATGGGCGGCATGATGACGTCGGCCACCAGGGATTGCACGATGGCGCCGAAGGCCGCGCCGATGATGATGCCGACCGCCATGTCCACCACATTGCCGCGCATCGAGAACTCTTTAAACTCCTTGATCATGCCCATTTCGGCCATCCTTTCTTTTGGCTGCCGCCAAAGTTCGTGCGATCCGTTCTTAAGTCGCCAGATTGTGGGTGAAGGGGTAAGAATGAAGGCTTATTAACGATTATTGCGCAGTGTGTAAAGAGCTGATTTCAACCCGCGCAAGGCCGTCTTTAAGCATTCCCAAGTGCTTGGCCGCGGCATGGGAAAGGTCGATGATCCGGCCCTTGCGATACGGTCCGCGGTCGTTGATCCGCACCTCCACCTTGCGACCATTCTTCAAATTGACCACCCTCACGACCGTGCCGAAGGGAAGATGGCGGTGGGCCGCGGTCATGGCGTGTTTGTCGTAGCGTTCGCCGCTGGCCGTGCGCCGGCCGTTCAAACGCGCCGCATAAAAGCTCGCCAGCCCGGTCTGCTGGAAAATCGCCGCGGGTGGCGAGGGCGGTGGGAGCGCGGAAGTTGCGCAGGCCGCGATCGACACCATCAGCCCCAAGACCATGGCGCGCAACAACAAGATGAACCCCCTCGGCCACGTATTCTTCAAATCGTTCCTCTCACGTTCATTCTCGACGCGTTCGAAATGGAAGCACAAACGATGCCGCGATTCCATATCATTTCGAACTGGCATGTTCCTTGATTGTTTCCCCTCCCGGTTCCCGGCGCCGCACGCCGGTCCACCCCCCGCCAACGCGCACGGCATCAGGCACCGCAGGTGGGACACGCTTCTCAATTTTCAAAAGGTGACTCATGAGTTTGAGAAAAAACCGTCTTCGGCTTTACGTTTTGTGCGCACTCTTCTGCGGATCGGCCCTCTGCCCTGGGACGTCGGCCATGGCCTGGGGTTCGACGCCCGCCGCGCCGCCGGCCGATCCCCCCCGGTCGGTTTCACAACCCAAGGCAGGGGAGTTTTCTTCCCAGGCCCTGCTGCGCGCCGCCCCCGCCACCGAATGGACCCTGCACAAGACTGCCGACAACCGCCACCCCGACGGCAACGAGCAGCAGATGCTCTGGCTGATGAACCGGGCCCGCTCCGATCCGGCCCAGGAGGGTCTGTGGTTGGCCACCACCACCGATGGCGACGTAGCCCAAGGCCGCGATTACTTCGGGGTCGATGTGCAACAGCTTCAGGCGGAGTTCGATCAATATGCGGCCAAGCCGCCGGCGGCCTTCGATGCGCGCTTATACGCCGCAGCCCAGGCGCATTCGCTGGACCTGATCGCCCGCGACGCCCAGGATCACAACGGCCAGTTCGAGGCCATCGACGATGCCGGCTTTTTCTACACGGCCGCCCGGGGCAACGTCTTCGCCTATGCCGAATCGGCCCTCAACGCCCACGCCGCTTTTAATATCGATTGGGGCGGCAGCGACGGCTCCGGCATGCAAACGGGCCGGGGCCACCGCATGGCCGTCATGGCCATCGACGGCGACTACACCAATGTGGGGCTGGCCGCCGCAGCCAATGCCAATGGCAACCTGGTCGTTACCGGCAACTACTGCCGGGCCAACACCCAGAACGCCGATCACCATAACCGCTTCCTGGTGGGCACGGTCTGGGCCGATGCCAATGCCAACGACATGTACGATCCCGGCGAAGGCCTGGGCCAGATCACCGTCCGGCCGGACGAAGGCACTCATTACGCCGTCACCGCCGACAACGGCGGCTACGCCCTGCCCATCCCGTCTCCAGGCACCTATGCGGTCACCTTCAGCGGCGCGGCCCTGGATGCCGACGTCACCCGTTCGGTAACCCTGACCGACCAGAGTGTGCTGCTCGATCTGCTGGCCTCCGATCCCTCCCCGCCCGTGGACGATGGCGATCCCCCGCCCTCCGACGACATCGACGGCGGCGGCGATTCCGACGGTAGCAGCGATGGTGGCGGCGGGGGCGGCTGTTTTATCGGGATCCTGAACACCGGCGGGAACGGATAAAGATCTCGACCCGGTGATCTTCTTCTTGGGGAAATAAAAACAGGGGCTGCGACTTTCGCCGCAAACCCCTGTTTTTTATGGTGCCGAGGGACGGAATCGAACCGCCGACACGGGGATTTTCAGTCCCCTGCTCTACCGACTGAGCTACCTCGGCACAAACCGCGCAAATCAGAAAATCCGGTAGGCTGCTGAATTGAAAGCGCTTACTTAGTAAACCCGCCTAGCCCTTGTCAAGAACATTTTGGCCCATGTCGCCGAAAAGAAATTGAACCAGCGTGCAGGCGGCCACGGCGGCGGTTTCGGCGCGCAGGATGCGCGGCCCCATGCCGACCATGTGAAACCCCTGGGACTGGGCGGCGCGCTGTTCGGCCGGGTCGAAACCGCCTTCGGGGCCGATCATGACAAACACCTTGGCGGGCAGGGGCTGGCCGGTCGGCCGCTGTAACGGCTGGGTCTGGGGCCCTTCCCAGAAAAAAAGCTTCAGGTCGCAGGTTCGGGAGATTTCCATGGCCTCGGCGAAGCTTACGGGCGTCTCAATAAGCATGGGCCGGCTGCGGCGGCACTGCTTGACCGCTTCCTGGGCGATCTTCTGCCAGCGCTGGTGCCTGGCCTGACCGCGTTTTTCATCCGGGCTGGGGATCGAGCGCTGGGCCATGAAGGGCAGCCAGCGCGTGACCCCCAATTCGGTAAGCCGACGCACCAACTGATCCATCTTCTTATCCTTGAGGTAAGCCTGGGCCAGGGTGATTTCCAAAGCGGATTCGCTCCCGGAGGCCAGTGGCCGGACCAGCGCGATGCGCACCTGGCGGTCCTCGACGGCGTCGATGCGCGCTTCATACTCGACGCCGGTGCCGTCGAAGACCACGATGGCCGTGCCTGGCTGGAGCCGCAATACCCTGCGCACGTGCCGGGCATCCTCCTCCCCCAGAAAGGGGCGCGCCTGATGCATTTGTTCGGGAGCGATAAAAAAACGCCGCATGGTGCTCCTTTATAAACGCTTGGCTTCGATCGGCGGCCGGAGCGTTCTTGTCCGGACTTCTTTTCCGGAAGCCCAATCTCATAAATTCTTAATTGATTGAATATCTTAACATGCAAACCGCTTGACAGCCCTACCCCCCTATGTTAGCTTGCAAGGGCTTAAACGGTACGTCTGAAGCCAATGTTTCGCTTGCGGACATGGCACCGCGGACATGGAAGCAGCGCACAGGTCTGGCGGCGACATCAACTGGCCGGTAAAGGGTCCGGCACAACCTCCGAGGCGTGCGGCCTATATAACAAAGCCGGGGGATTTATGGAAGATTCCAAAAACGTACCATCACAATCCAAGGACAGTGCTTCATCCAAGGATCGGATCATCGAACTGACACCCGAATTGGAAGTTATCTCCGCCAATCGAGGCAAAATCATCGATCTGACCCAAGCCCTGTCTTCCCCGGGCACGGTGCCCCCCTCCAAAGCTGTTCCGACTGCGACGACGAAACCGAAGCCCATTGTGGCGCGCACGGCGTCGCCCTTTAGCGCCAAGGTCTCGCGCCAAAAAGGCATCGAATCGGATGTGGATGCCGCCTTTGATTTTATCCAGAGCCGCGCCGAAGCGTTGCGCGGCCCCAAGGTCGAACCCACGCCCAGTGAAGAAGACCTGAAAGTGTCGGCGCCCTTGCCCATCGGCGACTGGGATGACACCATCGTTGATGAGCCGTTAATGCCGGAAATGGCCGAGGCCGTTCCCGAAGAGGCGCCGGCGCCCGAAACGACCCAGGATTCCGAGGAAGACCCCGAACCGGCCCCGCCCATGACCCCGGCGGTTACGGACGAAGCACCCCCAATGGCAGCGCCCACGGCCGATAACGCCCTGGAATCCACCGATGTCGTCCCTCTGGTCGATTCCCCCCCTCCGGGTGACGTGCCGGCGCCAAATGCCGCGACCGAGGAAACCGCCCCGGCCCCGGCCGTGCCGGAGACGGTTGAAATACTGGACGAAGAGCCCGCCAGTCTGCTTGAAGCCGCCATTGAGATCGATGAAGAGGAAGAGATCATCGAATTGACCGAGCTCGTTTCGGCCGATGAACTGGCCGCTGCCGAACACACTTTGCCCGCCGCTGTTTCCACCCCGTCGGAAGCAGAGGATGAGGAGATCGTCGAGCTTACCGAGATCGTCTCCGCCGAGGAACTGGCCGCTGCCGGATACACTTTGCCCGCTACTGTTTCCACCCCGTCGGACGCAGAGGATGAAGAGATCATCGAGCTTACCGAGATCGTCTCCGCCGAAGAACTGGCCGCTGCCGGATACCCGGTTCACGGCGCCACAGCTTCCCTGCCGCTGCAGGCGCAAGAGGATGAAGAGATCAGCGAACTCAGCGAACGCGTTTCGGCCGATGAGCTGGCCACTGCCGGACACCCTTTGCCCGCTGCTGTTTCCACCCCGTCGGACGCAGAGGATGAGGAGATCATCGAGCTTACCGAGATCGTCTCCGCCGAAGAACTGGCCGCTGCCGGATACCCGGTTCACGGCGCCACAACTTCCCCGCCGCCGCAGCCGCAAGAGGAAGAAGAGATCATCGAATTGGTCGATCGGGTCGAACTGCCGTTGCCGGAAGAGACCGCCGCCATGGCTTCCGAACTGGTTCAGAATCCGCCCGAGTCGCTGCCTGAGTTCGAACCCGAGGATGCGGCCTTGGCCGATCTGGAGGCCGACCTGGAAGCCGATCTAGAGGCCGAGGATAGCGACACCGAGAAAATGACGCTGGAGGTGTTCACCGAAACGCAGGCACCTCCCGAACCTGCCCCCCAAGCGATCGAGCCCGAGACGGATCAGGTCATCCGCCTGGACAGCGTGCTGGGCCATATGCGCAAAAAGCAAGCGCGGATATCGGAAGAGCTCACCCTGGGCGTCGAAGAGGTGCTGACCAACGAACCCCTGCCGTCCGGGGAGAAATTCCCCATCGGCATCGCCATGGAGGAGGTCCAAGAGGCGCTCGGCCCCAAGGCCAACCCGACCGAAGCGGAAATCGAAGCGGTCATCGAAAAGGTCATCCGCACCAAATACGGCCAAACCATCGAACAGATGATCGCCACAGTGGTGGAAAAAGTGGTCACCCGCGAGATGGACACTATCAAACGGAATCTGATGGAAGACCAGGGGGAGCCGGACGAACTTTAAGGGTTCACCGCCCCGGCAGTGCGCTATCGATCCCAGCACCAGAGGACCGCGCCGGCGCGACTGTTTTCTAGCTTGCTTTTTAAAAGGGATTATTGATTATAGTCCCTTTTTTCATTTTTGATATCAGCCTGCGGCGCAGACGTTGCGCACGCTGCGGTTTCCGCGGCGCACAGGCCCACGTCACGCGAACATGGAGTCGGATCTTATGAGCACGAAGATGCTGGACAAGGGGTACGAACCCCATGCGGTGGAAACCAAATGGTATGCCTTCTGGGAAAAAGAGGGGCTCTTCGCGGCCGCGGACAGCGACCGGCGACCGGCCTTCTCCATCGTCATTCCGCCGCCCAACGTCACCGGCGTCCTGCACATGGGCCATGCCTTGAACAACACCATGCAAGATATCCTGTGCCGCTACCGCCGCCTCAAGGGCGACAATGTCCTGTGGATGCCCGGCACCGACCATGCCGGCATCGCCACCCAGAACGTGGTCGAACGCCAGTTGGCGGCCCAGGGCAAGGACCGCCACCAACTGGGCCGCGAACAATTCATCGCCGAGGTGTGGCGCTGGCGCGAAAGCTCGGGCAGCGCCATCATCAACCAGCTCAAGCGCCTGGGCGCCTCCTGCGACTGGCAGCGCGAACGCTTCACCATGGATGAAGGCCTTTCGCTGGCCGTGCGCACGGTCTTCGTGCGGCTCTACGAAGAGGGGTTGATCTACCGCGGACTTTACATCACCAACTGGTGTCCCCGCTGCCACACGGCGCTCTCCGATCTGGAAGTCGAGCACGAAGAGCTGGACGGCCATCTGTACCACATCCGCTACCCGTTCAGCGGCGGCGAAGGCGGCGTGGTGGTGGCCACCACCCGCCCCGAAACCATGCTGGGCGACACGGCCGTGGCTATCCATCCGGAAGACGAGCGCTATGCCAGCCTGCCCAGCCCGACCGTCATGCTGCCGCTCATGAACCGCGAGATCCCGATTATCCGCGACACCTATGTGGACCGCGCCTTCGGCACCGGCGCCCTCAAAGTCACGCCGGCCCACGACCCCAACGACTTCGAACTCGGCCGGCGCCACCAGTTGCCGAGCATCAAGGTGATCGGCGACGACGGCCGCATGACCGACGAGGCCGGCCCCTATCAGGGCCAGGATCGCTTCGAGTGCCGCAAGGCGGTGGTCCAGGCGCTCAAGGACCAGGGATTGCTGGTGCGCGTGGACGCCCACAAACACGGCGTGGGCCACTGCTACCGCTGCAAGAGCATCGTGGAGCCCAACCTCTCCCGGCAGTGGTTCGTCAAGACCCAGCCCCTGGCCGAGGCAGCCATCAAGGCCGTGCAGGAGGGCCGCACGCGCATCATTCCCGAAGCCTGGGCCAAAACCTATTACGAGTGGATGTTCAACATAAAGGATTGGTGCATCTCGCGCCAGATCTGGTGGGGCCACCAGATCCCGGCCTGGACCTGCCAGGGGTGCAACGAATTGACCGTGGCCCTGACGGCGCCGGAGCAGTGCCCCCAATGCGGCGGCCGCGACCTGGTTCAGGAGACCGACGTGCTCGACACCTGGTTCAGTTCGGCCCTGTGGCCCTTTTCCACCATGGGCTGGCCCGAGCGCACCCCGCTACTGGGCACCTTTTACCCCACCTCGGTGCTGGTGACCGGCTTCGACATCCTCTTCTTCTGGGTGGCCCGCATGATGATGATGGGCATCCACTTCATGGGCGAGGTGCCCTTCCGGGACGTGTACGTGCATGCCCTGGTGCGCGACGAAGAGGGCAAGAAGATGAGCAAGTCCAAGGGCAACGTCATCGACCCCCTGGATGTCATCGAGACCTACGGCACCGACGCCTTCCGCTACACCCTGGCAGCCTTCGCGGCCCAGGGCCGGGACGTCAAGCTCTCCGAAAAGCGCGTGGAAGGCTATCGCAACTTCATCAATAAATTGTGGAACGCGGCGCGCTTCAGCCTGATGCACCTGGAGCAGGGCTATCCAAACATCGACACGGCCCATCTCTCCCTGCCCGACCGCTGGATTCTGACCCGCCTGAGCCGCATGATCCAACAGGTCACGACGGCCCTGGACGACTACAAGTTCAACGAGGCGGCCGGGGCCGCCTACCAGTTCGTCTGGCACGAGTTCTGCGACTGGTACCTGGAGGCCGCCAAGCCGGCCTTGTATGCCGAAGATCGTCCCGCGGCGCGCGAAGCGGCCCGGCAAACACTCTGGACCGTGCTGCGCGACACCCTGGTGGTGCTGCACCCCTTTGCCCCCTTTATCACCGAAGAGATCTGGGAGAAATTGCCCGGCACCGACGGCTCGATCATGCGCGCCGCCTTCCCCCAATCCCAGAGCACCATGAGCAGCACCTTGACCCCGGATGAAGTGGGCATGAACCTGATCATGGAGACGATCACGGCCATCCGCACCATCCGCGGCGAGATGAACATCCCGCCGTCCGCCCGGCTGCATGTGACCGCCCAGGCCCCCCAGGAGGAGGTGCGCCAGACCCTTTCGGCCCACCAGGATCTGGTGGCCAACCTGGCCCGCCTGGAGCATCTGGTGATCGAAGCCCAAGGCCAGCGCTCGCCCACGGCCGCCACGGGCATCGTGGGCGACACGGTGCTGCTGGTGGAGCTCAAAGGGGTGATCGATTTTGCCCAGGAGCGCCAGCGCCTGGAAAAAGAGATCGGCAAACTGAACAAGGATCTGACCGCCATCAACAACAAGCTCAACAACGACAGCTTCCTGGGCAAGGCACCGGCCGAAGTGGTGGCCGAGGTGCGCGACAAGCAGGCGCTGCTTTCGGATAAGCAGCATAAACTGAGCGCCACCCTGGAACGGATTCGCGCCTTTGCCCAGCAGTAGCGGGAACGAACGCCATGCCATCCCTGGTCTTTACCGCCGCCGTGGAGCGGCTCATCGATTTTGCCTTGGAAGAAGATATCGGCAGCGGCGATATCACCACCAACTTTCTCGTCGATCCTGAAGCCCGGTCCCGGGGCGCCATCGTGGCCAAGGAGCCGCTGGTGGTGGCCGGCTTGACCATGGTCCGGCGGGTCTTCCAACGCCTGGACCCCGAAGTGATCTTCACTGCCCGTTTTCACGACGGCGACCCCGTGGCCGCGGGCGCCGAAGTGCTGACCGTCGAGGGCCGCCTGGCCGCCCTGCTCACCGGCGAACGCACGGCCTTGAATTTTCTCCAGCGTCTCTCGGGCATCGCCACCCACGTGCGCGCTTACGTGGCGCTGCTCGGCGACAGCCGCGTGCGCCTGGTGGACACGCGCAAAACCACGCCGGGCTGGCGGGTTCTGGAGAAGTACGCCGTGCGTGTGGGCGGTGCCGCCAACCATCGCATGGGATTGTTCGACGCGGTGCTGATCAAGGACAACCACATTGCCGCCTGCGGGGGGATCGCTGCGGCGGTGGCGCGCATCCGCACCCAGGTCTCGCACCTGACCAAGATCGAGGTGGAGGCCGCCACCCAGGCGGAGGTGCGCGAGGCCCTGGCCGCGGGGGCCGAGGTCATCATGTTGGACAACATGGATGCGGAGGCCATCCGGCAGGCCACTCAGTATATTGCCGGCCGGGCCCTGGTGGAGGTTTCCGGTAATGTCACCGCCGCCAATCTGCAAACCCTGGCCGCCGCCGGCGTGGATCTGATCTCCTCCGGCGCCCTGACCCATTCGGCCCGGGCGGTGGATTTGAGTATGAAGATAAATAATTAACGTATGATCCCCATCCGCGACGCCACGCCATCCAAAAACACCCCCGTCGTCAACGGCGTGCTCATCGCCATCAACGTGGTGGTTTTTTTGCTGCAGATGGCCCAGGGCCAGGCCGGCGATCGCTTCATCTTCACCTACGGCCTGGTGCCGGCGCGCTATAGTCTGGATCAACTGGCCCAACATTTTACGTTCGGCCAGCAAGCCTTCGCCTGGGTTTCGTTCATGTTCCTGCACGGCGGCTGGCTGCACCTCATCGGCAACATGTGGTCGCTCTATATCTTCGGCGACAACGTGGAAGATCGCCTGGGCCCGGTGCGCTACCTGCTCTTCTACCTGGCCTGCGGTGTCGCCTCGGGCATCTCCCACGTGCTGCTCAACACCGACTCCCTGGCGCCCACCATCGGTGCCAGCGGTGCCATCGCCGGTGTGATGGGGGCCTATATCCTGCTGCACCCCACCTCCAAGATCCTGACCTTGATTCCCATTGTCTTCATCCCCTGGTTCGTGGAGATCCCGGCCTTCTTCTTCCTGGGGGTTTGGTTTCTGCTGCAATTTCTCAGCGCCGCGGCCAGCTCGGGCAGCGGTGGGGGCATAGCCTGGTGGGCGCATATCGGCGGCTTTATCTGCGGCATGTTGTTCCTTAAATTCTTCGAGCGCCTGCCCACAGCAGGTCTAACCGCCCACCTGCGGCCGTGGACCGCCAAGAAGCACAGCCACCGCCTGCAGATGGCGCACCCGGTGGCTGCACCCATCGATGCCGACATTCATGCCACCATCAGCGTTTCGCCCTACGAAGCCCTGGTGGGTGCCCGCAAACTGGTGAGCGTTTCCAGCGGATTGCAGCGCCACATCTATCGGGTCATCATTCCGGCGGGAACCGTCGCCGGCCAGGTATTGCGGCTCAAGGACCAAGGCCTGCCCCGGGCCGACGGCAGCCGCGGCGATGTACTCCTGACCGTTCAAATTCAATAAAGGCCCAGGAAACGTTCACGCCGCGGCCGAGCCGAAAAACACCGCCTTTCAATCCCCGCCGGCCAGCAAAAAGAGCTGAACAAAACGCGGGTCCAGATCCTGGGGCGCCACCCCTCCCAACTCGTTTTCGACCTGGGCGAAAAGCGCATGTAAGGTCAACCCCATTCGTTGGGCAATGGCCTCGTTGGTCAAGCCACTGCGTTGGGCCAACCAGGTTAGAAAGGCCGTGCGCATGCTATCCTTGATCCGAAAGCGCTCGCCCGCCGCTTCCCACAGGGCTTCGAAAAAGGAGCGCAACTGGGCCGCGCTCAGCGCCAACGGCAGCTGCGGATCGGCATCCAGGCCCAAATGATGATCGGCCCACAAGGTCAGCAGCAGATTCTGCCAGGTGAGAAAAGTACTGCTTTTCTCCCCAGGCGGCCGTGCCCCCATCAAGGCCAGCAGATCGTCCATGGCCATGATTTCAGACAGCACACCTTCGGTGCGCTGGATCTCCTCCAGGGTGGCGAACTCGCGGTAGAGCACGCCGCTGGCATAGTTGTCGTAGTACAAGGGCCTCTTGATCAACAGCCCGCCCAGCACCCCCAGCCAGGCTTCGCCCCAGAAAGAGAGCGGCAATCCCAAACGCGTGAACCAACTCGTCGGCCGCCAGCGCTCGGCCCGCCACTTCAACTCCAAAGCCCGGCCATAGCCCATTCGAAAGATGTCGGCCAGCAGGCAGTTCTGAAGTAAAGCGACCCCCCGATAGGGATCTTGCCCGTCCGCGGCCGCTTCGGCATGGGCCAGGCCGATGCCCAGATAACCGGCCACCTTGTCCACCACCGGGGTCAAGGTGGCCTTGTCCCGGATCTGGCGCTGATCGGCGGCAATCACCTGATTGCACAACCCGGCGAACTCGCTTTGCAGGCGCTGCAAGCTCGCCTCGTCCTGGATGCGCGCCAGCGTGCGTGCGAACAGACCGGCATCCTCGGGCAGCATCGTGGGCCCCAGGGGCAAAGGATAGCTCTCCACAATCCGGCCGGCGTCGGCCAGCGGCTTGCGCCGGGCCATCAACTCCGCCAGGGTCAGGGGCTGATACACGCCCACCGCCTCCTCGAAGGGCAGATAGCCCCGTTCGGCCAGGCGCACATTGCGCAAGCGCAGCAGCTCCTCCTCGACCTCGGCGGGAACGACGCCGCTCGATGCCAACAGCAGTTCCTGGTAAAGGGGAAAATCGTATACCGACAGACGCCGCATCAGATCGGTCAGGAACAGGTCACGCGTCTCCTGATGGGGATGGACCTGATCTTCGTTGGCCGGCAGATAGGGCCGCATCCGGATGTAGTGCACGTCATCCTCGGTGTGAAAGCCATCGCCGATCTCCGAAGGGTCCACCTCATACTCCCGGACGATCAGCTCGACATTGCGGAAAAGGTAATATTCGAAGGCATCGCGCTGCTCGGTCACGATCCAGTGGGTGAAGCGGTCGGGATCGGCCTTGAGCAGCCGGTCGAACCACTCGGTCATGGCCAGGGGATCGACTCGGTCCCGCGCCCAGGTCTCCATGTCCATCAGGTATTCCCACTGCTCTTTGGAAGCCAGGCCGAGCACCGGCAAAGCGTCGTCCGGCCCGATGGTATGCACCAGCAGATAAAAATCCTCCTCGGCCATGGATTGCACCAGGGTCACGGGCAAAGGGTGCTCCAGAATCGCATCCAGGGCCTTTTCCGGCGACAAGGCCAGGATGCGCCGCCGCTCGACAGCCAGCGCCTTTGCACGGTCGTTGCGGGTTTCCAGGGCTTTAACGTTGTTGTCAGGCATGACATTTCCAATCTCGTGAGGGGGTTTGACTTTCGATGGGTATTATAAGGCAATCGAGGAATGGATCAACCACGCGTTTCATGGAACTGGAATTCTAAATGCCCCGTTTACCCGCTCAGCGTGGGGTGCAACCATTCGAGGGCCGGTCAATCAGCTAAACCGGACATCCAGTCCATTTACATCGGAAAAGGATTAATGTTCTCTCAAAAGAATTGGCCGAACAGCGGTTCTGATTCGGCGACAGGAGGCAGCCTCATGGGTCAAATTCAATATATCTCGGATGAGAACAACAAAGTTACAGGGGTGATTGTGCCTATCGCGCTTTGGAAAGAGATTCAATCCGAGAAGGAGACCGCCTATCTTCTCAAAAGCGAATCGATGAAAAAAACGATTGATGACCGCCAAAAATCGAAAGAAAGGCATCCCTTTTAACGAAGCCTGCAAAAAGTTTGGAGCATAACCCAACGGTGCTATTGCATCTTAGTGGCCTTCATCGCTTTTCGAAACTCCTCCATTGCCTTGAATGGATCAATATCGCACCCTGGCGGATTGGCTTTAAAGTACTCGTAAATAGCCTTGTCACTGCGCTTTGCCTTGGCCTCACTCAATTGCCGCCGGTGCAGGCCTCCGGCCGTCATTACCTTAACAATTGAAATTCTATCTATCAATTTCATGAAATTATCCACTTCATTCTTACGTGATTTCAATAATTCCTGTACTTCTGCAGGCTGCTTCGTGTAAAAATCTAAAAACCTGCTAAAAAAATCTCTGTAGGCGCCATAAAGAGCCATTTCCTTGTAAAAGAGCCCTTCCATTATATTGCCGCAGCAGTTCTGCTCAGATCCCGCCAATATCATACCGACATTATCGTAGATACTTTTTTCCTTCTCCATTAAGTAATCTACTCCGAAATGATCGACTAAGCGGACAAACCACGCTGGGTCCTGGTTCTTTCGCATCTTTTTCCCATCATCGAGACACAGCTCTAACTGCACCAATGATTTTGAATAGTCCTCTTGCAGCATTTGAATAGCACCAGCATAATCAGCGACAGAATATGTTGACACGGACGCGACATAGCCCTCCCATTGCATCAGCAAGCTATTAATATTTTGTCTTTTTTCATTTGTTAGTGATTCCAATAACCTGAAGTAAGGAGCGTGCACCGTGCTTTCGAAAGGTTCGCTCGCAAATAGGCTTTTCGCACAAAAAATCAGCAATAAAACTGTAAAAAAAGGAATAAATATGAATCTGCAACTATTCGAAAACATGCGTGACTCCTTGCCAAAATATTTTCAGCTTATAATCATTATGTGCTTCGTGATAAACCGCGTGCTCCTCGGCAAACTCGAATGCGCGCTTCCGAGAAAAGGTGGAAACCTGCAATGCAGCTTGTGCAAATCTTTCCCAATCCGTCTTTTTTATAGAATATGCTGTTAATGCTAAACTCTGCCACTGCTTTGCCTCTGCCGGAGTAAAAAAGGCTTGGAAAAAGGGTAATAATACCATCACAATGGAAATAATTTTTCCTGATGTTATAGCATCATTAATTAGTTTAATCTGGTCAACACAACACCCCTTCAGCCTTAGATCTTTTATGCTTACAATTGGACTCGTATCCGCTTTTACCTCAACCAGATTCAATTCCCCTGCAAATATCTGCCGGCAGAATGTATCAAAAAATTCATCATCTTTCGGTTCGGGACACCTTTTTGGAGGCCTGCAGGAAAAAGGATAGTTCCACTTGGCGATGCTCATGACAACGGTCCAGGCGCCGCCGTCATTGAGCGCGGGCACTAAAAAGGAACGGACATCCATCAGGCTTCTAAATTTGATGGCATCATCCGCGAAAAAATCGGAGTCCATGGGTGTCTTGATACAATATGTTTTCCCCTTATAGCTGAACTCGTTGAGCATGCGCGCCTCTCCTTATCACGGAATTACATCTTGCAGTTTCTTTGGAGGTCCCAGCCTGTGGCGATATTTCCGGCGGCTTGTCCGCCGGCTCGTCTTTGCTGCGTGTATACCCACTGAATCTGCCCGAAATTGATCCTCACGGTCTCGGTGGGGAAGTGCCCTCCACCGGTGGTTGCGACTTGGCTGATGATGCAATTTTTCATACGGTACTCCATAAACTTGATTTTTTCTGTCCCCGCCCGAAATAGCTCCAACACGATTTCATCGATGTGAGTGCCATCGGCGCAGGCAAGGGAGAGTTCAGGCGATGATTTATCCACCAATTTTCTGAAAACAAGCTCCCTGAAATCCACCCTTTCGGCGCTGGCCCCGCCGGCGCTGCTGGCCGAACTGGATACAAGCTGCTTGACGCTGGTGCCGAAATCAAGCACTTCGATCCAATTCGGATGTTTTTCATCCGTGCTTTCGCCATCGATTCCATCGATTTTTAGGAATGCATCAAAAGCCATGTCGGTCTCCCATGATTTGAGTGGAGGGTCATCCGCCTGCGCATTAGGGACATTCAAATGCCGGCAGCATTATCCATAATGGGGCAGCAGTTCGCTATTTTACTTATATTTGTCGTCTGAGGTGCGCTGAGGAGTGGAGAAAATGCAATTCAAAATGCGCGACAAACCCCAAATAGCAACAATGCCGCTGGTGGTCAAAGACTTTTTTGGGATCAGCTCTCGGGTGTTCGCCAGGGCGCGAATTTGAACAGCAGCAGCATGCCCGGGATCGCCACCAGGGTGCAGACCAGGAAGAAACCGGGCCAGCCGATGAATTTGGCCAGGTAGCCGGTGCCGGCCGAGGCGACCACCCGGGGGATGCCCATCAGGCTGCTCAGCAGGGCGTATTGGGTGGCGGTGAATTTCTGGTTGGTGATGCTGGCCATGAAGGCCAGATAGGCTGCGGTGCCCATGCCGGCGCTCAGGTTCTCGAAAGCGATCACGGCCGTGAGGGCCGGCAGGTTGTGGCCGAGGTGGGCCAAGACCATGAAACCTGCGGTGGAGAGGGCTTGCAGCCCGCCGAAGATCCAGAGGCTGCGGGAGATGCCCAGCTTGAGCATGAGCCCGCCGCCGATCAGGCCACCGGCGATGATGGCCCCGGCGCCGAAGGTTTTTACGACCGCGCCGATTTCGGTCATGGAGAAGCCGGTTTCCAGGTAGAAGGGCGTGGTCATGGCGCTGGCCATGGTGTCGCCGAGCTTGTAGAGTAGGATAAAAGCCAGAATCCAAAGGGCTTCGCGGCGTCCGAAGTACTCCTTGAACGGCTCGACGACGGCCTCCTGGAGGGTCCGCGGAATGCCGAAGTGCGCCCGGGGCTCGGGGGTCAGCAAGGTGGTGATTACACCGGGCAGCATGCAGGCGGCCATGATGAAGTACACCGTGGCGAAGGAGAAGAAATCGGCCATGATGAAGGCGCCGCCACCGGCCACCCACATGCCCAGGCGGTAACCGGCCACATACAAAGAGGCGCCCATGCCCAGCTCGGCATCGGCCAGATCCTCGCGGCGATAGGCGTCGATGACGATGTCCTGGGAGGCGCTGAAGAAGGTCACCGCCAGGGCCGCCAGGGCCACGGCCCAGGTGTGGGGCGCCGAGGGCGTCAACCCCAGTCCGACGATGGCCAGCACCAGCAGCAATTGACTGATCAGCAGCCAGCCCCGGCGCCGCCCGAAGAAGGGAAGCGTATAACGGTCCAGGATCGGCGCCCAGACGAACTTCAAGGTGTAGGGCAATCCCACCAGGGCCATGAGGCCGATGACGGCCAGATCGACCCCTTCCCGTTTCATGCGCGCCTGCAGCAGGGAAATGGTCAGCAGCAATGGCAGGCCGGCCGAAAAGCCCATGACCAGGGCCACCAGCATGCGACGGCTGAGGATCACCTTGAAGAGCGTGGGGGTCATGACGGGGCTTTCGTCTGGACCTGAATGCGCACTTCGAACGCTTCACCGGCCTGCGCTTTGGGTTCCCAGGGCCGGCGATAGACCAGCCGCACCCGGCTGCTGCCGGGGGCCAGGGCCGTGAAAACAAACGTGCGCAGACCGCCGCCGCCCAAACGGCCGCCGGACGAGGCCGCGAAGTCCGAGCCGGCGGCCGCCAGCACCTGCGGGTCAAAGGCGTCGATGTGCCACTGGTAGCCGGTGGTGGGATTTTCTGGAAGTTGGATCAGCACCCGCTGCCCCGGCAGCGCCCGCCGTTCCAGACCTCGATCGGCCTGGGAGATGAGGATGTCGGCCATGGGTTGCTCCCCCGCGGCAGCCGGCCGCTGATTGCCGCAATTGACGAAGAGAAAACAAATAAGAAGTGCCGAAAGCAAAAGGCAACGTGGCATGGGACCACCTCCGGATAAATGGTAACCAGGCGGCGCCGCATCCGGAATAGCAAACGGGCGCCGGCCCGCGGCCGGCGCCCGTAGATACGCTGGGACCGAAGGTCTTACTGGCCGGCGGCGGCCGTTTCCAACTGAGCCGGACTGACGATGGCGCCGTACTTCTCCTTGAGGGTCATCAGTCCTTCGCGCTGGCGCTTGAGCACCTCGAACAGCTTGGCCGGCAGGTTCTGCTCCTTGCCATAGGCTTCCAATTGCAGGTCGATGCGCCGGACGATGTTGTCGATGTAGAGCGAAAACTGCTTGCCGTAAAGCTCCTGGGAGTACTCCTTGTCGATGCGCTTTTTAAAAAGCGCCTTCAGATCGGCATACTTGGGCAGGAAGCCGATGGGCGTTTCGATGGCCTCAACCTCTTTTTGGGCGCGCTTTTCCAGCCAGGAGAGCCACACCTTGACATCGCGCTTCTCGCCGAGCAGTTTCTTGCCGCTGCCGCCCCGGGCTTCGTGGGTCAGGAAGTAATTGAGGCCGGCCATGACCGGGCGTTTTTCCGGCGCGATCTGGTTGCTGCCGAAGAATTTGAACTGGGCATCCATGTAGTCCCCCAGGGCGCCCGGAATGAACGGAGCATTGGCCCAGGGGGCGCGTTTGACGCCGGTGGCGCCCACTTCGGTGGCCGTGGCCGCCGAAACGATGCAGGCGCCGATCACCACACCCTCATCCGAATTGCGCGCGGCCCACACCGGCGGCATGGTGTCGCTGTCGCGGCCGCTGTAGGTGACCACGCGGGTCTCGACGCCGGCCGGATCTTCGGCCGCGGGCGAATAGTTATCCAAAGCCGTGGAGGCCAGCGTGCAGCGGGCGTTGGGATGGGAGATGGGCACCTCTTTGCCCTTGGCGTCCTTCATGCCTTTTTCCCACTGGCCCTGGAAGTTGCGGCCCCGGGTGGGTTGCTCTTCGCCATTGCCGGTCCAGTGGGGCACGCCCTTTTCGTCGATGAGCACATTGGACCAGATCACTTCGATGCCGGGCTCGCGCAGCAGGCGCATCAGAATCGGGTCGCCCTCGCGGTTGACATCCTCGACGATGCCGAAGATGCCGCACTCCGGGTTGACGGAGCGGATCGAGCCGTCCTTGGCGATCCACATCTGGGCCAGGTCGTCGCCCACGAAGCGGTCGCCGGCCATGGCCGTGGTGGTTTTGCCGCAGCCGCTGGGGGCCGCGCCGGTGATGCCGGTGACCCGGCCGTTGGCGCCTTCGATGCAGGTGATGAACATGTGCTCGGCCAGCTCCTGGCCGCGTTTCTCATAAACCGAGCGATCCACGGAAAAGCGGTGGTTGCCCTTCTTCATGAGCAGCGTGTTGCCGGCATAGGTGCAGTTGTAGGCATAGGTGGTGCGATGGGCGCGGTCCATGAGTACCCGGGCGTTGGGCAGATCCTCGGGACGATTGAGGCCTTCGCTGTGAATATTGGTATAAAAGTGATCCAGGTTGCGGACCTCTTTTTCGAAATCCTTGTAGGTGTTGCGGTACAGAATTTCGGCGCTGTGGCTCACGTAGGCCGAGCTGGTGATCTCGATGGCCGGATTGGAGACCGGCGACCCGGCCGGACCGCGGGAGTAAAAGCCCACGATCATGGTTTTGCCGCGCATGATGCCGGTCAAGCCTTTGCGTACGGTTTCGAGGGCATCCTGGCGCGCCATGCGCAGGGCCAGGGAGCTGACCAGTTCGTCGTCATTGGCGATGTAGTAAGTCCGGTCGGTGATGCGGCCCTGCTCTTCTTTAAGGTCGTAATGGATGGTGTGGCCCTTCATGGGCAAGGCCTCTTCCTCGCCTTTTTTGAGGGCCATCTCGCGAATCACCTGCTTATCGGCCTCCGAACCGGTATTGATGAAGATATCGTCCGGCTGGCACATCGCCGCGGCATTGGCGATCTTGAGCAGAATGTTCCCATTGGTAAACACGGCGATGCGCTCATACTGTTCGGGCGCCATGCGTTCCTTGAGATCCCTGAGAGCTGCCTCGGCTGTTTTGATGCCGCCGATTTCCTGAACGATATCGATCCCTTCATTGAATTTGAGCATACAAAAACGGTGCCTCCCATCTGCTTAAATATGATCGAAATTGAATGTATCGTGTAACCTCGATTAGACCTTGGTGGTCCCGCCCATGCAACCGACCGGTTCCCCCCTGGGCATGTGCTGCCGCAGCCAGATCATGACCTTATCGAATTCGGCGCGCAGCTCCTGCAAGGCCCTGCCCCGGTGGCTGACCTGCCCCTTTTCTTCCAAGTTCATTTGAGCGAAGGTCTTGTTCAGCGGCGGATAGAAGAAGATCGGGTCGTAACCAAACCCGTGGGTACCGGCCGGCGCGCGGGCGATGAGCCCTTCGCAGCGCCCTTCGTAGGTCAGGGCCGGCCCGGTGGGTACGGCCAGCGAGAGCACGCATTCGAAGGCGGCTTTGCGATTTTCATGGGTTTCCAACTCGCCCAGCAGTCGCACGCAGCGCTGGGGATCGGTGGCCTCGGGCCCGGCGTAACGCGCCGAATAGACCCCCGGGGCCCCATTCAGGGCCTCCACGAGCAGACCCGAGTCGTCCGCCAGGGCCGGCACACCCAGGTAGCGGGCCGTCAAGCTGGCTTTTTTGTATGCATTTTCGTCGAAAGTGGCGCCATCTTCTTCGATGGGGGGGATGGGGCCGAAATCATCCAGGTTTTTGATGACGATCGGAAAGCCACTTAAAAGCGCCCTGATTTCTTCTGTCTTACCCGCATTGCGGGTGGCCAGAACCATGCACATTTGCGGTTGCACGCCTACCTCGAAGCCATGTTGAAGGAGTCTTTGTTTACCATACAAATAAGGGCAAGATGTCGCTTTTGCGAATGCCGATCTATAGACCATAGCCGCAACGCTGTAAAGGCCAATTCAGGCGCCAGGGGGTCACCGCAGCACGGGCACTTCAAGCACCAGGTTGCGGATGCTTGGAAGCCTGTCACGGGGCTGGAACGGGTTAGTGGCCCCCGGCGGCCAGCAGACCGGCGCAAAGCGCGCGCCAGCGGGCCACGGACGCGATCAGACCGGTGGCCTCCAGGAAGGCGTAATCCAAATCGTCGAGGGGCCGCTGCAGGTCCGCCAATTGCCGGCCGCCATTAGCGAATCCGTTGGCGATATGGGTAATGGTGACCATATCCAGCGCTTGGCTGCCTTGGGAGGACGGTGAGTGATGCCCCGCCACGGCTTTCACCAGGGCTTCGGGCAGCCCCCAGAGCCCCAGGAGGTAGGCGCCCACGGCGGCATGGGTGGTACCGATGATCGCCATCTCAGCCGCGGCCATGCTGCCGCCTTGCCGACGCATATGGGCCGTGATCGCCTTGAAGGCATCGTTCAGATGGGCGGCGATGAGCAGCTTGCCGATGTCATGGAGCAGGCCGCAGGTGAACGCCGTGTCGGTCATTTTGGCCTCCAGCCCGGCCGCCTGGGCGATGGCCTTGGCCATGGCCGCGGTGGTGGCGGCATGCGACCACATGGCATCGATGGTGCTGCCCTTGACTTTGAGGCTTTTAAATCGATCGAAAGTGCTGGAAGCCAGAACGATGGCACGCACCAGGTCCAGCCCCAGCAGGCTGACCGATAGTCCTGCGCTGGCGATGCGCTGGGGGCGGCCGAAAAACGATGAGTTGACCAATTGGAGCAGTTTGGCCACCAGTCCCGGTTCTTTCTCCACGATATCGGCCACCTGTTGCACCGAGGTCTCTTCCGCATCGAGCGCCGCGGCCAGCGCCTCATAGCGCGTCGGCAGGCTGGGCAAGGCGCCGATCCGGGTGAGCACCTGTTTAAGGGGCGCCTGGTCGAGCAACTCCTTGAGCACGAAAGCCCTGGCGATGGTGGCTTTCAATGTGTCGTCATCGCAGGGTTTGACGATGTACTGATGGGCCAGATCGGCCGATTTGAGCAGCACATTGCGATCGGCATAGCCGGACAGGACAATGCGTACCGTATCGGGGTGATCTTGGCGCACCCGCTCCAAAAATTCCAGGCCTCCTTGTCCCGCGAAAACCATCTCGGTGATCAACACGTCCACCGACCCGGTGGCCAGGATTTGCAGGGCCTTGCCGGGATCGACGGCGAAATGCATCTCCCATTCGCCTTGCATATCGCGGAAAGCGCGCTGGAGCGCTCTGCGCGCGAACTCTTCCTCATCGACGAATAAAATGGTCTTGGCCATGCCTATTCCTTTACCACAGGCCGCTCATGGCGCATAGTCACCACCTTGTTGAATTATTGGGTTTGTTGGGCTATTGGGGTGGAGTTGACTCAATAAGCCCTAAACCCCCCACAAACGGAGGCCTTTGTGATCGTTGCGGGATTGACCGGAGGCATCGCATCGGGCAAATCGACGGTGGCCGAAATCTTGCGCAAGGCCGGCGCGGTCATCATCGATGCCGATTGCATCGCCCGTGACGTGGTGGCCCCCGGACTGCCGGCGTGGCGGGAGATTCGCGACCTTTTCGGCGACGGCATCCTGCAATCCGACGGCGCCATCGATCGCGCCGCCCTGGGGGCCATCGTGTTTAACGATGCCTCGTTGCGACGCCGGTTGGAAGAGATTACGCACCCTCGCGTGGGCACCGAAATCGCCGCTCAAATGCAGCGCGCCACCCAGGAGCAGCCCGATGCCGTGGTCATCATGGACATCCCCCTGTTGTTTGAAACCCAGCGGACCCAGGGCCTGGCCGAAATCATCGTGGTTTTCACTCCCGAGCCAATCCAGCGCCAACGCTTGATGGCCCGGGACGGCCTCACCCCCGAAGCGGCCGAAGCACGCATCCGCTCCCAGATGCCCATTTCGGAAAAGGTCCGGCGCGCCACGCTGACCATCGACAACAGCGGCTCTCCGGCCGAGACCGAACGCCAGGCGCTGGCGGTGTTTCAACACTTGATGCAGCGTGCCCGCAAAGGCGCCGGTTGAGTTTCGATTTGACATCCAATCGGGTTTTGATTATTGATCCACCAACGCGATTTCAGCGTCGTCTTCAGGCTTCGATCAGACCGACAATAGGCTTGAATGGTCATGTCGTTAGGAAACTAGATTTGGGAACAGTTTCAGAATCACGGATCGGTTCGCACGGATTCGGGATTGATCACAACCGGGCTTTCTATCTGATGGCTGCCGCCCTCGGGCAAAGGGATCCGTATACCCATGCCCATGCCCAGCGGGTGGCCGCCTATAGCCGCCGGTTGTCCGAACGGGTCGGGATCGGCGGCGACGATCTGCGCGCCATCACCTTGGGCGGCATGCTCCACGATGTGGGCAAACTGGGCCTCAGCGACCGCGTCTTCAGCAACAAACAGGCCGCCATGTCCAAAGATCTGCTCGGCGAGGTGCAAAGCCATCCCCTTATCGGCGCCCAACTGCTCAACAAATTCAATTGCCCCAAAAGCATTATCGACGTGGTGCTTTGCCACCACGAACGCATGGACGGCAGCGGTTACCCCTTCGGTCTGTCGGCGGGCGAAATCCCTCTGTGCGCCAAAATCGTCAGCGTCGCCGACTGCTTCGATGCCATCACCACCGATCGCCCCTATCAGCGGCGCAAATCACTGGCCCACGCCTTTATCATCATGAAGGAGATGGCTGGCGCCTGCCTGGATGCCGAACTGACGGCGCTCATGATCCAGGAGATCAAAACCTACGGTACCGAATCGATCCTGCCCGTGGACCCGATTGCCCTGCCGCTGCTCCAGGCGGTCTGATTCCCTTTCGCCCAAAACTAAAAACGCCGCATCCGGCCTGAGGATGGCGACGTTTTGATTTTTAGACTACCTTGCCATGAGCGGTCAAAAACCGCTCAAACTTGTTAGTGTTCATCCAGGGATGAGATATTTTTGTCGAGTTCAAGGCGGACGAAAATTTTAACCGCAGGAATATTTGGACATATTTCGAGGATTAAAATTTTCGCCCAACGCCGAAATCGGCGAAAATAGCCATTCCTGGATGGACACTCGTTACAACAGGGTCAGATTGTGTTTGGGTGCCTTGGCCTCCGGAATGATTGCGTTGTTATCATCCACGAAGACCACCTTGGGCTTGAAGGCTTTGGCTTCGGCGGCCTCCAGCCAGCAGTAGGTGATGATGATCACCTTGTCGCCCGGATGCACCAGGCGGGCGGCGGCGCCGTTGATGCAGATCATGCCGCTGTCCACCGGCCCTTCCAGGGTGTAGGTTTCGAAACGGTTGCCGTTATTGATATTGACCACCTGCACTTTTTCGCCGGGCAGGATGCCGGCGGCGTCCATCAAGGTCTTGTCGATGGTGATGCTGCCCACATAATTCAGATCGGCTTCGGTACAGGTGGCCCGGTGGATCTTGCTTTTGAACATATTGCAGAACATGCGCTTACACCTCAACTCGGATATTATCGATCAGCCGTGTGGGGCCGACCCTGACCGCCACAGCGATCAGCACCTCTCCAGAGAGTATTTCCAGGCCGGACAGGGTTTTGGAGTCCGCTATGGATACATAATCAATGACCGCGCTGTCAATGGTCGCGATGCTTTTTTTTAAAAAATCCACCAGTACCGTGGCCCGGCGCTCCCCTTTGGCGATCATCTCCCGGGCCTCGAATAGGGACTGGGCGATGCGCGGCGCCTGGGCGCGGTGCTCTGGAGAGAGATAGACATTGCGCGAGCTCATGGCCAGGCCGTCGGCTTCGCGCACGGTGGGGCAGGCCACGATCGTAAGATCGAAGTCGAGATCCCGGACCATCTGCTGGATCACGGCCACCTGCTGGCAATCCTTCTGGCCGAAGTAGGCCCGGTCCGGCGCCACCAGATGGAACAGCTTGGTGACGATGGTGGCCACCCCCCGGAAGTGGCCGGGTCGTGAGCGACCGCAGAGGGTCTGGGTCATGGGGCCTTCCACGGTCACAAAAGTGGTGTAGCCCGGGGGGTAGAGCTCTTCCACCGCAGGGAAGAAGGCCAGGTCCACGCCACGGGCGCGCATCAAGGCCAGATCCCGTTCGGCGTCCCGGGGGTAGGCGGCCAGATCTTCATTGGGTCCGAACTGGGTGGGATTGACGAAGACACTGACCACCACCAGATCGTTTTCGCGCCGGGCGCGGTCGATCAGGGCCGCGTGGCCCTCGTGCAGATAGCCCATGGTGGCCACGAAGCCCACACTTTTGCCGCCGGCACGCCCCTGCTTGAGGGCGGCGCGCAATTGCACTTTGTTGTCAATGACCTGCATGCAAACGCATCCTGTTGAAAACTAAAGCTTGGATAATAGGGTGCCGTCCATCTGAAAACTGTGCTCGGCCTGGGGGAAAGCGCCGCTGCGCACCTCGTCGACATAGCTTTTGACGGCCGCCACAGTGGCATCGCCCAGTTCGGCATAGGCCTTTACGAACTTGGGCCTGAAGCGGCGGAACATGCCCAGCATGTCCTGAATCACCAGCACCTGGCCGTCGCAGTGGGGGCCGGCGCCGATGCCGATGGTGGGGATCGAAAGCTTGCTGGTGATCACCCGGGCCAGGGTATCGGGCACCTTTTCCAGCACGATGCCGAAAACGCCGGCATCCTGCAGCAGCAGGGCGTCATCCACCAGGCGCCGGGCCGCTTCCAGGTCACGGCCCTGGACCTTGAAGCCGCCGAAGACGTTCAACGATTGGGGCGTCAACCCCAGGTGGCCCAAGACGGGAATCTGGGCCTTGACGATGGCGCGGATCTTGTCGATGACATCCGGACCGCCCTCCAGCTTGACCGCCTCGGCGCGGCCCTCCTGGACGAAGCGACCGGCGTTGCGCACCGCCTCCTCGACGCTCACATGATAGGAGAGAAACGGCATGTCGCCGATCAGCAGCCCGTGGCGGGTACCCCGGGCCACGGCCTTGGTGTGGTGGATCATCTCGTCCATGGTCACGCGCAAGGTGTTTTCATAGCCCAGCATCACCATGCCCAGGGAATCCCCCACCAGCACAGTATCCACGCCCGCCTCTTCCAGCAGGCAGGCGGTGGTGTAATCGTAAGCCGTCAGCATGGAGATCGGTTTCTTTTCGGCCTTGGCGGCCTTGAAGGATAGAACCGTGAATTTTTCTGCCATGGCGCGCTCCTTTTTATTTAAGGTTGATTTCTTTCCAATACCTTGCGCACAGCCTCGGCCTTGTCGGGTTCCTTTAGCACGTCTTGAAGGGCCAAATCCAGTGTTTTCAATCCCATAAAGGCATAGAAGGCTTTGAGTTCCCCCTGTTCCGCGGCCTCCAGCGCTGCCAGGTGGTGGGCCACGGTGGAGCGGTCGCCCCGGGCGATGGGGCCCGTAAGGGCTTTGGCCGGCCCCAGGCGGGCGATGTTGGCGATGGTGCCTTCGATCAACGGCCGCATGGCCTGAAACCCTTCCAGAGGCGGGATGCCGCTCTGATCCAGGGCACGCATGCCCAGGGCCATTAAGGTCACCAGGTAGTTGGAAAAGATGCAGGCGGCCAGATGGTAGAGCGGCTTTCCCTGGGGCGCCAAACGCAGACAGCGGTTACCGGTTCGGGCCATGAGCGTTTCGATGCCGGCCAGCCGCGCATCGCTGCCTTCCAGACTGAACCAGGTATGGGGCAGGTCGGCCAGGGCTTTTTCCTCCTGGGCGAAGGCCTGTAGGGGATGCAAACTGAAGACCGCCGCGCCGCGTTGGGCGGCCGCGTCCAGGATCAGGGAGGCATGGGCGCCGCTCATGTGGCCCACAAGGTGGCGCCCCTGGATGACGTCGCGCCGGCAAAGTTCCTCGCAGGCCGGCCGGATCTGATCGTCGCGGGTGGTGATGAGCACCACATCGCTGATGGCGGCCACCTGGTCCCCGTCGCGGCACGCCTGGCTGCCTGTGGCCGTGGCGGCATGGCTTGACTTCTCGACATGCCGATCGTAATAGCCGCCGATCGTCACCCCGTGGCCATACAAATAGCGCCCGAAGGCCGTAGCCACCTTGCCGGCGCCGATGAATCCAATCCGCATTACCGCTCCTTTTACTTCCCGCCATTCGCAGTGGTGGTCTGCCCATGATGCACGTTCGGGCTGATTGTAGAATGGATCGAACGCACTGCGCCAAGCCAATAATTGGAGTTGCTTGCTTTCTGCGCAATGGGCTAAAGTGTTTTTTAATAACAGAAAGGAAGCCACATGCCCATAGATTCCCCGCAAAAGCCGAGAGAGCAGCACGGGATCGTTCCTTCTGCCTACCCCAAATTGACCTGAAAGTTAATGGCATGAAAAAAAACGGCAGTTGGTACGACTGGAAAGACCCCCTGGGGTATCGATGGCTGATGTTCGGCGTCTTGAGCGTTCTCTACTTCATGGCCTGCATGCACCGCATCTCGCCCACGGTCATCGCCCGGGACCTGATTGCCGAATTTAACGCCGACGCCACGGCCCTGGGTTTCATGTCTTCGGCCTATTTCTACCTTTACGCCGCGGTGCAACCGCCGGTGGGATATCTGTCGGACACGTGGGGGCCGCGGGCCGTCACCACCCTTTTTGCCGTCCTGGCCTGCCTGGGGGCCCTGCTCTTCGGCCTGGCGCCCAACCTGACCGTGGCCACCCTCGGCCGGGCGCTGATCGGGGTGGGCGTAGGGGGCGTCTTCGTGCCGGCCCTGAAAGTGTTCTCCAAATGGCACCGGGCGACGGAGTTCGCGGCCATGACCGGCATCTTCCTGGCCATCGGCAACGCCGGCAACCTGGCGGCCTCCCTGCCGCTGACCTACATGGTGCTGTGGGTGGGGTGGCGCGGATCGTTTCTGGCCATGGCCGCCGTCTCCCTGGTCATGGCGCTGGCCTGCTGGCTGCTGCTGCGCGACACCCCCGAAGACAAAGGCTGGCCGCCCATCGTGACCGCACCCCCTGCGGCCGACAGCGGAGAAGGCCAAAGCGCCCCCGGCCGGATGCGCATCGTCTTCAGCCAGCCCAATTTCTGGATGGTGACCGGCTCGTACTTCTTTTTCGGCGGCCCGGCCCTGGCCTTTCAGGGCCTGTGGACCGTGCCCTACCTGATCGACATCCACGGCTACAGCCGGGTGCAGGCCGGCGGGACGCTTATGCTGATTCCCATCGGCTTTATCGTCGGCGCGCCGCTCTTCGGCCTGCTGTCCGACCGCCTGCCCTTCAGCCGCAAGACAATCCTGATCACATCACTGCTCATCGGTTTGCTCTGCTGGGCCGTGTTCCTGCCCACGGGCGGCAAGCCGCCGGCGGCCGTCATCGGACCGCTGTTTGTCGTCATCGGCATCTGCGGCGGCGGCGCGCTCTCGCTCTATATGACCATGACCAAGGAGCTCTTCCCGGCCTGGCTCACCGGCACGGCCATGGGCTTGATGAACCCGGCGGCCTTTCTGAGCACGGCCCTGTTCCAGCCCTTTTCCGGATTTCTGATGGACAGCGTGGGCCACAGCGGGGCGGCCTATCCCCAGGAGGCTTATTACAAAGTGTTCGTGGCCATTTTTATCTTCGGCTGCCTGTCCCTGGCGGCCATTCTGCCGGCGCGCCCGTCCCAGGCGGCGGCCCATTAGCGAGGTGCAAGGCGTGACCTTTTCGACACCGGATCTGTGCGATGCCCATCCGGAGCTGGTGCGCGTCGTCGCGCCGCTCTTTAAAAGCTACGGCGGGCGCGCCGCGTTCGGCGGCCCGATAGTGACCATCAGGTGCTTCGAAGACAATTCCAGGGTCAAGGAGTGCCTCGCCCAACCCGGCGACGGCCGCGTGCTGGTGGTGGAGGGCGGCGGCTCTTTGCGCTGCGCCCTGCTGGGCGATCTGCTGGCGGCCCAAGCGGTGAAAAACGGCTGGACTGGCGTGATCGTCCACGGCGGCATCCGGGATGTGGATGCCATCGCCGGGATGGCGATCGGGGTCCAGGCCCTGGCCGCCATGCCGCTCAAGAGCATCCGCAAAGGCCTGGGCGAGATCGACGTACCGGTCGTCTTCGGCGGCGTCACTTTCCGGCCCGGCGAATACGTTTACGCCGACAACAACGGCATCATCGTGTCCGCCCGGCAGCTGGTTTGACCGGTAATTACTTCCCTACCAGTTTGGCGCCGGCCAGCCTGGCCTTTTGCAGCAGTTCGGCGTTGCCGGCCGCCGACTTGCGTTCCAAATGGGCGCCGTATTGGTGCAAAAGGTCGAAATTCTTGGCGCCCAGGGCAAACGGCACGATATTGAGCCATTCGTCCAGGTACTTGTAAAATTGGCCGTACACGGGGGCCGGCTCGTCGTCTCCGCGGGAGACCAGCAGGAGCACGTTCTTGCCGCCCGGAAAAGCGGATTTGATCGTCGGCTTGCCGGTCTGCGGGTCTTGCCCCAATTCGAAGAAGCTGTAGAGGCGGTCCACCAGGATCTTGAACTGGGCGCTCACATGGTACCAGTAGACCGGCGTGCCCAGCACAATCGCATCGTAGCCGGTCATTTCCTGCAACAGGGGTGTCAGGTCGTCGGTCTGCACACATTTGCCCAACTGTTTTTTGCACCCCTCGCAGCCCACGCAGCCGTTGATCTTCAATTCCCGCAGATTCACCAGCCGGGTGTCGGCGCCGTTGTCCGCCGCACCGGCCAAGGCGGCTTCGATCAAGGTCTGGGTGTTGGCTTTCTTGCGGGGACTGGCGTTGATGCCGATGACGTTCATAAAAGCTCCTTTGGATTGAGTGGGGGAAACTAATTGGGTCATACACGATGGCGGCGGGGATAGCAATTTCGGGTTGAAAGACGCCGGAAGATTCGTTTGACAAGCACCGTTGCTTCGGGCTTTAACAGGCAAGCAAAGCCATGGCCCTTCAATATCGCCTCGGCATCGAACATTTGGGAGAAAGAATAGATATGGATATCATGAAAAAAAACTTCTGCTTTCTGCTTCTGGCAACGCTCGTCCTGTGCTCGTGCGCAGCCGCCTTCGAACAGGCACGCACGGAACATTTCAACAAATATGGCGACCGTTATCGATTGGCGCTATTGCGCGGCGAATACGGCCAGGCGGCGAGCATGATCGATCCGGCCGACCGCAAAACCACCGACTTCGAAAAGATGAAGGAGGTCAAGATCGTCGATTACAAGGTTACGGGTACGTTCGCCGCCGAGGATAAAAGTGAAATCCGCCAGGATGTGGAGCTGCAATACTACCTCAAGAGCCAGAACATCCTGAAGACCACCCAGTACCAGCAGCTCTGGCAGTACAAGGACGAGGGCCGGGCCTGGCTGCTCAAGACCAATCTGCCGAGTTTCGAGCCCTGATCCAAAGCAAACGGGGCGCGCTCCCCCACGGAACGCGCCCCGTTCTATTCGACTGTTGACCTTCGCTTTCTACTTTCCACTCTGGACCGGCGCAGCCGGTCAGGTCAAATCCTTGGAAGTATAATTGAGCAACTCCCGGGCGATGACCAGGCGCTGAATCTCGCCGGTGCCTTCGTAGATATCGGTGATGCGGGCATCGCGAAACCACTTCTCCACCAGCTGATCATGGGTGCTGCCCGTGGCCCCTAAGATCTCCAGGGCCAACTGGGCCCCGCGGCGGCTGATGTCGCCGCCCTTCTGCTTGGAGACCGAGGCCTCCAGGTTGTTGGGCTTGCCTTTGTCGGCCAGCCAGGCCGCCCGCAGGGTGCACAAGGTGGCGGCCTCCAATTCGGCTTCCAGCTCGATCATCTTCTGCTGCACGGCAGAGCGTTTGTGCTGGCCGGCTTCGTAGTCCACCACAACGCCCTCTTTGGCCATCTCTTCGACCACGAACTCCTGGCAGGCCATGATGTTACCAATGCCCATGGCGGCCACGCCGGGGCGGGTCAGGTTAAAGGTCTTCATCAAGCCCTTGAAGCCGCCACCACCTTTTTTGACGGTTTCGTCCATGCCCAGCAGGTTCTCCCTGGGCACGCGGCAGTTCTTGAGCACGAAAGCCGCCGTGTCGCTGGAACGGATGCCCATCTTCTTCTCTTTTTTGACCAGCTCGAAACCGGGCGTGCCTTTCATCACCACGAAGGCTTTGATGCCGCCGCGGCCGGCCGATTTATCGATGGTGGCCCAAACCACCGAGCCATCGGCGCGGATGCCGGTGGTTACGAAGATCTTCTCGCCGTTGAGCACCCATTCGTCGCCGTCCAGTTCGGCTGTGGTCTCGATGGCCTTGGAGTCCGAGCCGCAGCCCGGCTCGGTGTTGGCCATGGAGAGGCGTGTCTTGGTCCAGCGCTTCTTCTGCTCGTCGGTGCCGGCGGCGGTCACCGAGGCGTTGCCCAGGGCTGTGACCGGCACTTTCATGCGCATCATGTCACCCCAGGTGCGGTGCATCATCATGCACATGTAAAAAGCCGTGGGACCGGTGGCATCGGGGCCGCGGTCGGCCGCCAGCTTGTCGATGTGGGCGAACTCCTTGGCTTCCGGAAATTCATCGGGGGGCAGCTCTTCTTCGTGCTCATCGTAATAGCGCGCATAGTTGCGCAGCACCAGGCCTTCGCGGCGGATCTCTTTGATGATCTCTTGCTCTCTGGCGTTAAAGGTAAAATCGACCATGATATGCTCCTCATTCTATAAATGATTGCTTTTAAGGGTGTCGGATACCTGGCATACACCGATCAGGCCGCCACGATCCCTTCCAGGACGGTGAGGGTCCGGGCGTTGCGCATCCACATCTCCAGGGGCAGGTCGCGGATGTAGCCGTGGCCGCCGAAGATCTGCACGCCGTTGTCGGCGATGAGCACGCAATTCTTGTTGGCGTAGTGCTGGGCCAGGGTGGTGGCCTTGGTGGCGTCGCCGTTCTGGTCCAACTGGCTGGCGGCTTTCCACACCAGCCAGCGCATGGCCTCGATTTCACTGTGCATTTCGGAGAGCTTGAAGGCGATGGCCTGACGCTTGGCGATGGGCTCGCCGAAGGCCACGCGCTGCTTGGCATACGGCACCGAGGCGTCCAGGACGGCCCTGGCCAAGCCCACGCACAAGGCGCTGTTGGCCAGGCGCAAAGTGTTGATCAGGCGACGGCCGTCGATGCCTTTGTCTTCTCCTAAGCGGTCAGTCATGGGCACCGCCACATTGTTGAGCGTAATTTTAGCCTTGGGTACCGGTTTGAGCCCCATGGTCTTTTCCGGTGCGCCCTCGATGGTCAACCCCTTGGCCTCCCGGGGCACGATGAAGGCGCCCAGGTGGGCCAGGCCGGCCTGGTCGCCGCTCTTGGCCAGCACCAGAAAGTGCTGGGCCGTCTGGCCGAAGGGCACCAGGCGCTTGACGCCGTTGAGCACCCAGTGGTCGCCTTCCTGCCGGGCCGTGGTGCGCATGTCGGTGACGTCGAAGGTGAAGTGGGGTTCGTGCAGGGCCGCGGCGGCCGGGGCGAACTTGTCCTGGCCGTAGGGGGGCAGGTAGCGCTTTTTCTGCGCCTCGGTCCCGAAGTCCACCAGGGGCTGGATGAAGGTCGACGGCGCCATGATGGCCGCGGCCAGGGAGGCGCAGCCATAGCCCAACTCCTCGCAGATCAGGGCCGAGGTCATGGCCGAGCGCTGCATGCCGATACCGCCATAGCTCTCGGGCACGGCGGCGTTGGCCAGACCCATCTCCCAGGCCTTGTCCAGGACTTTTTTGGGAATCTCGTCGTGTTCGTCGCAATCCCGGGCGATATTGCGCAACTCGCCGGATGCGAACTCCTTGGCTGTCTTCTGGATCAGCGTCTGTTCTTTGGTCAAGTCAAAACTAATCATCGCTACTCCCCTTTATCGGTCTCCATGAAATTTGAATTCAGCGATCATTTAGCACACTCGGCCTTATTGCACATATTTGGATAACAGCAAAGCAATTAACTATGGATGAACAAACGGCGATATTGGCTTGGGGGCAAAGCCACAGATCAGGGGTGGTGCGAGGGACGATTCGGCCGGTCACAGTGTTCATTGCGGCAGGATACGCCGGACCCAGGCGGACAGCGGCTCGGCAGCCCATACGCAGACCCCCTTGCGCACGATGGCCGCCTGCCGGAAGGGATCGTCGCCCAGGGAGTTGTCCAGCAAACGGGCCTCATCCACCAGGGGCAGGGCCGCGGCGACATATTGCACCGTGCGCGGGATGCGGCCATGAATTTTTTCGGCCGGCACATCGTGACCGCCCTCGATCACGCGCTGGCGCACCCGGGCCTCGTTGAGTTGGGGGCTTTCCAAATGGATGTACACCAGAATGACTTCATAGCCCAGGCCCTTGGCCGCGGCGATGAAATCGATTTTGGAGGGATGCGAAAAGACAGTTTCGAAGCAGAAGCTGGTGCCTTGACGCAGCAAGGCGGTGCGAATCTTTTCGGCGATGCCGGCGGCCTGATAACTGACCGCTTCGGGTCGTTCGGGATTGATGATCTTGGCGATCGTATCGGCGTTGACCAACTTGACCCCTTTGGGAGCCAGGGCCACTTGATAAAAGGTGGATTTGCCGGCGCCGTTGCCCCCCGCCAGCACCCATACCTGCCGGGTGCTCATTCCGCCAGCGCCTGGAATTCACCGTTTCTGAATTGGCCGCTGCGGCGGTCGCCGGTGGCCGTGTTGATCTGATCGAGCAGGCCGGGACGTTTGCGGCTGGCTTCGTAATAGACGACCCCCCGGATCACTTGGTGGGCCAGTTCGCCGTCGGCGCGGCTTTTTTCCAGGGTGGCGAAAACATCCTCGGGCGCCACCGCCACCGGGGCCACCGGCTCGATACTGATCTTTTTCAAGCCTTGCAGGATGGCGAAAATGTCGGAATAGTCGATGACGTTTTCCACGGCCTGACCCAAGGTGGCCCAAAATTCGATCTGTTTGGGCACCGAGCGTTTCTGGACCAGGCTGGCGCGTTCCGCCGCTTCCACCAATTCGGGGTTGAGTCTCAAAGGATTTGCCATGGCGCAACCTCCTGCATAATGTTGCTTTTTGCTACAAATGTAGCTCCCGGCAAAAGCTTTGTCAACCGATCTGAGACCCGTCCACCCTTTTTTTGAGCTCCTGCCCCGGTTTGAAAAAAGGCAACCGCTTGGGCTCGACGGTGACGATTTCACCCGTCTTGGGATTCCGGCCGGCGTAGCTCTTGTATTTCTTCACAAAAAAAGAGCATAAGCCCCTGATCTCCACCCTGCCGCCCTTGGCCAGGGCATCGGACATGGTGTCGAAGAAAAGATCGACGATCCGCCTGGATTCGGTTTTGGAAATCCCCTCTTGCTCGGCCAACAACGCGATCAGTTCAAGTTTGTTCATAGGCACCGACTTTGTTTGGGGCCAGGACATGGTCCCCTTGTGTTGATGATACCGAAAAAATGGCCTGGTTACGGAGGCCATCATAAATGAACCGATAAAAAACGGCAACCCCTTAAAAGCATTGCGCATCGAACGTCGCCGACCACCGGGTGCCGAGGGGACGGTTGCTTCAAACAAAGCTCAAAACGGGATATCGTCTTGGGGCATGTCGGCAATGGGCGGTTCGGGATACCCCCGGTCCATGGCCTGATTGCCGGCCTGATTGCCAGCGGGGCGGCCACGGCCGGCGGATTCGTCCCGGTTGCCGCCGATGAACTGCACTTCCGAAGCCACGATCTCGGTGGTGTAGCGGGTAACGCCATCTTTTTCCCACGAACGGGTCTGCAATTTGCCTTCAATGTATACCTGGCGGCCTTTGGCGAGGTATTTGCCGCAAAGCTCCCCCAACTGGCGCCAGGCCACGACGCGATGCCACTCGGTGCGCTCTTTCTTCTCCCCGGTCTGCTTGTCTTTCCAGGTCTCCGAGGTGGCGATGCTGAAATTGGTCACGGCGGTGCCGTCGGCCATGTAACGGATCTCGGGGTCCTGCCCCAGGTTGCCTAACAAAATCACTTTGTTTACACCGGCCATCGTTTCCTCTCTTTCCGTGGTTGAGTATATGCCCCTCTTTTTATTCGGTATTCAGTTTTTGTCAATAGTTAAAATCGAATAGGCCATTTCGAGCGAACCGATCCCCTTTGTGGGCCCGGCAGTCGCTAGGCCCGCGACGATTTCAGATGCCGCCCACGAACAAACCGATGCTCAGGAACCGATGAGTCGCCGCCGGGCTTTGCCCAGCAAAGGTTCCTTGGCACAGATCGCCCCGTGGGGGCAGACTTCCAGGCAGCAATAGCAACGGATGCAAAGGTTGTAGTCGAACTGGATGCCGCGCGTGGTGTGGCCGATGGCCTTGGCCGGACAAATCTTCCAACATTCGCCGCACAGCTTGCACTTCGGGTTATCCACCACCGGTTTTTGCAGCACATATTGGCGCATGAAGCGGCTGAACGATTCGGGGCCGATGCCCAGGGAGTTCAGTTCGGGGAACTTGAAATCGTGCACGATGCGGATGTCGCCGTTGACATGCACGCTACCGTCGAACACGCTCAAGGCCTGGGCCTGGGCGCAGGTCAGCAACAGGTTCGGATCGAGGCCCAGGAGCGTACAGATGGTCTTGTCCACGGCATGGCCATTGGCCCCACCCACCAGCAGGCCCAGTTCGCGGGGCTTGCCGCTCTTGCCCGGGCCTTGGCCTTCCAGGGCCAGGATGCCGTCCACGATGGTGAAAGCCGGCGCCACGGCCCTGTAAATCTGCACCAGCAACCGGCTGAACATCACACGGTCCACCCCCATGCGCATGTGCCATTCGGGCTTGCGCAGCCCCACGATGCAGCCGAAGAGGTTCTTCACGCCCAGGGTCAGAAACATCTGGGCGTGGCTTTTGAGCTTGGCCAGGTTGATCACCAGATCGGCTTCCATGGCCTCCTGGGCAACGGGGATCGGCCCGAAGGGCTCGCCGATGTCCACCTCCACCGAGCCCTCAAACGGCTTCACCACCACATCGAGCCCTTCCAGGGCATCCTTGTAGCCGGTTTCCGCCAGGATTTTGCGGAAACTGCCGACGCCCGGACTGTCCGAAACCTGCACCCGGGCCCCGCGCGCAAGCAGATAGTCGACCACTGCCCGACAAATGAGGGGATGGGTCACGATGGCTTTTTCCGGCGGGGCCGCCATCAGCAGATTGGGCTTGACCAGCACACGCAGGCCGGGCCGAATCCACTTGGACCCCATGCTGTCGAACATCTCATCGACCAGCGCACGGATCGTGGCCGGATCGTAGGTGGCGTTGCGGATGAAAACCTTGGTCATGATGGCCCGGTTGGCGGATTGTTCGATGGCTGGCAAGATCTCTTTCGGCAGCCGGCCGGAACAACTGATTTACAAACATCGGCCCGGCTGGTAGAGCACCGGCAGTTTTGGCTTACTTTAATATTGAACTTCGCCGTTAATCAAGCGCTTTTCTGATGGGGCAGCGGAAGGCTGACGATGCCAGCGGGCAACCTCGACAAGCAGATCAAACGCCATGTGATCGGGCCGGTGCAAGCCTGCTATGCGGTCACACCGCCCGGCACCGAAGCGCTGTGCGCCCGGGAGCTGGCCGATCTGCCCGAACCCGTCCAGGTGGATGCCGCCGAAACCGGTGGCCTTTCCTTCGCCGCCCGCCTGGCAAGCTTGTACCAGGCCAATCTATATGTGCGCACGGCCGGGCGCTTCCTGCTGCGCCTGGCCCGCTTCAAGGCCACCAACTTCCGGCAGTTGGAAAGACAGTGCGCCGAGGTCGTGTGGGCCTGGTATCTTCCCCAAGGCGCTGTTCCGGAGTGCAAGGTGACGGCGCACGCATCGCGTCTATACCACAGCCAGGCCGTCGCCCAGCATGTCACTGCGGCCATTGGCGCCTATTGGCGCGCCCAGGGCATTGTGCCGCTGGCGTTGACGGCCCAGGCGCTCTATTTGCGCCTGGACCAGGATATCGCGACCCTCTCGCTGGACAGCAGCGGCGCCCCGCTCTATCGCCGGGGCCTGAAAATCCATGGCGGCAAAGCCCCCCTGCGGGAAAACCTGGCGGCCGCCATTCTGACCATGGCCGGCTATACCCCGGACCTGCCCCTGCTGGACCCCATGTGCGGGGCCGGTACTTTTGCGCTGGAAGCTGCCCTGTGGGCCAAACGCATTCCACCCGGGTTTTACCGGGAGTTTGCCTTCATGCAGTGGCCCGCTTTCCGGCCGAAGCAATGGCAACATCTTAAAAGCACGGCCCAAAACGAGTTCCGCAGGCTGAGTCGGCCATCCATTCATGCCTCGGACCTGGATGCCGAGGCCTGCCGCCGGCTGGAGGCCTGCATTGTCCAGCATCATTTAGACGATGCCGTGGAGGTGCGCCCCCGCGATTTTTTTGAACTCAAACCGCCGCTGCCCGAACCCGGCCGGGCGCCCTCCGGCTTGATCGTCCTCAACCCGCCCTACGGGCCGCGCCTTGCGCCCGAAGAACGCCTGGGCGGCTTTTACCGACAGATCGGCGCCAAGCTGGCCGCCGATTTTAAAGGCTGGCACGTGGCGCTGCTCGTCCCCGGTCCCCATCTGATCCGCACCCAGCCCTACCCGACCCGAGCGATCCCCCTGCGCCATGGCGGCCTGTCGCTGATTCTGCTGGTGGGCCGAGTCGGACATTGACTTGGCGACCGGTATTGGCTACACATTTCGAACTATTTCATTATCCGGACAACACCACACGATACCGAGCGATGGCCGACATTCCAAAAGCCAATCTTTTTGATGCCATTCCCCCCGACTTGCCCCACGAGTGGTTTGAGACTTTGGTCCAAAGCGGCGATATGAGGATCGAACGCATCGTCTCCAAGGGCCACGCCTCGGACGAAGGTTTTTGGTACGACCAGGCCTGGGACGAATGGGTGGTGCTGCTCAAGGGGGGCGCGGGGGTGCGCCTGGCAGGGTGTGACCAGACGCTGACCTTGGCGCCGGGGGATTGGCTCCGGATTCCGGCGCACGTCCAACACCAGGTGGCCTGGACGGCGGCCGATATGGAAACGGTTTGGCTGGCCGTGCATTTTCGGACGGCCGGGAACATCAACGCAAGGGAGGAGGCAACACAGATGGATCAGGGAACCTACCAACAAATTATAAAGGATGCCATTCAAGCCGAGATCGAAGCGCATCAGTTTTACCGGCAAGTGGCCGATAAAGTCACCGATAGCCATCTGCGGGAGATGTTCCGCGTCTTTGCCGACGAGGAGCTCAAGCACCGCCGGATCCTGGAAGGGTTCCAGGAGAAGCCCGATATGGCGATTCATTTTGCCCGGGTGCCCGATTTCCATCTATCGGAAACGGTGGCCGATGCCGGGACGCTCTCCCCGGAAATGAAGCCGGCCGACGCCATTGCCCTGGCCATGAAAAAGGAGGAGGCCGCCATGCGCCACTATACCCAGTTGGCGGATGCCTGCGACGACGCGGCCCAACAAAAGGTGTTCCGGGAACTGGCCGCCATGGAGCGGGGCCATAAAGCCAAAATGGAGAATGCCTTTGTGGACATCGGTTACCCCGAAGTGTGGTAATGCCGCATTGCTGTGCGGCTTTTGGTTTAACTTGACGATTGCAGGAACTATGACTTTAAGAACATTGCAGATCTTTGGTTTCAGCGCTGCCGTACTGCTATTCGGTATCACCGTGAGCAGCGGCGAAGAGAGCCCGACGACCACCGACACGATGACCCTCATTCAGAAAGTCAGCCTTCGCATCCAGGAACAGGTTGCGCTGGTAGACAAGCAGAAAGGCTTTGACTGCCAAGGCGAGCCCATTTGCGCCCTTCAGCAGATCCCCCTTTTTTATGCCGAACGTCAGTTCATGCCGGTCTGGATCGATGAAGGCGGCCTGGGGTCCATGGGACACGATTTTATACGGTCCCTGGAACGGTCGAGTCAAGATGGGCTTCTGCCCGAAGACTACCATCTGGGCGCCATCCATGCCATGCTCAGAGAGATGGAAGCTCAGGCATCGCTGCCCACCGGCCACAAAGCCGATCAATGGGCGCGCATGGACCTGCTGCTCACCGACGCCTTTTTATTGCTGAGCTCCCACTTGTCCGGCGGCCGGGTCAACCCTGAAACCATGCATAAGGATTGGATCATCTCCGGAAACAGGGTGGACATCATGGCCGCCCTGAACGGCGCGCTCGACGAAGGCCAGATCGAACCGTCCCTGGACCGCCTGCGCCCCACCCATAAAGGATATGCCGGTTTGCGCCAGGCCCTGAACCAGCTCAGTGCCATCGATCAACTGGGCGGCTGGCCTTCCGTACCGGCCGGACCGACCATACGTCCCAACGAACGCGATGCACGGGTACCGGCCTTGCGCGATCGCTTGGAAAAAGGCGGAGACCTGGCCATGGGGGAGCCCCCCATGGACCCCGAACTGATGGATCCCGACCTGGTGGACAGCCTCAAAAAGTTCCAGGCCCGTCATGGGTTGGAACCGGACGGGGCCTTGGGCAAGCGCACCTTGGAGGAGCTGAATGTCACCGTCCAGGAACGCATCCGACAGATTGAACTCAACCTGGAGCGCTGGCGCTGGCTGCCCAAACAACCCGGCGAGCGCTACATCGCCGTCAATATCGCCGATTTCAGCCTGATGGTGGTGGAACGTCAAGAGATCGCCTTGACCATGCGGGTGGTGGTGGGCCGTCCGGCAAGACGCACGCCGGTCTTCAGCAGCCCCATGACCTACATGGTGATCAATCCCTATTGGACTGTGCCGCCCACCATCGCCACCGAAGATATGCTGCCCAAGGCGATCGAGGACCCGGGCTACTTCGATAGCCAGTCCATCAAGGTGTACTATGGATGGGACGAAGGTAACGCGGCGATAGATCCTCGCCAGATCAACTGGGGGCTCTACAGCAAGGGCAACTTCCCCTTCCGGTTGGTCCAGGAACCGGGCCCGGGAAACGCCCTGGGGCATCTCAAATTCATGTTCCCCAATCGGTTCTCGGTTTATCTGCATGACACGCCCAACCGCAAATTATTCGGAAAGGTGCAGCGCGACTTCAGCTCGGGTTGCATCCGTGTGGAAGATCCCGTGGCCCTGGCTGAGTACCTGCTCAAGGACAACCCCAATTGGAGCACGGAGAAACTGCGCGCCGCCATCAAGAAAAACCAGCAGCAGATCGTGACCATTACCCCGTCCGTGCCGGTGCATCTTCTTTATATGACGGCCTGGCTGAATGGGAATGGGGAGGTTCAGTTCCGCAAAGACATTTACAAAAGGGATGTGCAGCTCGATCAGGTCCTCAAGCGGCGTCAACCGGCCGATCCCTTTCTGATGTCCGAGTCACTTCCCAGCAGCCAGCACGCCTCCGCTCGAGGAGAGTAGCATTCCAGGGAAACTCTACCAAGTGCGAACCGGACCGATATCGATGTGTACGAAGTTGGATCGGGAGTAGTAGCCCACGCCGCCGGCATTCATCTTGACGCAGAGGTTACGCAGTTGGGCGGTATTGTACCCGGGCAGGCGGATGTCGACGGCCTGGCCCTTGGTGTGGAAGCTCTTCTGGGCTACGCCGCTGCTGTGGCGGCGCAAGCGCTCATTGGTTTGGGGGGAACGGTAGCCGGAAATGACATGGAAGGGATCTCCGGGAGTGATCCGGCATTTGAGCGTGAACAGCAGGTCGAGCAGGTTGGGGTCGATCTCCTTAATCGTGTCGGTGCGATGATCCCGTAAGATGTGGTTGATGCGATTCAGGGCATCGGGCCGGTAGCCGACCTCGTCAAAGTAGCACACATCCAATTTCTCGTTGGTGTGGGTGTTATAGAATGAAAGGCTGCGCCGCGCATCGAAGCCCTTAAGGGTTTTGGCCATGGCCTCCCAAGGCAACAGGGTTCCCACAAACACACCCAATCCCATTTTCATGAACTCTCTGCGGTTTTGGCTCGGCATCGTCTTAAGCCCCTTCTTTTCGCGCTTCTGCAAGAGGTTGATCGGCAATTGACACCAATTTCTTTAGCAGTCTCGATCAGCAAGTTTTCTACCAAGATCAGCAATATGCATGCCGTTGTCAAAAACAGCGCATTCGACAGCCTTCCGCGGCCGGCTTAAGCGTCGGAATTACACCTCATTTTTTGGCGGTTTTTAGGATTCAGAGTTTATGGACCATGACTTTTTGAGAAAGCCGGGATAGCGGAAATCCGCATTCTGACGGTCACCGAACCCGCGCTTAAAGTACAAAATAATGCACACCATGTTTCATTTTTCTATACGGCATTCAGTAACTAATTTCAACTTCAAATCCGCGCATTCATAAAGTTTTCGCACGTTCTTTTCATGCTTAAAAGCAGGAGGGAGAGGCGGGCGGGATGCGACCCTTGCCCGCCTCTTTCTGGGGATTGTGACGGGATGATTGTTTTCGGTATTCGACACTATCCGGCCGAAACCGTGATGGTGCGCGGCTTGGCCTTTTCCACCTTGGGAAGCGTCAGGCGCAAAACACCATCCTTGAGCTGGGCATCGATCTTATTCTGGGCAATCGCGTCCGACAGGGTGAACTGGCGATAATACTTCCCGACTTCATACTCGATGAGCAGATCTTTTTCATCCGCGCCCTCGAATGGCGCCACCTCACCGCTGAGGGTCAAAATATTGTCACGCAGATCGATGGTCAGGTGCTCGGTGGTGACGCCCGGCAGATCGGCCAAAAGGGTGATCTCTTTTTCGGTCTCAAATATATCCACATTGGGCACGAAGAGCGCACCCGGACGGGTCTGTTCGGCCGCCGTGGCTAATTCTTTTTTCTCTTTAACCGTCATCTCTTTTTGGGTGTCGGTGGTCATGGCGGATTCCTCCTTTCAAACTCATCAGGCTTAGTTGCCGATGGCAATGCGACGGGGTTTGGCCGATTCGGCCTTGGGCACCTTGAGGGTCAGCACCCCGTTCTGCATTCGGGCCTCGACGCGATCGGCATCGATCTCCTTGGGCATGGCCAGAGCGCGAGAGAAACGACCGCCTTCCCGTTCCCGGCGGTGGTACCTGGCCGTGGCATCCTCGGTATCCAGCTTGCGCTCACCAACTATGGTGATGTTTCTGCCCGTGGCTTGAATATCGAGCGCTTCGGCTTTGACTCCCGGCAGTTCCGCCCGCAGATAGAAATGATTGTCGTCCTCGGTCAGATTGACGGCCGGAAACACGCCTGACCGCAGTCCCTGAAGCTGCGGCTCCATGAAGGAATCCATCATGCGATCCATTTGCCTGCGCATGCGGCTCAACTCTTCGAAGGGCCGCATCGATCCGAAACTCGGCACTCCAAATACTCTGGGAAAAAACATGGCTAACCTCCTTTGTTGGTTTAAAAGTCGTTTTGCCTTTTTGGCCTGCACGCGGTTAGCGGCGCTGAAAAAGTATGGCCGAAAATTAAAAGCGAATCGAGACGTGTCAATATGTTCAATTATTTTTTCTTTGATATGTTTTTAGTAATGGAACCCAGTGCAAGGATTACGAGCTCATTTGTGGCAACCGCCAGAAACGGCCCAGCGCCAGGGGCGAAAAAAGGTCAGCTCAAGATAAAGCCAAAGATTGAAGCCCCGGGTGAACCGGTCCAAGACCTGAACGGGCTGGGCGCGCATCGGAAAATGCTGTTCAGCCGCTTGACAAAACTCTCATGCCTCTGGATAATGCCGCGTCGAATGGCGATCCCCTTGCCTGTATGACGAGATTAGATGAACCTTCCCAATAGACAACGGAAAAGATAACCATGCAACTCATGAAGCACATCGGCTCATTGTTGTTCGTCTGTTGCCCCCTCCTCCTCTGGGCGTGTGGCGGCGGAGGCGGCGATTCCGCCCCCCCCAGCTATACGATCAGCGGGACCATCCTGGCCGCAGCCGGCAATCAGGTGGACAGCGATGTGAATGATACCGGCACGACGCCTATTCCCAATAACAGCTTCGGTACAGCCCAATCCATTCGGGCGCCGGGCATCATCGGCGGATATGTCAATGTGGCCAACGCCGGCGCCGGCGATGAAGGCAATTCGGATATCGGCGGGGATACCGACGATTACTTCCTGGTGACATTGACCGCCAACACCACGATCCGCCTGGCCTTGCCCGATGAGAGGGCCGCCCAAGTGACCCTTACGGTCTATGACGGAGGGCAAGCCTTCGTTACAAGTGCGGATGAGGTGCCCCAGTATGCAGCCCTGACCGTAGATAACGACGGCGATTATTACATCCGGGTGCAGGCCCTTTCCGGCGCCACCTCCTACCGGCTCATGCTCGGCTCGGTCGCAGACCTGCCGGAACCCCTTTCCATCGCCAAAAGCGCCGATTTCGTGCCGGGTGAGGTGCTGGTGCAGTTGAAAGCGGATAATTACCGGACGGCTTCCAAGGCAGCCGCCGGAGACGACTTTGTCCGCCGCACGGGCCTGAAAAAAATCCATGCCGACGCCAAAGGCTGGATGCGTCTGCGCGCCGATGACCGCCAAACCGTCTTCCGGCGCCTTAACATCCCCGGCCGCAACACCCTGCCCCAGGCAAGATCCAAGACCGAGGAGATTCAGCTCGCCAAGGAGGATACCCTGAGGCTGGTCAAGGCCTTGCGCCAGCAAGCCGATGTGGCCCACGCCCAACCCAACTTCATTCGTCGCCCCTATTTTACGCCGAATGATCCGCTTTATCCGTTGCAGTGGCACCTGCCTCTGATGCATCTGCCCCAAGCCTGGGAGCACACCACGGGCAGTGACCAGGTCATCGTGGCGGTGATCGATACCGGCATTTTGTCGGGACACCCCGACCTGGCGGACAAAATTGTGGATGGCTACGATTTCATCAGTGACCCGGCAAATGCCCGGGATGGCGGAGGAATAGATGACGATCCGGAAGATCCCGGAGACAGTTTCACCGGCGCAAGCAGTTTTCACGGCACGCATACCGCCGGCATCATCGCCGCCGGCTTCAATAACGGCCTTGGCGTTGCCGGCGTGGGGGCCGATGCCCGCATCATGCCGGTACGCGTTCTGGGGCCGGATGGCGGGACCGATGTGGACATCTACAACGCCATCCGCTGGGCCGCCGGCTATGACCTCACGGATGGAGATGGAAATGTGATCGTCCCCGGCGCAGACCCGCCCGCCGACATCATCAATATGAGTCTGGGCGGGCCGGATTATTCGGAACGGCTCGAAATGGCCGTAGCAGATGCGGATGCTGCAGGCGTACTAATGTTCGCGGCCTCCGGCAATACACCCGATGGCGAGCCGTCCTATCCCGCTGCCTTCCCGGAAGTATTTTCGGTCAGCGCGGTGGATGCCAACGGCAAAATCGCCAATTACTCCAACTTCGGCTCAACCGTTTTTGTCGCGGCGCCCGGCGGCAACCTCGGCGCGGATGTGCAACCGGATGGTTATGCCGACGGCGTGCTGAGCACCGTGGGCAACGATCTCAATGGGCCTGTCGAATACCAGTATAGCTATTACCAGGGAACTTCCATGGCGGCCGCCAACATGTCCGGGGTGGCGGCCCTAATGAAAGCGCTGCGGCCCGGCATGACGCCCGACGAGTTGCTCAGCTATTTATCGAGCGGCATGCTCACCGCCGACCTGGGGGCCGTGGGCGACGACGATTTCTACGGCTTTGGGTTGATCGACGCCAACCTGGCAGTCCTTGCGGCCGCAGAACTTGATCCGCCCGCAGCCTTGGCCATAACGCCCCTGAGTCTGCGTTTCGATGCCAATACCACCAGCGCCACCTTGTTTGCTCGCCAGGTCGGCAGCGGGGATCTTTCTCTAAGTGAGCTGACAGTGGGCACGGACTGGTTGTCTGTGGCGCAGAGTCCGGGTCAAGACGGCAGCGTGGGTGATTTTGGCCAGTTCATCATAACGGTAAACCGTATGGGCCAAGCCGGCGGGATTCACACCGATTACATCGAATTCGTGACTTCAGCCAACACCGTGCGCATCCCGGTGACCATGGAGGTTCTGCCGGACCGCAATGCCTCCGCCGCCACGCAATACCTACTGCTCATCGATGCGAATACCGAGGAAACCGTCGCTCAGCTGGTGCTTTCACCCACCAATGGACGCTATCCATTCCGCTTCGAGCAAATTCCTCCCGGTAATTACTACCTCATCTCGGGGTCGGACCTGAACAACGACTTTTCGATCCTGGATCAGGGCGAGGCGCTGGGCGGGTACAGAACGCTGGATGATTGGGTGGCCTTCACGGTCGATGGCAATCTGAGCGCAATGAATTTCGTCACGGGGTTCAATCAGTGGCCCTTCTTCCTGCCCACAGGCCTTACGGCCGCCGGGAAACGTCAGCCGTAAGGGGAGCGCAGCCATGGGACCGGTCGCAAAACGTTTGGACTTGCTTTTGATCTTGGCCATGCTGTTGGGCACGGGATGCGGGGCTCTGAACGGTGCCGTCCAGGAAGAAAGTCGGATTTCCCTGGAGGTTCTTTATAAGGGCAGCCAATGCGGGGGGGCGGCTCCAGGGGCAGGTGCCCAATGGATCGATCGGCCCCAGGATCTGCCGCCGGCCTTGCGCCAACTGAAAGGCAGCCAGTGGCCGGCGGGCCAGGAGGGTGCCCTTTGGCTCCGCATGGGGGCTCAGCCCACAGGCGGCTTCGGCCTGGAGTTGGCCGAGCCCACGGCCAGTGTGCGTCGCAAGGTGGCCACCATCCGGATCGACTGGCGGCGGCCGGCGCCGGATCGCTTCGTCACCCAGGCCTTCACATCCCCGTGCCTGGTACTCAAAATGCCCAAGGCAGACATAGCAAACATCCAGGTGGTGGACCAGGAGGGTCGCCTGCGTGCCCAGGTCGCGCTTCCCTGACGGTATGCCCCAAAAAAAATCGGCGGGGGCTCGATCACGCGCCTCCGCCGAAAAATTCAGCTCGAATCGGAATTATTCTGTTTCGGCCAGCTTGGCCAGCACCTGCTCGTTTTTGAGCATGCGTTTCTGATCGGCCTTGCGGTTTCCCTTGTTGGCTTTTCTTTTCTTTTTGCGAATCATTTTGATCTGATAGGTTTTCGATGTCATACAATCCATTCTCCTTTACATGCATTATGAAAAACATGGCCGCGATGCCGCCACGGGATGCCCCATAGACCATTGGCAACGTCCAGAGGTCTGACGATGCGATAGCGACGGAAGGCCCATCTACCATGGCCAGGCAGGCCAGTGCAATGGGAATTGTCGGCGCTTCGACGCCGGCCTTGGTTTGCGCACCTCGGCCGGCACTCTTTAACGATCGGTCCGGGATCGTTGCCGACCACCGAATGAACCCCAATCAAAATGCCATTATTTGAGGATATGCAGAAAAGGGCTTGCCAGCCGTCCGGCAGCGCTCTAAAAGATACCATTCGGCACCTGCTCAACCCCATCCGCAAACTCCTTTAATGCCCTGGCCGCATAGCTTCTGCCTTCATCCATTAACCCTTGAAATCCCGCAGCGCGGGAATTCAGATTCAGGAGGTAATCCATGAAGCTGCTTCCATTGCATAAACTCGGGCCACGCGAAATCCCCGGCAACAAGGTAATCTTCGGACTTTTCCTGCCGTGGGTCTCCGCGGAAGACGGCTACCGGATCTCGGTGCGCATCATCCACGAAAAGGACCAGTTCATCCAGGCCATTCCACCCAAGAACTTCGAGATGCAGCACAGTCTCGACCCGGAGTATGGCGATTACTGGTCCGTCGAAGTGGGGATTCAGACCGCGGAGCGCCCCCACCCCCAGTCGGCCTGGGGCCACCCCGGACGGTATGTCTACCGCTTTCTGCTGGACCACACGCCCACCGGCCGGCAGATCGACTGGATCGTCGATCCGTTTGCCCGGGAGTATGGCATCGGCAAGCTTTCGGCCTTCACCCTGGGGTATGACGCCTACACCTGGAGCCCACACGAAAGCAGTTGGAAGACGCCCAAACTGCACGATCTGGCGATGTATGAACTGATGATCTCCGAATTCGGCGGCGATATCGACGGGGCCATCGCCAAACTGGACTATCTGCGCGATCTGGGCATAACTGCCTGGAGATCATGCCCGTCTCCAATGTGGCCGGCACCATCGACTGGGGCTTTTTACCCATCGGTTACTTCGGTGTCGACGAACGCTTCGGCAAACGCCGGGACCTGCAGCGCTTCATCGATCAGGCCCACCAGCGCGGCATCGCCGTGATCCTCGACGTGGTGTACGGCCACACCAGCAGCCATTTCCCCTATGCCTACGTCTACCGCGAGCTGAATTACCATCACAACCCCTTCATGGGCCGCTTTGCCAAAGATTACTTCGGCGAGAGCACCGATTTCAGCCGCGACTTCACCCGCGATTTCTTCTTCACGGTCAACCACCACTGGCTGGATTGCTACCATTGCGACGGCTTCCGCTACGACTGCGTGCCCAACTACTGGGACGGCGCCATGGGCTCGGGCTATGCCGCCCTGACCTACGAGACCTATCAGACCGTCAAATCCAAGATCTTGCAGGGCGACCACTGGCTGCGCTTTCAGAACGGGACGGAGATCACCCTGATCCAGTGCGCCGAGCAGCTCGAAGGGCCGGTGGAGATCGTGGAGCAGACCTACAGCAACTGCACCTGGCAGAATGAAACCCTCGGCGCGGCCCAGGAGACCGCCCTGGGCGATGTCGATGCCGTCACCCGGCTGGGCCTGCGCCTGGGGCTGGACGGATACCCGGCCGTGGCCGTGCACAATACCGACTCGCTGCCCAAAAGCGCCCTGCAGTACATCGAAAACCACGATCACCCGCGCTTCGTCTGCAACTTCGGCCTCTGGGAGAAAGACAACCTGCTGCTCCAGGAAGGCGACCGCGACCGCTGGTACAAGCTGCAACCGTACCTCATCGGCCTGCTGAGCGCCAAAGGCATTCCGCTCGTCTGGCAGGGGCAGGAGTTGGGGGAGAACTACTTTATCCCGCTCAACGGCTGGGGCCGGGTCATGCTGCTGCGGCCGGTGCGCTGGGATTACTTCTATGACCCCATCGGGCGGACCATGATCGCCCTGTTCCGCAAACTGTTGGCCTTGCGCAAAGCCCATTCCCAATTCCGCCAGGGCGAGCATTACTTCTACAACCGATTCGAGCACTACCAATCCAAGCGGGTGCTGCTGTTCCACCGCAAGGAAGGTCTGCGTTTCAGCCTGGTGGCCTTGAACTTCAGTGATTCGCCCCAATGGGTGCCGTTTACCTTCCCCCAATCGGGCAACTACCGAGAGATGCTGCACGGCGACCAAGACGCCACCCTGAATATCGATCAGGTGCAGGCCGGCCAATCCCTTTGGCTGGAAATCCCCGGCAATTACGGGCGCATCTGGAGTGTGTAACCGCCGGAGGGACGGGACCTGCCGTTCCGAAAATCCCCTTGACAATGAGGTGCCGGGCAAGTATGAATGACGCGTCAGTCATTTTTACGACAGGCCAAGGAGCCGCCATGATCGAACGCCAGGAACGCACCAAAAAGCAACTCGTTGCCGCGGCCATCGACCTGTTCCATGAGGTCGGCTTCCAGAAAACACGCATATCGGACATCGTGGCCAAGGCCGGCGTGGCCCAGGGCACCTTCTACCTTTATTACAAGTCCAAGGAAGAGATATTTCTGGACATCTGCACGCAATTCATCACCCTCTTCTCGACTTTTCTGGAAGATGCCAGCGACCTTTTTGCCGGCGGGTCGTATGTCGAAGTGCGTCAGAATGTACTCAATTTTCATCGCGAATTGATCGCGCTGTACGCCGCCAACGGCAAAGTGGCCCGCATCCTGTTCCGCGAAGGGGCCAGCCAGAGTGGCGGCTTCAAACCGGTCTTCGAACGCATTTACACGCAGTTCATCGATATCGTGCGCGACCGTCTGGAACAAAACCGTGCCACGGGCTACATGAGCTTCGAAGATGCCGAAACCGAGGCCACCTTTTTGATCGGATTGTTCGACCAGTCCCTCTTTTATTTCATGGATGTGAAAAAAGACATCGACATCGAGGCCCTCAGCCGCCGCATGACCGATTTCATCATGGGAGGGCTTTCCAAATATCCCCCCCCGGCAGGCCGATAGCGTTTCCGGCGTTGCCGGCTTCGTTTTCCACGAAGCCGGTTTTTTTTGGCTTTCATAATGACTGATTCGTCAGTCGCCATTTTTTCGAGCTTTTAAGGAGGATCGGTGGACGAAAACGGCAAGAAACGAAACGACGCCCCCCGGGCGAAAGGCATGTCTGCCTGGCTCATGCCCGTGGTGTGGCGCTTTTGGGGGGTGATTCTGCTCGTGGGCGCCATTTCGCTTCTGGCCGCCTGGGCCATCCCCAGGATCGCCATTCAAAACGACCTCTCTTTCATGCTTCCGGACGACAATCCCGCCAAGATGGCGTTTCGCGCGGCCGAGGAGCGCTTCGGCAACTCCGGCGGCATCGTCATCGCCATCATGTCACCGGAGGGCATCTACCAGCCGGAACTGCTCCAGCGGGTGCGGCAACTGGCCACACGCTGCCGGGAACTCAACATCCGCATACCGGCCGGGGAACTGGCCGCGCGCTGGCGCCTTTCCCCGGAACAGGGCCTGGCCCTGGCCGGACTGCTGCAGAGCCTGTCGGCCGATCCGGAATTCAATGCCCGCATGCTGGCCGAGCGCATGGCAAACCCGGAAGAATTGGCCGAGATGATTGGCGACGCCTTGCCCGCCTTTCTCGAAATCGACGATGCGGAGGCTTTCTCCCAAGCATTGGCCGACAAGCTGAGCGCTCTGGCCGCATCCAAGTCCTCCTTGGCCTCGGAACTCTTCGCGTTCGCCACGCGCACCACCGACCTGTATGGCCATGCGCGCAATCTCTGGGTCGATCAAGTCATCGCGCTGACCGAGACCGATAGCGTGTGGCCGGAGTTCACGGATCATGCCCGGATCGCCGCCGCCATGGCGCCCTTCGGTTTTTCCGCCGATCCCGATCTGGCGCGCTTCGCGGATATGCTGCTGGAAGCCGGCGTCACACGGGCCGACGCCATCCAGGCCTTTCCCGTTGCCCGGCTGCAAAAGGCCGGCCTGTCAAAGGATTTTCTGGCCGCGCGGGGCCACCGGCTTACACCCGAGGCGGCCGCCGCCCTGGCGGAGGCCATGGCCGAGGCCCCCAAGCAGATCCGGGTGGCCGACCTGACCCCCCGTGCAATTACGGCCGAGGCCATGGAGGCGATCCAGACCCGGCTGCGGGCCTGGCCTTTCCTGGAAAAGGGCATTTATGCCCAGGATGAAAAGAGCCTGCAGGTGGTCGTGCGTACGGCCCCCAACCTCGATCAACCCAATCGCGCCCTGCTCCTGGAAGCCATCAAACCCGAAGTCTCCCGTTTGTTCGGCGACCGGCGCTATACCATTCATATGGCCGGCTACGGGGTCGTGGATGAGGCCGTGGCGCGCCTCATGATCCAGGATGTGGCGCGCCTCTTTCCCCTGGTGATCGCCGTGGTGGTGCTTTTTCTTTACTTTTCGTTTCGCAACCTGGCCGGGGTGTTCTATCCCCTGTTGACGGTATTGATCGCGGTGGCCTGGAGCATCGGGGTCATGTCCCTGCTGGAGGTCCCCCTGTCGGCGGTGGGCACGGCCATGCCGGTGCTGCTGGTCGCCGTGGGATCGGCCTACGGCATCCACCTGGTCCACCATTTTACCTTGCACCCTGGGGGCGTCGCCGCGCGGGGCCCGGCCGTGGCCGATACCTTGGACGGCACCGGCCGGGGCGTGGTCATGGCCGGCCTGACCACCGTGGCCGGATTTGCTTCCCTGGCCTTTAACCGCATCGTGCCGCTGCGCGATTTCGGGATTTTTACGGCCCTGGGGGTTTTGTTCGCGCTCCTGGTGTCGCTCGTCTTGATTCCGGCCCTGCTGCTGCGCTTCGGTGTCAAAGCCCCGGCACCGGCGCGCAACCCCAGCCACAGCGCCATGCTGCTTCACCGGTTCTCCCGCGGCCTGCTCGGCGGCCTGGTCAACTTTGCTTCCGGCCATCCCAAGACCGTGTTGCTCACCGTCGCGGTCGTCCTGGGGGGCGCGGCCTTCAGCTTCTCCGACGTGCGCGTGGAGATGAACAATATCGCTTTTTTCAAGGACGATTCCGAGATCCGGCGGGCCGATACCTTCATCAACCGCCATTTTGCCGGCACCGTCGATATCCGCATGATTTTTACGGCCTCCGAGGAGAGCGGCGCCATCGACCCCGTGGTGCTCGAGGCCATGCGAAGCATAGGCCAGACGCTTCAGGCACGCCACGCGCAAATCGGAAAGACCCTGTCCATCGTGGACTTGATCTGTAAGATGAATCAAGCCTTTTACTTCAACGATCCGGTCTACTACCGGCTGCCCACGACCGCGGATCTGGCCGGAGATCGGACCGCTGCGGCCTTGAAGGCCCATCTGGCCTCCTATATCGACAAGTACCAGCGGTCGGATACGCGCGCCTTCATCGACCCGGCCAGAAAAGAGGCGGTCCTGATTCTCCAGCTCAAGACCGCTTCGAGTGCCGTGTCCAAGCAAATCCTGGCCTCGGCGCAAGAGCTGATAGACGGCCCGGCTGGTGAAGGCCTGCGCCAAAAAGGGGTGCGCGTGCACTGCACGGGCATCGGTGCGCTCTACCTGGAGGCGGAACACATGATCGTCAACGGTCAGTTGCGCTCCATCGCCGGTTCGGTCTTGATCGTGTTGGTCCTGGTGGCCCTGATCATGCGCTCGCTGCCCTATGGCCTGCTCTCGATCATGCCGCTGTGCGTCTCCATCGGTATCAACTTCGGCATCATGGGTTTGCTCGATATCCCCCTGGATGCCGCCACGGCCATCTCGGCCTGCGTGGCCATCGGCATCGGCATCGATTACAGCCTGCACTATCTGAACCGCTACCGCATGCTGCGCGCCGAAGGCCGGAGCCACCAGGAGGCGGCCGTGCGGACGGCCCAGACCACCGGCGGCGCCATCGTCATCAATGCCCTGGCCGTGGCCGCGGGCTTTGCCGTACTGCTCTTCTCGGCCTTCGTGCCGCTCATTCACCTGGGTTTTTTGATCGCCCTGACCATGCTGACCTCGGCCGCCGGAGCGCTGCTCCTACTGCCGGCCGTGCTCTCTTTGTTCCAGAAGCATTCGACACCCGCTTGCATCCCAAAGGAGTAAACCATGCGAAAAAGAATCATCCTGTTTGCCCTGTTCATCCTGGCTTTCACGCTGCCCGCCGCGGCCGCCAAAATCGGTCCCTTTGCCAAGGAGACGGCCGAAGCGGACGGCCGACGCATTTTCGATATCGCCGAGAATTTCAACCAGCCCCAGCAGGATCTGGTGGTCTATGCGCGCATGACCCTCAAATCGGGCGAGACGGTCAGCGACACGCGCAAGGTGATCCTCAAGCAAAAAAGCTACGGCGCGTTGAGCCGGGCCGTCTTCCGCTTCATCGACTCCATGAAACGCGGGCTGACCTTCCTGACCATCGAAACCGACGGTCCCAACAACGATCAGTATTTGTACACGCCGGCCATCGGCCGCCCGCGCCAGATCGCCTCCCAGGATCGGCAGAACAACTTCGAGGATACCGATTTTACCAACGAGGACATGGGCGGCTTGAAGCTGGACGACTACACCTACAGCCGGGGCAAGGACGCCACCGTCGAAGGCCGGGCCTGCTTCAAAGTCACGGCCGCGGCCAAAGCCGCCGATGCCCGCTTTCCCAAACGGATCAGTTGGATCGATCAGCAGACCTTCATTCCGTTGCAGGTCAAGATTTACAACCAGGACAACAAGCTTGCCCGCGTGCTGGTGGCCGGAGACATCCGGCCGGTGGGCGGCATCCATCTGCCGTTCAAGACCGTGGCCAAGGATCTGCTGGCCGATCACACCACCATTCTGGAAGTCGTGAAGGCCGCAGCGGACAGCGGCCTGGACGGGCAGGCGTTCGACAAGGACAGCATGGGGGCCACATGGAAAGAAAACTTCTAGCCTTGCTCTTGATTGTACTTCTGGGCTTTGGCGGGTTCGCCGTGCCGTGCGCGCTAGCGGCCCCGGCGGACGAAACCCCGACGGAAGATGAAGAAGATGCCGATCTGGGAGATCTGCTGAAGGAAACCGCGCCGGCGCCGAGCCTTTCTCCGGCCGCGGAAGCAAAACCGGCCCTGCCCTTGCGCTACGAAGGCGAGGTGCGCGGCTACCTCTGGAGCCCGAGCGATTATGACGAGCAGTGGCACACCACCGATCGGCTGGACCTGAAGGCCTGGGGAGAGCTCGGCGCGCTCGACATCGCCGGCCGCCTCAAGCTCGACTACCAGGACATCGAGCAGCACCACCAGGCCGACGCGGACCTGCGCGAACTCTACGCCCAATATCCGCTCTGGTCCACGGCGGCCAGCCGCGTGGATGTAAGCCTGGGCAAGAAGATGATCTACTGGGGCAAGGGAGACGAGGTGCGGCCCATCGACCGGGTGTCGCCCCAGGATCTGAGCGCCTTTCTCTTCTACGATATCAACGAACGCAAAACCGGCCGCGTGGGCACGTTCGTCGACCTCCAGCTCCCCCGCCGGACCCGCCTGGAAGGCTTCTGGTCGCCCTACTTCGAGGCCAGCGACACCCCCGGGCTGGGCGACTTCTTCGAACCCAGGCGGCTGGGTCAACTGGCCGACAACGGCATCGCCGTGGGCGACGCGCACGAGCCGGACGAATGGTCCGCCGATGCCGGCTACGGTGGGCGCGTCATCTTCTCGGTGCTCAAAGCCGACCTGGCGCTCTATGCCTTCCAGGGGTACGATCCCAATCCGACCTATGTCGTCGACCGATTGGGCCGTTTCAACGGCCTGCCCATCATTCCCCAGGCGGTGGCCGCCACCCATCCGCGCATGACCCTCTATGGCGCGGATATCGAGCGCACCCTGGGGCCTTTTGTCCTGCGCGCCGAAGCGGCCTACCAGCCCGACGGCGCCCTGTTCAGCCTGGATTGGTCCCGGGATCTGACCCTGCTGCTCGAAACGCCCGACGGCACGGTCGAAAAGCCGCAACTGCAATATGTGTTCGGCATCGACAAGAACGATTTTCTGACCCGCAACCTCTTCCTGAACCTGCAATTTCTGGGCAGCCATATCTACGATTATGACCCGCGCATGACCGCCGACGAGGACCAGAGCGGCATAACCGCGACCCTGCGCTACGCTTGCATGGATTCGAAGGCGACCGCCTGGTACCGCTATATCATCCTGTTCGAGGACCGCGACCAGCGGCATCATGCCGAAATCGATTATAATCTCCGCACCTGGGCCCAAGTGGGCCTTGGCGCTGTGGTGTTTGAAGGCCGGGACGAGACGGCCTATTTCGGTCAATATGACGACCGGGATTTTGTCTATGCCAAATTGAAGCTGGTATTTTGAAGCCGCGGATGATAGAAGCCGGTCTGGATTTTTTGCGGCAACAGATAGGCTCTTGGCGTTTGGGACGAGTCGGCTGTTGGCTGACAACAGGCACGCTCCCGTGAGGGACGGCCCGCGGAACCCAAAATAAACGCTTAGGAGACTATCATGACCCACGCATTCACTGCGCTCGGTCTGCGTCCGGAATTGGCGCAGACACTGCTCGACAAAGGCTACACCACCCCGACCCCCATCCAGACCAGCATCATCCCGGCCCTGTTGGCCGGCGGCGATGTCATCGGCCAATCCCAGACCGGCTCCGGCAAAACGGCGGCCTTTGCCTTGCCGATTTTGCAAAACCTGATCCCCAAGCAGCGCCACGTGCAAGCCCTGGTGCTGGCCCCCACGCGCGAACTGGCCCTGCAGGTCACCACGGCCATCGAGCAATATGGCCGGGCGGTGGGCGTGCGCACGCTGGCGGTGTACGGCGGCCAGCCCTACAGCGAACAGATCAACCGCTTGCGCAGAGGGGTCGATGTGGTGGTGGGTACCCCCGGCCGATTGCTCGACTTGATCGAGAAAAAAGCCCTGGACCTGCAATCGGTCGATTGCGTGATCCTGGACGAAGCCGACGAGATGCTCAGCATGGGCTTTATCGCGGACATCGAAAGCATCTTGAAAGAGACGCCCGAAGATCGCCAGACCGGCCTCTTTTCAGCCACCTTGCCGCAACCCATCCGCACCCTGGCCCAGCGCTACCTGCGCAATCCCCAGGCCTTTACCATGGGCGGCCAGCAGCGCACCGTGGACACCGTGGAACAGCGCTACTATCTGATCAACGAGGCCGACCGTCTGGCGGCCCTGACGCGGCTGTTCGAGGTGGAGCCCATCGTCAGCGCCCTGGTCTTCGCCCGCACGCGCCTGGGCACCGGTGACCTGGTCAACGAGTTGGTGGGCCGCGGGTTCACCGCCGAATTGCTCAACGGCGATTTGAGCCAGGAGGCCCGCGAGCGGGTGCTGCAACGCTTCCGCAACAACCAGATCAAGGTGCTGGTGGCCACCGACGTCGCCGCCCGCGGCCTGGACATCGACCACGTGACGCATGTCTTCAACTACGACCTGCCCAACGACCCCGAGGTGTATGTGCACCGCATCGGCCGCACCGGCCGCGCCGGCAAGTCGGGCATCGCCATCTCGTTGCTGACGCCCAAAGAGCGCTGGTTCCTGCGCAAAATCGAAGTCTATACCAAACAGAAAATGACCCTGGCCCAACTGCCCACCGAAGCCCAGATCCAGGAGCAGCGCGACAACCAACTGGTCGAGCAGATGACGGTGTGGCTGCGCCGCGGCCGGTGCCAGCACGAGCGGGATCTGGTGCAAGCCCTGGCGGCCCAGGGCCATGATGTGGCCGAGATCGCCGCCGCCGCCCTCAAGTTGATCCGCGCCGACGAAAAGCAGCGCCCCATCGCCCCCATTTCCGAACTGCGCGAGGAACGCAACAAGCGCGGCCCGGCGGTGCTCCATCGCCAATCCCGGGCCAAAGGCCCAGGCAGCGAAAGCCGCACCTCCCATGAAAAAGGCATGGTGCGCCTTGCCTTGAGCAGCGGCAAGGCCGACGGCCTGAGCGTCAGCCACATCGTGGGCAGCCTGGCCCATCACGCCGACATTCCCGGCAACTGCATCGGCAAGATCCGCATCGAAGATCAGGCGACCTACGTCGATGTTCCCGAAGCGGTGGTAGCCCAGGTGCTGGCCAAAACCGGCGCCTACCAGATCGGGCGGCGGCGCGTCACCGTCCAGCGCGCCTGATGCCATTGAGGTGTGGCACCTATATATTATACGCTGTGGCGATGGCAGCCTCTACACCGGCATTGCCACGGACGTGGACCGGCGCCTGGCCATGCACCGGTCCGGCAAGGGGGCCAAGTACCTTCGCGGTCGCGGCCCCTTGATTCTCGTTTATCAAACCCGCATCGGTTCCAAAGCCTTGGCCCTGCAGATCGAACGCCGGGTCAAGGCGCTCCCCAGGCCAAAGAAAGAGCAAATCGTCGCAAAGCGGTTGTGCATTGCAACCCTGCTCCCTGACACCTGACCGATTTTTTTCCTTAGAAGCGTCACATCTGCCGGTCCTCGCCCTCGTCGGAGCCGGTTGCTTCCGATGGATCCTGCCGGACCTTTGGGTCAGCGATGCCCGGCATGGCTTTTCCCATGCCCGATTTGAACAGCATCCCGATGATATCCGTTCCGTCATCGCCCTCCGTGGCCGGCGGGCAGCCCGATTCGGGGGTGCACATGCCGCCGGGCTTCGCCGCTTTAACGTTGGTTTCGAAAAGTTCAGGCAATATTTGACGCATCTGCTCGAGTGCGGAATCTTTCATGGCATCTCCTTGATTTCGAATTCCATGCCTCAGAATAAGCGCTGCCGGGGCCGAAGCAAACGTCGCCGAAGGCAGGCGGTTGCCAAACCGTGTCTCATCGCTATGTTCTTCGATATTTTCCGCCGCCAGGAGGTGTACGATGGACCCCACGACCCTATCGCGCAATGCGCGTCAACGCTTGAACGCCTGGTTCCTGCACCAGGCCGACCATCTCATGGATCGCATCTACGGCGCGCGCAAGCGCTTCATCTATCGCCAATTGCCGAGCACTGTGGTGGAGATCGGTCCCGGCACCGGGGCCAACCTGCGCTATTACGCGCCCCATACCCGGGTGATCGCCATCGAACCCAATCGCGCCATGCATCCCGCGCTCGCATCCATGGCGCGACGCTATGGCCTCGATCTGGAGATCCGCACGCTCAAAGGCGAAAGTATCGACTTGCCGGACCGTAGCGTCTCGGCCGTGGTCGGCTCGCTGGTGCTGTGCAGCGTGGACGATCCATCCCGGGTCTTGTCCGAAGTCCGCCGCATCCTGCAACCCGGCGGGCGTTATATCTTCCTGGAGCACGTGGCGGCCGTGCCCGGAACGCGGCTGCGCGGTCTGCAACATCGGCTGCTGGTTGTCTGGCGCTGGCTGTTCGACGGCTGCCACCTGAACCGCGACACCCACCTGGCGATCCGCCGGGCCGGCTTCGCCGAGGTGGACATGGATTGTTTTACGCTGCGATCCCCCTGGCTGCCGTTTGCGCCGCATATTTTCGGCCGGGCGCTGAAGTGAATTGTAAATAATTTATCTTACAACGATGGCGATCCGGAAAAGCGCCACCCGCTCACGATCGGCGGGCTCGATGCGGAACTCGATGGGTGCCGCTTCCAGTTCAGGGGGGATGCTGAAGCCGGCGCGCAGCACCTGCGCTGGGCCCTGGGTGGGCGCCAGCATACCGGAAGCCAGACTGACCGGCCCGGCGTTGCTCTGGGCGACGATTTCCCAGCGCGCGCCTGAAGCGCTCGTGGCGAACTCGGCTTCGAAATCGTAGGTTCCGGCTGGCAGCTTGACATAAGGCCCCCAGTTTAGAAATCCTTCCATCTTCTTCCCGGCCGGCGACGCGATGCTGCCCTGGCGCCAATCCACCAGGGCAGCGGCACTGTGTTGCAGTTCGACGCCTTTCCAGCTCATGGACTGGGTGAGCGCTGCGCCCTGGGCAATGGCGTCGCGATCCATGCGCAGGGTGGCCCGGTGGATCCCGGGCAGCTCGGGGTGCGCGATGTCGATGTGATCGATCGGCCAATCCGGCAGTTCGAAGCGCGCGACGAAGCGGTCGGTCATCTGCGTGCCGTCCGCTGCCACCAGGGCCACGGTATCGGCCCGGCCCTTGACCTTGCGGCAACCCTGCCCCCGGTCGTCGAAATTGAGCCGGCCGTAATCGACCGGCACCACGCGCAGTTCTTGAATGTTGATGAACGGCGGGCGGTCGCTGATGCAATACAGAACCTCACCGGCACCCCAGCCATAGGCTTCCCGGCGCAGGTAAAGGGAGAGATTGGCAATGCTTCCCAGCGGCGTGAACCGCCCGCCCCTGGCCAGTTCGGGGGCACAGATGACATGCGGCACCTCCAGGCGGTTGGCGAAAGCGAAGCCGTGGTAGGCGGCATAGGTGCTGTTGCGCCATCCATTGTCGGGCGTGTCGGGATGCAGGTCGCGCAGAAAAAAGCGGCCTTCGGCGATATCGTCCTTGAGGCCATCGATAAACGGGATGCGCATCGACGGCAGCAAAATTCGCTTCACCTCCTGGGCCTTATACACCGCCATGAGTTCCAGGCGCCGCTGCGTCTGCTGCCGCACGGCCAGGTATTGCGCCGTCGTCTTGACGATATCGGCGCCGAGCACGCCCAGCAGCGCCGCGTAGAGCGGCACCAGCATCACCTGGGTGCGCAAGCTCAGCATGCGCGGCCAGGCGCACAAACTGCCGCACAGCGAGAGCAAGGCGACGATGAAGCATATTTCCGAGGCAAAAGCGGTGCGCTGGCTGAAGCTCGCCCCGGACGATCCGGCCATGGCAAAGGCCACCATCAGGCCCAGCATGAGCCAGAGATAAAAGCGTTGCAACGCCACGCGCCGTCGGATCGTCAACAGAAGCACGAGCAGCGCGGCCAGGGCATACAAGATCGGCACTTCGGCGGTGACGTGCTGCCAGACCGACCGGGAGAGCAGAATGATCCGGTAACTGATGCCCAACCCGTCGTCGCCGCGAGCGGCGCGCACCCAGTTTCCCGGCGCAGTGAGCAGCAGCAGGGTGCCGGCCAATTGTCCGCCGAACACATGCCAGTACCAGCGATTTAACGCGATTTTCCGGATACGCGCCGCCAGCAGGGCATAGAGCATGAAGATCGTCAGGGACAACGAGACCGTCTCCAGGCCGGTGGCCCACAGGGCCGCAACAACCGGCAGACCCCAGAGCCGCCAGCGGGTATCGGATCGGGGCTCCTCATCGACCGACAGATCGACAAAGGGGGTAATCACATACACTGCCGCAGTGACCGTCCAGAGATAGCCGATGGCCCCGGTCTTCCAGAAGACAGCCTCGCCCAGGGCCTGGGTGAAAAACCAGACCGCAAACAAGGCGGCCGGCAGCAGCATCAGATCGGTGCGCTCCCGCCCGGGGAAGCGGCCCACGGCGCCGCGAAAGATCGCCAGCAGCAGCAGGCAGAACACGGCGCTGTTGATCAGGTTGAAGAGCACCAGCATTCCGGGAAGTTTCAGCAGGAAGAGAAAGGTGAGCAGCAGCACGAAGAGGCGCCCGCCCCAGGTGCGGTATTCGTCGGCGATGCGGTGGAAAATGTCGCCGGCCTCTGCCGGGGCCACCGCCCGCCACCAGTCGTCGCCCCACAAGGGGGTCAAGCTGTTGAGGGCGAACAGGAGCGCAAAGATCAAGACAAAAAACGCCGCGAGCAGGGCCTCGACCGAAGGCGCCTTAATTCGCGGCATGGTCCAGTACCCCGCGCACCAACTTGGCCAGGTCGGCCATGAGGATCGGTTTGTGGGCCACGGCGCGGATGCCCATGGCCGACAGGTCCTTGTTCTTGATCTGATCGCTGAAGCCGGTGCACAGCACGATGGGGATATCCGGACGAATCTTGATGACCTCCTGGGCAAAGCGGTCGCCCAGCATGTGCGGCATGTTCAGGTCGGTGATGACCAGATCGAACTTCTCCGGTTCCTGGCTGAAGAGCTCCAGCGCCTCGAGGCTGTTGCCGCGCACGGTGACCCGGTAGCCCAGGGCCTTGAGCATGGCCTTGATGATGCCCACCAACTCCGGCTGGTCGTCCACGCATAAAATGCGTTCATTGCCTTGGGGCATCTGGGGGGGGCTCTCGGTGCTGCGCGGCTTGCTCCGATTTTCGAATTTGGGCAGATAGATGGTGAAGACGGACCCTTCGCCCGGCCGGCTGTCGGCCGCAATAGCCCCCTGATGGGCCTTGACGATGCCATAGGTCATGGAGAGCCCCAGGCCCGTGCCTTCCCCCTTGGCCTTGGTGGTGAAGTAGGGATCGAAAATCCGTCCCAGGACCTCCCGGTCCATGCCGGCGCCGGTGTCGGAAACCGTCAGCTTGAGGTACTCCCCGGGTTTGAGACCGTCCATCTGGGCGGCCGTGGATGCCTCCAGGCGCGCCTCGCAAAGATCCAGGCGCAGTCGGCCGCCTTCGGCGCGCATGGCTTGAAACGCATTGGTGCACAGGTTCATCAATACCTGGTGAAGCTGGTTGGCGTCAGCCAGGACCGCGGCCTGGGTCGTCAGCTCCGAAACCACTTCGATGGAGGCCGGCAGCGTGGCCCGCAGCATTTTAATCACTTCCATGACAATCAGGCGCACTTGCACGGGGCCGAATTCCGACCGGGTCTGCCGGCTGAAGGTCAGGATCTGGGAGACCAGGTTCTTGGCGCGCTGGGAAGCTTTCAAGACCTCGCCCAGATTGCGGTGCACCATGCTCTTGGCCTCGGTGCCCATGCGGGCGATTTCGGTATAGCCGATGATGGCCGACAGGATATTGTTGAAGTCATGGGCGATGCCGCCGGCCAGGGTCCCGATGGATTCCATCTTCTGGGCCTGGCGCAACTGGCTCTCCAGTTCGGATTTTTCGACCTCCGCCACCAGGCGGGCGCTGACGTCCCGGATGGCGGCCACATGCACCCGGTTGCCCTTCCAGATAAAGTGGCGGGCGGCGATCTCCACCGGGAAGACCTTGCCTGCCTTGTTTTTGTGATAGCGCACCGGCACGCTGGTTAATTCCGCCGCGGTGGCCTGGCGGGTGGCCTCCGGCTCGGCGGACAGATCGGTGTTCTTCATGGCCAGCAGCTCTTCGCGGGAATATCCGTACAGCGCCTCGCAGGCGGCGTTGACCTCCAGCAAGCGGCCGGTGCCGCTGTCGATCATGAAAATGGCGTCCGATTCCATATCGAAGAGTTGACGATACTTCTCTTCGCTTTCGGCCAGGGCCTGTTCGGCGATTTTGCGGTCGGTGATATCCGTTGCCAGTTCGAAGCGCACGTCGCGTCCGTCGGGCCATTTGACGATCTGATCGGTGATCATGAAGTTCTTCTTGAGATGGGGATTGTAATACTCCCACTTATACGGCTGGTACTTCTGCTTGAGGATGATGGGATTGGTGCAGAATTCGCAAGGCGCCGACCTTCCCTGGAACTCCCGGTAGCAGAGGCCGCCGACCACATTGCGGCGGGCCCGGCGGCGGGCCTCGGCGTTGACGAATAGAATTTCGTAGGTGTTCGGATCGGCGACGTAGATGACCTGATCGATGCTCTCGAAAATGGAGAGCAACTGATGGCGCTCGAACAACAAAGACTCGTTGGCGCGGGTGCGGCTGATCCAGCCGCTGAGGATCTGAACGACCGCCTTGAGCAGGCCGATGTCTTCTTCCTGCCAGGACCGCCGGTGCCGGCACTCGTCGAAGCCCATGAACCCGAAAAAGGCTTTGTCCACGAAAATAGGCATCGCCAGGATCGACCGGATGCCCTGGGGCCGCAACAGCTCGCGCTCCGGCGCCGCGGGAATCGCCTCGATATCGCTGAAATTGATGATTTCATCGCGCTGCATGCGCGCCATCCACCATTGCATGGCCGCACAGGGCACCCCTTGCAATGCATCCTTCTGGGGCAAGACCCCCTCGGCGCACCATTCGACGGTGTTGTCCATCGCATCGGCGGCCTGGCGGTGTTCGAAGATATAGCTGCGGCTGACATCCATGGCGCAGCCAATGGTTTGCAGGCAATCGTCTAAAAATCGGGTGGGGTTTTCGGATGCGATGGCCCGGGTGGAGATATCGGTCAGCATCTTTTCCAACCGCAGCCGGCGCCGCAACTCTTGCTCTACCGCCTGGACGTCGGCGGTACGATCCATTGCTTCGGTCACCTTTTCCACTCCTCTCGATATACTTTCCAGAATCAGATCAGGCCGAACCCACGCCTTACCTTAATCCAAGATGGCTATAAAAAAAAGAGGAATAACAAGTTCATATTATCCACCGCGCACCGGCCACAGATGGAAATCGGCGCCAGGCTTATACGCCACCCCCACGATGCCATCCTGGACATAGAGGGCCCAGGCGTAGCGCGCCTCATAAACGCTGGTGGTCGAAGACCAGTAGGCGCTGCGAACGTTGACGAAGGGATGTCCCGGGGGCAGGGCCGGCGAATGGGAAGCAAGGCAAATCAGGCTTTCCAGCTCCCGGATATTGGGCATGCGCCAGTCATTGAATCCTTCCCGGGCACTGCGGTTAAACAGCCCCACCAGCGACAGGGCCCGCTGCCAGGTCAGCGCCTCGCCGGCCGGATCGGCATCCCGGCTCCAGGTCAAGCCCGTGCGGGAATCGTAGACACAACCCGCTTCCAGGGTGAAGCGCTCTACTTCCGCGGCCGGTTCATCCCCGACGGCCTCCTTCCCCAGGGAGACCGGCCAAAGCATGTACGAGCCGTGCTTCATGCCCCGGTGCACGCGCCCGCCCCCCAGATGGACATACCAGGCCTGGGTCTCCAGGCGCCGGCAGCTCTCCCGGCACCAGTAATAGCCGGGAAAAACATCGTCAAAGGGATGATCGTGGGGCAGCGCCGGGTTGATGCGCTGGTGGCTGAGCAGGGCAAATAGAAGTCGGCGCGGGGGGAGCTGCCAATCATCGTATCCATGCCGGCGGCTCGCGCGCAGGTCGGCCGCAAAGCCCAAGGCTTCATCCCAGGTCAGCGGAAACTCGGCCGGACTGGCATGCTGGCTCCAGACGGCGCCGGTGAGGGTATCTTTGACGACCCGATCGAGGACTTGAAAGCGTTGCGCGGACGGTATCCGGTATTTCTTTTCATAAGATGCATCCTGGCCGGCGCCGGCACAGGAGATGCGAAGCCCGTCCGGCCCGTAGCACTCGACCTGGTCGGTTTGCAGGAGATTGGCCTGGGATGGTTTTTTACCCAATGGTCTTAATCGGCTTTCTGGTTTTGGCTTGAACCGGCGAAAGGTGCATCCGTTCCCCGGGGTGCCGAGAAATCCACCGCCGGCAGTTCGCGCTGGGTCGCCAGGTCGAGGGTGAAATACTTCTGCTTTTGAAACCCGGATTTATTGGCGATCATGCGGGCCGGAAAAGATTCCACCAGGGTGTTGAACCGCCCCACGTAGCTGTTATAGCGGTTGCGGGCCTTCTGGATGTCTTCCTCGACCTCGTTCAAACTGTTCTGCAGGGAGATGAAATTGGCGCTGGCCTTCAGGTCCGGGTAGGCCTCGGCCAGGGCCAGCAGCCCGGTCAGGGACATCGACACCTGGCTCTCCTCTTCCATGCGGTTGGACGAGGCACTCGGACGGCTGAAAAAATCATATTTGCGTCCAACCAGTTTGGCTTCGTGCTCGCTGTAGCCTTCGATGGCGGCGATCAGATTGGGAATCAGGTTGTGGCGGCGCTTCAAGGCCACATCGATGCTGCTCCAGGCCTCCTCGATTCTGTTTTTGTACTTGATGAAGCGATTGTAGGTTCCGAAAAGCCAGGCCACCGACACAAAGATCGCAACAGCGGCCAAAAAAATCAAAGGTACCATCTTTGCCATCCCATCTCGATTTAAGTTTTAATTTTTCTGCTCAAAGCAAGCGCTCGCGATTGCCGGCGCCGTGATCGAAGGTAAAGCTTTCACGCCTGAACAACTCCAGGCAAGCCGCGACGATCTCCGCATCGTACTTTGTCCCCTGCTGCTCTTCAATCAGCGCCAAGGCCGCCTCGATGCCGTGCGCCGGCCGATAGGGGCGGTAGGAGCTATTGGCCTCGACGGCGTCGGCCACCGCCAGGATCTTGGCCTCGGGCAGAATCTCGGCGGCGGTGAGAGCGCGGGGATAGCCCGAGCCGTCCAGCCGTTCATGGTGCTGATAGGCCATCTGGGCCACGGGCCATGGAAAGGGAATGTTTTTCAAGATGTCATAACTCACCTGGGGATGTATTTTGAGCATTTGAAACTCGGCCTCCAAGAGACTGCCCGAGCGGCTGAGGATGGCCACGGGGATGCGGATCTTGCCCACATCGTGCAGCAGGGCGGCGATGCGAATCCCCTCGATGGCCTCCGCGGCAATCCCCAACTTCCGGGCGATGGCGCAGGCCAGTTGCGCCACCCGCTGCTGATGGCCGGCCGTGTAGGGGTCGCGGATCTCCACCATCAGGGCCATGGCGCCGATGCTGGCTTCGAGCATGGCACGAATTTCGGCCGTTTTTTGCTCGACCTTGCCCTCGAGCAGCAAATTGTGGGCGCTGAGCTCCCGGCGCATCTCTTCCAGAGAAAGATGGGTGCGCACGCGCGCCATGACTTCCGCGGCCTGGAAGGGCTTGGTGATGTAGTCCACCGCGCCTAACTCGAAGCCGCGGGTCTTGTCGCTGGTTTCGCTCATGGCGGTGATGAAGATCACCGGAATGGCGGCGGTTTGCGGGTCGGCCTTCAGCCGCCGGCACACCTCATAACCGTCCATCTCCGGCATCATGATGTCCAGCAACACCAGGTCCGGTTTTTGTTTGGCCGCGAAGGCCAATGCCTTGGGTCCGTTCTTGGCGATGCCCAGGCGGTGCCCGGCCTTGAGGGTGTTGACCAGCAGGTCGATGTTGGTGGCATTGTCATCCACAATCAGAATCATCGGCCGGGAATCGTCGATGCCATTTTCGGTCATTTGCTTATCTTTCGAAGTATTTCCAACGCCTGATCGTAATCGTAGCGGCCGACCTTCTCTTCCAGCGCGGCCAGTGCCGCCTGGTCCATGCGCCCCGCCGCCTGCCGGCGGAAGCCCGGCATGAGCGTCGCGATCGGTTCCGGATCGGCGCCCTCGAGGGCTTCGTCGAGCTGCGCCAACAGGGTATCGAAGTCCGGTCCGCCGGGTTGGGAGGGCGCAGCGACCGGCGCTTCGGTGGCCGGCGCCGCCAGGGATTGAATCGACGCCAGCACTTGCGCCAAGGCGCCATCCACTTTCCGGACCAACTCTCCCAGATGGGAACGCTCCATGGCTGTAAAAGTGCCCGGCCGGCTGGCATCTTCGAGCATGTGCGCCGCGGCCCGCAGCTCGTGGGCCCCGATGTTGGCCGCGCTGCCCTTGAGGCTGTGGGCCAGTTGGCGCAGGGCCTCGGGGTCGCTATCGGTCAACGCTTGTTTCAACTTTTCGGCGCTCTGACGGTTATCGGCCATAAACCCGGCCAGAATGTGCGCAAAGGTGGCCGCATCGATCTTCAAGGCCGCCAGGGTCGGCCCGATCTCGATTCCCGGAAGCCGGTCCGGAAGCATTCCGGGGTTCGGCTCGGGCAGCGCATCTTCTTCCGGCGTTATCTCCGTCGATACATCCGTCGAAGCCCGGGAACGCAACAGCCGGAAGAGGGTTTGAAACAGGCGGTCCTGCTGGATGGGTTTGGAGATGTAGCCGTCCATGCCGGCCTCCAGACACTTCTCCTCGTCGCCTTTCATGGCATGGGCCGTCATGGCGGCAATGGGCAGCAGGCGGCCTTGGGGCGATTGGCGGATCAAACGCGTGGCCTCGTAGCCGTTCATTTCAGGCATCTGGATATCCATCAGCACGGCGTCGAACCGCTGGTGGTGGACCGCCTCGACGGCCGCCTTGCCGTTGGAGACGATCGTCACCCGGATACCGGCCCCTTCCAGGATCGCCTGGGCCACCTGCTGGTTGGTGGGATTGTCTTCGGCCACCAGGATATGGGCGCCCTTCAGCGGCTTGCGATACATGGAGGCCCGGGTGGTGAACTGCTTTTTGCGGACACCGCTCTTGAGGCCCTCTTTGCCGAACCCGTCCATGATGGCGTCGAAGAGCGTGGAGGGATAGATGGGCTTGGTCAAGAACCCGTTGATACCCGCCTTTTCGGCCTGGATGCGCTGTTCCTCCCCTCCGAAGGCCGTCATCATGATGATGGGCATGGTGAGCTTCAGCTCCTGCCGGATCTTGCTGGAAGTCTCGATGCCATCCATCTCCGGCATCTTCCAGTCCATCAGGATCAGTTCGATGGGATCGTTGCGCAGCATATTGTCTTCCAGGCGCTGCAAGGCTTCGGCCCCGGAGTCCAGGGCCTCGACCCTGAACCCTAACGACTCGAGCATCCTGCGCATGACGATGCGGCTGTCGGCCAGGTCATCGACCACCAGGACGTTCAGGCCCTCGATATCCGGAGGCACCACCTGCCGGACGAGCCGTTTATCGGGCGGGCGCTTGAGATGCACCGAGAAGCGAAACGTACTGCCCTTGCCCAGTTCGCTCTGCACCCCGATCTCGCCGCCCATCAGGGTCACCAGCTGCTTGCAGATGCTCAGCCCCAGGCCGGTGCCCTCGTATTTGCGGGTGGACGACGTGTCGCCCTGGCTGAAGGGCAGAAAAAGCAGATTGCAATACTCCGGAGCGATGCCCGGGCCCGTGTCCTTGACCGAAAAGTCCAGAACGACCTCGTCGTCCGCCGGCGTTTGGGCCGGCTTGACGCTCAGCAGGATCACGCCGGCCTCCGTGAATTTGACCGCATTGCCGAGCAGATTGGTCAGGATCTGCTGCAAGCGCAAGGGGTCGCCCTCGAGCACCTTGGGCGTCTCCGGATCGCAATCCACCAGCAGTTCGATCCCCTTTTCGGCCGCCTTGCTGAAAAACAGCTCCATGGCCCGGTCGAAGACCTCGTTCAAGCCGAAGGTGCGCTCTTTCAATTCGAATTTGCCGGCCTCGATCTTCGAAAAATCGAGAATGTCGTTGATGATGCCCAACAGGGAGTAGGCCGAACTGTGGATGATCTTCAGATAGTTCTCGATTTTGGGCGGCAGGGCTTCGGCCAACGCCAGATCGCTGGCCGCGATCACCCCATTCATGGGCGTGCGGATCTCATGGCTCATATTGGCCAGGAACTCGCTCTTGGCCCGGGTGGCGGCTTCGGCCAGCTCCTTGGCCTGTTTCAGCTCGCGATCCTTTTCCTTGCGCAAGTTGATTTCGGTTCGCAGGCGCGCATGGGAGTTTCTGACGCGCCGGTTCAGCTGCAGGACGACGCCGGTAAAGGCGGCCAAGGTACCAAAGGCGATCACGGCCATGACGATCCAGTGCCCGTAGCTTTTCACCACATCCGCGAAGGCGATGCGCCCCAGATCTTCGTAGGGCCCGACCTTGAGCACCTTCAAGCAGTCATGCACCGTTTGATAATTCAAGGGGATGGTCCAGCCGGCACAGCCCGCCGCCACGGCCGCCGGCCCATCGGGGGGCATCTGCAAGAGCGCCACGGCCACCTTTACGGCCAGGTCGTCCGGGATGTGCTTCAAGCCGGCCAGAGGCCAGGCCGGATATTCACGGGTCGTGCAGTAATAGGAGGTAGGCGCGTCCGAGGGATGCAGGCGTGGAAAGACATAAAAATCGGCTAAATCGATCTTGCCTTCGGCGCTCAGCGCTTCCAGGGTGCCCGTCCGCACCGTACCCGCATCGACCCGGCCATCGCGCACCGCATACGCCACCCGGTCGTGGGTCTCGTCAAACCCAAGCGTCTCGAAATCGCTGTACGGGTCGATTCCATTTTCCTTGAACTCCCGCCAGGCCATGAGCCATCCGCCCAGGGAGCCTTCGGAAACCGCCATGAAAGACTTGCCTTTGAGATCGTCGAGGGTACGGATCTCCTTGCGATCGGCGCGGCAGAAAATGACGCCGCCGTATTGGGCATACACGCCGCCCGCGCGCCGCTCCTTCAGCGTGACGATGCGTTTGGCATGAAACCAATACTCCAGCCCCACATAAAAAGAAGAATTGGCCAGGATGAAATCGACCTCACCGTTTTTGGCCGCCGCATCGATCTGGTCATGGGAAAGGGGCACGATGGAAAAGCGTTGACCGGCGATCTGGCGGGTGAGGTAATCGGCCGTCGGCGACCAGCTTCGCAGGCACTGTTCAGCGCCCCGGATGGCCAGCACGCCGATTCTGAGCGGCGCCGCTTGCCCCCGGGCAACACCCGCAGGCACCGCAGTGAAAAGCAACATCGGAAAAAGCAACGCCCAAAACAGATTGCGCCGCATTTTGTCATTTTCGAACTGCCTACCGTCCATGACGACCGCCTGAATTGTCATAAAATGGTATACCCACCGGCCTGGAAAATAACAAGGCAGAATCGGAAGTTGACCGCAAGGGCGCCGCGGCGCTACATTCCTTGGACTAGCGCAACGTCCACCCACCCCAACCCCCCAAAGGAGGCAAGACCATGCCGGACACCACGCGGCCGCTAAGCCAAGAGGAGCGCGAACGGTTCAATTTCCTCAACCAGGAGAACCTCGCATTTTTGATGAACCGCTACAACCGGGTCAACCGCTGGGTGATCGCCGACATGGTGCGCCGCAGCGCCTACCACTACCCGGACAAGGTGGCCCTGATCTTCGGCGAGCACCGTCTGACCTACGCCCAACTGGAAGCCGCCGCCAACCGCACGGCCAACGCCCTGGCCGGGCTGGGCGTCCAAAAATACGACCGCGTGGCCATCCTGGCCCACAACACGATCCACCACGTGCTCACCTGGCTGGGCTGCTGCAAAATCGGCGCGGTCTATCTGGCCATCAACTACCTGCTGCGCGGCAAGGACATCACTTACTGCCTCAACCACTCGGAGAGCAAGATCTTCATCGTCGAGGACGCCCTCTACCCCCTGGTGGCCGACGTGCTGGACCAGATGCCCACGGTCCAGGCCCTGGTGTGGTCCGACCAGGGCGCCGGCCAGCCGCCGGTGGACAGCCGCTTCCTGGCCTTCGATGCCTGGATGGCCAAGGCCCCGGCCACCGAGCCGGACGTGTTGCTGCACATCGAAGACCCCTGCCAGATGACCTACACCAGCGGCACCGAGTCCCTGCCCAAGGGCGTGATCATCAGCAACCAGGCCCTGCTGGCCCAGTACATGGGCGCCATCATCGACGGCGGCTATGCCACCGGCGACATCAACGTCAACGCCCTGCCCATCTACCACTGCGCCCAGCGCGACGTTTTCTTGAACCCCATCTTTCTCACCGGCGGCACCAACATCCTGATGGCCCCCGACATCGGCCAGATCCTGGCCACCATCGACCGCCACCGGGCCAACATGTTCTTTGCCCCGCCCACGGTCTGGATCGGCATCCTGCGCCACCCCGAGTTCGACCGCCACGACCTCACCTGCCTGACCAAATGCTACTACGGCGCCTCGATCATGCCCGTGGAGGTCTTAAAAGAGCTCATGGCGCGCCTGCCCGGCTGCAAGGTCTACAACTACTACGGCCAGACCGAACTGGCCCCCTACCACACCATTTTAAAAGCCGAAGACGCCCTGGCCAAACTGGGCTCGGCCGGCATGGCCGGCCTGAACATGGAAACGCGCCTGGAGGATGCCGAAAACAAGCCCATCGCCGAACCCGGCCTGCCCGGCGAGATCTGCGGCAAAGGGCCCCACGCCATGATCATGTACTTCAAGGACCCGGACAAGACCGAGACGGCCATGGAAGGCGGCTGGTTCCACTCCGGCGACATCGGCGTGATGGACCCCGACCGCTACATCACCGTGGTCGACCGCAAAAAGGACATGATCAAGACCGGCGGCGAGAACGTCGCCACCCGCGAAGTGGAAGAGGCCATTTACCTCGACAAGCGCGTCCAGGAGGTGGCCGTGGTGGGCGTGCCGCACCCCAAATGGGTCGAGGCCGTCACCGCCGTGGTGGTGCCCCGCCAGGGTGAAACCATCACCGAACACGAGATCCTGGCCCTGTGCCAGAAAGAGCTGGCCCCCTTCAAGATGCCCAAGCGGGTGGTCTTCGTCGCGGCCCTGCCCAAGACCCCCACGGGCAAGATCCTCAAGCGCGACATGCGCAAGAGCTACCAGGACCTGTTCAAAGGGTAATGGACGGCCGGCTCAAAAAGCTTGCCGGACATTACGCCCGGATTATGCTATACAGCGTCCCCTCCGACCGACGGGAAGCACCCTCCGACCCAGGTGCGTCCCTGGCACGGAGGTAGGCGCCTGCGGCAACCGGCTTGCGCCACGTCCGCCATCAACCCAAGGGATGCTCGAATGCGCGGAGGAAGGTGCGCCCTGGACTGTCTGAGCGCAGCGAGTTTCCAGGGCGCCGGAGCGCATTCGAGCATCCCCATAAATGGCGGGTGGCGCAAGCCGGTTGCCGCAGGCGCCGGCGAGCTGGCGATTCGATAACGAGCTGATCTCGATAAAAATCTCCACCCACAGGAGTTACAACAACAAGCATGAAAAACGGCAACCTATTCAACCCCAAAAATAAATCCGACTACACCGCCGCCTCCGTCGAGGTCCTCGAAGGCCTGGAACCGGTCAAGCGCCGCCCGGCCATGTACACCGACACCCAGCGCCCCACCCACATGGCCCAGGAGGTCATCGACAACGCCGCCGACGAGGCCATCGCCGGCTACGCCGACCGCATCGAAGTGATCCTGCACACCGACGGCTCGCTGCAGGTCACCGACAACGGCCGCGGCATCCCCGTGGACCAGCACCCCACCGAAAAAATCTCGGGCGTCGAGGTCATCCTCACCAAGCTGCACGCCGGCGCCAAATTCTCCAACAAAGACTACCGCTTCTCGGGCGGCCTGCACGGCGTGGGCGTCTCGGTGGTCAACGCCCTCTCCAAGCGCCTGGAAGTCGAAATCAAACGCGACGGCCAGCTCTACAGCATGGCCTTCGAACACGGCGAAAAGGTTCAACCCCTGACCGTCATCGGCAAAGTCGGCCAGAAGGCCAGCGGCAGCGCCATCCGCTTCTGGCCCGCCCCCCAGTATTTCGACAACAACACCTTCTCGGTGGCGCGCATCAAACATGTCCTGCGCGCCAAGGCCGTGCTCTGCCCGGGTCTGTTCGTCAGCTTCGAGGACCGCAACACCGGCGAAAGCGTGAGCTGGCTCTTCGCAAGCGGCCTGAACGAATACCTGGTCCAAGGCCTCGGCGAGGCCCTTTTTATCCCCAACCCGCCCTTTACCGGCAACTACGAAGGCGCCCAGGAGCAAGTGGCCTGGGCCGCCGTCTGGCTGCTCGAGCCCGGACCGGGCCTGGCCGAAAGCTACTGCAACCTGATCCCCACCACCCAGGGCGGCACCCACGTCAACGGCTTTCGTGCCGGACTGCTGGCCGCCCTGCGCGAATTTTGCGACATCCACAAACTGCTGCCCCGGGGCATCAAGATCGGCCCCGAGGATATATGGGACAACTGCGCCTACGTGCTCTCGGTCAAGCTCCAGGAGCCTCACTTCGCCGGCCAGACCAAAGAGCGCCTGGCCTCGCGGCATGCCGATTTCGTCTCCAACGTGCTCAAGGACAGCTTCAGCCTCTTTTTGAACCAGCACGTGGAGATTGGCCAGCAATTGGCCGAACTGGCCATCGAAAAGGCCCGCCGGCGCCTGGACGCTTCCAAGAAAGTCACGCGCAAACGCGCCACCGGCGGCCCGGTGCTGCCCGGCAAGCTGGCCGACTGCATTTCCGGCGACCCGGCCCAGGGCGAACTCTACCTGGTCGAGGGCGATTCGGCCGGCGGCTCGGCCAAGCAGGCCCGCAACCGGCACTTTCAGGCCATCATGCCCCTGCGCGGCAAGATCAAAAACACCTGGGACGACAGCAGCGACACGGTGCTGGGGTCCAACGAGATCCACGACATCGCCGTGGCCCTGGGGGTCGAACCGGGCGCCGACGACATCAGCGGCCTGCGCTATCACAAGATCTGCATCCTGGCCGACGCCGATTCCGACGGCCAGCATATCGCCACCCTGCTCTGCGCGCTCTTTTTACGGCACTTCAAGCCGCTGGTGGATGCCGGGCACATCTTCGTGGCGCTGCCGCCCCTCTATCGCATCGATATCGGCAAGAAGATCTTCTACGCCCTGGACGAGTACGAAAAGAACGGGATCGTCAAAAAGTATGCCGACGGCCGCTCCAAACCCCTCATCCAGCGGTTCAAGGGCCTGGGGGAGATGAACCCCGACCAACTGCGCGAGACGGCCATGGCGCCCGACACCCGGCGCCTGGTGCGCCTGGAAAGCACGGGTCAGGATGCCGAAGGCGTCGAGGCCATGATGACCATGCTGCTGGGCAAAAAGAGCATCGACCAGCGCAAGGCCTGGTTGGAAGCCAAAGGCAACCTGGCCGAAGAAGCCCAATAGATAAAGGAAAAGATCCATGGCGGAGAACAACAACCTGACCGAAACGCTGCCCATCCACGTCTTCAGCGAGCAGTCCTACCTCAACTATGCCATGTACGTCATCATGGACCGCGCCCTGCCATTCATCGGCGACGGCCTCAAACCGGTGCACCGGCGCATCCTGTACGCCATGTCCGAGCTGGGGTTAAGCGCGCCAGCCAAGTTCAAGAAGGCCGCGCGCACCATCGGCGATGTGCTGGGTAAATTCCATCCCCACGGCGACACGGCCTGTTACGAGGCCATGGTGCTCATGGCCCAATCCTTCTCCTACCGCTACCCGCTGGTGGAAGGTCAGGGCAACTGGGGCACGGTGGACGATCCCAAATCCTTCGCGGCCATGCGCTACACCGAGGCGCGCCTGTCGCCCTACGCCGAACTGCTGCTCTCCGAGCTGGGCATGGGCACCGTGCCGTGGGGCCCCAACTTCGACGGCACCTTGCAGGAGCCGTTGTTTATGCCGGCGCGCCTGCCCAACGTGCTGCTCAACGGCGCCAGCGGCATCGCCGTGGGCATGGCCACCAACATCCCGCCCCACAACATCACCGAAGTGGTGGGGGCCTGCGTGCACCTGCTGGACAACCCCGACGCCACCGTGGACGAGCTGTGCGAATTTATCCAGGGGCCGGATTATCCCACCGGCGCCGAGATCATCACCCCGCGCAGCGACATCGTGGCGATCTACCGCACCGGGGTCGGTTCGATCCGCATGCGCGGCGTGTGGCAACGCGAAGAGAACGACATCGTCATCACCGCCCTGCCCTTTCAGGTCTCGCCCACCAAGATCATCGAACAGATCGCCCAGCAGATGCAGCAGAAGAAGCTGCCCATGGTGGCCGATGTGCGCGACGAAGGCGACAGCGAAGCGCCCGTACGCATCGTCATCACCCCGCGCTCCAACCGCGTGGATGTGGACGACCTGATGTCCCACCTGTGCGCCACCAGCGACCTGGAAAACACCTACAAGGCCAACCTGAACATGATCGGCACCGAACGCAAACCCCAGGTCAAGGGGTTGCGCCAGCTGCTGGGTGAGTGGCTGACCTTCCGCAAGCAGACCGTCACCCGCCGCCTGACGCACCGCCTGGAGCAGGTGCTCGACCGCCTGCACGTGCTCGAAGGCCTGCTCATCGCCTATCTGAACCTGGACGAGATCATCCGCATCGTCCGCACCAGCGACGATCCCAAGCCCGAGCTGATGCAGGCCTTCGCCATCAGCGAGCGCCAGGCAGAAGCCATCCTGCAGATCCGACTGCGCCAACTGGCCAAACTCGAAGAGCAGCGTTTGAAGAAGGAGCAAAAAGAGCTGGCCGCCGAAAAGGAGTCCATCGAAAAAGTCCTCGCGTCTCCGACGCGCCTGAAGAATTTGATCAAAAAAGAGTTGACCGAAGACGCCGCCAAGTTCGCCGACCCCCGGCGCACGAAGATCGTGGCGCGCAGCGAAGCCCGGGCCATCTCCAGAACCGAGCTGGCGCCGGTGGAGCCGGTGACCGTGATCCTCTCCAAGATGGGTTGGGTGCGCACGGCCAAGGGGCATGAGATCCAGGCCGCCGAACTGCTCTACAAAGCCGGTGACGAATTCCTGGCCGCCGCCCCGGGCCGCAGCAACCAGCCGGCCGTGTTCATGGACTCCAACGGCCGCACCTATGCCGCCGATCCCAACGAATTTCCCACGGCGCGCAGCTACGGCGTGCCCTTGACCGGGTCGTTTGCCATCGAGGCCCAGGCGCGCGTCCTGTCGGTGACCATGGGCGAACCCGAGCAGCCCTTGCTCATCGCCAGCACGGCCGGCTACGGCTTTATCACCGAGCTTGGGCAGATGCACACGCGCAACACCAAGGGCAAAGCCTTTTTGAGCCTGCCCGAAAACGCCCTGCCGCTGACGCCCATGGCCATCGATCCGGCCGCCCCGGACCTACACCTGGTGGCCCTGACCCTGCAGGGCCGCATGCTGGTCTTTCCCCTGGGCGAACTGCCGACCCTGCCCAGGGGCAAGGGCAACAAGATCATCAACGTGCTGGCCAAGGATCTCAAGGCCGGCGAGGACGCCCTGGCCCTGCTGCGCCTGGTGACCCCCCAGCAGAAGTTGACCGTGCTGGCCGGCAAGCGCAGTTTTAGCATGACCTTCAATGTGCTGCGCGAATTCATCGCCGAACGCGGCAAACGGGGCAAGAAGCTGCCCAGAGGGTTTCAGCGGGTATCCGATCTGGTGATCGAAACCATTGCGCCCCTCCCGGCCGAAGGCAATGCGGGTTAAGCTGCACAGCCGTAGGGTGGGCGTGCCATCCCGTCACTTGGGAGAATTCGAAAGGAGAAGGCCATGAAAGCAAAACTGCTCGTTCTGGGCGCTTGCCTGTTGCTGCTGGGCGCCTGCAGTTCCATGTACTACGATGCCATGGAAAAGGTCGGGGTCCACAAACGCGACATCATGGTGGACCGTGTCGAGGCGGCCCGCGACAGCCAGAAAGAGGCCAAAGAACAATTCCAGACGGCCATGGAGCAGTTCAAGAGCGTCGTTCGCTTCAAGGGCGGCAATCTCGAAAAGGAGTATAACAAACTCAACGCGACCCTGCAGAAAAGCGAATCCAAAGCCACCGAAGTCCGCGACCGCATCGATGCGGTCGAGAATGTCTCCGAAGCTTTGTTCGAAGAGTGGCGCGCCGAGCTGAAGCAATACAACAGCGACACCTTGCGCCGGTCGAGCCAGCGCAAGTATGACTCGACCAAACAGAAATACGGCGACCTCATCACGGCCATGCGCAAAGCCGAAGACAAACTGGAGCCCGCCCTGGCACCGCTGCGCGACCAAGTGCTGTTCATGAAGCACAACCTCAATGCCCGCGCCATTGCGGGCCTGAGCGGCGAACTGGACGGCGTCCAGACCAACGTGGACAAACTGGTCCGCGACATCGAAAGCGCCGTCGCCCAGGCCGACGCTTTCATCGCCGCGCTGCAAACGGAATAGAAGACGGAGCTAGTGGTTTGCCCGGCGCACGAAAGAGGCCCCAATAGAGGAGTGTTTCCCGCCATACCGGTGGGAAGGCATGGCGGGAAACATGGGGGAGGGACGCTAGTTTGGCAGGTACTTCAAGCCGATCGCGAAGTTGTGAAGGCCTTCACCCTCGAGGGGCTTCGACCATTTCACTTCCGCCAGCGAGAACGAACGAAACCCTTCAGGCAATATCGACGGATTGTCGGCCGTACTCCGAACCGTCGCCTTGACCATCACAATACTGCCTTCCTGAATCCTTTGGTTCAACTGGATACAAGTACCCATGCAAGAGCAATCGAGCATCTTGCCCTTCAGGACGGGGCTGTTAGCGATCAAACCGCTGCAGGCAACGGTGATCTGGGCGCCCTTATGAGGAAAACTTCTTTTGTCCATGGGAAGACTTCCGGTTTTAGGATTAAAAACGTCAATTTCCGCAGTGCGCGGGACCGATCGAAAAGCCGATCAGGGCCAACATTTCCATTAGGTCTTGCATGCGAAAAGGCTTAAACAGCCATCCATCAGGTTTTCAACTTTCGATGAAATTACCTTTAAACCGACCCGTAAAGATGACTCCGGCATGCGATTTCCGCAGTGATTTGAGCCGGAGCGTCAGTACATCCAAGCCAAAACCATTGATGCTCTTCAACCCTTCGGTATCGATTTCCACCTTGGGATAACTGGCGTCGTATTTATTGAGCACATTGGCAAGCTCATGGGCCGAAGTACCGTCGAAATCCCCCCACAATCGAATCCGGACTGAACGATTGTTTGCTTCCTTGGATAGAATCCTGAAGTTTTTGGCCATCGTTCCCTCCACGTTCAGGTTGACGATTCACAAGATGATATGCAAAAGCAATTTCCGGGCCGTTGTGGAGAAGAAATGCATGCGGTTGAATTTCCGAATTTTTTTCGAGTGGCGGGGGGCGAAACAGGTTCTTGTTGCGCCTCAGGACAGTGTCAGCTTATTTTACAGGTGGTAAAGCGATAGGCCCCGTGGCCAGGCAAAGGGCTATTGTAAACCGCCTTGATCCTGATTATAGTCCTGCTAATTGCTCCTGACCTGATCCCCTTGTACGGCACCTGCCAAAACCGTAATCAGCAAGGGGGCATTATGCCCAAGGATCATCTTCCCCGTCCAGGCGACCCATCTATAAACCAAGACAACGCGTTGCAGTCACGGTTAGCCCTTCAGGAAAGCGAGGCGAAAAACAGGAGCATATTTCATGCGGCACCGGTGGGAATCGGCATCATAAGAGATCGGGTGTTTACGGATGTGAATGAACGCCTGAGCGAAATCATCGGCTGGACGCCCGCCGAATTGCTCGGCAGGGAACCGCGGTTCTTATACGTATCGGAAGAAGACTACGCAGCGGTGGGCAAAACATACCGGCAGATTGCGGAGCGAGGCATTGGCACCATCGAGACCCGCTTTAAATGCAAGAATGGAGAGATCATTGACGTGCTGCTGAATGCGGCGCCCATCGATCGAAACGATCTTTCCGCTGGAGTTACCTTCACCGCCTTGGATATCACGGCGCGCAAACGAACCGAACAGGCGCTGCGAAACAGCGAAGAGCGCCTGCGCCTGGCGTTCGACGCCGCCTATCTCATCTGGTTCGAATGGGACATCCAGCGCAATGAAGTCCACCAACTCGCATCCAAAGATCCGGCCTTGGCGCCCACCACCGGGCCGTGCAGCACTTATGAGGACGTTGTCAGCATGGTCCACCCCGAGGATCGCGCACATTTCAGCGCCAACGTTTTTGCAGCCCTGGAACGGGAAGATGGGCACTATGAAAATGAATTTCGCATCGCTGACCCCAATGGCACGATTCGCTGGATTCATGAAAACGGCATTGTGAAGCATGACCTGCACGGCACCCCCATCCGGCTGATCGGGCTTTCCCAGAACATCACCGATCGCAAGCAGGCCGAATTGAGATTGCAGCAGGTGAATGAAACCCTTGAACAGCAGGTATCCGAACGCACTACGCTGGCCAAGCGCCGGGCCAACCAGCTGCAGGCCCTGGCGGTGGAGCTCATCGAGGCGGAAGAAGCCGAGCGCAAACGCATCTCAGAATGGCTGCATAACGATCTGCAGCAGATGATGGCCGCTGCCAAGATGCAGCTGCAAACGGTTTCCGCACCCGACGAGGCCATTCGGAATGCCCAAAAGTTATTGGAGGACTCCCTCCAACGATCACGCCAGTTGTCCCATGAGTTGAGCCCACCGGTGTTATGTCGCTCCAGGCTCGTCGATGCCTTGCAATGGCTGGTCCGGAAAACGGAGACCCAATTCGGACTGCACATCGAGTTTGAAGCCAATGACCAAAGGCCGTTCGAAAACCAGTCCCTCAAGGTCTTCTTGTTCCGCGCCGTACAGGAACTCCTGTTTAATATCGTCAAGCATGCGGGGGTCAAAAACGCCCGGGTGGCCCTTTCCAGCTCGAACCATCATCTGGTGATCACCGTCAGCGATCAAGGCCGAGGATTTGACCCCATGATCCTGGATACCGACACGAAAAAAGCAGGGCTCGGCCTGCTGAGCCTGCGAGAGCGGGCCCATTATATCGGTGGCGACCTGTTGGTTGAGAGTTCGCCGGGCAAAGGCAGTCGCTTCACCATCACAGTTCCTCTCGATCTTTCCCGGGCCCCTGGCGCACAAAAAGCCGGGCCGGAAGTCAAGCAACCGGATATCGCTTTGACTGAACCCGCGGTAACGGCCGCTTCTTTCGGCATCCGGGTGCTGTTTGCGGATGACCACAAGGTGATGCGCCAGGGCCTGGTGCGCCTGGTGGCTGACAAGCCGGACATCCATGTCGCCGGCGAAGCGACCAACGGGCGCGAAACCGTCGAGTTGGCCCGCCGCCTCAAGCCGGACGTCATCGTGATGGACATCTCGATGCCGGAGATGGACGGCATTCAGGCCACCCGCCTGATCAAGGCCGAACTGCCCCAGATTCGGATCATTGGTTTATCCATGCATGCCGACGAGTACCTGGCCCAAGCGATGCGCGAAGTCGGGGCGGACCTCCTGGTGAGCAAGACAGCCTCCTCATCCCAGTTGCTCAAGGCCATTTACGGAATTAAAGGCCAGATCCGTCCTGCCGAAGAGACCGTATAGAGCCACCGGTTGTTCCGTAGATGACATTCCAGAAAGACCCGATCCCTTAAAATGCCGATACCGATGGGACCGGCATGAAAAATACTCCGGTTCAAGGCCTCGCTGGCGCGCAGCGCCCAGCGGTAATATCCTGCACCGAAGAAACAACCCAATATTCATCATCGATCTCCATGACCGACTTTGGGTCGATGAGGCATGAGCGCTTGGCGTCTATGGTCCGCAGTCGGTGTTTAAAAACCCGGGGGCAGTTCCTGATGGCTCAAGTCCCGCAGCGCGGCAGCGATCAGGGCTTTGGGAAACATCCGCAGTTCTTCCGGTTTAAAGGGATGTTCGGGGAGGTATTGAAGAACCAAGTTGCACACCGCCAAGGCCTGGGCATGGTCGCGGTCTTTCTTCATGGGGTCCCGATCCTTTTGGGCGCTCAACCAAAGTTTGTGAACGGCAAAAGCGCGTGGATCGGGAACCACCATGGTGGCTGGAAAACCATCGTCCCCAATAACAACTTGGCTGAATTTTGGCGCCGACAGCAACCACTGGAGATTTTTTATCTCCGCAGCCGTCAGGTCCTCTTCGCCTCCCATGCTTCGATTTTCCTTCTTAAGCATGGACTTGGGCTCGGGTTTAACCAGATCGACCATATAGCCATCCTGATTGGCAGCCCGAAAACTTCGCCTTCCCAGTAATTTAAAGGATCGATCCGCTTTGTGCAAAATATCGATGAGTCCCCTGGTATCGACTTCATCCAGGGCGAACAGCCGCAGTTTAGACCGGACATCCCATAGAACATCCATATCCCGGGTTGCCAGCAGTCCACGCACCAGGAAAACGCCGGCCCGCGCTTCATAGGCATACAGGGCGTTGGTGCCGATAATTTGAAGGTTGCGGCCCAAAAGCTGATGTTGTTCAAGGAGTCTGCAGATCGCCGTTACGATGCGCGGCACGCGGGCGATGCGGGCGGCCTTGCAGAAACGGGCCTGCTCCTTGAGCTGCGCTTTCATCTGGTTGAGGCGCGCGGCAAATTCTTTTTTGTTGTCGTGAAATTCGGTATACAGGGATTCGGCTTCCCTGGATCGAGGTCCGAGGCTCTTGCCATAGCCACGGCGGTCCATCGATCGGAAAAGGTACTCTTTGCCCTTGACCTTCTTCCAGTGCATGCCGCCACGGTAGGCGCGACTCCTGCCAAAGGCATCCATATAAACTTCGTGCAACTGGGCCGCATCTAGTGCGATACGCCTTTGATCCGCATTCAATTCATACAACTGTATGCCGTTTTCCATCGCATCTCCAAGATAGTATTATGATGGAAAACTACTGCACAATGAGTTGCTTATCAACATATTTTCCATCGTTCATAAATTTTGCCGAAACGATGGAAAACCGTCACAGATCGTTAGGCGTCAGATGATGCAACGGTCCTGACGTATACACAGCATATGGCGGGCGTTGACATGCAATCGTGGCTTTGGCATAGTCGCTTTTTAATTCCTGAAGGGGCCCTCGCATGCATCTGAACCGCGTTGAAATCCGCCATGACCGTTTCCCGCCCCAGGAGGTTTATCCGTTCAACCTTCCGCGGCTGCAGAGCACCATCGAACTTCAATTCCCCGCGCCAATCACCTTTTTCACCGGCGAAAACGGCGCCGGCAAATCGACGCTGCTCCAGGCCATCTGCCGCCGGTGCAACATTCATATCTGGGAGGGGGTGGAGCGGACTCGGGTCCAGGTGAACCCCCATGAAAAGCGGTTGGCGGAAGCCTTGGAGGTCGAATGGCGCGACGGCCCCGTACCCGGCTCCTTCTTTTCTCCCGAGCTGTTCCGCAACTATTCGCAGCTATTGGACGTATGGGCCGTCAACAGCCCGGGACTTCTCGACTACTTCGGGGGGCAATCACTGCTCACCCAATCCCACGGGCAATCGTGCATGGCTTTTTTCGCGTCGATTTACAAAGTCAAAGGATTGCACTTTCTGGATGAACCCGAAGCCGCCCTGTCGCCGCAGACGCAATTGCGCCTGCGCGAGTTGCTGGACCGAATGAGCCGCGACGGCCATGCGCAATTCATTATTTCCACCCACTCGCCGATCCTGATGTCCTGTCCCGGCGCCGTGCTGTATACGTTCGACCGCCCTGCCATCGAACGCGTCGACTACCAGCAGACCCAGCACTACAAAATCTACAAATCGTTTTTCGACGCCGACGCCGGAAGCCGACTCGTATCCACCGGAAAGCGCCCCTGAAAGAATTACTTGACCCCATTGAGCATAGCAGGCCTTTTCCACTCTTTATACGGGCCGCAGTGCAGGACGTGCATGAACGATACGGAATAGAGCAGCGCCAGGGAAGAGTAGTAAATCCAGAGCAAGATGATGCACACCGAGCTCAGCGAGCCGAACAACACATTGATACGAGAGACATTCTGAATATAGTAACCGAAGGATTGGCGTGCAAAAAGCCATAGCAGCACAAACATCAGGCCGGCTATCAGCCGATGGTGCAGCTTGATGGGAATCGATAGAAAGAGCTTGACGGTGATGAGGAAGAACAGCACCAGAATCAGGGCCGAGACCATATTGCTCTGGTTGAAGGTGAAGTAGTTGGCCATGGTTTGCAGTTCGTGGACATACGGACTCTGTTCGACGAAAGATCGAAACGGTTTGAGCGCATCGGCTGTCACGGTCCACAGGAAGTTGGCCATGAAAAAGAGCAGGATGGTGAATACGCTCAGGAAGGCATACAGTGCGTGCCCCTTGATCAAGTTGCGCCGTTGCAGATGAAAGATCCTGCGAAGCGACTCTTCCAGGGATTTAAACAGCAAGCCGCTGATGACGGGCAGCATCAATAAATTGATGGTCGTAAACGAGCCCAAACCGACGGAGTCGATCAGGTGGGTCTGGAGCCATTCGGCACTGACAAAAGGAATGAAGCGGCGGATATCCTCCACCATAATGGCTGCCATGTTCCCCGGAAACAGGCCGGGAAAAAGCAGATTCTTGAATGAATTTAAAATGAACAAAAAGAGTGCGGAAAAGGGAATGATCGCCAACTGGAAAACGAACGAAATGGAGGCGGCCACAGTCGGGCAATCGTCCCAGATAAAATTTCGCCCGGCAATGCCGAAGGCCCGGAAAAAGAATCCGATTCTGATTTTGGTTCCGTAGATCATGCCGCCAACAGCTTCCTATCAGGCGCCCTATCGTCATCCCATCGCCGCCGATCGTTCCAGGCCAATTCAAAACCCTTCCGCGCGGTTACATCGCGCGCAGCTGTCTTCGTTAACCCTGGCCGCCTTCGTCCAGAACCCGTCGCACGGTCCGAGACATTTCCAAAAGGGTGATCGGCTTCATCAGAATTTCTTTGATTCCGATCGCTTTGGCTTTTTCTCGGCCCAGCCTTTCGCTGAACCCGGTGCAAATGATGATGGGGATGTCCGGTTGGATCGCAATCAGTTCTTTCGCCAATTGTTCGCCCGTCATATTCGGCATCGTCATGTCGGTAATCACCAAATCGTAGCCCTGTGGATTGGCCCTGAACGCTTCCAGGGCATCCACGCTGCTCAATCGGGTGGTTACCCGATAACCGAGACGGGTGAACATTTGTCCTTCCAACTCGGCAATCATTTTCTCGTCGTCGACCAGCAAAATTCGTTCATGGCCGGTTGGAAAGCCGCCCGCTCTTTCGGGCGAAGCCGCTTCAGCCGAATCGTCCGTCAGGGGCAAGTAAACATGGAAAGCCGATCCTTTTCCCACTTGACTGCAAACCTTGATATCGCCCTGGTGTTCCTTGACGATCCCATATACTACGGCAAGCCCGAGGCCCGTGCCTTTACCCTGCTCCTTGGTAGTAAAATAGGGCTCGAAGATCTTGCCCATAATGGCCGGGTCTATGCCGCACCCCGTATCGGACACGGACAGCCTGGCGTATCGCCCCGGCGCCAGGGCGGCTTCCGCCGAGGCATCTTTTCCCAACTTTTCTTCTCTTAAGCCGATCGATATCCGCCCGCCGGTCTTCTCCATGGCGTGAAAAGCGTTGATGATCAAATTCATGGCAATTTGATGCAATTGGATGGGGTCGGCCATGACATGGGCGCAATCCTTTTGAATGTCTTGGACGATCTCTATGTTGGAAGGGATGGTCGATCGGCTCAACTTGATTACTTCTTTGAGTATCGTCTGGATCCGAATGGGCGTCGATTTCGGTTCCGATTGACGGCTGAAGACAAGAATCTGCTGAACGAGATCCTTGGCCCTCAGGCCCGAAGAAAAAATCCCATCCACATATCGCCGCTGCGGGCTTCCGGCGGGCAGGTCCTGTTTGAGCAGCTCGCTATACCCGATCATGGGATGCAGGATATTGTTAAAGTCATGGGCGATCCCGCCGGCCAGAGCGCCGATGGCCTCCATCTTCTGGGATTGGGTGAGCCGGGCCTCAAGCCGCATCTTTTCTTCCACGGCCTTTTTCTGCTCGGTGATGTCCCGCAGGATAGCGACGATGAAAGGTTCCCCCTTTTTATCCGTGTAGAGGGTTTTTTTGGTTAGAATGGCATGAACGCCGCCCTGGGCGTCGGTAAAGGATTCTTCATTGATGTTCTCCTTGCCGCCGGTCAGGACCAGTTCGTCCGTGGACCAGAAGACATCGGCTTCGCTCTGCGCGAAGAAGTCATGCTCGGTTTTTCCCAGCAGCGCTTCGCGGGGGTGTCCGACGAAGGCGCACATGGCATTGTTTACCAGCACCCATCGATGCCCCCGGTCTTTGACAAACATCGGATCGGCCACGGCATTGATGATCTCGTCCAGATAGTTCCGCGACTCCGCAAGGGCCTCTTCGGCATGTTTGCGGTCGCTGACATCCATGAGCAACCCCTCTATCCATGCCGGCTGGCCGTCGTCGCCATTCACCATGCGGGCGCTGAGGGAAGCCCATATCCGCTCCCCATCCTGGCGGTCGAGCTGGATTTCAAAGCGCTGAGCCGTCCGGTTCTTCAAAATATGAGCGAGCAACCTGTCCTGGTCATCCGGGTTGACGCAGAGCTGCTGCCGGACATCGGTCAGTTCTTCGGCCGAATCGTACCCCAGGATGCGGGCCAAGGCCGGATTGGCACTGAGGATGCGGCCTTCAAGCGTAATTTGAAAAACCCCCTCGATGGCGTTTTCGAAGATCCCCCGATATTTCTCCTCGCTTTTGCGCAATCCCTTGATGGAGTGCCGGAGCTTGCCGGTCATGAGATTGAACGTGCGGGCCAGGCTGCCGATCTCGTCATGGGACTGCACGTCAACCACCTGGTCCAGGTCGCCCTGGATGATCTTTTCAGCCACTTCGGTCATGTGGCGCACGGGCCGTGTGATGGTCCAGGCGATAATACTTCCGATCATCCCGACGATGAGGATAATAAAGATGCCCGCCACGCCCATTACGCGGGTCATCCGGATCCGACCTGTATCGAGCAAGCCGCGGTAAGCCAAAAGCTCATCCTCGTTCACGCTGGTGCCGATGACCCAGTTCCAGGGCGCATAATAGGCAAGGCGGGCGATTTTCCAGCGGGGCTCGGTCTCCCCCGGATTGTGCCAACGATATCGAACGGTCGTCATTTCTTCAGGCTTGAGCAAGATCGCCTTCTCGATGATCTCTTGAATGACATGGCGACCGTCGCTGTCCGTGACCGACCAGATATCCTCGCCGTCCCGCTTGCCGTTCTGGGAGATCACATACCGTCCGCGGTCTTCTCCTTTGCCGCTGAGGACATAGACATAGCCTGTGCGGCCCACCCGGGTCTGCAGGATGGCTTGTCTCACCCGCGACTCCGGGACCTCCTGTTTGATGCCGACATAAAGCATGCCCACCAGACTGCCGGTGGTGTCCCAGATAGGTTCGTACGCCGTAAGGTACCAGGCGTTGACCACATATGCGCGGCCGTGGTAGGTTTCGCCTTTGAGAATAGCTGATATAACTGGATTTTTTGTACCGTCCGGATTGACCGACGGGATATAGGTGCCGATGGCCCTTTGATTTGCGGCCGTTTGGACGGTGGTGGCGACCCGCAGCATATCCCCCCGGGCATTCATCCGCTGGAAGATCGTAGCGCTTTCCCCGACCAACCGGGTGACCTCATCGACAATCGGGGTCTTAACGGCCAGGTCCATGTTTTGGCCCAACCCGGTCTTGCCGATAAGGAACTCGGGCAGCTTGAGATCTTGGGTTTCCTTGTTGAACTGGTTCACGGCCTGCCAGGCGACAGTCTCTTTTGCCAATTGGACGTGGCCCGCGCCGGCCAGAAGGTGCCTGGCCACATTGAGGTTGTAGTCCACCTGCAACTGGACCGCCTCGTTCTCGGTCCGCACCAGGTTGTAGACCCCTTGGGTGATATGATCGAGGTCGGCATCGATTAGAGCGTCCACCTCTTGCCTGGCCAATTGGTTGTATTCGCCGCTTTGCCACACGGCGATCAGAACGAGCGCGATGGCCGTAATCAGCACACTGGTGGCCCCCATGAGGGCCACCTTGGCATTTAGCTTCATGTTTCTAAAGGCGCTATAGGAATGACGGTCACCAGCGGTTTGCATAAACTCCCATCAACAATATTCGGGAGGATTCCAGTTGCCCCCCAGCCGCATCTCGCCCCAACCAAAGCTTTTGACCCTCTCCCCCGGTCTTTCGGTCCTAGGGATATATCGCCAAAGTTAAAGAAATCATAAGTTGCACCTCTTTGTCTTTGCAGGGACGGCCCGTGGAATTTAAACCATCCGGCACGAGGTCTGAGTGGCGCATCACAATTTCCTCACGCGCGCTCAAACAATAAAAAAAGGGGGGAGCAGCATGAGCGCTGCAAGCCCCCCCCTCAATTCTGATGGTACGCCCGGCCCGATTCGAACGGGCGACCTACGGATTCGAAGTCCGGTGCTCTATCCAGCTGAGCTACGGGCGCGTACGCAAAAACGATAAGACCATTGCGGCATTGATCCGACAATGGTCTATTTTTATCGATGGGGTGAGTGATGGGGCTTGAACCCACGACACCCAGGGCCACAACCTGGTGCTCTGCCAACTGAGCTACACCCACCATGAGAAAGCGCTTTACCTATCAAAAAGCCCAGAGGGGCGCAAGCGAAATATAGCGAGGGGGGTTGAGGCGCCGAATCGGTGACCCACTTGGACCTTCGAGCGCCGTCTCGGCGCTTGACACCTGTAACGCTTTGTTCCTATGGATGATTAGCGGGCGCCAATTTTTTCGGTTCGCACAACGAACTTCCTACCCGAGAGGCTTTATGGAATGCGACAAGGCACTCAGTCTGATTGAAATCCTCAATGCCATGGAAGACGGCATCTATATTACCCGTGCCGATCACACGGTGGAGTTCATGAACCAGGCCATGCTGGCGCAGTTCGGTCCGGGGGTGGGCAAGAAATGCTATGAGGTGGTCAACGGCAGCGAGGTGATGTGCCCCTGGTGCCAGGCCAAGCAGGTGTTCGAGCAAGGGTCGAGCGCCCAGTCGGAGATCTATATCCCGCGCCAGGATAAGACCTACCGCATCATCGAAGTGCCCATCAAGAACCTGGACGGCACGGTCTCCAAGCTCAACATCTACCGCGACATCACCCAGCGCAAGGACCAGGAGCTCAAGCTGCGCGCCAGCGAGCAGGATTATAAACGTCTGTTCGAGAACGTGGCCGCCGGCGTCTACGTCAGCTCCAAGGAGGGCCGCTTTCTCAACGCCAACCAGACCATGCTGGACATGCTGGGCTATCCGAGCAAAGAGGACTTTTTAAAGATCCTGATCCAGAAGGACCTCTATGTGCGGCCCGAGGACCGCATCGCCTTCCAGCAGATGATCGAAGACCACGGCCAGGTGGTCAACTACGCCGTGGACTTCAAACGCAAGGATGGCAGCAAGCTCCCGGTGCTGCTCACCGCCCACACCCTGCGGGATCACGCCGGCCAGGTGCTCGGCTACGAAGGCATCTGCGTCGACCAGACCCAGATCACCCAAATGGAGCAAAAGCTGCGCGAAGCCCACGATTTTTTGAACAACATCATCCAAAGCTCGCCCAACGCCATCATCGGCGCCGACATGCAGGGCAAGATCATCATCTGCAACAAAGGCATGGAAGAGACCCTGGGATACAGCGCCGATGAACTGCTAGGCCAGGATGTCCGCCGCCTGTACAGCAATAACCAGGCCTACGAGGTGATGCGCATGATGCGCAGCCCGGAAATCACCGGCCGCGGCAAGCTGCGCGCCTATCCCATCACCTACATGCATAAAAACGGGACGCCCGTGGAAGGCACGCTGTCGGCCAGCATCATTTATGACGACCATGGCTACGAGAGGGCCTCGGTGGGTATCTTCGTCGACATCGGGGAACGGCTGGAGATGGAGCGCAAGCTGCGGCGTACCCAGGAACAGTTGCTGCAGTCGGAAAAGCTGGCCGCCATGGGGCGGCTCACCTCCCAGTTGGCCCACGAGCTGAACAACCCGCTCTACGGCATCATGAACACCCTGGAGTTGATGAAGACCGAGATCAAACCCGACAACAAGCGCCGGCGGCTGCTGGACATGTCCCTGTCCGAAACCATGCGCCTGGCCGACATGCTGCGCAAGATGCTCTCCTTCTCCAAGCCGGACCAGGAGCAGCGCAGCCCGGTGGACATCAACACCATCGTGGACGAAATCATGCTGCTGCACGAAAAACAGTTGCGCGAGGTGGACATCAAGATCGAGCTGGATTTCGCCCAGGGCCTGAAACCCGTGCTGGCCAGCAAAAACCAACTGCGCCAGGTATTTCTCAACATGGTCTCCAACGCCAAAGACGCCATGCCCAACGGCGGGGTTTTGAAAGTCGCCACGAGCGGCAACGGCGGCCATGTGCGCGTGGAGATCCACGACACCGGCACCGGCATCAAGCCCGAGCATCTGGACCACATCTTCGACACCTTCTTTACCACCAAGACCGACAGCGGCCGGGGCGTGGGCCTGGGACTGTCGGTGTGCTACGGATTCGTCAAAGATCATGGCGGCGATATCCAAGTGGAAAGCAACTGGGGTCAGGGAACGACATTTAAGATCATCCTGCCGGTGATTGCCTCCGCGGAACAAGATCAAGACTAAATCCCTCACCTTACAAATACCCCCCATCGGGGTCGGTATCGGAATCGAAAGAAATGAATCGATACCGATACCGAGGTCAACCACATTTATCTTATAATCTGTAAATTCTGCATAATCTATAAATTTATTGTTATTTTTTCCTCAAAAATACGGATTTATGTTCAGATTTTATAGTTATTATGATTTTTTCTGTTGACAACTCTTTTCGGCTATCTTATTAAGTAGCCAGACACGCAAAAAAGGGGGTGCTCAGATGGAAGACACTTTAACGGTCTATAAAGCCAGCCAGTTTTGCAAGGTCTCCTCCAAGTCCATCATCAACTGGATCGAGGCCGGTCATATCAAGGCCTACAAAACCGTGGGCGGCCACCGGCGCATCAAACTCGAGGATCTCGAGTTCTTCATGAAGCGCCAGGGAATCCCCATGCCCAACGAAACGCCGGACCGGGCCCACAAGCGCATCCTGGTGGTCGATGACGATCCCATCATCGTGGAAACCATCGTGCAGTCCCTGGAAGAAGACGAATACGACTACGAAGTGATCTCCGCGGCCGATGGTTTCGAAGCCGGGTTGCAGGTCAACCATTTCAAGCCGGACCTGATGATCCTGGACATCATGATGCCCGACATCAAAGGCAACGAGGTGTGCCGCAAGATCAAATCCAACCCCGACACCAAGCACACCAAGATCATCGTCCTGTCGGCCTATCTGGACGACGACAAGTTCAAGGAGATGAAGGCCCATGGCGCGGATATGTGCTTTTCCAAGCCGCTGCCGCTTCCCCAACTCAAAGAGGAGGTCGCCCGGTTGCTGGGGATCATCTGATCGATCACAGCCGGAGCAATGAAAGGAGGCCCACCATGAAACTGAAGGACGCCCTGGGGAACCGAAAATTCGTGGTCACCTCCGAGGTGCAGACACCTCTGGGGGAAGACTCTCCGGAACAACTCGTCGATCGCCTGAAACGCATCCGGGGACGGGTGGACGGCGTGACCGTAAGCGATGTGGACCTGGAAGGGGTTGTGGGCGACAGCATTCACACCTGCGAACTGCTGCAACGCAACCGCTTCAACGCCATCTACCAGACCACCACCCGCGACAAAAACCGCATCCAACTGCAGAAGGATCTGGCCCTGGCACACCAGTCGGGCATCGAAAACCTGCTGGTCTTCACCGAAGACTACCGCATCACCGGCGACAGCGTGCAGGAGCAGATGTTCTTCCATGTGGACGCGGGCAAGCTCAGCTCGGTGCTCGAGCACATCCGCGACGGCCGCGCCATCGACGGCGAACGGTTGCCGGAACCCATCGACTTCACCCTGGGCTCGGGCATCGAATCGCTCTGGGGCAAGAAGGTGCCCAAGCAGGGCATGGAAGGCATGGAGACCCTCAAGCTGATGGGCGCCGGCTATTTTCTGACCACCCCCATCTTCGACCTGGAGCAGTTCGAAAAGTTCATGCGCCAGATCAAGACCCTGGATGTGCCGGTGATCGCCGAAGTACTGCTGCTGCGCAACGCGGCCATGGCGCGCTTCATCAACCGTCACTTCAAGCCCGGGCTGGTCCCGGAATGGGTGATCCAGAAGCTGGACAGCGCGCCGGACAAGCACAAAGCCAGCATCGAGCTGTTCGGCGACCTGGCCCGGGGCCTGAAGGAGATTTGCAGCGGCCTGCACATCATCACCCTGGGTGGCGAAGACAAATTGCAGCCGTACCTGGATGCCGCCAATCTGCGTTGACCTTTTTTTGATCCATCGATCTTCCCCGGCGTGCGGGGCGACGTCCTGACCGTCGCCTCCCGCCGGCGCTCCACTTCCCGGCTGTCCTGCTCATCTCGACCAACGCTGCCCCTGAAGTACCACGCGCTCCTCCACCCGACAGCCGCAACACTTTTTCCGCGTCAAAGGAGGTTCCGCCATGCCCCTCATCGAAATCAACGAAATGACGCCGGAGTTTAAAGAGAGCGTCAAGGAAAAGGTGCCCACCGCCAACTTCGATCTGTGCCTGACCTGCGGCACCTGCACGGCCGGCTGCCCGGCTTCGGAACTCTTCGACATGGACCCGCGCAAGCTGGTGCGCATGCTGGTGCTGGGCATGGACGAAGAGATTCTCAAAACGCCCTGGGCCTGGGTCTGCACCATGTGCACGCGCTGCGTCAACGCCTGCCCCATGAAAGTCGATATCCCCAAGCTGGTCTACAACATGCGCAACAGTTGGCCCCGGGACAAGCGGCCCAAGGGCATTCGCGGCTCGTGCGACCAGCACATCCGCGCCGGCAATGCCATGGGCGTGCCCACCGACGACTTCATCTGGACGGTGAACGATGTGGCCGAAGAGATCCGCGAAAGCCAGCCCCTGTTCAAGGACCTGCAGGTCACGGTGGACCGCAAAGGCGCCCTCATGGCCGTCAACCAGAACTCCCGCGAGCCGGTGACCGAACCCGACGAACTCTCGCCCCTGTGGAAGATATTGCACCTGGTGGGCGCCGACTGGACCTATCCTTCGGTGATGTGGGCCGGAGAGAATTACTGCCTCTTCCTGGCCGACGACGAAGGCTGGCGCTACATCCTGGAGGAGTTCGTCAACCACGTGGACAACACCCTCAAGTGTCCCATGGTGGTCAACACGGAGTGAGGGCACTCCTTCTTTGCAATCCTGGAAGGATTGAAAAAGTTCAAGATCCCCCACAAGTTCGAGTTCACCAATCTCATCACGCTCTACGCCCAGTGGATCCGGGAGGGCAAGCTCAAGGTCAACAGCGACTGGAACAAGGATTTGAAAGTCAAATTCACGCTGCAGGACCCTTGCAATCTCGTGCGCAAAACCTGGCGCCAGCAAATGGCCGACGACCTGCGCTTCGTGGTCAAGACCATCGTGGGTGAAGAGAATTTCATCGACATGGTCCCCAGCGGCATCAACAACTACTGCTGCGGCGGCGGCGGCGGCGCGTTGCAGGCCGGCTACACCGACCAGCGCCGGGCCTACGGCAAGGTCAAGTTCGACCAGATCATGGAAACCGGCGCCCAGTACGTCCTGGCCCCCTGTCACAACTGCCACAGCCAGATCGAAGATCTCGGCGACCACTACAACGGTGCCTACCACGTGGCCCACATCTGGACCTTCATGTGCCTGGCCATGGGGGTGCTGGGAGAGAACGAGAGGAAGTATCTGGGCGATGATTTGAAGGATTTCGGCTTATAGCAAGGAGGAAGAACGATGACACACACAACGACCGGCGCAGTATTGGTGGTCGGCGGCGGCATCGCCGGCATTCAAGCCTCCCTGGACCTGGCCGAATCGGGTTTCAAAGTCTACCTGGCGGAGAGCGGTTCGGCCATCGGCGGCAAGATGGCCCAGTTGGACAAGACCTTTCCCACCAACGACTGTTCCATGTGCATCATCTCGCCCAAGCTGGTCGAGGCCGGGCGTCACCTGAACATCGAACTGCTGCCCCTCACCGAAGTGGAGGCCATCAGCGGCGAGGCCGGGGATTTCACGGCGCGCCTGCTGCGAAAACCGCGCTTCATCCACATGGACAAATGCACGGCCTGCGGCGAATGCGCCAAGGTGTGCCCCATCGAGACCCCCAACCGCTTCGACGCGGGACTGCGCGCCCGCAAGGCGGCCTACAAACTCTACCCCCAGGCCATGCCCGGGGCCTATGCCATCGAAAAACGGGGCACGGCGCCGTGCAAGGCCACCTGCCCGGCCCACGTGAGCGTCCAGGGCTGGATCGCCCTGATGCACCAGCACAAGTATGCCGAGGCCCTGGCCCTGTTCAAATCCGAGCACCCCTTCCCCGGCGTCTGCGGCCGGGTGTGCCACCATCCCTGCGAAGCGGCCTGCACGCGCCAGAAGGTCGATGAACCGCTGGGCATCCAATACCTGCACCGCCAACTGGCCGACTGGGACCTGCAGGCGACCGAGCGCTACGTTCCGGAAAAGAAACCGGCCAACGGCCAGAAGGTGGCCGTGATCGGCTCCGGACCGGCCGGCCTGACCTGCGCTTACTTTTTGGCCATCGAGGGCTACGCGGTCACGGTCTTCGAACAGCAAAAGGAGCTGGGCGGCATGCTCGTGCTGGGCATCCCCGAGTACCGTCTGCCGCGCAGCATCGTGGCGGCCGAAATCCAGACCATCCGCGACCTGGGGGTGGAATTCAAGACCGGCGTTACGATCGGCAAAGCCGGCCTCACCATCGGCCAATTGCGCAAGGAAGGCTACAAAGCCTTTTTCATGGGCATCGGCGCCCAGGAGTGCAAGTCCCTGGGCATCGAAGGCGAAGAATATAAAGGTGTCTTTCCCGGCATGGAGTATTTGCGCCGGGCCAACCTGGGCGAGAAGATCGCCCTGGGCGACCGGGTGGCGGTCATCGGCGGCGGCAACGTGGCCATGGACGCCGTACGCACCGCCCTGCGCCACGGCGCGGCCAAACCCTTCATCATCTACCGCCGGGGCGAAGCCGAAATGCCGGCCAGCAAAGAAGAGATCGCCGAGTGCCGCGACGAAGGCATCGAGATCATGACGTTGACCAACCCGGTCAAGGTCATCGCCGAAAACGGCCGGGTCATGGCCATCGAGTGCGTGCGCATGCAGTTGGGCGAGCCGGACAAAAGCGGCCGGCGCCGGCCCGAACCGGTGGCCGGTTCGGAGTTCACGATACCGGTGGATGCCATCATCCCGGCCATCGGCCAGGAGAGCGACTGGGCCTGCCTCACCGACGAGTGCGCCTGCACCCTGAGCGATTGGGGCACCATGAACGTGGACCCGCTCAGCCTGCAGACCAACGACCCCGACATCTTCGCCGGCGGCGACGCGGTCAGCGGCCCGGCCACGGTGGTCGAAGCCATCGCGGCGGGCAAAGAGGCGGCCATCTCCATCCAGCGCTTCATCCAGGGAACCGACATCGCCAAGGATCGCGCCCACACCTGGGAGGCGGTCAGCGACGTGCCCCTGGACGACGAGCCCCGCAAGCCACGCACCGCCATGTCCCACCGGCCGGCGGCCGAACGGGTGCAGGGTTTCGCCGAAGTCCAGACCGGTTATTCGGCCGCAGAGGCCCTGGCCGAAACGGAGCGCTGCCTGGCCTGCGGCGTCTGTTCCGAATGCTACCAGTGCGTCAAGGCCTGCCTGGCCGGCGCCGTGGATCACGCCCAGTGTGCCCAGGTACGGGAAGTCAAGGTGGGCGCCGTCATCCTTGCCCCCGGCTTCAAGCCCTACGATCCCACCATGTACGAAACCTACAGCTACGCCAAGCACCCCAACGTGGTCACCAGCCTGGAGTTCGAACGCATGCTCTCGGCCTCGGGGCCCTACGCCGGGCACCTGGTGCGCCCCTCGGACGGCCAGGAACCCAAGCGCATCGCCTGGCTGCAGTGCGTGGGTTCACGCGACATCAACCACTGCGACAACGGCTACTGCTCGTCGGTGTGCTGCATGTACGCCAACAAGCAGGCGGTCATCGCCAAGGAGCACAGCGCCGAACCCCTGGATGCGGCTATCTTCTACATGGACATGCGCACGTTCGGCAAAGACTTCGACAAGTACAACCTGCGCGCCGAAGACGACCACGGCGTGCGCTTCGTGCGTTCGCGCATCCACTCGGTCTTCCCGGCCAAGGAAGATCGCCTGCGCATCGTCTACGCCACCGAAGCCGGCCGCACGGCCGAAGAGATCTTCGATCTGGTCGTGCTTTCGGTGGGCCTGACGGCCGATCCCCAGGCCACGGCCCTGGCCGGGCGTCTGGGGGTGGAGCTCAATGGCTACGGTTTTGCCCAGACCCATGGCACCTCGCCGGTGCTCACTTCCCGCGACGGCATCTACGTCTGCGGCGCCTTCCAGGAACCCAAGGACATCCCCCACTCGGTCATGGAGGCCTCGGCCGCCGCGGCCTGCGCCGGCGAACGCCTGGCGGCCAGCCGCTGGTCGTTGACCCAGACCAAGGAGCTGCCCCCGGAGCTGGATTTTAGCGGCCAGCCGCCGCGCATCGGCGTCTTCGTCTGCAACTGCGGCATCAACATCGGCGGCGTGGCCGACGTGCCGGCCGTGCGCGACTATGCCCGCACCTTACCCCACGTGGTGCACGTTGAAGACAATCTGTTCACCTGCTCCCAGGACAGCCAGGTGCACATCAAGGAGGTCATCAAAGAGAAGCAGATCAACCGCGTGGTGGTGGCCTCTTGCTCGCCGCGCACCCACGAGCCGCTCTTCCAGGAGACCATCCGCGAGGCGGGCCTGAACAAATATCTCTTCGAGATGGCCAACATCCGCGACCAGAACACCTGGGTGCACATGAACAACCCGGCCAAGGCCACCGAAAAGGCCAAAGAACTGGTGCGCATGGCCGTGGCCAAGGCGGTCTACATCGAACCGCTCTACACCGTCTCGGTGCCGGTGACCAAGGCGGCCCTGGTGGTGGGCGGCGGCGTGGCCGGCATGGAAGCGGCCCTGGGCGTGGCCGAACAAGCCTGTGAGGTCCACCTGGTCGAACGCGACAGCCGCCTGGGCGGCAACGCCCGCCACCTGCGCAGCACCTGGCAGGGCGACGACCTGCCGGCCTATCTTAAAAATCTGGTCGAACGGGTGAATACCCATCCGCGCATCCGGCTGCACCTCAACAGCGAAGTGACCGCCACCCATGGCTCGCTGGGCAACATCACCAGCGTGATCGCCGACGGCAACGGCCGCGACCAGACCGTGGCCCACGGCGTCACGATCCTGGCCGTGGGGGCCAAGGAGCACAAGCCGGCCGAATTTCTCTACGGCAAGCATCCCAACGTCATGACCCATCTGGAGATGGACGATGCCTTCACCCGCCAGGACGCGCGCATCTCCAAGGCCGACTGCGCCGTCTTCATCCAGTGCGTGGGCTCGCGCAACAACGAGCGGCCCTACTGCAGCAAAACCTGCTGCACCCACAGCCTCAAGGGGGCCCTGGCGCTCAAGGCCCGCAAGCCGGAGATGAAAGTCTTCATCCTCTACCGCGACATCCGCGCCTACGGCTTCCGCGAGCAGCTCTACCAGGAGGCCCGCAGCCAGGGCGTGATCTTCATCCGCTACGACCTGGACAACCCGCCCAGCGCCGCCATCGGCGACAAGGATCGAATCCTGCTCACGGTAACCGATCATGTGCTCAGGCGGCCCATCCGCATCAAGCCCGACCTGCTCGTCCTGGCGGCCGGCATCGTGGCCACCGACAACCACCGGCTCTTCGAGCTGTTCAAGGTGCCGGTCAACGACGATGGCTTCCTGGTCGAAGCCCACGCCAAGCTGCGCCCGGTGGACTTTGCTTCCGAAGGCATCTTCCTGGCCGGCCTGGCCCACTACCCCAAGCCCATGGAAGAGAGCATCGCCCAGGCCAAGGCCGCCGCGGCCCGGGCCATGACCCTGCTCTCCAAGGAGGCCCTGCTGGTGGGCGGCATCGTGGCCGTGGTGGACAGCGCCCGCTGTGCCGCCTGCCTGACCTGTGTGCGCACCTGCCCTTACGGCATCCCGCACGTCGATGAACACTCCCACGCCGTCATCGACCCGGCCCAGTGCCACGGCTGCGGCACCTGCGTCTCCGAATGCCCGGGCAAGGCCATCAGCCTGAAGCACTTCACCGACGAACAACTCATCGCCAAGACCGCGGCTTTGTTTGCGCGGGCCTGAAACGAAAAGGGGCGGGTTTAAAACCCGCCCCTACAACCTCCTGTTCGACATCACCCCAGCGCCGGTCCCACCCGTTTAAAAAGGAAATAGCCTCCCGGTTGTAGCGATCGGCGAATTCCATGAAAGAAGCAGTGCCGTGATTACAGCTGCGCATAACCGCATGAGGCGGAGCCGTTTGCGCGAACGCGCACCTCGGAATCGGAATTTTAATTGACTCTACGAGACAACGGGATAGATACTCATGGTGCCGTATGGGCATCGCGTTCGTTCCGGTCGGGAAGGTGAACCGCCAAATGCAGGGGGCATATCATGGAGACATATAAAAAAATTCTATTTACATCGAACTTATCGGAAAACAGCCGGTACGCTTTTGCCCATGTCACGCTAATGGCAAGAAGTTTCGGTTCGAAAATCGTTCTGCTGCATGTCATCGATGAGATTCCCGGACAACTCCAATATAGAATCTCAAAGCTCTACGGTGAGGCCCGGTGGAAGGAGATGCTCAACAGTCATATGAAAGAGGCCAAGCGGGCGTTGACCGGCAAAGTCTCTTCGAAGCAGATGGTTCAGGTGGCGCTGAAGGGTTTTTATGATGACGAGGGGATTTCCGGAGCCGAGGGTGGCGTTGCCGGTCATGACGTCATCATCAAAGAGGGTGAAGTCGCTAAAGCGATTTTGGAGCAAAGCGAGCTGAACCAATGCGATTTAATCGTCATGGGGGCCAGCAAAGGCCTCCTGAACGGAACTGCTGTAGGGGCCAATATAAAGTCGGTTCTGAAAGGTGCGAAAGTGCCGGTAATCGTGGTGCCCCCTGCGCCAGCTCGATAGATTGGTTTTCAGACCTCCCCTCAGGCCAAATCCACTGGAGGCGGGTCTTATCCCCGACCTGCTCTTTCTTATGGCTTGTTCTTCCATTTGCGTACCGCCAATACCCAAGCCCGTCCTTTATCGGTCAGCAATGAAATGACGCGGCCAAAAAGGATCAGCACCAGGCCCCCCGCCTCCCTATTCGACGTCGCCCCACCGCCGGCCACACCCGTAGGGTCTTAGATGGTGCGGCCGTGGTTCGGAATTTGATCGGGCTACAATTTATCCGACGGCTGGTGAATATCGATGAACCCGATGACGAAGAGCACCACGATGAGCACCAGGATGGTGCCGATGGCGATGTAGTTGCCGATGGGACTGAGCATGAGGGCCAGCCATCCCAGCAGGAGGGCGGTGACGAGCAAGATGCGTTTGCGGACAGGGTTCGGTTTCATCGGTTTCCCATTCTCAGTGCACACAACACCCCGTGGACACTGGCGTGGCCTTTGCCCACCTCCTTCAGCCAGTTATCGGCCTTGCTTCAGGAGACTTTAGAGATTATTGTCCGGGGCATGACGAAAAAAGACCGGCCATGATGGATGGCTGGCTTCAGACTTAGACTTCAAGAGGAGGCAGACGATGCGCAAAAGATTGGCCGGGTTAGGGATGCTGGTGATGGTGGCCTTGCTGGTCACCGGTTGCGGGTACAACACCTTGATCGCCAAGGAAGAGGCGGTCAAAAAGGCCTGGGGCGACATCGACGCCAGCTTGCAACGCCGGGCCGACCTGATCCCCAATCTGGTGGCGACGGTCAAAGGGTACGCCGCCCACGAGAAAGAGACCTTGGAGGCGGTGATCGAGGCCCGGGCCAAGGCCACCCAGACCCAGCTTTCGGTGGATGACCTGGAAAATGTCGAGGCCATGCAACAATACCAGCAAGCCCAGGCCGGGCTCTCCTCGGCCCTGTCGCGCCTGATGGTGGTGGTCGAGCGCTACCCGGACCTGAAGGCCAACCAGGGCTTTTTGGACTTGCAGAACCAGTTGGAGGGCACCGAGAACCGCATCAATGTGGCCCGGCAGCGCTACAACGAAGCGGCCCAGGAGTTTAACAGCATGGTCCGCAAGCTGCCCTACAGCATCACCAACAGCCTGATTCTGCATCTGAAGCAGAAGGAATACTTCAAGGCCGAGAGCGGGGCGGAAAAGGCCCCCCAGGTTAAATTCTGATGAAACGGCGCAGGCGCATGGCGCAACTCTTTCTGGCCGTCGGTCTGCTGGTGGCGTCCGGCTTGCCGTTGGCCTGGGCCGAAGCGGTGCCGCAACTCAAGGGGCGGGTAAACGACTACGCCCAGATGCTCAGCCCAACCGCCGAGCACCAATTGGAAACCATGCTGGTCGATCTGGAGCGCACGGACGGCACGCAAATGGCGGTGCTGACCATTGCTTCCCTGGAGGGCCGGCCCATCGAGGAATTTTCCATTCAGGTGGCCGAACAGTGGGGTCTCGGGCAGAAGCAGAACGATAACGGCGCCCTGCTGGTGATCGCCAAAAACGACCGGAAACTGCGCATCGAAGTCGGTTACGGTTTGGAAGGTCGCCTCACCGACCTGGCCACCGGGCGCATCATCCGCAACATCATCGGCCCGCAGTTCAAAACCGGCCGCTTCGACCAGGGGGTCATCGACGGCGTGAGCGCCATGATCGCCACGGCCAAGGGGGAGTACACGGCCCCTGCAAGGCCCACTGGCGGCGGCGAACGTCAGGGGTCTCCCGGGGTGTTCGGGCTGATTTTCTTTTTCTTTCTGGTCAACGTCGTCGGCCGCGTCAACCGCCTGATGGGCGGGGTGGCGGGCGCCGTGCTGGCGCCCATCGGCGGCCTGCTTTTCGGCTGGGGGGCGTTGGCCCTGCTGGCCCTCATCCCCGTCGGGTTCATGGCCGGTTTTGTGGTCAGCCTGATGGGGCCGGCCCTCTCCTTCGGCCATGGGTCGCGGGGCGGCACCCACTGGGGCGGCGGCGGCTTTTCCTCGGGCGGCGGCTTCGGCGGCTTTTCGGGGGGCGGCGGCGGCTTCGGCGGCGGCGGCTCCTCGGGCAGTTGGTAAGCGACCCATCCCTTTTCAATGCATGTTCCCAGGCGCGGGAACCACAACGGAGCTTAGATGAAACACCTGGCGCATCGTTTCTTATCTTCCCGGGAGCGCGAACAGATCGACGCGGCGGTCCAGGCGGCCGAAAAACGCACGGCCGGCGAGATCGTCTGCATGATCGTGGCCGCCAGCTACCGCTATCCCATGGCCAATGTGCTGGGCGCCGCGGTGCTGACCCTGCCCCTGGCCCTGCTGCTCACCCCTCTGATCGGCGGCTGGCTCTGGATCGGCCGCCAGAACATGTGGCTCTTCATCGGCCTGTTTGGCCTGCTGTTCACCGCTTTTTACCTGCTGGTGGACCACGTGCCGGGGCTCAAGCGGCGCTTCATCTCGGGGCGCGAAATGGACGAGGAGGTCCACGAGGCGGCCATCACGGCCTTTTTCAAGCAGGGCCTCTACCGCACCCGGGGCGCCACCGGCATCCTGATCTTCGTTTCCGTGCTCGAACACAAGGTGTGGATTCTGGCCGACCATGGCATCAACGCCAAGGTACCCGACGGCCAATGGGAGTCGCTGGTGACGGCGATCACCTCCGGCATCCGTCAAAAGCGGGCCGCGAATGCCATTTGCGAGGCCGTGGCCAGCATCGGTGTCATTCTCGAAACCCATTTTCCCGTTCAGGCCGATGACCGCGACGAGTTGAAAAACGTCATCGTCGGCGATGGGCGCTGAAGGGCCTGTAGTCGTCACCAGCGGTGCACCTTCACAGTGCGTTCAGGTCATGGTTCCGTCTTCGCCTGTCGGCTACGCCGCGACACGGCCGGGGCAACCTTGGCCACCATTTTTAGTGCCGCTTGTCACTCCCCCCCGCTTCTGCTAAGGTTCCCGCATCACTTCATCGAGTCGCGAATCCGCGGTGAGCATCACCCCTCAACCCCTGCGGAGGCATGGATGATCAAGTCCAAAGCGCTGGAAGTCAATTTGGCCCGCACCCAGGTGGATGTGGCCATCGATCCGCGTTACGAGTGCCTGCAAGCAGTGATGGCCAACTACTACGGCCTGCTCGAAGGCCTGGACGGATTCCTCAAAGAGGTTTCCCATCCTTATAAGAATTGGCATTTCATCATCGCCGGCGCCCGGGGCTATGCCCTGGATTACTTTCACCTGATGCGCGCCCACCCCCTGGGGGTCGAGGCCGCCGGCCAGCTCATCCATATCTTCTTGCAGCCCCTGGCCGAGGAGACGCCGCCGGCCGTGCAGATGGATGCCGCCGATAACTTGATCCTCTTCCTGCAAAAGATTCTGAAAACGGCCGACGCTCACCTGGCGCGCTTTCTGCCGTTGATCGAGGACGGCCTGGCCCGCATCCAGGCGCTGCCCGAGGGGCCGTTCACCCCCTTCGTGCGCAGCTTCTACCCCCTCAAACGCATCGCCCAAGCCTGGGTCGCGGCCCGACCCGAACAGACCGTGGGGTTCGGCCCCCTGAACCGTCTGCTGATCCGAGCCCTTTCGCACAACACGGCTTACTGGCTCTCGGAAAAAGATCCCCAGCGCTGGTTCCTGGAGGAGACCGAAGCCGCGCCGCCCTCGCGCGAGTTGGACGCGATCTTCGCGCCGGTGACGCATGCCACCCTTAAGGCCCAGCAGGAGCGCCTGACACGTCTGGCCGCGGCCAACGATCCGGCCGGCCGGGAGGTGCTCGATACGCTGCTGCGCATGACGGACCACAACGAGCTGGTGCAAAGCTACCGCCAAATCCCGCAGTTGTTGCTGGACGCGGGGGGCGAAGATCCGGGCCACTCCTGGAAAGTGCTGTTTCTCTTTCACAGCATGAGCATCGGAGGCCTGGCCCTGATTCACGAGGACACCCTGCGGGACATCAACCGCTCCCTGAACTGGCTCATCGCCCATCAGAGCAGCCGTTATGTCAACAGCCTGATTCAGAAGACCTTCTCCATCCTGGCGGTCAGCGTCCGGAACTACCCGGCCACGGCCCTCTCCTGCGTGCTCAACATGGGCAAGGGGATCTTCCAGACCGACGACGGCGACTTGATGCAAACCTTTATCGACGCGGTCATCGACCTGGGCTTTCAGGCCCCCGACATCAAGGGCGTGGGCAACGACTGGCAGATCCAGGTCAACAGCGCCCACATCCAGAACATCCGCACCTGGCTGGAACTGGTGGAGCTGCGGCCCAAGCGCACCCACCGGCTGCTCTCCAACCTGATCATCCACATGGCCGTCAGCGGCGTCTTCATCCGCGACAACGATCTGTTCGGCCGGGACGTCACGCGCCTGCTCAACAGCAAGATCGCGCCGGTCTACAACCTGACCAAGCAGTTGGCGCGCCTGTTTCCGGTCTACTTCAACGAGCTCGGCGCCGAGGGCGAGCTGCGCGACATCTCCACGCGCATCGACGAACTGTGCCAGCGCCGGGACCCTCTGATCCATTTCCTGCGCAAACAGAGCCACGTGGAGGGCAGCAACCGCATTCTCAACCTGATGCTGGCGGCCCTGCAGTTCTGGATCACCTCGGACAAGACGCACCTGGTGCCTTTTTTGCCGCCGGACATCTACGCCCAGATCGCCGATACCGGCCCCTACATCAACGGCGTCCACCTGGTGGCCCGCCGCCTGGCCGAGTCGGCCGAGGCGCTGTCGGCCCTGATGCTCAGCCTGGACGCCGATGCGCTGCGCGAGATGGCCGGGCCGGTGCAGGATGTCACCGACACCGACCGCGAGCGCCTGGTGCTTTTCGCCGAGTTCTACAAGCAGCTCAACCTCAAGTACAATCTGGATTTCAAAAACCTGCGCCAGTACGTGCGGCAGTTGCCGGCCGATGCCTTTCCCCACCTCGATCGGTTGCGCGCGGCCCTGGACCAGACCGATCTCAAAGTCAGGATCGGCCAACTGCTCGACTACCTGGAGCTGCTCAAGGCGGTCATCCTGTCGTCGGAGAGTTTCGAGACCCGGGAAAATATCTACAAGAAGCGGCACTTCACGGTGGATATCCCCTCCATGTACGGCAGCTACCGCGAGGCTAAATTCGATGCCATGGGGCTGACCCTGCGCATCGAGGCCCTGGTCAACGTGCTGTTCGAAGAGCTGATCGACGGCCTGGACCTGACCTTCATCACCAAGGCCACCTGCCATCAGATCCATGACCGGCTGCGGCTGCTGGACCGCGCCTTGAAGATCGACGGCATCTCCTCGGCCGAACTCGAGCGCCAGTTGGACCTGCTGAACCGTTCCCTGGAGATCCGCGGCTTCAGCTTCACCCAGTACCTGGATATCTTCAAAGGGTTCGCCCAGGCCGTCAAAAACGTGATCAACGATTACTTCAACAACGTCCACGGCGAGGCCCTCACGCGGGTGCTGAACCGGCTGCCGGCCGAAAGCATCCTCGAAAAATACTTCGCCAACGGCTGCCGGCTGGATGGCGACCAGGAGAAGGTCTGCCACCGCACCTCGGAGATCTTCTTCCGCGATCGCTTGGCCACCTCCCTGGGGTTGCAGCAGTTGGACCTGTTCCTGAGCCGCATTCTCAACACCTTGTTTTTGCAGTCCAACCAACTGCCCCGGGAAAAGCTGCGCCTGTTGCTCAACTACGATCCGGACCGGGTGCTGACGTGTTTGCACCGCCCGAACCCCAAGGCCGAGGGCATCATCTACCTGGGCAACAAGGGGCTCAACCTGGTCCGCTTGCTGCGCCTGGGCCTGCCGGTGCCGCCGGGGTTCATCATCACCACCGAAGTATTTCGCTGCCGGGAGATTTTAGAGGCCTTCGCGCCGGCCAAACGCCATCTCGACGAGCAGATCATCCACAACATCCGCGAAATGGAGCGGCTCACGGGCAAGCATTTCGGCGACCCGGCCAACCCTTTGCTTTTCTCGGTGCGCAGCGGTTCGTCCATCTCCCAGCCGGGCATGATGGACACCTTTTTGAACGTGGGCATGAACGAGGAGATCACCCAGGGGTTGGCGGTAAAAAGCGGTAACATCTGGTTCGCCTGGGACAGCTACCGCCGCTTCCTGCAGTGCTACGGCATGGCCCTGGGAATGAACCGGGACGATTTCGATGCCGTCATCGACGCCTACAAAAAAGAGCTGGGCATTCCCCTCAAGCGCGATTTCAGCGACGCGCACATGCGCCGGCTCGCCTTGAACTACAAGCAGCGGATCTTGGAAGAGGGTTTCGTCGTGCCCGACGATCCCATGCCGCAGTTGCACGACACGATCAACAGCGTGCTCGACTCCTGGCAATCGGACAAGGCCAAGACCTACCGCGAGATCATGGGCATCTCCGACGACTGGGGCACGGCCATCACCGTGCAGGCCATGGTCTTCGGCAACTTGGCGCCCGATTCGGGCGCGGGCGTGATCTTCACCCACAACCCACACTGGTCGGGGGAACGGCTCAGCCTGTGGGGCGACTTTACCCTGGAAAACCAGGGCGAAGACGTGGTGGCCGGCCTGGTCAAAACCCTGCCCATCTCCCTCAAGCAGCAGGAGACCGAGATGCGCGAGACCGACATCACCCTGGAGACCCACTTTCCCGAAATCTACCAGACCATGACGGCCTGGGCCCAGGAGCTGGTTTTCCAGCAGGGATTCAGCCCCCAGGAGATGGAATTTACTTTCGAGAGCCCATCGGCCCGGGACCTGTACTTGCTGCAGACCCGCGATATGGCCATCCGCGAGCGCAAGCGGGTGCTGGCCTTCGATGCCGACGAGAAGAAAACCCAGGCCTACCTGGGCCACGGCATCGGGGTGAGCGCCGGGGCCATGAGCGGCCGGTTGGTCTTCAGCCTGGAGGAGGTGGAGCACTGGCGCGGCCGGGAACCGCACACGGCCTTGATCCTGGCGCGCGGCGATACGGTGCCCGACGACATCAAGGAGATCTTCGCCACCGACGGGCTGCTCACCGCCCGGGGCGGTGTCACCTCCCACGCCGCGGTGGTGGCCCACCGCCTGGGCAAAACCTGCGTGGTGGGCTGCGGCAGCATGATCTGCGACGAGCGCCGGCGCACGGTCAATTTCGGGCCCTACCACCTGGGCTCGGGGGATTATATCAGCATCGACGGCCGCGAAGGCGCCGTCTATCGAGGCTGTCTTAAAATCAAAGAGGAGGTCGCATGACACAAAGTACTACCAAAGGCAGCAGAACCCTGGGGATCAATGGTTTCGGCCGCATCGGCAAGCTGAGCCTCTGGCATCACGTGGGCCGCAAGTACTTCGACGAGATCGTGGTCAACATCGGACGCCCGGCCGGCACCTCGCTGGCCGATATCGCCCACTACCTGCAACGCGATTCCACCTACGGCCATCTGCACGCCTACTTATACGGTTACAACGCCAAGCCGGTCGTCTCCGAACTCAACGAAAGCGAGGGCTCCCTGCGCGTGGACGGCATCAAGGTGCACTTCCTGCGCACCGAGCGCAACCCCGGGGCCATCCCCTGGCACCGCTACAACGCGCGCCTGGTGGTGGACACCACCGGCGCCTTCCTCGACCCGACGATCCCGGCCGACCATGCCAAGGGCTCGCTGCGCGGGCACCTGGCGGCCGGAGCCGAAAAGGTGATCGCCTCGGCGCCGTTCAAGATCAAGGCCAAGGCCACGCCCATGCCCGAGGACGCCGTCACCACGGTCATGGGCATCAACGCCAACCACTACGATCCGCGCCGCCACCGCCTGATCTCCAATGCTTCGTGCACCACCACCTGCCTGGCCCACATGATCAAGCCGCTGCTCGAGGCCTTCGGCGCCCAGCGCATCCTGTCGGCCTCCATGGCCACGGTGCACGCCGCCACCGGCTCCCAGGAGGTGCTCGACCGTTTGCCCGCGGCCGGCAAGGGCGACCTGCGCAAGAACCGCAGCATCCTCAACAACATCATCCTGACCACCACCGGTGCGGCCGGGACCCTGGCCCTGGTGATCCCGGAAATGAAACGCATCGGCTTCATCGCCGAATCGGTGCGCATCCCCACCACCACCGGCTCGCTGATCATCCTGGTGCTCTCCATCCAGGAGGAGCTTTCGGGCCGCGCCGTGACCCGCGAGGCGGTCAACGGCATCTACGCCCGGGCGGCCGCCGACGATCCCAACGGCTATCTGCACTACACCGACGAGCAGAACGTATCCGTGGACATCATCGGCGTGCCCCGGGCCGCAACCATCATCGAAGGGCATGAAACCCACACCCGCACGGCCGAGCTGAATATCGACCTGAAAAAGGTGCCGGGCATCTCCGAGACGCTGCTCAAGTCCATGGAGAGCACCATTGTCCGGCCCCAGGTGACCCAGGCCGTGGTCTACGGCTGGTACGACAACGAGATGGGCAGCTATGTCAACATGCTCGGTGACCGCACGGTCTCGGTGGCCGAGCAGATGTAATTTATACTTCCCAATCGGACTCGTACGCGTCTTTCATTAATTCGAGTAGGCCTACGAGTCCGAAGCCAAACCCAGTCACAGATACTGAGCGGAGCCCCTATGCGCCTGACCCAAGCGGATATCCATCACACCCTGTCCAGCGCCCTGAATATCTCCCCCCCACATGCCGCTGCCTGCCTGCAGGCGATCGTCCAGGCCATGACCGCAGCCTTGGTCGAGGGCCAGGAAGTCCGCCTGGCCGGCTTCGGCAAATTCTTCACGCGCCGGCGGCGCGCCTCGGCCGCGGCACCGGGCCGCAGCGTGGCGTTCAAAGCCTTCGACCGGTTGATCCAACGCCTCGACGATGGCGAGGCGGCCATGCTGGATGCCGTGGCCCTGGCGTCGCCGCCGGAACGCCGGAATTCGGCAAGGACGGAGCTATTCCAGGACGGTACCGCTTATGTGCGTGTCAGCGGCATCCCGGTATGCGAATTCCAGCTCAAATCCATCTCCGCAGGCGGCGGCGCGTTTCTGGTGCCCAACGATGCCTTCATCCTGCGCAATCTCCGGGTGGGGTTGGAGATCGATATCCGCCTGCGCCAGGAGCATGGGACGGCCATGCAGCGGGCGCGGATTGTCCATATTACGCCCACGACTTCGGCAGAGACAGGCGATTGCTTCATTCTGGGGGTCCAGATTCTCACCCGGTTGCCGGTGTGAGAAAGTGCAGTATTCAGAAGACAGAAGTCAGGAGTCAGGAGTCAGAATAATATCCAGGAACGGACGAGCCCATTCTGAATTCTGACTCCTGAATTCTGGATACTGAATACCCGTGAAGCTAAAAACTTAACCGCGAAGCGATTCTTCATGATCGAAATCACCAGCTACCTGCATCGCCAAGAGCTCAAGGACCTGATCCTGCGCTGGATGTACCACCAGGCCCTGCCCACGGATGCCGACGACATCAACCGGCTGGTGCACTTCAACAATGCCTTTGTCTCCCGATACCTGCCGGCCTTCGCCGGGCGTTTGTTCGCCCAGTTGCACACGCAACCCTTTTATGGACGACGCTCCCGGCGCAAAGCGGACCTCAAGGATGCCATCGTCATCAACTGCCCGCAGCATAACGCGCGCATCGACCAGATGCTCATCGACTACCGCACCGATCCGGGCCTGTTCTACCGCGAGACCCCCTTCCACGGCATGCTCTACTTCCGCCAGGGACCGGACGGTCCGGCCATCATCGGCTCCAACCGCATTAAACGCGTGCGCCGCCTGGCCGAAAAGACGGCCCGGCGGATCATCGACGCCGTCTTCGAGAGCATCCGCAACCGGGCCGACCGCCTGGCCCAGAATCGCGCCGCCAAGGTGGGTGTGCCGGTGATCGCGCTGATCACCCCCCCGGACCAGATGGTGCAAGAGTTCCAACACGCCGAAAGCCGGCTGCTGGAAGACTTGAAGCTGGGCCGGCCCATTTTATCCCAGAAGCAGATGGTGATTCAGGATGTGGCCGGCCTCAAGGTGCTGGTGGAAGACCGGGCCCGGGACGCTTTCCTGGAAAAGGTGGCGCGCCTGGAAGGCTGTGAACTGATCGAGGTGGAGCCCCACTCGGGCGCCTACAATGCCGTCAACCTCATCGTGCGCCATCGGCCGGACAAGGCCGCGCTGATCGCTGCGCCGCCCAGCAGCCGCCTGGTCGGTCTGATGAAAACCCACGGCATCGCGCCTGAGACGGTTCACGCGCATTTCCGGCAGTTCGTGCTGCAAGGCGAAGCGCACGTGCACATCGAGGTGATCGTGTGCAACTACCAGGAGATGCTCGAAAGCGAGATCGGCCGCTGCATGCACGAGGACCGCATCATCCAGCAACGCCTGACCCAGCAGTACAACGGCCAGTTGGCCCGCAACATCGAATTTATGATCGCCTACCTCTTCGCCTTCGCCGCCTCGAACCGCCAGGAGTTGGGCGAACTGCCCATCCGCCTGTGGGACCGCTACCTTCCCGATTATTTCGATGAGGTCTTGATGGGGCTGTACGATATGCCGAGGCTGGAGGTGATGGAATAAAGACGATGGGCAGGCCCAACGAGGATTGTATGTTTGCTACCGTAGATACCGGCGATCTGAAAATATCGATGGTGATGCTGCACCTCATCGTGACCACGGCCCAGAAGCTGGGGATCGATATCCAGGCCATCCTGCGGCAGCACGCTATCGCTCTCGATCTGGGACATATCACCCAATCCACGATCGAACGGCGGAAGGTGTTGGCGGTTGTGCGGGCCGTGGAGCAGGCCGCCGGCAATCCGGCCATCAGTCTGTTGTGCGGCGAGGATTACGATTTCGAGTATAACCCCCAAGTCAAGACCTTCCTCATGTCCGCCGCTACCTTTCGGGAGGCCCTCGATGCCGTATTGGTGGTCCAAAGACTCATTTCGCCGGCGCTGCTCCTCGACCTGGAAGAGCTCGGCGACACTGCCGTCATCCGGCTGTATATGGACCGGGTGCTGCCCGAGGATGACGAGCGGCGTCACGCGGAGTTGGTCTTCGCCTGCTTGAAAACCATCGGCAACCGCCTCATGCGCAAAAGCATTCAGCCGCGTAGCGTGCGTTTCCGTCACGGCCGCGCCGAGATCGCCCCCTTGTATGCGGATTTCTTCGGCTGTCCCATCGAGCTGAACGCCCCGGACAATGCCTTGATCTACGATCGGGCGCTGGCCGACATTCCCTTGCCGGGCCGATTTCCGGAACTGCACCAACAAGCAGCCCAAATTTTGAATCGACAAATGGCCGATTCACCGCTCGGCGATGACCCCATCCAGGAGCTTAAACGGCTGTTGGCCTTCCGCGGCGACCTGCTGCACGCCCCGTTGGAACGCGCGGCCGAAGCACTTCATATGAGCGCGCGCACCTTGCAGCGCCGCCTGGCCAAGCGCGATATGAGCTGGGTCCGTCTTCGGGATCAGATCTTTTTTCAAATGGCGGACCAGGATTTAAAAGCCAGGCGTCTCACCATCGATGAAATCTGCGACAAGCTCGGCTTTTCCGATCGCCGCAGCTTCGCGCGGGCCTTCCAACGCTGGTCGGGAGTATCGCCCAGCGCCTACCGAAAGCGTTATGGGCGGTAGAACTGTCGCATGCCGTTCCCTTTTTGGCGCGTACCGCTCTATTTGAATCCCTTCGATTTCAGTATACTCCGTTCAGTCGATTCACCTCCTGGGGATGACAACCCATTCGACCACAAGGCTTCGTACCTGTTTGCAAGGACCGCCGCCGCGAACGGCGCGCGGGTGGGCTTCGGAAGAACCGAACGAGAGGGGGAGTTATGTCTATCGCTGTTGCATTGAAAGGGTGGGGCGGTTTGTTGGGCCGCCGCATTTGGGCTGCCGGGCTTGGCGCGGCAATCGGTCTGGGATGGGTGTTGACGGCATTCATATCGCCCCCGGCGATATCGGCGGACACCACGGACGGCACCATCGTCCGGACCCGCTCGGGGCCTGTGCGGGGGGTGTTGAACGGATCGGTCCGTGAATTCTTGGGCATTCCCTATGCCGCGCCGCCGTCCGGCGCGCTGCGCTGGCGGCCGCCCCAGGCGCCGCGGCCATGGACAGCGGTACGCGACGCATCGCAACCCGGCCCGGCCTGCCCGCAATCGCCCAATTTTTTCGGACCGGCGAGCTGCACCGAAGCGTGCCTGTCCTTGAACGTTTACGCACCGCGGCAAGACGGACCATCGCTCCCCGTGATCGTTTGGATTCACGGCGGCGATTTCATCACCGGACAGGGCGCCGACTACGACGGTTCGGCTCTGGTCCAGGCCGGCGACGTGGTGGTCGTCACGCTCAACTACCGCCTCGGCATATTCGGCTTCCTCGCCCACCCGGCCTTGGATCGCGAGTCGGCGGATGACAGCTCCGGCAACTACGGCCTGATGGACCAGCAGTTTGCGCTGCAATGGGTCCGGGACAATATCCAGGCCTTCGGCGGCGACCCGCGCAACGTGACCGTGGCCGGCGAATCGGCCGGCGGGCTGAGCATCCTCACCCATCTGGCCTCGCCCTCGGCGGCCGGCCTGTTCCAGCGGGCCATCGTCCAGAGCGGGGGTTATCGCCTGGCGTGGCCCACCCAGCGCGATGCCAATGCCGAGGGGTACAAGTTGGCCAAGGGCCTGGGCTGCACCATGGGGGCCGCCGGCTGCCTGCGCAAGCGAACGGTTGCGGAACTGCTCGCTGCTCAAGATGGCGCCACGGGCACCTCCATTGGATCGCTGCTCATGTGGGGGCCTCACGTCGGCGGCGACATCCTGCCCGAGCAGCCGTTGATCGCCATCCGCAACGGCACCCTCAACCGTGTACCGGTGCTCATCGGCACCAATCATGACGAGGGGCGCATGTTCATTGCTTATAGCTACGATTTGGCCGAGGGCCCGATTACCGCGGACGCCTATCCGGAAGTCGTAAAGAGCGTCTATGGCCCCATCGCCAAACCCATGGTGCTGGCGGCGTACCCGGCCGGCGACGATGCCAATCCCGATCTGGCCTTCGCCACCCTGTTCGGCGACTCCGGATTGAGCTGCATGGGTTTTGTCATCGAGTGGGCGCTATCCAAGCAGGTCGACACGTACGTCTACGAATTCAGCGACGAAAACGCGCCCCAGGTGTACTTGCCGCCCATCGACAGTTTCACCTACGGCGCCACCCACTGCAGCGAGCTGCCCTATCTTTTCCCCCAGGCCCAGGGGCACGCCCACGATCTCGGCCCAGCCGTGCTCGACGCCGACCAGCAGCAGTTGGCGGATGCGATGAAAGCCTATTGGACGCAGTTCGCCCGAACCGGTGATCCGAACCGCGGCGACTTACCGTCCTGGTCGCCGTACGTGGCCGGCAACGACAACATCCTGTCGCTGGTGCCGCCCATGCCGGCCATGACCACCGGCTTCGTCGCCGAGCACAAATGTCTTTTCTGGACCCCGTTGCTCCAACTCTCGGCGGTATTGCCGCCGTGGATGACCGGCGCGGTGGAATAAGCTTCGTTTTGATCGCCTGCCTCTTCGCCTTTGCCGCCTCGGACCGCAAAGAGCTGGGCGAACTGCCCATCCGGCTGTGGGACCGCTACCTGCCCGATTACTTCGATGAAGTGCCGATGGGGTTGTACGATATGCCGCTAAAAAAACGATCCCGAACCGCTGTATGCGCAATTCGGGATCGTTACCTGAATCGAAAAGTGTGAGCAAATACAAAGTCAGCTTTTGGCCGAACTCTGTTTTTAGCGCTTAATTACAACCGCCGCTGCTGCCACTGCAACTGCTGGGCGGACTGCCGATACCGTACATGTAATAACCCATCCAGGCGATGGTGTCTCTGCTTACCGATGGGCTCGAGCTGGCAAACATCATATGGCCACCGGAGTAGGTCGCATAACATTTGTTAGTGGCGCCCACACCATTGTACTCGCCCCGTGTCATGTAGCTGCTTGCAAGGGTGTCGCTGGAGCCGGCCTGGATTAATGTTGCGGCGGTAATGGTTCTCAGGGTGGAATCGCTAAACCCTTCCTGGTAAGGCGCCATACCCACTGTGGTCGTCAAGGTGCCGCGCAGCTCGGATGAAGCCCACAATGAGCCGCCGCCGCCCTTGGAGTGACCGTTGGTGGACAGTTTCTCGATCTTACCGCGCAGCACGGAATGGCTTGTATTCAGGGTTTGAAGCCTTGAAACGCAATTTTTATGGGCCGTCCGCCAACCGCTTACCATACCCAGTGTATTGGTCGGAGTAAATGACAGAACCACATACCCTGCCTCGGCAAGATCGTTCGCCAACCAGCGAACCTGGCTCAGTGTCCCTGTGTAGCCGCTGGTCAGGGTCGTGGCGCCGGTGGGTCGGGATATGTTGCAGGGGAACTTCAGCTCGGTGTCGGAAGTGCCGCTGACATAGCCGCCATCCTCTGTGCAAACACGCCCCCCTGGAACGGGACCGCTGCCGCTGCTGCTGCTGCCGCTGCTACTACTGCTGCCGCTGCTACTGCTGCCGGTGTCACAACCGTAACCGAAAAAGGCGACCATTGATAAAACCAGCAATACGACGATTTGACTTTTAAACAAACGCATAATCTCCCCCCCCTTGAAGCATTAAGATGTGAATCAAATTGTTCGCAGTCGGTTCTTTATATGTCGAACTTTTGCATTTACACTGCAGCGAATCGATCATAACAAGAAAAATCCGAATGCGAAACAAAGCGAAAAAAACGACGATTGTGAAACACCTACTATATTAAGGCTATGTGAGCAATTAGGGAAAGTACTGAATAGGTGCTTCGTAATTCCTAAATAGTGTCCATCCACTTCTTTCTTCTCCGCCACAGCGTCACCCGGGATATGCCCAACGCTTCGGCCACGGCCCCCAGGTTGCCTTCATGCTTTAAGAGGGCCTCGGCGAGGGCGCGGTGCTCCCGCTCTCGTCTTTTGGTTTGTGCGTCCAGGGTAGCTGTAAGATCGACTCGATCCGCCGGGGCCGAAGCCGGCGTTTGCGGATACAAGAGGTGCAACGGTAGACAGGCGGGGGGGATTTCGCTTTCCCGGCTCATGGCCAGGGCGTGCTCGATGGCGTTCTCGAGTTCACGGATGTTGCCCGGCCAGGGGTACTGCTCGAGCCGTTGCCGGGTGGCCAGGCCGAGCGTTTTTAAATGGCGGCGGTCTTTTTTCTGGTGCTTGTCGATGAAGTGGCCCGCCAGCCGGAGGATATCCTGGGAGCGTTCCCGCAGCGGCGGAATGGCCAGGGGAATCACCGCCACCCGGTAGTAGAGATCCATGCGGAATTTGCCCTGCTGGACGCCGGCCGGAAGATTGCGGTTGGTGGCGCTGATGATGCGCACGTCCACCGGATAGAAGCGATCCGATCCCACCGGGCGCACCTTGCGTTCCTGCAGCACCCGGAGCAATTTGACCTGCATGCTCATGTCCAGCTCGCCGATTTCATCCAGGAAAAGCGTGCCTTCGTGGGCTTCCCGGAAAAGGCCGGCCCGGTCCGAGATGGCGCCGGTGAAGGCGCCGCGCACATGGCCGAACAACTCGGACTCGAGCAGTGCTTCGGGCAGGGCGCCGCAGTTCACGGCCACGAAGGGCTTGTCTTTGCGATGGCTCTGGCTGTGAATGGCCCGGGCGGCCACCTCTTTGCCCACGCCGGTCTCGCCGGTGATCAGGACGCTGGAATCGACCTCCGCGCAACGCACGATGGTTTCGAAAACCCCCTCCATGGCCCGGCCGCTGCCGATCATTTCGGTCTGCAATTCATTGCGCCGCTTTTGCCGCTTGAGATGAAACAACTCCCGCTCCTTTTCGGCCAGGCGGACGTTGTCGGTGATGTCGGTGAGGGTTTCGGCGTGGGCAAACAAACGGCCCTGGCGGTCGTAGATCGGGCGGATCTCGCCCAGGAATTGGCGCGCCTGGCCCTCCACGCTCAGCTCCAGCTCCATCGGGCCTTTGGCGCCCAGCGGCAGCAGCGGCGCGGTCCGGCCGCAATGCAAAGTCGAACTCTCGGTGCTGCCGAACATGTAGCGCCCGTTTTGATCGAAGATCGACACGCAATCCCGGATACCGAAAAGGATGCTCTGGAGCATCCGTTTTTCCTTTTCCAGGTCGTCGCGCATGCGCTTCTGTTCGCCGATATCTACCAGCAGGATATTGACCGACTTCGGACGCCCGCTTTCATCGGTGTTGAGCGACAGGTGAAACAACACCGGGATCTTTTCTCGGTCGCGGGGCCCGTAGACGTAGAGTTCGAACTGGACCGATTGGCGCCCCGCCTTGAGAAGCCCGACATAATGCTCCACCATCTGGTTTTCTTCCACACTGATCAGCGTGCGCACGTCCCGGCCGATGAGGTTGGTGCGGCTGGCGCCGGCGAACTCGAGAAAGGTATCGTTGACATCCAGAAGAATGAAATCGAGATCGGTCAGCCAGTAGCTGATCTTCAGGTCGTCGAGGATGCGTTTCAGGTTGACGTTGTCTTGGGATGTCATCGGACTCGGGGGCATGGGGTCTCGCTCCGGATATTTCAAACTTGTTTCTTTAATGTTGCGATTGTTTCATTGGTGTTAAGCATAAGTTGAAACATGCCCGGGTGTCAATCGATCGCTTGCATCCATTTTACCATGCATATCAAGGTCAAAAACACTTATGGGGTTTTGGCATCAACCTTGAAAGGAGGCTAAAGAGAGGCGCACCCCCAAAGGAGGCAGGCGACACCATGCATGTGATCGAATCCCGCATCGACACCCAATCGGATGCCTATCGCAAGAATTATGAGGCCATGGCCGCCCGGGTGGCCGAGCTTGCCACGGAATTGAACCGGGCGATGAACGAACGTCCGGACAAGGACCTGAAACGGCTGGTCGCGGCAGGCAAACTGCCGACACCCAAGAAACTGGAGCTGCTGCTGGACCCCAACACCCCCTTTCTGGAGATCGGACCGCTGGCCGCCCGGGGGATGTACGACGGCAAGGTGCACAAGGCCGGCATGATCATCGGGATCGGAATGATCGCGGGCCGGGAGGTGCTCGTATCGGTCAACGACCCCAGCATCAAGGGGGGGGCCTCCTATCCCATGAGCGTGAAGAAATCCTTGCGCAGCCAGACGATCGCCATGGAGAATCGACTGCCCATGGTGAACCTGCTCGATTCGGCGGGCGCCTTTCTGCCGTTGCAGTCCGAGATTTTCCCGGATCTGGATGACGGCGGGCGCGTCTTTTACAATCAGGCGCAGATCAGCAAAATGGGCATCGCCCAGATCACGGCCGTGATGGGATTGTGCACCGCCGGCGGCGCCTATATCCCGGCCATGAGCGACGAGGTGGTCCACGTGCGGGACCACGGCGCGATCTTCCTGGGCGGCCCGCCGCTGGTGAAAGCCGCCACCGGCGAGGAGGTCACGGCCGACGAACTAGGCGGCGCGGAGGTGCACTGCGCCGAATCGGGCGTGTCGGATTACTTCGCCGAAGACGACGCCCACGCCATCGAGATGGTGCGCCGGCTGGTGGCCAACCTGCCCGACACCCCCAAGGCCCGTCTGACCACCCGGGATCCCCGGCCGCCGCGCTACGACCCCAAGGAGATTTACGGCATCGTGCCCGGGGATATCTCCGAAGCCTACGACATCCGCGAGGTCATCGCCCGCATCGTGGACGGCAGCGAGTTCATCGAGTTTAAAGAGATGTACGGCGCGACCCTGATCTGCGGCTTCGCCCACATCCACGGCTACCCGGTGGGCATCCTGGGCAACAACGGCATCCTGTTTTCGGAAAGCGCCTTGAAAGGGACCCAGTTCATCCAGTTGTGTGACAAGCGCCAGATTCCCCTGGTATTCCTGCAGAACATCACCGGCTTCATCATCGGCCGGGACTACGAGCGCACCGGCATCACCAAGAACGGCCACAAGATGGTCAATGCCGTGGCCACGGCCACCGTGCCGAAGTTCACGGTCATGCTGGGGGCCTCGTTCGGCGCCGGCAACTACGCCATGTGCGGCCGGGCCTACGGCCCCCGCTTTTTATGGACCTGGCCCAACCACCAGATCGGCGTCATGGGCGGACGGCAGGCGGCCGATGTGCTCATCACCCTGCAAAACGACCAGCGGACGCGCGCCGGGCAGCCGCCCATGAGCGAGGCCGAGGCTGACGCCATCCGGGAGCCGGTCATGGCGGCGGCCCTCAAGGAGGGCAACGCCTATTACAGCACGGCCAACCTCTGGGATGACGGCATCATCGATCCGGCCAAGACCCGCGACGTTCTGGGGCTGAGCATTTCCGCGGCCCTCAACGCGCCGATTCGCAACGACGTGCACGGCTACGGCATTTTCCGCATGTAACACCAACCCATGGGGAACCGCATGTTCAAGAAAATTCTGATCGCCAACCGGGGGGAGATCGCGGTGCGCATCGTGCGTACCTGCCAGGAGATGGGCATTGCCACCGTGGCCGTCTATTCCGATGCCGACCGGCAGGCCCTGCACGCCCTTTCGGCCGACGAGGCGGTGCCGATCGGACCCGCCGAGCCGTCCCAAAGTTATCTTTCCATCGATCGCATCGTTTCTGCGGTAAAGCAAACCGGCGCCGAGGCCGTGCACCCGGGCTATGGCTTTCTGGCCGAAAATGCCGACTTCGCCGCGCGCTGCGAGCAGGAAGGGATCGTCTTCATCGGCCCGCCGGCCGAGGTGATCCGGAGCCTGGGGGATAAAATCACGGCGCGCCAAATCATGCAGAAGAGCGGCGTGCCCATCATCCCGGGCATGCTCGAAGCAGCCCACGACCCTGCCGCCTGGGTGGCCCGGGCCGAAGCGATCGGCTTTCCGCTGCTGATCAAGGCCTCGGCCGGCGGCGGCGGCAAAGGCATGCGCATCGTCCTCGCTCCCGCCGACCTGGCCGAAGCCTGCCGGGCCGCCTCCCGGGAGGCGGCCGCCGCTTTCGGCGACGGCACCGTTTACCTGGAAAAATTCCTGCCCAAGTCCCGGCACGTGGAGATCCAGATCCTGGCCGACCGAAAGGGCCATACGATCCATCTCTTCGAACGGGAGTGCTCCATCCAGCGCCGGCACCAGAAGATCATCGAGGAGACCCCCAGCCCGGCCCTGACCCCTGCCCTGCGCGCCGCCATGGGCCGGGCGGCGGTGGCGGCGGCCCGGGCGGCCGGCTATGTCAACGCCGGCACGGTGGAGTTCATCCTGGACCCGGAGGGCCGCTTCTACTTCCTGGAAGTCAACACGCGCCTGCAGGTCGAACACCCCATCACGGAGATGATCACCGGCCTGGATCTGGTGCGGCACCAGATCGAGATCGCCGCCGGACGGCCGCTGGCCCTGACCCAGGAGGATGTCTCCCGCCGGGGGCATGCCATCGAATGCCGGATTTATGCCGAAGACCCCGAGCAGAACTTCATGCCCTCGCCGGGACGCATCGCCTTTTTCCAGGAACCGACCGGGCCGGGCATCCGCAATGATTGCGGGGTCTACGCCGGGTTCGAGGTTCCGGTGGAGTACGACCCCATTCTCTCCAAGCTGGTGGTGCATGCCGAAACCCGGGAGTTGGCCATCCGGCGCATGATCCGCGCCCTGAAATCGTATGCGGTCCTGGGCGTGAAGACCCCCATCGACTTTCTGCTGGATGTGCTCGCCTCGGCACCGTTTCAAGCCGGAGAGACCTATACCGATTTTATCGCCACCCATTTCGCCGACTGGGCGCCGGAGCGCCAGGCCCTGGAACTGGCCGCCGTCGCCTACCTAGCGGACGCCATGGCGCCCAAAGCGCGGCCGGCCGGGCGCGCTGCCCAGGCGGCCCACCCCGGCCCCTGGCATACGTTGAAGCATTGGCGGCTGTAGGGGAGGATCTGCTGCATGGACTATAAGCTCAAGTACAATGAAGAGACGATCGCCCTGGCGGTGGAAACGGCCGGCGACGGCCGGCTATCGGCCACCCTGGGAGATAAGAAGATGGATGTGGCCTTCGAGCGCATTTCCGAAAACCGGATGCGCCTGGTCGTGGACGGCCGCCAGACCCTGGCCTTCGTGGCCGAAACCAGCGACGGCAAGATAGTGATGGTCGACGGGCGCACCTTTCTGCTGGCCGACGAGCGCGCCACGGGAACGCGGCCCAGGTCCGGGGCGGCCAGCGGCCCCAAGCTGGTCACGCCCCCTATGCCGGCGGTGGTGACCCAGATTTTGGTCGCCCAGGGTCAGACCGTCGAAAAGGGACAGGGGCTGCTGGTGGTGTCGGCCATGAAGATGGACACCATCCTCACCGCACCCTTCGCCGGCGTGGTCACCCGGATCAACGTGGCCGAAGGCGAGAAAGTAGCCCCCAAGCAGGTGCTGGTGGATATCGAACCCTCGGCGGCCGACGCGGCCGGAGAGGAGGCCCATAATGGATAAGGATTTGATCTATCAGGTCGATGGACAGGTGGCCTTCGTAACCATCAACCGGGCGCCCGCGCGCAATGCCATCACGCCCGAGGCCGTCGGCTTGTTCCACGCAGCCCTGGACCAGGCCCAGGCCGATCCCCTGGTGCGCGTGGTCTGCGTCACCGGCGCCGGCGACAAGGCCTTCTGCTCGGGTGCCGACCTGGGCGGCGGCATGCAGGGCGACGACCGCCGCAGCCACTTCGACGCCTATGCCCGGCTTATCAGCCGTCTGGCGGAGTTTCCCAAGCCCACCGTGGCGCGGGTCAACGGCCACTGCCTGGCCGGCGGCACCGGCTTCATGCTGGCCTGCGACATCGTCGTCGCCAAGGCCTCGGCCCAGTTCGGCACCCCCGAGGTCAACGTCGGGCTGTTCCCCATGATGATCGGGGCCCTGATCTTCCGCAACGTGCCCCGCAAGAAGGCCATGGAGATGATCCTCCTGGGACAACGAATCACCGCGGCCCAGGCCCTGGAGATGGGGATGGTCACCCGGGTGGTGCCGGATGCCGCTTTCGACGCCGAAGTGGCGGCGGTGCTCGTCGCCCTGACGGCCAAGAGCCCCATCGGCCTCAAGCTGGGCAAGCAGGCCTTTGCCGCCATCGAGCAGATGCCCCTGGCCGAGGCCGTGCGGTATCTGGCCGGCCAACTGCTCGAGGTGGCCGGCACCCAAGACGCCCGGGAGGGCATCACCGCCTTTCTGGAAAAACGTACGCCGCAATTTAAAGGAGAATAGACCGCATGCTCTACCGCTTCCACGGCCGGACCCCGTCCATCGGTAAAGGAACCTACGTCAGCGAGCTGGCCCAGGTGATCGGTGAGGTCATCATCGGCGACCACTGCTATATCGGGCACGGCGCCATTTTGCGCGGCGACTACGGCCGCATCGAGATCGGCGACGGCACCGCCGTGGAGGAGGGGGTCATCATCCATGCACCGCCGGACCACTTCAACCGCATCGGCCGGCGCGTCACCCTGGGCCATGGGGCGATTCTGCACGGCAGCAGCATCGGCGACGGCGCCGTCATCGGCATGGGGGCGGTCTTGAGCATCCTCAGCGACATCGGCGAGGGGGCCATTGTGGCCGAAGGCGCGCTGGTCAAGTGGGGCCAGAAGATTCCGGCCCGCATGGTGGCCGTGGGCAATCCGGCCGAAGTCAAACGCCCGGTGAGCCCCAAAGACGAGGAGGTCTGGGCTTTCGGCAAGCAGCTCTACGTGGATCTGGCCAAGCGCTACCTGGCATCGGGCCTCGAGCCGGTGGGCATCGACCAGTGCCGGCGCGGCGGCGATCCGGCCGGCGGCGCAACCCAAGGGAGGTAACCCCATGCGCGATCCTGAACGACTGATCATCGCCAACTGCAGCGGTTTTTTCGGCGACCGTCTCTCGGCCGCCAGGGAGATGGTCCAGGGTGGCCCCATCGACGTGCTCACCGGCGATTACCTGGCCGAGCTGACCATGGCGATCCTGTTCCAGAAGAAGCTCAAGTCGCCCGAGGGCGGCTATGTGCCCACCTTCCTCAAGCAGATGGAAGCGGTCATGGGCGCATGCCTGGAGAACGGCATCCGCGTGGTGGCCAACGCCGGCGGGCTGAACCCCGCGGCCATGGCCCGGGCGCTCAAGGCCGCGGCCCAGGCGCTGGGCCTGGCGCCCAAGATCGCCTTCATCGAAGGCGACGATCTGATGCCGCGCCTGGCCGAGCTGCAGCAGGCCGGGGAGAGCTTCACCCATATGGACAAGGGCATCCGCCTGGCCGATAGCGGGGCCGTGCCCATTACCGCCAACGCCTACCTGGGCGCCTGGGGCATCGCCGCGGCCCTGGAACAGGGGGCCGATATCGTGGTGTGCGGCCGGGTGGCCGACGCCGCCCTGGTGGCCGGCCCCTGCGCCTGGCGCTTCGGCTGGCAACGCACCGACTGGGACCCGCTGGCCGGGGCCTACGCCGCCGGTCACATCATCGAGTGCGGCGCCCAGGCCACGGGCGGCAACTATTCGTTCATCCACGAGGTGCCCTCCTACCGCAAGGTGGGCTTTCCCATCGCCGAGATGCATCCCGACGGCAGCTTCGTCATCACCAAACACCCCGGCACCGGCGGACTGGTGTCGGTGGGCACGGTCACGGCCCAACTGCTCTACGAAATCGCCGCGCCGACCTACCTGACCCCCGACGTGGCCGTGCGCTTCGACACCCTGGCCCTGACCCAGGCGGGGCCCGACCGGGTGCGCGGCGCGGGCACCCGGGGCGAACCGCCGCCCGAGACCACCAAGGTGTGCATCAACACCCTGGGCGGGCACAAGAACGCCATGACTGTGATCCTCACCGGCCTGGACATCGAGCGCAAGGCCGAGATCGTCACCCAGACCCTGTTCGATAGCCTGGGCGGCCGGGAGCGCTTCCGCACGGCGGATGTGCAGCTCGTGCGCTCCGAAAAGACGGATCCCGGCACCAACGACGAGGCGTTCGCCTACCTGCGCGTCACGGTGATGGACCCGGATGCCGACAAGGTGGGCCGACGCTTTTCGGCAGCGGTGGTGGAGATGGCCCTGGCCAACATTCCGGGCTTCACGCTCACCTCGCCGCCCGGCAACGGCGCGCCGGCGGTGGTGCACTGGCCCGCGCTGGTGGGCAACCGCCATATCCATCAGACGGTCTGCCTCGACGAGCGCCCGGCGGTGGTGGTCGAGGCGGCCTGCGCCTGCGAGCCCTTTGCGCTATCGGCCCGCACGCCGGAGATCCCCGCGGTTCCGGGGGGCCAGACCGTCCGGGCGCCGCTGGGGAGGGCCTTTGCCACCCGCTCGGGCGACAAGGGCGGCAATGCCAACCTGGGCATCTGGGGCCAGACGCCGGAGGCCTATGCCTTCCTGCGAAGCTTTCTGACCACCGAGCGCCTCAAGGCGCTGCTGCCCGATTGCGCGCCGTTTGCCATCGAACGCTATGAACTGCCCAATCTGCTGGCAATCAATTTCTACATCCGCGGGCTGCTGGGCGACGGCGTGGCGGCCTCGGTGCGCAGCGACCCCCAGGCCAAGACCCTGGGGGAATACCTGCGGGCCAAAGTCGTGGAGATGCCGGCCTCGATCCTGGTGACCCAGCCGGAAGCAAAGGAGATGCGATGAAAGCGTTATGCGCCGATCTGGCCTGGGAGCAGGACTCCCTGGACGAACGGGTGAGCGGCCTTACCCCCGCTGCATGGCTGACCCTGGCGCCGTGCGGCAACTGGACGGTCAAAGATGAGATCTGCCATCTGGCCTACTTCGATTACACGGCCCGCCTGTCCGCCACCGACCCGGCGGCGTTCCAGCGCCACCTGGTCGAGGATCTGGGCCGGATCAAGAACATGGACGAGGCCACCGAGATCACCCTGGCCAAGGGGCGCGCCATGGCCACCGGCGATCTGCTCGCCTGGTGGCGCCAGGAGCGCAGGCAACTGGTCGAGGCCCTGGTGCGCCTTGCCCCCAAAGAGCGCCTGCCATGGTACGGGCCGCCCATGAGCGCGCGCTCGTTCGCCAGCGCCCGGCTCATGGAGACCTGGGCCCACGGCCAGGATATCTATGATGTGCTCGGTCTGGAGCGGCCCCCCAGTCCGGGGCTGCGCCACATCGCCCATCTGGGGGTCACCACCTTCGGCTGGAGTTTCGCCAACCGGGGGATGCCGGTTCCCGAAACGTCCGTGCACGTGGAGTTGACCGCGCCCTCCGGCGAGATCTGGAGCTGGGGCGACGAGGCCGCGACCCAGCGCATCAGCGGGCCGGCCGTGGATTTCTGCCTGGTGGCGATCCAGCGCCGGCATGTGGACGATACCGCCCTGGTGGTCATCGGCGAGGTCGCCCGCCAGTGGATGGAGCTGGCCCAGTGTTTCGCCGGGCCGCCCACCCTGGGGCCGGCCGCCGGAACCCGGGGAGTTCAGAAGCATCGTATATAGAACTATCAGGAGGTTCGATGTATCCGTATCTTTTCAGTCCCATCCGCATCAACCGGCTGGAAATCAAAAACCGCATCGCCTACCCGGCCCTGGGGCTGGCCTATTCCCATGACCGCCGGCTCAACGAGCGCTACTTCAACTACTTCCGGGAAATCGCCCGGGGCGGCGCCGGCATCGTGACCGTGGGGCCCGTGGGGGTCGATGTGCTCGGCGCCGGCTTTCTGGTGCTGACCCTGGACAACGACGGCGCCATCGCCGATTTCAAGCGCCTGACCGATGCCATCCGGCGCGAAGGCGCCAGCCCCTGGATTCAGCTCTTCCACGCCGGCGGCTACTCCCATCCCATCCTCATCGACATGCAGACGCCCATGGCACCCTCGGCCGTCTTCTCCAACTATTCCCGGACCACGCCACGGGAGATGACCCACGACGATATTGGAAACGTGCAGGAGGCCTTCGCGGCGGCGGCCCGGCGGGCCCGGGAGGCCGGCTTCGACGGCGTCGAAATCATCGCCAGCGGTGGGTATCTGCTCACCCAATTCTGGTCGCCGCTCAAGAACCAGCGCACCGACGCCTACGGCGGCAGTTTCGAGAACCGGGCGCGCTTTGCCCGGGAGACGATCCAAAAGGTGCGCGCCGCAGTGGGAGCGGCGTTCCCCCTCGGCATCCGCATGGCCGGCAACGACTTCGTGCCGGGCAGCAACAGCGACGCGGAAACCCCGGCCATCGCCCGGGTGTATGAAGCGGCGGGGGTCGACGTGATCAACGTCACCGGCGGCTGGCACGAAACCCGGGTGCCCCAACTGCCCATGGAGCTGCCCCGGGGGGCCTACGGGTATCTGGCCTTGAACATTAAAAAGGCCGTCTCCGTGCCGGTGATGGCCTCCAACCGCATCGCCGATCCCGATGCGGCGGACAAACTGCTGCGCGACGGGTACGCCGACATGGTCAACCTGGGCCGGGTGCTCATCGCCGATCCCTTCTGGCCCCAAAAAGCCTTCGCGGGGCGCGCCGCCGAGATCCGGCCCTGCACGGCCTGCGGTCAGGGGTGCTCGGACCAGGTGTTCTCCGCCCAGCCGGTCTTTTGCGCCGGCAACCCCCGCGCCGGCTTCGAAGCCGAGCGCATCGTCGGGAAAACCGACGCGCCGCGGCGCATTTTGGTGGCCGGTGCCGGTCCGGCCGGTTTGGAGGCGGCCGTCACCGCCGCCCAGATGGGGCACCGGGTGGAGATCTTCGAACAGTCGGGCGACATCGGCGGGCAGCTCTGGCTGGCCGGCGCCCCGCCGCACAAACAGGAGTATCTGGAATACATCCGCTACTACCGGGCCATGCTCAACCGCCTCGAGATCCCGGTGCAGTTGAACACGCCGGTGGATGCGGCGCTCATCCGGGAAAAAGCGCCGGATCACGTCATCGCCGCCACCGGGGCCGCGCCGCTGCTGCCGCCGATTCCCGGCGTAGACGCCGAGGGTGTGCTCACCGCCTGGGATGTGTTGCGCCACAACCCGCCCCTGGGCCAGGCGGTGGCCATCATCGGCGGCGGCGCCGTCGGTCTGGAAACCGCCCTGTTCGTGGCGGCCAAGGGCACCATCAACGCCGAAACCCTGGCCTTTCTCTTCACCTACCGGGCCGCCTCCGAGGAGCGGCTGCGCGAATTGCTCTTCAACGGCAGCTCCCGGGTCACCGTGTTCGAAATGCTGCCCAGGGCCGGCGGCGACGTGGGGCGCTCCACGCGCTGGGTGCTCTTCGAGCGCCTGAAGCACTACGGCGTGGCCATCGAAACCGGCGCCAAGGTGACCGAGTTGACCGCCCGCTCGGTGGCCTGGGAGCAGGATGGCAGCGTGCACAGCCGGACGTTCGACCAGGTCATCGTGGCCTCGGGCTCGCGCCCGGTCAACCCCCTGGCCGAGCGCCTGGCGGCCCTGGGCATCCCCTTTACGGCGGTGGGCGACTGTACCGGTCCGCGCAAGATCCAGGACGCCATCCACGGCGGTTTCCTGGCCGCCCTCAACCTCGACCAGAAGCAGGGAGTTGCAGCATGAGCCAGAATTTGTATTTCACCAAAGAACACGAGCAGGTGCGCAAGGCCCTGCGGGACTTCGTGAACAAGCGGATCAACCCGTTCGTCGACGAATGGGAGGAAAAAGGCGCCGCGCCCCTGCACGATCTGTTCAAGGAGATGGGGGAACTGGGGTTCCTCGGCATCCGCTACGACGAGCGGTACGGCGGCTTAGGGCTTGACTACTGGTACGAAACCGTGATGCTTGAAGAGATCGCCCGCGCCCACTGCGGCGGCGTGCCCATGGCCATTGCGGTCCAGACCAACATGGCCACCCCGGCCATCGCCGAGTTCGGCAGCGAGTATCTGAAGGATAAGTATCTGCGCGCGGCCATCCGCGGGGAGATGGTGGGCGCCATCGCCGTCACCGAACCGGACGCCGGCTCGGACGTGGCGGCGCTGAAGACCTTCGCGAAACGGGAGGGCGAGGTCTACGTGCTCAACGGCTCGAAGACCTATATCACCAACGGCACCCAGGCCGATTTTCTGACGCTGCTGGCGCGCACCAGCGAGGCGCCGGGGTATCATGCCTTCAGCCTTTTCGTGGTCCCCACCGCGCTGCCCGGGTTCAAGATCAGCAAGAAACTCGACAAACTGGGCATGCGCAGCAGCGACACGGCCGAGCTGTACTTCGACGACCTGCGCATTCCGGCCGAAAACCGCATCGGCCAGGAGGGCGAAGGCTTCATCTACCAGATGCAGCAGTTCCAGCACGAGCGCTTCTCGGCCCTGCCCATCTGCTACATCGGCGCCGAAGAGATGATCCGCGAAACCGTGGCCTACATCAAGAAGCGCATCGTTTTCGGCAAGCCCCTGATCACCAAACAGGTGCTGCGCCACCGGCTGGTGGACTGGCTCAGCGAGATCGAGTGCCTGCGGCAGCTCACCTATCACATCGTGCGCCTGAAGATGGCCGGCCAGGACGCCACCAAGGAGATCTCCATGGGCAAATTGATCGGCGGGCGCCTGCTCAACCAGGTGGCCGACGGCTGCCTGCAGATGTACGGCGGCATGGGGTTCATGAACGAGATGCATGTCTCCCGGTTCTTCCGGGACGCCCGGCTGATCTCCATCGGCGCGGGCGCCAGCGAAGTGATGAGCGATATCATCGCCAAGCTCGAGGGGTTTTGAGGGCGGAACCCCATCGGGAGTTCCATAGTCGAGCGTTCCATCAACGTACGGAGGGTCCAGTGTAAACCATCAACCATTCAAAAAGGAGCTGGGGTCATGAAGATCAACATCGGTTATCTGCTCTACAAGCGGGCCATGCTGAGTCCCAAACTGGAGGCCCTCGTGGTGGGCGATGTGCGGCGTTCCTATCCGGAATTGAACGCGGGCGCCAACCGGGTGGCCAACGCCATGCGCAAGATGGGGGTCCAACCGGGGGATCGGGTGGCGGTGCTGGCCTTGAACGATCCCGAATACCTGGAGCTCTACTTCGGCCTGGCCAAGATCGGCGTCGTGATGGTGCCGATCAACCACCGTCTGGCGCCGCCCGAGGTGGCCTACATCGCCAACGACTGCGGGACCCAGACCTTCATCTTCGGCAAGGAGTTCGCCCCGGTGGCCGAGGCCATCCGCACCCAGATCCCGGCCAAGACCTTCATCGGCATCATGGAGAGCCCCCCGGCGTGGGCCCAATCCTTCCAAGCGGTTTTCGGTGACGCCCCGTCCGACGAGCCCGAATATATCGGCGGGGACGACGACACCCTGACCATCCTCTACACCTCGGGAACCACCGGCCGGCCCAAGGGGGCCGAGTTGACCCACAACGGTTACTACCACACCTCGGTGGACCTCAAGGCCACCCTGATGGATGTCGGCACCCGCATGCTGATGCCGCTGCCCCTGTTTCACATCGGCGCCCTGGCGCCGGTGCCCATGTGCGCCCACTTCGGCTCGACCATGATCTTCCAGCGGGCGTTCGAGCCGGCCGAATTTCTCAAGCTGATCCAGACCGAGCACATCTCCTGGTTCGGTTCGGTGCCCCAGGTGCTGATGTTCCTGCGCTCGGTGCCGCAGTTCGAGACCTTCGACTGGTCCACCATCAAGCTGGCCCTGGTGTATGCCGCGCCCGTGCCCGTGCCCCTGATCAAGGCCTTTGCCGAAAAGGGCATGGAGGTGCGCCAGCTCTACGGCCTGACCGAGTGCACCGGCCCGGCCTCGGTCATCGACGGGGAGTGGGCGGTCAAGAAGGCCGGCTCGTGCGGCCCCCCCTTCTATCATACCGATATCCGGGTGGTGGACCTTGAGGGCAAGGCGTGCGCCCCCGACGTGCCCGGCGAGGTGCTCATGCGCACCACCCACCTCATGAAGGGTTACTACAACAACCCCAAGGCCACGGCCCAGACCATCATCGACGGCTGGCTGCACACCGGCGACATCGCTAAAATGGACGCCGACGGATTCCTGTACATCCTGGACCGCAAGAAGGACATGATCATCTCCGGCGGCGAGAATATCTACCCGGCCGAGGTGGAGGAGTGCCTGCTGGGCCACCCGGCCATCGCCGACGTGGGGGTGATCGGCATTCCGGACCCCACCTGGGGCGAGGCCGTCAAGGCCATTGTGGTGCTCAAAAAAGGAGAGAGCCTCACCCAGGAGGCCCTCATCGACTGGTGCCGGGACAAACTGGCGCGCTTCAAGACGCCCCGGCAGGTGGTCTTCACGGATCAGATCCCGCGCACGCCCACCGGCAAGATCCTCAAGCGGGTGCTGCGGGAAAAGTTCAACTAGGGGTGGGATGGTGAGGGCCATGTCGACACAAACCAGCAAGACCGGTGTTCAGGAATATTTCGGCAAAGCGCAGGAACGCCTGCGCCTGGCCGCGCGCGAGGTGATCCGGAAGGAAGTGATCCCGCATATCGACGAATGGGAAGAGGCCGGCGCCTTTCCCCGCGCGTTGTACGACCTGTTCGGAGAACTCGGCTTTCTGGGTGTCGGCTACCCGGAGGATGTGGGCGGCAGCGGCGGCGATCTGTTCGACCAGATCGCAATGAACGAGGAGCTGATGCGCTCCGGCTCGGGCGGCTTCGCCGCCGGCATCGGCTCCTTGAACATCGCCTTGCCGCCCATCGTCCGCCAAGGCACCGCCGAGCAGAAAGAGCGCTTCGTCAAGCCGGTTCTGGCCGGCAAGCGCATCGCCGCCCTGGGCATCACCGAACCGGGCGGGGGGTCGGATGTGGCCAACTTGCAGACTACGGCCGTGCGGGAAGGAGAGCACTTTATCGTCAACGGCGGCAAGACCTTTATCACCAGCGGCGTGCGCGCCGATCAACTGACCTGTGCGGTGCGCACCGGGGAGGCCGGCGCCCACGGCATCAGCTTTCTGGTCATCGAGCGCGACACGCCCGGCTACTCGGTGGGAACGGGCCTGAAAAAAACCGGCTGGTGGGCCTCCGACACGGCCGAAATCTTTTTCGACAACTGCCGGGTGCCGGCCGCCAACCTCATCGGCGAAGAGAACCAAGGGTTCTATACCATCATGGAAAATTTCCAGATGGAGCGGCTTCAATTGAGCATCATGGCCAACATGACCGCCCAGCTCGCCCTGGAGGAGGCGCAGCGGTACGCCCGAGAGCGCCAGGTCTTCGGCAAGCCGCTCCAGGGGTTTCAGGTGACCCGGCACAAGCTGGTGGACATGGCCACCCTCGTGGAAGTCAGCCGGGAGTTCACCTACCGCGTGGCGGCCAGGATCAACGCCGGCATCGATCAGGTCAAGGAGGTTTCGATGGCCAAGAATTTCGCCTGCAGCGTCGGCGACCGGGTCACCTACGACGCGGTGCAACTGTTCGGCGGGTACGGCTACATGCGCGGCTATCTGGTGGAACGGCTCTTCCGGGACAACCGGATTCTTTCCATCGGCGGCGGCACCACCGAAATCATGAAAGAGATCATTTCCAAATTGATGTAATTTTATCCTTTTCCTGCATAGTTTTTGTGACAGGGATTTTGCCAATGCTCTCAAAGCTAAAGGAGTGGTCGTCATGAGCTATCCCGATGCCCAAAATCCTTACGGTTTCGATCCTTTTCTCCAGTGGCGGGAAAATTGCGACTACTACCTGGAAGACCCGTTTGCCCAGAAAGCCATGCGGGCCTTCACCGGCGCCGAGGCTGACCCGGTGGACACTGCGGCCCGGCAGATTTCCCCCAAAGCTTCTTTCCGCTGGCGCAAGCTGGCCGAAGCCATCGCCTGGCCGGGAAAGCGGCCCTACATGATGCATTACGACGGCTACAAAAACCGCATCGACCGCATCGTCCGGCCGTACGAGACCCTGGTATTCGCCTTTATTTTTTAGTACACTTTCTGGCTTTTTGGGATACTTGGGTCCAAATCAAGTGCGCGTCTGGCGGCAAATATCGCTGCATCTATAATTTCCCGTCACTCAGGCGCTAAGCCATACCAGCCACAATCAAAATCCGTAGTCAAAACATTTTGTAACTATTAATAATCTCAATATGAATGGTTCAATTAATAAAATTTCAGTCTTTTGGATTTATCCACCCATATTACCCATCGAACATGATCAAAAACCAACATGTGTCCGTCAGAAAAAACAAGAAACATCATCTGGTTTTTATAAGGATATGAAAGGAAAAATATCATGACCGATCAAGGGTGGAAGGATTGGGAAGATTACAATCATGGCTTACAGGGAATAAATACAGGTTCTGGCTATAACCAGATGGGGTTGCAAGACAGGAGGAAAAGCCCGTTTGAGACAGAAGTCAAGAAACCCAAAAGTAAAAACAAAAAGAACCAAAAACCCAATAATTGCAAAATCAAAGCCTTGCCGGAGAAAGTAAATAAACAATGGAAAAAGCTCTTTTTTTTCATTGGATTGGTTGCGAGTGCCTTGCTCATGAGGGAGGCAGGGGTCGAGGATTCGGCAGTATACCTGATTGGGAGCCTGTTAGGTGGTTTTATTTGTGCCGCTTTCTATAAAATATTGCTTGCTTTTGTTGTCGCTGCACTTGGGTTTGGTATTTTGTCGAATTTATAATGAAAGCCAAGGTCGTGCGGTAAAAAAACAAAAATGTTCATTCAGCTTGGCAATAAGCAACTTAACAAACTTGCGAGCCTCATAGTCAGTCTTCCAACTGGGAAGTGTTTTTATGAAAACAAAAATCATGTTCCTGCCTTCTCTTAACTGTAGAAAAAAAAAGAAGTGAACCGGAACCCCTCCCGATCAATCCAAGCAGGGATTCTGATGTGTATTCTGGTTTTAGGTTTTTTTTGGTTAACCGGTGCTTCGACCATTCCGATGGATGCCGATCGATTGGGCCATTCTGCCTTCCAGCGTTCGAACGACGATGTTCTTGGGTCGCGAGGTTTTATCGCCCACAAACGCCATTCTGCGGAAATCTTCGGCCCGGTTAATATCCGCGACACGGATGGCGATAGCATGGATGACGGGTGGGAAGTTTTTCACTTTGGCGATCTGTCAAGAGGCTCGTCAGGAGACTACGACAGCGACGGTTTGACGGACCTGAAGGAATATCGTAGCGGAACGGACCCCGGCAATTTCGACACGGACTGTGACGGAGTCGGCGATGAGGATGAGGTGAGAAATGGCACCGACCCGAATAATGCGTCCAACTGCACGCCGGAGGGAACGGGTGTTATTTTCGGGACGATAAAGGATTCGGAAGGCAAACCCGTTACCGGTATCCAAATGCTGGTTTTCATCAGCGGCGAATCATGCAGATACTCCCCCTGGTTACTCAACACGCTCACCAATCCCATGGACGGATCCTATGCCATCGCGAATATTCTCCCTGGTGCATATTATCTTTGGACCTATAACCAAAACCAAGCCGATTACGTCAACGAGTATTGGACCGGCGAATCGCCGGACCCCAGCAGTATGGATTGTGGATCGGCACTCAAGATCGATGTTACCGCCGATGGTCTTCATGAAAAAAAAGATTTCAAATTGAATTTAGGAGGTACCATCACCGGGACAGTGAGTGAAAGCGGAAGCGAAACCGCACCGATGTATGCCAGCGTGCAAGTGTTTTTAGACGCCTGTGATGGAAATTCATTGATCGCATCGGTGAAATGTGACGAATCCGGCGATTATTTCATCCGCGGCATACCGGACGGAAATTTATTCATACTCGCCACTGCAGCCTTTGCAGATAATAGTTATGCCGGCAGATGGCACAATGATATCGCCTTGATGTCTGGCTGCAATTCGATACCCCCGGTGGCGGTCTTTTCCGGTCAAACGACGGAACATATCGATTTCGAACTGCACCAGAGGCGTACCGTCTCCGGCCCCATCTTTGGAGGCGACGAGACGACATCGGTTTTGAACATCATGGTACACGCCCTGGTATGGCGGGACAGGCGTTTGAAATAGCTTCTGAAGTTTTACTGATTCGCATAGATGACAAAATCATCATACCCGCCCGGTACGAAGGTGATGGGGTGCTGGGTTCCTCCGGACAGACGGGGAACGGTTTCAGAAATATACGCATCCAGTTCTTTCATGGTGATGGGGCGTTCCTTGTAAACATCGGCGGCGCCCCTCAGACCCTCCAGGATGGCATAGGTGAAAAGGCCGTGCCCCCATTTGTCGCTTTCCTGGGATTCCTCGTCACCCCGACTGGATGTCAGGATGATGGCCCCGGTGTCCTGGAAAAACTTGACCTGTTCATCGCTGTCTATGCCGCGTGTCTTTTTACCGGAAATGCCTTCTGCGTGACAGGTATCCGTGAACAGTAGGGTGCGGGCGGGCTGATCCATCACCGCTACAAATTCGCTGTAACGGACGGCCGAACTCTTCTTCAGGTCGCCGTTGGGCTCGAAACTGGCATCCTTGGGAAGGAAATAGAAATTCCTTTTTGCATCCCGCATGGCATGACCGGCGATAAAAAGAATCGCGGTGTCGTATTGCCCGGCCTGGGTAACGAAATCCAGGTTGTCCACAATATTATCCCCGGTGGGCTGAATGGCCGAGTCATCGCTGATGACCCTTGTGTACACCTTTTTATAGAGCTTTCCTTCCAGTTTTTGAAAAGCATCGGCAATGGCCCGGGCGTCGTCATCCGCATAAGCGAGCTGCCTGCTATGGGGAAGATGGTCATAGCGGCTCACCCCGATGGCGAGGACCCACAAGTTATATTCCGGGTGGTCGGTTTTATGTTTGAGGGTTGCGCTTTGCTGAATGACCCGGAAACTTTTTTCCATGGTGGATTTGCCGTTTGAGGCAACAATCCGGATGTGATTGTCGCCCGGTTCAAGCGGCAAGGTCATCTGGTGCTCCACCCTGGTATTGCCACCGGCGGTGTCCGGCTTTTTAATACGCTGGATATTCCGGCCCTGCACCTGATAGCCGTTGGCAAATACCTGCACCGACTGGATCGGCAGGTTGTGGTCTTCTACCAGATACTGGAGCGAGACCGTCGCTTCGGAGGTGACGGTGTCAGCCAGGGGCTGCAGCACCGTGATGGTGGGCGGCAGTATTTTATCCAGTGTTGCAATGGTGAAGTTCTGATCATTTGGTTTCTGCAGTTTTGCCACTGCCGCGTCGACACTTCGCAGCCCGATGGCCTCTTCAACAATGTCCGGCCTGTAAAATTGCTTTCGGAACGCATCGATACCATGAACCTGGTTGCCGATTCGTACGTTGATGAATGCATCTCCTGTAGCGGACGCATTGTAGTATCCAGCCGGTGTGATTGCTACCCATTCAATATTGTTGAAGTATACAAATTGGGCTAACTCTTTTCCTGTTTCTATACTCCATAACCTAAGGGTGCCATCCCCGCTGCCGGATAAAGCGATAGTCCCATCCGGTGAGAAGCAGACAGAGTTAACTTGGCCCAAAGACCCTTTGAATATCCTAATCAGTTTCCCCGTTTGAATGTCCCACAGCTTAATCGTGTCATCACGACTGCCGGATAAAGCCAATTTCCCATCCGGTGAGAAGCTTATTGAATCAACTAAATCTGAATGCCCTTCAAATGTATGAATCAGTTTTCCAGTCTGGATATTCCACAGTTTAAGTTTGTCATTTATCCCTTCACTACTGCAGGTCAGGGCCAATTTCCCATTTGGCGAGAACGTAACAGGGCCAGCGATATCCGAATGTAGAGGAAATACGCGGATTTCTTCTCCTGTTCGAATATCCCACAAATGGACATTGTCAGTTCCCATTTTAGACCCGGCTATTATGAAGTTCCCGTCTGGCGAGAACTCAGCTGAACAAACAGAATCTGAAAAATTAAATGTTCTAATCAGTTTTCCAGTATGAATATCCCAGAGATTGAGTCCACTAAGTCCACCACCCGTCAAAGCTAATTTCCCATCTGGGGAAAACATAACTGAGTATACTTCAGGATCAAACTCGTAAGGCATGTTAATCGTTTTAATCAATTCTCCGGTGTGAATATTCCATAGCTTGATTGTGCCATCATTGCTCCCTGACAGAGCCAATTTCCCATCAGGGGAGAGAGCAGTTGAGTAAACCCTCCCCGAATGCCCTTTAAATATTCTGATCAATTTTCCAGCTTGAATATCCCATAATTTGAGAAGCTTGTCTTCACACCCTGACAGAGCCAATTTCCCATCAGGAGAGAAGGAAGTTGAGTAAACCCATTTTGAATATGATAGTCCTATTGTGCTTGACAATTTTCCAGCTTGAATATCCCAGAGTTTAAGAGAATTGTCTACTTCACCAGAGAGAACAAGCTTGCCATCTGGAGAAAACGCGGCTGCGGAGACACCACTATCGGGCGGCCAATAATTATGCTCAGTCCCAAGCGTTTTGATTACATTCCCCGTCGAAATATCCCATAATTTAATGGTACCATCAGAAGAGCCGGATAACGCCATTTGTCCATCTGGAGAAAAAGAAACTGATTCAACATCAAGCGTATGTCCAATAAACGTTCTGATGGGTTTTCCTGTTTGAATATTCCAAAGCTTGATGGTTGCATCCTTACTTCCTGATAAAGCGAATTGCCCATCCGGTGAAAAACAGACGGAATTGACCCAATCCGAATGGCCCTTAGCGATAGAGGGATTTCGACCTTGCTGTCCTTCTAATGTTTTAATCAATTGACCTGTCTGAATATTCCACAGTTTGATTGTTTGATCCATGCTCCCTGATAGGGCTGAATTCCCATCCGGTGAAAAACAGACGGATTGAACATCATCTGAATGTCCTTTAAATATTCTAATCGGATTTCCGCTCTGGGTTTCCCATAGAGTTAGGTTCTGCGGGTGACCTGACAATGCAAATTTTCCATCTGGTGAAAAAGAAATTGAGAAAACCCATCCAAAATGCCCGTTAAATGTTCTAATCAATTTTCCCGTCAGGATATTCCATAGTTTAATTGTGTTATCCTTACTCCCTGACAGAGCCAAATTTCCATCCGGTGATATGCTTACCGAGGTTATCTCCTTTGAATGCCCTCTAAAAGTTCTAATCTCCCTGCAGGTAGTGATATCCCATAGTTTCAACGTGTTATCAAAGCTTCCAGACAAAGCCAGTTTCCCATCCGGCGAGAAAGCTACTGAGCTAACAAGACCTGAATGCCCAAACTGTGGAAAAACAACAGGTTTTTCATAATTCGCTTGGGATAGATCGCAGTTGGCCTCTTCATGTCCGGCGATCGCTTTTTTCGCAATAAAGGACAACGACGTTAAAGATAAAATTAAAAGAATGATACCTGATGATCTAATTATTTCTTTCATCTTCTCTCCCAAAAATGTCTGAAGCAAAAAGCCTGCTTTTAACCTAAAAATATCCTCCAGAAAATGACAGCATTTTCCTGTGGCCTTTTGTGCAGATACCTAAAACCTAATAGCTCATTGTTTACGAAGATACACTTCAATCCCCTCCAACAGAGCTTCGCACACATAATCCCAATGAACCATGCGTTCTTTTCCTTTATCATTTATGGAATGCACGGTATATGGCGTCTCGATCAGTACCGCTGGCATTTTAGCTCCCATCAATAGGTAAAATGGCGCTGTACGAGGTCCATCATATATAACTCCACCATTTACATTGTAGGCTAAATTTCCGAATATATTCTGTTGGAGGTTGCGTGAAAGCCGGGAAGAACTGCAGTTGGCGTCATCATCAATAAGGTCATTGATAATGGCGTTTAAGTCGTGAGCGTTCTGTGCTGGAGTACCATTCGCATGGGCGGCAGCGCTTATGGATTTTTCGTCACTTGCATAGCCCACATAATAGGTGCTAATTTCATAGCGCTTTGGATCTTTGTCAAAGCGCGTGTGCAATGAGATGAAGAAATCCGCATGGTGAATATTTGGAAATGCGCCTCTTTGATCCAAGGCAACCTCCTCGTCATGATTCCTGGTAAGGATCGCCGAAAAACGGGAATTCATATTGATATAGTGTGCCAGACTTTTCGCCTTCATAAGGTTGATCTCTTTTTCGGCGACCTTGCCATCAAAAGCGACTTCGCCCAGATCACGTCCACCGTGCGCTGGGTCGATAACGACAATATATTTACTCTTTTGAAAGGCGCTCTTATGAGAGGAACATGCGGATAGAAAGATGCACAGAAATAGAGTTAATAAAATAACTGTCCCTGAAAATAGTGCCGATCTGCCAAGATTGTAACTTCTAACAGGGATGTTCGCTTCGGCCATTTTTATTCTCCATGACATAACATTATCCAATCGATTGAACCAGTCAGAAGTTACAAGTTTCCTCATCATGTCCTTATTTCGTGAAGGTTTGTGCAAGATTGTTTATGGTCTGCATGTAATGCTCCCTTGAATATTGGACGCATTGATGGTCGGTTCATGAAAAGCAAAAGACAGGTCGCGTATTTCCTGGCTGTCAAATGCCAGCGTCTGTTTGCGTTCAAATTCACCTTCCGAGGTTGAAAGATTTGCAATGATGGTCAGATCGCCTTTTTCACCTTTATTCTTCACCCTTACATTATAGCGATAACCCGCATCCGCCTCTCCTCGAACGAGAAATACATCGGCGTCTAGCGATCGCTCCATCAGCTCACATGCTGCTTTGCTGGAAGCATCATCCCCAGTTATTATGGCTCCAATGAACCCGATAGCAATGATGCCGATGAATAGGCCTGCGATCACACCAACAATATTGCCGATGATGTTCATCGCATACTTACTCCTGGCCGGATTCTTTATGCCGCACGATGGGCATGTTTTGGCTTTGGATGAAACTTCTTTTTCGCATTCCCTGCAGGTGGTGAGGCTCATTTTCCCTCCAGCTCGTCTGATATCAATGTATGTGTTGTAATTCTATTGCGTCCGAGTACCTTTTGCCGGCAATCGAGGCGCTTAGCGGATCAAGGTTCAGGACACCGGCTCCGACGCCGGCAAAGCGGTCTTTGAATTTGGAAGCCGGGAAGAAATCGGCAGACAACACATGGACCTTTGCGTAATCCGCAAACCCCACGGCAATGCAGGTGCCATCTGGGGAAAACGAAACTGCAAAAAAAGTTCTCCACCGGTCCCTCTCTTTTTTAGCGTCGGGGTCATGGTGTCAACGATTAGGGATTCATACAGTCGGACACCATTACAACACGAGGTTGCCAGACGATTGCGGGCATCGAAATCCAGCCCATGACACGGCCCGCCGTAATCTACGTCCTCACCGATTTGCCTGCAATCCGATGAGCGGAACACTCGGATGCCGTTTCCCCGCAATGCATCCGCCAGATATCGCCCGTCTCCGGAAAAAGCCAGATAATTGATGGCTTTGGGCATCCCGGAACTCAGGCCGATCAAGGTACCGGTCTCGCGGCTAAAGACACAACTTTGGCCCCAACTCCAACCGGTATGGCCGCCGCAGGCAATGGTATTGCTGTCCGGCGACATGGCAACCGCATGGATCATGCAGGCCGAGGCCTTTTTCATTTTAAGGTGCCTTTCCGGTGCTATTTCACCAACGGATTGGCCATTGAATGATACCGGCTTGGGTGGCCTGTGCTTTCTGGCCATCACCGTTCACGCCAGCTTGTCCAAGCCAACCTTGCTTACGCTGATCTAATTCCTGTTCCCTACAAGCCATTTCAAAACAGTCATTTGGCCCAAATCCTGCCTGGGCGGGGTTGGGGCACATGTTAAATCTCCGAAATATTAATATGTCTCTCTGGTTTTACATTTGCCCCCGCCGCGATTTTGAAGCAAAATCTTTATTTTGAGATGGCTTGTAATCAAATAGACATCTGTCACAAGTATTTGGTAAAAAAAAGTTAGGACTCCGTTGCTAATTCTCTATATGGTGTTATTACCAAATAACCAATACTCAATAGATATCCTATACAGCTACAAATCACTTGCCATTTGAAACCCAAAGAGTTGAATCCATCGACAAGATAAAACGTGTCTTCTGAAGAAGAGTTTGTTAAAAGTACTGAAGCTAAAGCCGGAACGAAAAGAAAAAAACCTGCTAATATATGAGGAACTAAAATAATCCACTTAACATAATTGCTTTTTTTCGGGGCTATGTTCATGGCTATATATAAAGTTATAGCTGGAATGCTTAAATAAAGTAGATAAATGGACAACCCCTCAAAAAATGCGACGTTAAAGGAAACAAATGTAAGTATCTTTTTCAAAAAACCCCAAGCTATAAGAAAAGCCATAAAATAACCTACTGGAATCATGAGAAGCCATCTAACTATTTTCACTGTCAACCTCCTTAAGTGTTAGAAAAATTAGTTATTCTTTCCCCTGTTTTCAGAAACACTGTGCAATATTTCCGATCATAAATTAAGATTTGAATCCACTGCTCTGACGGCCGTCATGGATATTCCACACGCGCACGGTTTTGTCTTCAGATCCGGTGACCAGAAAACGGTTCCGGGCATCGGTAGCAATTTGTCTAATCGCAGCAGTATGCATACCAGTCTCGATTCTCAGGATAGGCTCGGTCGGAAGGCCGCCGGCAAAGGCATTGAGAACCAGGCAGGTTATGATCAGAGTGGTGAGGGCGGCGGTCTTTTTCATTTTTGGGGTTCCTTTCTTCTGCTCTATTGTCCCTGCCAAGTTCAATGTTCTTCTCCATATGGTCCGGAAAATCATCCTGGTCTCAAAAGTCATCATCGGCATAGCTGACCACCGTCAGGGTGTCCTGGGCCACGTCGGTGCGCATGGCAGCGTTCTCCAAAACCATCTTGGACAACTTCAAGTAATCCTTCGATCCGGGCACAATGGATTCCTTGCCCCTGATTGCGTCGAACCCGTCAGGTTTTTGGGTAAACGCAAAGACCTTGACGATGTCGGTCCCGTAGGGTGGAACGATTTGGAAAAGCTTGGGCAGGTTCAGGGGCCGGCCGGCGGACCGGGGCGCCGACTCCTCGGCAGTAAAGGGATAGAGCACGTTGATCTCGCCTTTGGGGTTGATATCGATCAGCAGGATATAGGCCTCTTTTTCGCTTTCAATGGAAAAACCGATCTCTTCGCCGGATTTGAATATCGATCTGGCCGGCCCGTTTTCCAGGCGAAGGGCCACATTGTGCCGCTGGCCGGGGTAGCTCAGTCTAGTCAGCGGAAGGATCTGGGCATAACGGCGGGTTCTTTGGGCAATTAGTTCCGGTGTCGCCCCCTCGAAGCGACAGATCCGGTGGTGGTTGGCCAGGGTCAGGATAATGTCGCCCCGGTCCGGCAGGATCCTCAGGTCGGGATCCTCAGCGGACAGGGTCACCTCATCGGCATGGGACAGGCTTGCTTTGATTGCCGCCAGCCGGTCGTCCACCTGAATTCGGATGCCGTAAGCAGATGCATTCACCGGTGCGGATGGATCGACGACCGTAAAAAAGGCCGAATCCCTCAAGCGGTCTGCATCGGGGCCTGCCGCCGGTAACGATTGGGGGGTCTGCCCGAACCTTGGTTGGACAATTCTTGTAACACTCTGGTGCAACTCTTCCATGGTGATGGCGCGGTCGTTGTTCAGGTCGGCCTTTTGCCGGCCCGAGACGGCCATCAAGAGGGCATCGGTGAACGCCCCGTGGGGCTCATTGCCAAAGGTCGCGATTTTTCGATAGGTGATATCGTCGCGGGATATTTCCCGGGCCATTTCAGATTCACTGGAGGCTGAAATAAAAAAGATATTCTTATAGGGATAGGGTTCCTCTGCTTTGGTGTTGGCTTTAAACTCGCCGATATCCGGATCATCCAACAGGCGGTGTCCCTTTGATGACCTGAAGTTCAGATGGACGTACCTATTGGTGCCGATCCCGCGCACCGCGTTTCCCGAAAAGCATGAATCGAACAGAACGAGGACCGTCCGCCCTTTGTCCAGGCGGGAAAGGAGGGGCCGCAAGTCGGTTTGACCCACAATGAGGCGCGCCATGACCGCGTCAACGGGATCATTGGCCGAATAGGTGAAATCGAAGGGGAACAGGGCGCCGCTGGCATAGGGCAAGGGCAGTCCGCGGGCCTCAGGGTCCCGAAAGCTGGTGCCGTGGCCGCTGAAGTAGATAATGACCTTGTCCCCGGGCCGGCTGTTTTGCTCGATGGTGGCAATGGCGTTCAGAATGTTCCGTTTGGTGGCCCGGGCATCGAGCAGAACCGTAATCTTGTCGAAGCCTTGCCGGCTTAAGACCTGCCGCAAGCGCTCGACATCGTAGGATGGGCCTTCCAGGGAACCAAGATGCGCGGTGTCTTTATATTGGCCGATGCCGATCAGAAGGGCGTGCTTTTCGGCCCGGACCTTGACCGGCGACCCGAATATCGCAGACACCAATACTACTAGGAAGACCAGGCCCGCTGCTGTTTTGATTCCGCTCATCTCGTCTCCGATGGTCGGGTTGATTTGGGTTCGGGGTATTATTCCAAGGTGACCTCGATATAGGCCACATGGTTTTCGATTCGTATATTCAGTTTTTCCTTGGGTCTGAAAAAAGACTTGGTTTGAGTATACGGTGCTTTTAAGACGACTTCATCCAAACCTTTTACCGGTATATTGTTTTCTATGAGGATCGCTTCGAACCGGCTAATGCGGTCTTGGCCCTTCCAAGTGAGGCTGTCGTTCTCAAGCAAAATTTGGGAAATGGCCTTATTGACAGGCAAGGAGGCGATGATCAATTGGGATCTGTCGCGCTGATAAAACATGACACCGCCTGAAATGGCGACAATCAGGGCGATGGAGGCGGCCAATGTCCGGATGTTTCCAAACAGACCCCTGGCGGGACGGTCGGCCGAAGGTACGCTCTCCACATCGGTGAGGGTTCGGCTCAACAGGTCGTAACAGTGCCGGCAGCGATCCAGGTGGGTAATGTATGCTTGCCGTTTTTTAGAATCCAGCCGGCCGTCCACCATATCGGCAAGATCTTCCGCAGGAATATGGCTGGGTTCCCCGGCTGAACCGCTTTCGGGCTCCTGCATGGCCTGCCCATCGATTTTTTTCATCCATTTTCCCATTTTACGCCTCTATTAAGATAGACGGACCGTCGAAGATGATCCGATCCCATTTTTTAAAAGATTTTCTTTTATTTCTAGAAGCAGGGTTTTCAGGCGCCTGCGGGCTTGTTGCGGGGAGATCCCCAATACATTTGCCGCCTGACTTGTTTTATGATCGGAGCCGTAGACCAGGCGGATCAGCAGCCGATCCGCTTCCGCCATGGTGTCAAGGGCTTCCCGGACGATTTGGACGGCAAGGCGCTGCTTTTCACGGTCTAGCTTTGCGATCAGCATGTCCAGGGGATTCAATTCTTCAGACCGTGTGTTCTCAAGCAGGTCGTCCTCACCGGCATGTGCCGAAACAAATTGCGGATTCTGCGCGCAGGGAGCGGTTCGAATCTCTTCAATATCCGACAGAAAATCATCCCAGGAACCGGCATAAAGGTTGTCGACCAATAAAAAGTCATAGGCATCGGCATAGGAGAACTGTTGCCAACAGACATAGCGATACACGGCCTGGGCCCACTGCCCAAGCCTTTTAATGATGGCCGGAAATCTTCGCCGGCCATATTTTTTTCGCCTGAAATCGACCACCAGATTGTTGACAAGGGCGTACACATAGGTGGTAATGCGGCTTTGGTGAGAATACTTCGACAATTTTTGATAATTGCCCGCCGCCAATTGATCGAGGATGAACAGGTAGCATTCGTTGCGATCATTCTCGTCCGAGAAGTAGATCCGGCATTTTTTCCGAACCAGATCAAGGGTTGCTTCAGAACAAATAAGTGCTCGAAAATCCATCATCAGAAGCCTGTCAGGTCAGTTAGTTTAACGTACAAAGCTCACTTCAAGCCGTCGGTTCAAACGGTTTATGCTTTCCGTGTCGCCTGAATACAAAAGGTCCTCCTCCCCCCGTCCGATGGCCTTCAGCCGCCCCGACAGTTCAGGGTGTAGCTGGATCAGGGCCTCATAAACCGTTGTGGCTCGTTTTTCGGACAAGGCTTGATTGTAGACCCTGGCGCCGCGGTCGTCGGTATGGCCGATCAATAAAAATGATTCGCCCTTGAAGTGCGACGACATCATGGCCTCGCCGAGTTCCACGACCTGTTGCCGGGAGTGGTCGGTTAAGCGATGCTCATCAGTGTCAAAATCGACCCGGAGATTTATGGACGGGTTCGCCTTGAAATTTCTAAACGCCGCCCGGTTGGCGGTGGCGTCGACATCCAGGGCGCGTATGATTTCATTGGCTGTGACAACCACCGCGCTGTGGCGAATTTCGAGGTCCTGAAGCGCGACCGTCATCCAGTCGGGCGGGTGGGGATGAAGTTTCACAGCATTTTTCAGATAGACGATGGCATCGGCGGTTTTGTCCTGAGATTGACTGGACATGGTTTGGCCGATTCTTGCCAGGGCCAGGGCCTGAGATGGCGTATCGGCTGCCAGGGTCATGGACTTTTCATAGGCTGCGATGGCCTCCTGGCTCGAGGCGGTCTCGTTCAATATCCGGCCCAAAAGGTACCAGGCATTAAAGGTCGGGCAGACCTTGATGGAATCCCGAAGCAGTTTTCCTGCTCGGTCCAAATCTTGTTCCTGCCGGGCCTGATCGTAATATCGTCTTCCAAGCTCGCAGTCATAGGCGGCCGCCGCGCCGGATAAACAGCAAAAGAGTAAGACCACCGATAGAATAGAAACAAGACGTAATTTCATTGTCCCTCTCCAATCATCTGCTTGTGGACTCATCACTTGCCAGGTTGAACTATTTGAGTGATCCGTTTGCCGGCACAAAAAAAATCAGATTCTTTTTTCGTGACACCGAAACCACTTCTAAAGGCTTTCGGAGATAAGGATGCAAACATCTGGTCTTTGGTTTTGAACCCATCCGCATAGAGGTTGATTGGTTTGGATGTCAGCAGGGCGACGATCATAACCGGCCCTTTGTCGATGGCGGTGAGCTTAAAGCTCATCTCGGTAGTCGGAATTTGAACAGTTCCTTTGGAAGTTTTGACGGTATCCGGATGGAGTTTATTGGGGAAAAGAACCGTGGGCTCATCATCAGCGCCTACACTGATAACATTTAAATACCCGTCCCGGGGAATTTGAAAGTCCATTATCAAGGCATCACCGACTTCATAGCGGCTTTTGTTGATCTGAATTGGGACCTGCCCAGTGGCGCTGTCGGCTAATCTTGCCAAGTCCTGCCAGACAGGCCCATACCCGTCATGCATGCTGGCCAGCGTAATTTTTTTTTGCTTCAAATCTTCATTCCCCTCAATTTGGGGATGAAATTTTTTAGAAGGCTCCAATATTTCATGGTCTATAAATGCGGCCGCCGACATGGTCAACTTCGCAGGGGTAAGACTCTGATCTTTAGCCGCGGCCTGGCGAAACGCATTTCTAATTCCAAGTGTAAAATAGCTGCCATGGGGGGATGCCAATGATTGCTCAGTGTCCCTGCAAGCGGCAAGCGACACATAATTCAGGCGGTGACTATCACTTTGCGGTTTGGCGTCATCGGGAGAAATAATGCTTTTGGGCATACCTGGATAGTAAAAAAATTTTTCCTGAACTTCAGAAACAGGTACCGTGCTTGAGTGGAGCTTTATCGACCGGGTATTGGTGCCGCTGTGGCAGCAATCCATCATGACCATGATACCATGGCTCCGAATCTGGCCCAGCGATTGACTGAGTTCGTCATCCGTAAGCACGTTTTCAAGTTTTGCCTCACCGCTGGCATCCTTGACGACTCGCATGTCGTGAAGAAGGATAACCTCATCCCGGCCGTCTTCTTCGTCACCGTTACGATCGGCAATGTAGGAACCATGAAGAGAAAAATAGATAAGAACTTTATCGTCTGCACCGACCTGGTCAATGAGCCTTTGCATTGCGCGTTTGACATTGAGATAGGTTGCATCACTATTTTCGAGGATTTCAATCTGGTCTTTGCCAAATCCCATAAGTGACGCAATTTCTTGCATCATAATGATATCAAGGTCTATGCCTTTCAGAATATTTACGCCAGGATGGCTGTAATCTCCCACACCGATGAGAAGGGCTCTGTCGCCGGCCATGCTGATCACCGGCCGTAGCAAAAGTAACATGCACACGAATGCCCAAACATATCTTTTCATCATGATGTCCCTCCAAAAACGTTAAAATTATTTCGAATTTGCCATCGCATGCAGTGAGGTGCCGTAATCAGCCGAGTGGGGCTTTTTGATTGGTCCAACCATTTTTGTAACGGACTTGGCATCAGACACAGCTGGATTTTTGATCCTGTCGGTTCATAGTGAATGAATGGTCCAAAATCCAATGTAATCCGAGACTTTAAACCGGATAGCCCCATCCACCTTGTTAGGTTTCTTGCACGGGAACAATGCAAAAGTCAAACGCATGAGTCCAGGATCTTGCCTTCGTTATCGGTGGCGTTGGCCTTATTGTTGCTGGAATGCACCAAAGCAACGGCTAACGAACAGAACACAATGCATAAAATGAAAAAACGCTTGCTGCCTGGGCTGGACAACTGTCGCTGTTTCATGATCATCTTCTTTCGTTTGGGTATCAGGATATGAATTAATTCTGTTTTATCTGGTTATGCACTTCGCTCCAGTGATCCACTGATCGTTGCGGTTGTGAATCGATCATAGCCCCAATATCTTGTATTCACTGAAGCCAAGTGCATAACAGATTGTTTTAAATTAGATAGACGGACATGAATTCATTTTCGCTCGTGTTTAAAGCAGCATCATCTCCGGCGGCGAGAATATCTACCCGGCCGAGGTGGAGGAGTGCCTGCTGGGCCACCCGGCCATCGCCGACGTCGGGGTGATCGGCATTCCGGACCCCACCTGGGGCGAGGCCGTCAAGGCCATCGTGGTGCTCAAAAAAGGAGAGCGCCTCACCCAGGAGGCCCTCATCGACTGGTGCCGGGACAAACTGGCGCGCTTCAAGACGCCCCGGCAGGTAGTCTTCACGGATCAGATCCCGCGCACGCCCACCGGCAAGATCCTCAAGCGGGTGCTGCGGGAAAAGTTCAACTAGCGCATCAAGCGTCAGGGTAGGGTAGATGTAAATTCGATCGCCGCATAGCATGGACACGGCCCCCGTCGGAATGGGAAGCGAGGGGGCCGTCTCGCTTGCCTGCCCTTCACATAAGGGTCGTTATTACCAGGTAAGCGGTGTAGCCCACATAACAGGCCACCAGCATCGCGCCTTCGATGCGGTTGATGCGGCCCGGTCCTCGGAAACCGAAGCCAAAAACGAATAGAGATAGGGTCAAGACGGCCACCACCAGCATATCCCGATAGAGGACTTCCGGTCCCACGCCCATGGGGCAAATGGCACCGGCGATGCCGACCACTGCCAAGGTGTTGAAAAGGTTGGAGCCCAAAACATTGCCCAGAGCGATATCATGCTCCCCCTTGCGAGCGGCGACCATCGACGAGGCCAGTTCCGGCAGCGAGGTTCCGATCGCAACGATGGTCAGACCGATGACCAGGTCACTGACCCCGAATCCATGGGCGATTTCCACCGCGCCCCAGACCAGGAGGCGGGAGCTGACAATCAGCAGCACCAGCCCCACCACCAGCCAGAAAATCGCCCGGCGGATGGGCATGGCGTGGACTTCCAGCTCCTTCACCATGTCGCTTCCCAGCGCATCCCCTTTATTCTGCATCCCCTGCCAGATGGTCCAGGTCATCACCCCGCCGAATGCACAAAGCAACACCACGGCATCGAGGCGGGAGATCCTGCCATCCCAGAGCTGCCATGCCGCCAGGGTGGTCACGACGGTGAGGATGGGCAGCTCCTTGCGCAAGACCTGCGAATGGACGGGGATGGGACTGATCAGGGCCGTCACCCCCAGGATCAGGGCGATGTTGGTAATGTTGGAGCCGTAGGCGTTGCCAAGGGCGAGCCCCGGGTTGCCCTGGGAGGCGGCCAGCGCCGAAACCACCATCTCCGGCGCGGAGGTGCCGAAACCGACAATCACCATGCCGATCAGAAGCGGCGGCATACCGAAATGGCCGGCGGTGGAAGCCGAGCCCTCGACAAAACGGTCGGCGCTCCAAACCAGTAGCGCCAAACCGAAGACGACCGCGAAAAAGGCCATTGTCATGGATTGGCCTCCACAACCAAGATGGCAGTGAACGGATTGACCACTTTGACGGTCTCCATGATCGATCCAATCTCGACAAAATCATCGGCTCGGAAAGGCCGCAGAAACGACAGCACGATTCCGGCCGCGATATTTACAGAACCACGGCGCCAACCGTGGCCGCCCTATCTTCCATCCCGTTCCAGCGCGTCGGGAGACGCAAAATATTGCGTCTCTACGATCCGCGCAAATACGCTTCGACCGTATCGGTGAGGCGCACAAATTCGCTGACGTTCAGGGTCTCCGCCCGCCGCTGGGGATCGATGCCGGCCCGGGTCAAGACCGCCAGCGCCCCCTGGCCGCCCAACTGGGGCATGCCGCCGGCCAGGGCATTGCGCAAGGTCTTGCGCCGCTGGCCGAAGGCGGCCTGGACCACGCGCACCAGCAGCGCTTCGTCGCCCACCCGCGGCTCGATGACTTGCTTGAAGACGATCTCCAGCACCGCCGAGCCCACCTTGGGTTTGGGGAAGAACATGTCGGCCCGGATCTCGCGCAGCATTTTCAGATCGGCACAATAGCCCAGCAGCACCGAGAGCCGGCCGTAGGTTTTACTGCCCGGCCCGGCGATCAGCCGCTCGGCCAGCTCCTTTTGGAACATCAGGGCGGCGCGCTGCACGGCGGCGCGCTCGGTGACCAGTTTGACCACGACCTGGGAGGATATATTGTAAGGCAAGTTGCCGATGACGGTCAGGGGCTGCCCCATCTCGGCAGACAGCAGGCCCAGATCGACTTTAAGGATATCCTGCTGGCGCACCTGCACGTGCGACAACCCCTGGGCCAGCAGTTCGGCGCGCAGCAGGGGCACCAGTTGGGTGTCCTTTTCCACGGCCACCAGATGCTCGGTCCGGCGGCCGGCAGCCAGGGTCATGGCGCCTAGACCGGCGCCGATCTCGAGCACGGCATCGTCGGGGCCGATGCCCGCCAGGTCGACGATCTTCTCGGCCAGGGTGGGTTCGGTCAGAAAATTTTGTCCCAGCTCTTTGCGGGCCCTCAGGTTCCAGGCCTTGAGCAGGGTATGGGGAGCGGTCATGAAAAAGGGTTCCTTCCCGGATGCGCCTTTGGATGATCTTCGGGGGCGGACGCTAACACACGGTGTCCGCCAATTCAATCATTATGCCGTTTTACGCCCTTTTCCTTGACTTTTGGACCGTGATTCATTAGTCATGCGGGACATAGGCAATAGTTACTAAAATATCTAATAGTTAGAGCCGCACCGGGAAGCAGAGGGACGTATGCCCAAAAAGAAGGGGAAATCGGTCAGCTTCGATGCCATGGTCAAATTCTTCATGCACAGCTACCACATCCCCACCAAGCGCGACATCGAGGGCATCAACGCCCGACTGGAGCGCATCGAACGCCTGCTCCTTACCCACGGCTCGGCCCGTCGCCGCGCCGCCGGCGCCAAGGACCCGGACAAGCAGAACGCCGAAACCGCCTCCAGCACGGTTCTTTCCATCATCCGGCGCTACCCGGAGGGCGTCGGTTTTTCCGAGATCCAGGTGCAAACCGGATTCGACGAGAAAAAACTGCGAAACATTCTGTTCCGGTTGCACAAATTGGATAAGATCAAACGCAAGCGCCGCGGGGTATACCTGCACGCCTGACGCGTCGCGGCCATGACCGCCACCCCCAAATGAAAGAAGAGCGAAGAGCCATGACCCTTCCCAACGATCCCAACAATCCAGGCCTCAAGATCGGCGACATCCTCAGCGGCTATCGGATTGAGCGTATCACCTATCTGCCGGAACTGGACGCGCTGCTCTACCGCCTGGCGCATATCGCCACCGGCGCCCGCCATGTGCATATCAGCATCAAAGACCAGGAGAACACCTTCGGGGTCACCTTCAAGACCGTGCCCACCGATTCCACGGGGGTAGCCCATATTCTGGAGCATACGGTCTTGTGCGGGTCGCGGCTCTTTCCGGTGCGCGATCCCTTTTTCTCCATGCTCAAGCGAAGCCTGAGCACCTTCATGAACGCCTTCACGGCCTCCGACTGGACCATGTACCCCTTCGCCACCCAGAATCGCAAAGACTTCTACAATCTGATGGATGTCTATCTGGATGCGGCCTTCTTTCCCAACCTGGACGAGCTGAGCTTCAAGCAGGAGGGCCATCGTCTGGAGATCGAACCCGATGCCGCGGCTGCCGAAAAAAGCATGCTGGTGCACAAGGGGGTCGTCTACAACGAAATGAAGGGGGCCATGTCCTCGCCTGACCAGGTCATGGGCCGCTCGATGCTCAACGCCCTCTATCCGGATACCACTTACAGCAACAACTCGGGCGGCGATCCGGCCGTGATTCCCCAATTGAGCTACGCCCAGCTCAAGGCGTTTCACCAGCACCACTACCATCCGAGCAACGCCTACTTCTACACCTACGGGCATCTGCCGCTCCAAGACCATCTGGAGTTCATCGCCGCAAAGATCATGGGGCACTTCCAGCGCCTCGATCCGGCCACCGATGTGCCGCCCCAGCCCCGCTGGGGTGCGCCGCGCACGGCGCGCTACACCTATCCGCTGGCGGCCGGGGAGGATCCGGGCCGCAAGTGCCAGGTGGCCCTGGGCTGGCTGGCCTGCGACATCTTCGACACCTTCGAGGTGCTCACGCTCACCGTGATCGAGCAGATCCTGCTGGGCAATGCCGCCTCGCCCTTGCGCAAGGCCCTGATGGATTCGGGCCTGGGCAGCACCTTGAGCGACGGCAGCGGCTACGATGCCGACAACCGCGACACGGCCTTCTCCTGCGGCTTGAAAGATACGGCCGAGGGTTCGGCCGAGGCCGTGGAGCAAATCGTTTTCGACACGCTCAACCGGCTCGTGAGCGACGGTCTCGACCCGGAAACGATCGCGTCGGCCATCCACCAGATCGAGTTCCACCGCAAGGAGATCTCCAACACGCCCTATCCCTACGGCATTAAATTGCTGCTGATGACCATCGGCAGTTGGCTGCACGGCGGCGACCCGGAGCGCATTCTGCAACTGGATGCCGATTTTCAACGCCTGCACCGGGAGATCGCGGCCGGACCTTTCCTGGAAGGCCGCATCCGGCGCTACCTGATCGACAACCCCCACCGCGTCCGGCTGCTCCTGGCGCCGGACGCGGCCAAGGCCCAGGCCGAAGAACAGCAGGTCCGGCAGCAGCTGGACGATCTGTGGCAAACCTTGAGCATCGGCCAGCGCCGCCAGATCGAAATAGACGCCCAGAAACTCAAAGAGCGCCAGGAGCATGCCGAAGATGCCTCCTGCCTGCCGACCCTGGCCCTGGCCGACATACCGCCCCAGGTGCAGACCTGCGCGCCCAGCGATGTGCTTGCCGATCCACCCCTGTGGCGCTATGCGCTGCCCACTTCGGGCATTTACTACCTCAACGGCGCGGCCGGCGCGGCCGCCGTACCCGAGGCGCTGCTGCCCTGGGTGCCGTTCTTTTGCTACACCTTCACCAAGATGGGCACGCGCAAAAACGATTATGTGCGCCTGGCCCGGCGCATCGATGCAGCCACCGGCGGCCTGGGGCTCAGCGCCCAGGCGCGGGTGCTGTGCGACCAGAGCCAGCGTTGCCTGCCGCTGATCCAGCTCTCGGCCAAGTGCCTGAACCGCAACGTCGATCCCATGTACGGAATCGTGGAGGAGTTGATCGCCGAGTTTGACCACAGCGATCTGGCGCGCCTAAAACAGCTCCTGGGCGAGTACCGCTCCGGGCTGGAGGCCATGATCGTCCAGAACGGTCACCGGCTGGCGATCTCCCTCTCGTCGCGGACCTTCGGACCGACCAACTGGCTGGCCGAGATGTGGAGCGGCGTCCATCAGGTGCGCACGGTGCGCGACCTGGATGCCAAGCTGGACGATGCCCGGCTGGCCGAGCTGGCCGGTCATTTGAAAAACATCGCCCAGGCCATCTTCACACCGGACAACGTCATCATGGCCGCCATCGGCGAAAGCGAGGCGGTGGACGCGGCCCGGACCCGCACCGCTCAAAGCCAGGTGCTCACCGCTTTCAAGCGTACCCAGCCCAATAACGCTTTTCCGCTGCTGGCGCTGCCGATGCAGGCCGGCCTGCCCTATGAAGGCTGGAGCACATCCACGGCCGTGGCCTTCGTGGCCCAAACCACGTCGAGCGTGGCGTTGGGGCACCCCGACGCGCCGGCCCTGGCCGTGCTGGGCAAGATGCTGCGCTCGCTCTACCTGCACCGCGAGATCCGCGAAAAAGGCGGCGCCTATGGCGGCTTCGCCCTCTACAACCCGGAAAACGGACTCTTCAGCCTGGCCTCCTACCGCGATCCGCACATCGTCCAGACGCTCAAGGTTTACGGCGGCGCGGCCGACTTCATCCGCACGGCACCCATCACCGACGAAGATATCAAAGAGGCCGTGTTGCAGGTCTGCTCGGAGATCGATAAACCGGACCCGCCCGGACCGGCGGCCCGCAAGGCCTTCTTCCGCATGATCGTGGGCCTGGACGATGAAACCCGCCAGGCCTTCAAAGCCCAGCTGCTGCAAGTCAGCCGCGAGCGGGTATTGTCTGTGTGCGAAACCTACCTGGGGGCCGGCCATGCATGGGGCGTGGCGGTGATCGCCGGCCAGGAGCATCTGGCCGCGGCCAACGACCAACTGAAGGATCGGCCGCTGGCCCTTCAAACCATTTGAAGGGCTTGCCGATGGACAGTTCGACCGCTTCGTCGAATTCAGCGCCGCCGCCAGGGGAGAACGTCAGCTCTCTGCTCGAGCAAGTCCGCGCCGTCGCCATCCGTATTGCCGTGGTCACCGGTGCCATGGCCGTGGCCGGGTACTACCTGGCCGAAAGCGTGCTCATCTATTTGCAGCGCCTGTCGGGTGCCAAGCTGGTGGCTTATGGCCTTCCGGACAGTTTCCTCGCCTTTCTCATGATCGCCCTGGCCCTGGGGTTAACGGCGGCCATGCCGTACACGCTCTATGCCCTGCTTTCGGCGGTGCATCGATTTCGGCCGGGCTTTACCCGCCAAAGCCTGTGGGGCTTCTGGTCCGCGGCCGTGATCTTGTTCGCCCTGGGGATGTTCTTCTGCCTTTCGATCACCCTGCCCTACGGCATTCGATTTTTGCTCAGCTACGAAACCTCCGATATTGTCGCCTTCATTTCGGTGAAAAAGTTCGTGTCATTCTGCTTCTGGGTGGTCTTCGGCTTCGGCCTGATTTTCGAACTGCCCCTGGTGATGATGCTGCTGGCCCGCGTGGGTGTGGCGAATCCCAAGACAATGGCCGGCTACCGGCGCTATGCCTTGGTCGGCATCTTGATCGTGGCGGCCATCGTGACCCCCACCCCCGACATCCTCAACCTGATGTTGATGGCCGTGCCGCTCTACCTGCTGTTCGAAATCGGGCTGATCGGGATGCGCTTCTGGAATAAGTGACGCCAAAACCTCCTCAAGGAGCCTTTCGTACGCCCCCTGGTCGCCCATTTCAGCCACAATCCTGTTAAGCCAAATTCGAAGTTGCCCATCACGGCCGGCGCAAGTGACCCGATTTGACCATGGCGTACGGCAGCCGATCATATGAGACAAAACGGGGAAATGGCATTCTATGGGTACATCAAGACCATTGACACAAATGATCGAAATTTGGCATAACCGAACAAATCCATTTTCCCCAAGGACACATACTGCTTTGAAATCAACTTACGCGAAAGAAACGCCTTTGAGCGCAGCGCTCACCGCCCAGGCCGGCACCGTCGTGACGCCTTTGGACATTTTCAAATTGGCCCGCCGGCAGTGGCTGGCCGGCAAACGGATCTGCGTGGGCGAGTTGGCGAAGGAACTCGGCATCGGCCGGGCCAAGGTGTATCGGTGGGTCGGAAGCAAGGAACTGCTGCTGGACGAAATCATCTGGTCGGTGGCCAAACCGACCTTCGAGAGAGCCGTCCGGGAGACGCCGGGCACGGGCATCGAGCATATCGTGGGGGTCCACCGCCACTTCATGACGAGGACCTTGTCGTTTCCGCCATTGCAACAGTTTGTCAATCATGATCCGCCGTATGCCTTGCGCATTCTTTCCCGGGATGCGGTCAGCGCCCACGAGCGGTTGATCACGGCCGTTGCAAAACACATCGCCGAACAGGAAGCGGCGGGGCACATCCAGTTGCCGCGCCCGGCGGGGTCACTGGCCGAAATGATCGTCCGTACCAACGAATCGATTATTTACTGCGATATCATCAGCGGTCAATCTCCGGCCATCGACAGGGCCTGCCACATCACCCGACTGCTGCTGTCCGAGGGGAAAGCTTAAGCGGCTGGCGCTTAATCTTTCTTCTTTTCTTTGCGTGTCGACCGGCACGCATCGCGCATTCAGGTGGTTATGCCCATTTTCGGCAGGATGTAGGCCTGCAACAGGTACCATACGGCCACCACCGCGATGATGATGAGAATTTCTTTCATGGCCATCAATTCTTGCCGCGCAGGGCGGCGGAGTCGATTTCGTATTTCTTGATCTTGTAATGAATGGCCCGCCGACTGATGCCCAGCAGCTTGGCGGCCTCCTTCTGGACGCCGCCGGCCTGCTTGAGGGCCCGGAGGATGGCGTCGCGCTCGTTGTCTTCCAAGGAGAAGGAATCCGAGGCGGTCTCTTCGGTCATGGTCATGGTGGGCAGCCCGGAATGATGCATGTCTTCCGGTCGCAGCACGTTGCCGTGGCACAAGACAATGCCGGCCTCGATGGCGTTCTTCAGTTCGCGCACGTTGCCGGGCCAGGGGTAAGCGCGCAGGTAATCGATGGTCTCCTGGGGTAATTTGGCCGGCCGCGTCCCGTTCTGGCGGGCGTAGGATTGTACGAAGAGTTGGGACAGCATGGGAATATCCTCTCTACGGTCGCGCAGGCGCGGGACTTGCAGTGTCACCACGCGCAGGCGGTAGTAGAGATCTTCGCGGAAGCGGCCATTTTTGATATCTTCCACCAGGCCTGAGTTGGTGGCCGCCAGCACGCGGCAATCCACCGCATTTTCTTTCAGATCGCCAATGCGCCGGATCTTGCGGTCCTCCAGAAAACGCAGCAGGCGCACCTGCATCTCCATGGAAATGTTGCCGATCTCATCTAAAAAGAGAGTGCCCTTGTCGGCCGTGTCGATCAGCCCGCGTTTGTCGTTGACGGCATGGGTAAAGGCGCCACGCACATGGCCGAACAACTCGCTCTCCAGCAATCCGGCCGGGGTACTGCCGCAATCGACCACCACGAAGGGCTGCTTGGCCCTGGCGCTTAAGCGGTGAATCAGGCGGGCGATACGCTCCTTGCCGACGCCGCTTTCCCCCAGGATAAGCACGTTGACGTCGCTCTGGGCGACCTTGCGCACCAGCCCGTATAGCTCTTTCATCTTGGGGCTGATGGCATTTTCCATGTCGACGAGCATCGCATCGCCGTCGTTGCCGGCCGCGGCGAAGCGCGGGTTGTCTTCGAGCACCTTGCGCAGCTTGAAAACCAACTCGCGTCCATCGAAAGGCTTGGCCAGATAATCCACTGCGCCGGCTTTAACCGCCTTGACCGCATCCGGTATCGAGCCATAGGCCGTGAGAAAAATGATCGGCAATCCAGGATGAAGGGTACGGGCCTTGGTCATCACCTCCATGCCGCTCATGCCGGGCATTTTCATATCCGATATCAGCAGATCGATTTTGCTATCTTTGAGAATACGCAGGGCCTCCTGTCCATTCTCGGCCTTAAAAATGGTAAAGCCGGAAGCCTGCAGGCGCGCTTCGAGCACTTGCAATACATTCGGATCGTCGTCCACGATCAGGATCGTACAATTGTCTACCACCGGGTTTGTCATATTCAACCACCCTTAAATCTTTATAAGCACTCCCTTCGCACGCCGGCGCACAGGGCCGCCGTCGCGCTGCGCTGCCCCGTGATGGGGCCCGCTGTGTGTCAATCGGCTGAGGGGATTGCGTTTTTTTTCTTCTGGATCTTCTGATCTATGGATTCGAAGGCCTTGATTTGCTCGCTGAGCCGTTCGATCTCTTTTTCAAGGGCTACTATTTTTTTATCCCGGGTGTCGACAGCTTGCTCGGCCGCCGACACCTGGGCCTTGAGCCGCTGTAACTCCCGGTTGGCCCGCACCAATAACCACTGGGGGACAAACGGTTCGACCGCATTGGACTCAAAGCCGTCCTTATCCAGCGGAATGTGCGAAAAAAGCATTTTTTCAGCCATCAGGGGCGCCAAGAGCGCGGGATCTTCGTATTCCGGTTTATTCTTGGGAGCGCTCTGTACCCAGGTATCCCATAAAGCGATGGCCGCCTGATACTCCTGGGGGGTGTTGGCTTGCATCAAACGGGTGCACGCCAAGCCGTAGAGCGCCATGCGGGCCATGACCGGATTGGCCGTCTGCTCCCGAATGACGGTGAACTTCTGGGCGGACTGATCATAGGCTCTGGCTTTGTAAGCGTCGACGGCGTCCCCGTATTTTTTGACCTCTGCGGGCGCCAGTCCCGGTTCCATTGTGCCCGGACCGGCCAAGGCACGCCAATTGCAGCCCGCGACGAGCATCGCGCTCAAACCGATCAGCACCCATGCTACCCAAAGGCGGAACGGTCTGGCTTGTATATTTTTCTTTGGCATTATCGCTCTTTGCAACGGCATCTGCGTTTCAAGTTGACATTCATTGGGGACATTATCTCTCCAGGTGATCGCACCTTGCACGGGTACCGTCGCCGGATCGATTTTTCGGATGGTGCCGCCGATGCGGCCAATGCTCGCCTTGTGTATACCATCTGCAGTTCGCTTCGCAATAGCTAACCCCTGCGCCGGTTCTGCCATCCGTCCATTCAGCGGTATTTTCTTTGTCCGGATACGGCCTCAGGCTGCACCGCGGGCAAGGTAAAGCTGAAGGTGGTGCCTTTGCCCACTTGGCTTTCCACCCAGATGGTGCCGCCGTGGGCTTCGACGATATTCTTGGTGATGCTCAACCCCAGCCCGACGCCATCCAGGTGCTCCCGGACCGAGGTGCCCCGGTAAAATTTATTGAACAGCTTATCCAGATCCTCCTCGAGGATACCCGGTCCGGTATCCACGATGCTGAAGGTCAGACGGTTGCGTTTATCGAGCGTTCCCACCCGCACCCAAATCCTGGCCTGGGCATCGGAAAACTTCACGGCATTGCCGATCAGATTGAGAAAAACCTGTCGAAGATATTGGGCATCGCCCACTACGTCCGGAGTTTCGGGCATGATCTCCGAGGCGATCTGCACGTGCTTGGCCTCGGCTGTGGGTCTCAAGCTGGCGATGCAGGTGGCTACCAGCGAGTAGGTATCCACCGGCTTGTGGTGCAATTTCAAGGCGCCCGGTTCCAGGCGCGAGGCCTGCATGAGATGATTGAGCAAGTCACAGATCCGGCCGATTTCGCTGCCGGCGATCTCCAGGAACTTATGCTGTCGCGGATTGATGGGCCCCATGACCTCCTCCTCGATCATGTTCACCGATTCGCGGATGGAGGTCAATGGCGTGCGGATTTCATGGCTGAGCATGGAGATGAAATCCGAGCGCATCTGCTCCTCATGCTTGAGGCGGGCCGCCATCTCGTTAAAGGCCGTGGCCAGCTCCCCCACTTCGTCTTTGGCATGAATTTTAAGGGGTTCGCTCTGGCGGTCCTTGGAGATGGACCGAATTCCCCGCATCAGCTCCTTGAGCGGCCGGATGATGGAGTAGGCCAGAAAAACAACCCCCAACAACCCCACCAAACTGGAGACGCCCAACCCGATCAAGGCGTTGTGCACGGACTGAATGCCCAGGTGGTTGAGCTCGCGGGTGGCGCTTTCCACCTCCGATTGATTTTCGAGACGGGCCTGGGTGATTCTGGAGATCCAATCGTTGATCACCTTTTCGGGGATCCAGATCATCTCCGGAGGCAGGTTTTGTCCGTCCGCATCCTGGCCGCCGGCGGTGGCCGCGTACTGCTGGTAAGCGTCGTATACCGACTGCCAGTTGGCTGAAAGCGGCTCGCCTTGGGCGCCTAAGGCCAGCACTTTGGCCAGGCCGGTCTCGAACTCGGTACGGGCCTCGGCAAAAAAGTTGAGGTAGTCCTCCTTTTGGAGCAGATGGTACTTCTTCTCGTTCTCCTCCATGCTGATCAGGTTTTCCAGGAGGCGCTTAGAGTGGGCGGATATGGCATAATTGCGGCTGACGATGCGCTCGGAGATGTGTACCACCTCCTGAAAATTCATGTAGAGCATCAGGATCGTGCCGTAAAAAATGGCCACCACGAAGAAGAACCAAATCAATAATTTTCCGGTGATTCCGTATCTGGGATCCATGTCCTCGTTCTTTGCGACGCTAAAAGGCGATCACCCGGAAGAGGCCCGGTCGATCGATTGATTCAGGCTGAAATTGGCGTTGGCTGCCCCTGAAGTCCGGCCGCAAGGCTACTATAATTGCTGGGACAAATCAAATTGAGCGATAAAAAGAGTCGCGATTCACCGGGAAAATGAGTGTACAGCCTGTTCAGGGGATGGGTTCACCGAGCATGTGAGAGAAAAAAAGCCGCATGGTTGGATGTAAAAAAGGGGGGGTCCCGGCGCACGATGGGCTGCACCAGGGGGTGTTTCTTGAAAACGCGCTCCACGAAGCGGCGCGCCTGGGGCCGATCCCAGCCCGCCGGATGGTCGAAATCGCGGTAGAGGGCCAGATCGCCGTCGTAAAAATCCCTCAGGGCCAACCCTTCGGCATCGGGACTGCCCAAGGGCAGGTTGAAGATGGCCAGATTCAAAAAATCGATGGCGTCGGCATGCTCGGCCACGAAAGCCAGGGTGTCCCGGGCCGCGGCTTCGTCCTCGGCCGGCGTGCCGAACAGCAGGTAGACATAGGCGGCGATGCCGGCCTCGCGCAGGTTGGCCAGCACCCGGGAGGCCATCTCCAGGCGCACGCCTTTCTCCAGGCGATCCAGCACTGCCTGATTGCCCGATTCCAGGCCGATCTTGAGCATCCGGCACCCGGCAGCCGCCAGGTGCGAACAGAAATCGGGATCGTCCAGGGGCGGCGCGATGCGCACGAACCCGTACCAGGGTGCGCCCGGCGGTTGGCGGCACAGGGCCTTGAGCAGGCCCGGCGACAGGGCGTTATCCAGCAGGTGGATCAGCACCGGCCGGGTCTGCTCCGTGAGTTGGCGCAACTGGGCGGCGGCCAGGCGATGGGGCAGCGGTTGGAACGGACGCTTTTCGGCCCGCTCGGGGCAAAAAGCGCAACGCCGCCACCAGCACCCGGCCGAGGCGCTGAACGGCAGAATGAAGCCCGGGCTGAGGTAGTCGATACGCCTCAATTGGCTGTAATCCGGAAGAAAATCAACATGGGTGAGTTGGCGTCCCATGGTCTGGAGCAGGAGCGCTTCGCCCGGCCCGGCCCCCATCTGAGCCACCAGATCGGCCAGGGCATCGATCCGCCCGGGCCGCTGCATCCAGGAGGTGATCAATCCGCCGCCCAGAATGATTCTGAGGCCCGGGCACTCGCGCCGGAGCGCGCCGATCAAGGCAAAGGCGCACAACGCCTGGGAGAGATAGTTGATGGAGATGCCCACCGCCGCAGGGGACACGGCCATCAAGCGCGGCAGCAGGGCTTGCATATAATATGGATAAAATGGATTGCGCTCGGGCTGGTGCGCGGCTGCCCGCAAATCCGCACTGCGTACCGGCGACCAACGCCCATCGCGATAGTCGGCCAGGCCCGGGCGGATGCCCTCCTGGCCGCATTGACCGAGCAGATGCGCCACATCGCCCACAGCCCGCCGGTAGGCATCGGGGCGAACATACACTTCGGAAGCGCACAGGCTTTGCAGATGACGGCCCAGGTGGCGATGGGCCCGTTGGGACCAGGTGTCGGCCGCAGGCTGAACGCGCGCCAACAGATAGTGCAGGCCTTCCAGGTTGGCGTCGATGAGCGTGCAGGCAACCCCATGGGCCTGCAGCGCCCCGGCCAGGCGGGCGATGCCGGCCGGCGGCTCGCTGGGCTTGACCACCGGCGGATGGATCAGAACGATCATCGTTCCACCATCTGGCGACAATGGGTCTCGCGCACGAAGCAGAGCAACACCAGGGCAACGGCCATCCAGGCCAGCATCAGGCCGAAGCCGGCCTGATAGGCCGCCGTGCCGTAAAGGCGCACGCCCTCGGCCGTCTGGCCCTGCCACTGGTGATCGAGCATCCATCCCACGGCCGGCTGAAGCACCATGGGGCCGACCATCACCCCCATGTTGGTCACCCCCGAGATGGTGCCGGACAAGCGTTCGGGCACCGACTCCCTGGCAATGGAAAAGGTGACGATCATGACGCTGGAGCTCAAGGCGGTCACGATCAGCAGGGCCACCAGGACCCCAAGGGGAACCCCGGGTATATAGAAGGCCGCGGCCCAGCCCACCAGGGTCAGGCCACATCCGAGAATATAAAGCGGTTTGCGCCGCCCCAGGCGGTCGGAAAGCCAGCCGAAGAAGGGACTGCCCAGCGCCAGGGCCACCATCATGGCCGAGGTCACCAGGGCGGCCTTGGCAGCCGGCAACCCGTGGTGCGTAGAAAGATAGGGCACGCCCCAGAGTCCGGCGAAGGTGAGCATGCTGCCGGTCAGGGCGCCGGGAATGACCATCATCAGCACCGTGTTGCGGTAGCGATACACCTCCAGGATGCCAGCAATGATACTCCTAAAAGACATGCGCACTTTCTCTTCGGATCGCGGCAGCCAGTCGCCATAGCCTTTCTCGTGGGGGAAATCGCGCACCCAGATCCAGATGGCGGCGCCCACCGCCAGGGTGGCCGCCGCCACGATGAGCAGCACGCTGCGCCAGCCGAAGCGGTCCATGAGCAGCCGCAGCGGCGTGCCGGCAAAGACCGCGCCGCCGATGCCGCACAGCACGGCCATGCCCGAAACCATGGCGTAAAAACGGGGCGGGAACCACTGGGTGGCCAGTTTGAGCAGGGAGACGAAGGCCACGGCCACCGAGCCGCCGATGAGCAGCCGCCCGACGGCCGCCCAGAAAAAGGTGGGCGCCAGGGCAAACAGGATCGTGCCCATGACCGCCCCTACCGCGCCGACCCCCAGCAGGCGGCGCGGCCCCAGGCTGTCGGTCAACACGCCGGTGGGCACCTGCATGGCCACATAACTGTAAAAGTAAAAGGCCGCCAGGCTGCCCAAGGCCCCGGCCCCCAAATCAAACTCGCGCATCAGGGCCTCGGCCATGACCGCCGGCGCCACGCGGTGAAACATGGCCATCAGGTAAAAGAGCGCGCCCAGTCCCCAGACGAACCAGGCGGCGGAGAGCGGCGGCGGTGAGGAAGATGACATGATGCCCTTCAGCATATGAGGTTTAAACGAGGGCCGCACTATAGTGGTGGCGTCCGAGGGTGTCAATCGAGGGCTGGCAGCCGGCAGCGCCCGGCCCGGCAGCGCATGGTTATTTCGCTGGAGACGCTCTGGTGGTCCCGGCCCAGGTGGAAATTGAGCCAGGAGGAGCTCTGGTTCAACTCCCACATGCGCGGCGGCACACAATCCCGAATCAGTTCCTGGACGCGGCCTGCGCCGCTCAGGCGCTTGTAGGCGCGAAACCAGATGCAATAGCGCTCCGGATGGACTTCGCAACGGCCGTTGAGGCTGCCGCCGCAAGCGCCGTTGCGGATATGCTTGGGACACTGGGACTCGGGACACAGAAAGGCCACGTGTTGGATGGCGCAATCCCCGCATTTCTGACATTCGAGCATGAATTGCTTGGCCGGGTCCTCCACCAGGTCGGTGAGCAGCTTTCGGCCGAGGTTGTTGTCCAGGCGCTCGGCCAACCGCCGGAACCAGGGGGCCAGCGGGTGGTCCTGGTTAAAAAACAAATCGTGGGCGCCACTGAGGGAAGCATACAGCAACCGTTCGCGCTGATGGACACGCGGGGGCCCCACACCGAAACCCGGCGCATCGCTCCCATCGCCGACCTGGGCGAAGGCATAGAACCCATCCGCTTGGGGAAAATCGAACTCGCCCAGGAACGATGGCCACTGATCCTCGATCTGGGCCAGGCGGTCGAGAATCCGGCCCACGGCATCATACTGCTGATGGATGCCGCCGATGTGGATGCCTTTGTAGCCCAGCCCCTTGAGCACTGCGGCCAGCCGCGCGGCGCGCTCGATGGCCAGGCGCCGCCCCTCTTTTTTATCACGCCACTCTTCCCGGATGCGCGCCAGCAATGCGTCGGTCACCACGGCGCCCGGTACCTTGCCCTGGTGCATGATGGCCGCCACCCTGGGGTTGAGCAGGTAGACCGAACCCAGCACCGGCACCTCGATCCGCAAATGCCGCATGATCCAGATCAGCTCCTGGAACTTGCGGGCGTCATAGCCCAGTTGGGTGATGACAAATTGGGCGCCGGCCGCGACCTTGCGGCACAGCTTGGCGTACTGGGCAAAGCATTCGGCCTCGGTGCGCTTGAAGGGCGATACGGCACAACCGGTGAAAAAACTGTCCGGATCGCCGGCCGCCAGCAGCCGCTCGCTGAGCATGCCCAGCATGATCTGCAACTGCACCGAATCCAGGTCGAACACCGGCGCCCCCTGACCGCCGAAGCCCTGCCCGGAGTAATCGCCGTTGAGGGCCAGGATATTCTTCATGCCCATGCGCGCCAGTTGCAGCGCCCGGCTCTCCATGCCCACGCGGTTCATGTCGCGGCAGGTGAAATGCACGATCACATCCATGCCCATATTGAAAATGTCGTGACCGATCACATCCGGGCTCAACGAGGGGTTGCCGCCGGGGTTGTCGGTGATCGACACCGCCGAGACCCGGCCGTCGGCAAAGGCCTCCCGGGAGATGCCCATGACCGCGTCCAGGGCGCGCCCCAGATGCTCCCGGCCGGGCACCAGCTCCAGGGTCACCACGAAGTGCCCTTCTTTGAGGAGATCGTTTTGGAAAACACGCAGCATGGACTACTCCTTCCAGTTTGCGGCGTGCGCGATGAAGGCGCGCTGCCTCCGCAGGATAACCCTTCATCCATAAACTCGATTGGCCCGCAGGTCAAAGAGATTGGTTTTCTTGCAGACCTTAAGCCCCTCGACAAGCACTCGGCAATGGGCTATTGCTCGCCGTATCGATGCGGGGCAGACCGGCCCCGCGCGGAAAAACGATGCACATTTGGAGGTTTCCCATGCAAAAAAAATGGATCGTTGCGTTCTGCTGCTCGCTCTTCATAACAGCCTGCCAGGGCGGCTTGGGCGGGGTGCTGGACCAGGTGGCGCAGATGCAGACCGCTCGGCCCTTGACGCAAAACGAGATCATCGCCGGATTGAAGCAGGCCCTGGAGGTGGGGACCGGCAATGCGGTGGCGGTGACTGCCAAAACCGACGGCTACTTCAAGAATCCCCAGATCAAAATTCCGCTGCCGGAACAGGTGCGCAAGGCCGAAGATCTGCTGCGCACGGTGGGGTTCGGCGAACAGGTGACGGCCTTTGAAAAAAGCATGAATCGCGCCGCCGAACGGGCCGCGCCCGAAGCCAAAGCCCTTTTCTTCACGGCCATCAAACAGATGACCTTCGCGGATGCCAAACAGATTCTTCAGGGGCGGGAGAACGAGGCCACGCTTTACTTCAAACAGAAGACCGCCCAGCCGCTGGGCCAACGCTTCAAGCCCATCGTGCACGCCGCCATGTCCGAAGTGGGCGTCACCCGCTATTACCAAAACATCGAATCCAAACTGCGGGTCCTGCCCCTGGGCGGCAGCCTGAACCTCGATCTGGATCAGTATGTCACCAACAAAGCCCTGGAGGGCTTGTTCTTCATGCTGGCCCGGGAAGAGGCCAAGATCCGCAAGGACCCGGCCGCGCGGGTCACCGATCTGCTCAAAAGAGTATTCGGCGCTCAGAACTAGTGGACACTACATGGACACTATCTATAAGGTTCGGGAGCTACGGCCCGGGCATCAGTGCAGCAGCGTGCCGATAAAGCACCACGAAAAGCTGTCCGAGTCGGGCGTGACCGTCTCGGTGCCGGTGACATAGTCCGAATCGGCGGCCTCGTTGTAGGCCCGAATGCGGTATTGGTAGCTATCGCCGCCGATGGCGGTGTTGTCGGTGAATTCGGTGGCATTTTCATCGGCCTCGCCGATCTCTTCATAGGCCGCTTCCCCGGTCTCCGATGTGTGGACCTGGCGCCGCTCGATCTTGAAACCGGCTTCATCATCGCTATTGTCGCTCCAGGCCAGCACGGCGTCATCGCCATCCGCGGCCACCGTCAGGTCGGCGGGCGGCGCCGGAGGGGTGCCGCCGATGAAAGTGCCCAGGGCAAAAGCGCCGTCGATGGAATGGGTGGTATCCTGGGCGATCAAATCGACGGTGGCGGTGGAATTGGTGACATTCAATTCGATGCGCCCGATGGGGTTGTCCCCTGCCTGGTTAATGACATACGCAAAGTCGCCATTTTTGGGCGCCGCTAAACCGTGGGGCAGAATCCCGACACTGGCAAGCGTTCCCCGGACACTGTTATCGCTGGTGCGGACCAGTGTGACCGAGTTGGCGGTGTTGCTGCTGTTGGTCACAAAGGCATACTGGCCTTTGACGCCCACGGCCACGCCCCATGAACCACGGCCGGCCTGGATGGTGTCGATGACCGTATCGTCCTCGGTCTGGATCACCGTCACCGAGCCGGTCAGGCCGCCGTTGAAGTTGGCCACGTAGATGTATTTGCCGTCCGGCGTGGCGGCCAGGCCCACCGGATTGTTCCCCACGGCGCCGATGGTTTCGACGGCAAATTCGGCGCCGTCCTGGATGATGACCGACACGCTGCCGGCGTTGTAGTTGCTCACGTAGACCTTGATGCGCGACGCGCTCTCCTGATGGATCGCGGCCACGCCGAAGGGGCCGTCGCCCACCGTCACGGTATCGGTGATCGTGATCGTATCGACGTTGATCACCGAAACCGTATCATCCCCGAAATTGGCCACGAAGGCAAAATTCCCCTCGGGATCGATGGCCACCCCGCGCGGTTCATTGCCCACCTCGGCCGTCCCGGGGGCGGTGTCATCTTCAAAGTCGGCATTGGTGAGGGCGGTTACGGCATCCTCGTCCGTGCAGGTGATGATCACGAAACTGCCGTCGGGCGCCACCGCTGCGCCGTAGGGCGAGCAGGCGCCACCGTCGAAAATCACCGCATCGTAGGTCTGCTCGCTGGTATTCACGCGCACCACCGCATCGTTGGCGTAACTGGGGATGTAGGCATAGGTCACGGCCCAGGCCGAACCCAGGCCGCATAGCACCGTCGTCAAGGCGCAGAGCATGATCGCCGCAGCACATCGCTTCATGAAGACTCCTCGATTTCATATTCCATTTTGATAACGTCGAACTCTCCGGGGACCACCGAAGGGAAGGGTCGCAACCGCTGAAATGCGACACTGGGTATGATTTAGCTTATCTCATGGACATGATCAAGCCGCTTGGCAGGCTCACCCACCAGGCTCTGCATCGGCGCTCAATCGCGCCATCAGCGCCGGCAGGGTTTTGTGCACGGCCTTGTGCAGGGCGAAGCGGCTAAATTCCTCGGGCCGTATCCAGCAACAGGCGGCTGGGCCATTGCGCCGAACCCGGCCGCCCACATAGCGGCACAGGCACAGCGTCAGACGCAACTTGAAGTGGGTGTAAGCGTGCCGCACCGTGACGACCTGGCGGGGCGCCGCCACCGTCAACCCCACCGTCTGGCGGATCTTTTCCACGCAGGCCGCGGGAATATCGACCGCGTCGGCGACAGGCCCGCAGGGAAATTCCCACAACCCGGCCAGCAAGCCGGTTTCCGGCCGCCGGGCCAGCAGCAGGCGGCCCTCCTTGAGCACCACGCCGGCCACCCAATGCTGGGTTTTCACGACGCGACGCTCTGCTCTTCGGGGGTATCGATCGGTCAGGCGTTTTTTAAAGCAAACGCAGAATGGGGCAAGTGGGCATTGGTCGCAACGCGGCGTTTGGGGGGTGCAGACCAGGGCCCCCAGTTCCATCATGGCCTGGTTGTGGCGCCCGGGATTACCGGTATCCAGAAGGGCGTCGGCCTCGGCCTGATACATTTTATGGCTGGCCGTGGCGTTCACCGGTGTATCCAGGCACAACAGGCGCGCCAGGACGCGTTTGACATTGCCGTCCACCACGGCATAGGGCCGGCCGAAGGCAATGCTCAGCACGGCGGCGGCGATATAATCCCCCACCCCCGGCAGTTGTCGCATCCCTTCCCAATCCGGGGGCAAACGGCCGCCCCCGGCGGCGACCACCGCTTGGGACGCCCGATGCAGATGACGCGCCCGGGAGTAATAGCCCAACCCTTCCCACAACTTGAGCACCGTTTGTTCGTCGGCCCGGGCCAGGGCGCCCACATCGGGAAAACGCTGCATAAAGCGATGGAAGTAGGGTTCGGCGGTCTTTACCTGGGTCTGTTGCAGCATCACCTCGGAGACCCAGATGGCATAAGGATCTGCGGTTCGGCGCCAGGGCAGGTCGCGCCGGTGGGTGTCGTACCAGGCACCCAGGGCCCGGCGAATGGAGGTTTGCATGCGCTCTGCTCTATCACAGCGCCGGAAAGTTGGCCAGATCTCTCCCATTCATATATTCATATGTATTCTGCTCAAGGCTTGGGCGCTGCCCGCCGATAAAAGGGTATCGAATCAGCGCCGCCGGAAATCCACCCAACCAGGAGCTTCCCATGACCGACATCAATCCCCAGCATTTCATCGACGAACTGCGTTTCGATATCAAAACCAATGACCAGATCAAAGCCCGCCTGGTGATGGCCCATTTCGGTGAAATGGACGCCCAGATCCAGCGCCTGGCCTTGCTGGAATTAAGTCGCTCGCCGGACACCTTTGCCTTTCCGCTGCTGGTGGCGGTGTTGGCCGGAGCGCTGGAATCGGAACAGGAGCCGACAGCGGTCAAGGAGTTGCTTTTTTCCAAAGCCCTGGACAATCCCGAGCGGCTCGCCCAGATGTTGATTCGGGAGGTCAAACCCAACCATCGTCTGGTGCTGGCCGAGGTGGCCGGCGAGATCAAACTGGACGAGGCCACGCCGATCCTGCTGAGCATTCTGAGCGAAGAGCAGGATGAAAAGATGCTGCGGGGGGCCATCCGGGCCCTGGGCATGATCGGCAATCCCTCGGCCACCACACCCATCTCCGAATTTTTGTACTCCGGCAGCGTAGAGCTGATCCTGGCCGCCATCCAAGCCATGGGCATGCTGGGCACACCCACCGCCATTCAGCGCCTGGCCGAAAAACTGGGCAGCGACGCCGACCTGGACTTCATGATCCTGGACGTCTTCGCCCGCTCCCAGGAGCCCGAAGCCCTGGAGCGGCTCAACGCCACACTCTCGGCCCAGCATGCCCACCTGCGCAATGCCGGCAAGCAACGCCTCACCGATATCGGCCGCAAGGCCGTGCCGGTGCTGATCAACAACTTGCGCTACGACGACCCGGACCTGTTGATCCACAGCCTCAACGTGCTGGGCGCCATCGGCGACGAGTCGGCGATTACCCCCATCCGCAAGCTGCTGCACAACGACCCCAAGGACGCCAATGTGCGTTTCGCCGCTTACGAAGCCTTGGGCCTGCTGCCCACCGCCAAGGGCGCCTTCGCCCTGGCCCAGGGGCTCAACGATCCGGTGGACAACGTCCGCGCCGCGGCGGCCGGCGCCATCGACCGCAACTACAACACCGTCCTGGCCGCCGGCATCAAGAACATGATTCGCGACGAGGACCCGGCCGAACGGCGCATCAGCCGCACCGTCATGGACGCGGTCTGTGACACGATTTTTCTGGATGTGATCCAGGAGGAGGGCTTCCGGGAGTTTGCCCTGGAATATCTGTGCCGTCAGGCCCACGGCGATGTACGCCAGCACTTCGCCGCCCTGCTCAAAACCCATGGCCAGGCCGAGCTGGCCACGGCCATCCAGAGCAGCACCTGCGCCGAACGCAACAATGTCTTGAAGGTTTTCGCCGTGGACGACTCCAAGATGATCCTCAACATCTACCGCAGCATCTTGCACAACATGGGCTGCGAACCGGTGCTCTTCGAGTTCCCGGCCGAAGCCATCGAGCGCGTCGCCGCCGACAAGCCCGACCTGATCTTCACCGATCTGAACATGCCCGACGTCAGCGGCGTGGAGCTGACCCGGGCCGTGCGCCAACGCTACTCCAAGCAGGCGCTGCCCATCATCATGGTCACCACCCAGAACGAATGCCAGGACAACGACGCAGCTTTGAAAGCCGGGGTCAACGCCATCCTCAACAAGCCCTTCACCGAACAGATGCTGCGGGCGGCCATGGAGGCGCACCTGAAGTAGCTCTTCAATCCCGGGCGGGCGTTGAATTAGGTATTAAATAGGTATATGGTATATACCTAAGATGAATTTTGAATTTGATGATCAAAAAAGCCTTGCCAACCAATCCAAGCATGGCATCGATTTCATCGAAGCCCAGCTTTTGTGGCAAGACCTGAAGCGAATCGAAATCCCAGCCAAGGATCTCGATGAACCCCGCTTTTTGATTATCGGCAAGATCGGCGTAAAGCATTGGTCCGCCATCGTGACCTATCGCGGAGAGAAGATACGAATCATTTCCGTTCGCCGCTCCCGGCGCGAGGAGGTGGCTGTTTATGAAAGCAAATGATCTGGATAAGAAATTCGATGCTGGCGAGAATGTTCTGGCGCATTTCGACTTAAAAAAAGCGCGCCGCCCGGGGCAAACGCAACAGCGCGTCAACGTGGACCTTCCGCCCTGGATGGTCACCCGCCTGGACAAAGAAGCCAAGCGTCTTGGGATCGCACGCCAGGCCCTGATCAAGGTGTGGCTGGCCGAACGCCTGGACAAAGCCTCGTGAACTATCCACGACGCCAAACTTGCCCTTTTTGCCATGTCTTAACTAGTGCATCCCTCTAAAGCCTTGATCAGCCCCTGCATGTGCGCTTTTTCGGCCTGGGCCAGGTGCAGGAAGGCCGATTGCTCCGCTTCGGCGCCGGCTTGGTCGGACAGGGTGCGGTATAGATCGAAGGCCGCGTACTCGATCTGCAGGGCCATCTCCATGAACCGCAAGCAGGCCTGATCCTGCACGGCGGCGGCCTTTTCCAGAGCGGTATCGAGGGACAGGCCGCCCTCCAGCACCTCGCCGTCAAGTTGATCGTAGAGGGCCTCGAAGGCCGGCGCATCCGCCTGGAGCTTGCTCCAGAAGCTATGCACCACCTTGGCGTGGGCCACCTCGGCCCGGGCCAGAATCGCGAAGGTCTGGGCCCAACTCTGACCGGTGAACTGCCGGCTGACGTGCTCGTAAAAACGCTGGGCGCCCTTTTCCAGGTTCATGGCCGTGTGCAACATCTCGAGCGTCGACTGGCCGGCGAAAAGATTCACCCGGGGCAGGTCGCTGAGGCGGCCGCCGTCCCAGGCCAGCATGCCGCCGGTGAGGTTGTAGATGGCGGGGTGTTGTTCCTCTTCGGCCACCATGGCCGCCGCGGCCATGGAACGACCGCCGGCATGGCAGTAAAAGATCAATTGCTTGTCGGGCGGCAAACGGTCCATGGACTTCACCAGGTCCGGCAGCGGCAGCAGCAGTGCACCGGGAATGTGGCCCCGGCGATACTCTTCGGGTTGGCGCACATCCACCAACAGGTATGACTGCTCGTGATGGCTCTGGGAAAATTGTCGCAACTGCTCCGGGCTCATTGGTTTTAGCATGCTTTTCTGCTCTCCTCTTCTTTTTGAAGTACTATGCGTTGCCGTCCAAGGACAGTAGATACCCGTTGAGGGTGTGGATGTAGGCCGAGGGCTGGCGGCGCACCGAACCGCCAAAGGCCTGGACCAGCAACCGGGCTTGATCGCGCCAGCGCGCTTCGCCGGTGAGCCGCTCCAGGCTGACCAGATTGTTCAAAGCCACGGCGTTGGCCGAAGGGATGGCGCCGTCATAGATCTCCTTGGGCCGCATGGGCAGCGGCTCATGATCCGCGGCCGTCAGGAAATAGCCACCCCTGGCCGGGTCCCAGAACAGCCGGGTCATTTCGGTTTGCAAGCGGCCGGCCCGATCCAGCCAGCGGCGATCGCCGTCGGCACGGAACAAGGCGATCAGGCCCATCACCAGAAAGGCATAATCGTTGGCCGTGGCGCTGATGGCCGTCTCTCCGTCCCGGAAACGGTGGCGCAAGCGGCCGTTTTCATCCGGCATGCTTTCCAGAATAAAGAAGGCGGATTTGCGGGCCGCCGCCAGATACTGCTTGTCTTCCAGCACCCGGGCCCCTTCGGCCAGCGCCGCGATCATCAAACCATTCCAGTCGGTGAGGATCTTGTCATCCTTGAGGGGCGGTACGCGCCGGGACCGCACCTTGAAAAGCTGCTCCCGCAGTCGCCCCCACTCCCGGGCCAGGGCCTCCGGCGAAAGTTTCACTTCCTGGGCCCATTCGGACCAGGGACGGGTCAGGTGTAAAATATTGGTGCCGGTTTTGTGGCGCGTGGCTTCGTCCACGAAATTGCCTTCGGCTGCCAGGTTGAAGATGCGCGTCCAGGGCAGGTCGCCGGCACTCTTTTTCAGCAATGCGTCAAACTCCCCCAGCGACCAGAGGTAGTATTTTCCCTCTTCTCCCTCGCTGTCGGCATCCTCGGCCGTATAGAAGCCCCCTTGGGGATCGGTCATGTCGCGCAGCACATAGGTGAAGATCTCCCGGGCGGTCTGGGCCAGCAGGGGCGTGCCGGTGAGGGCAAACGCCTGCAGGTACGCCAGGGCCAAGAGGGCCTGGTCGTAGAGCATCTTCTCGAAGTGCGGCAGCAGCCATTGCCGATCGGTGGCATAGCGGTGAAAGCCAAAGCCCACATGGTCCCACAAACCGCTCAGGCGCATGGCTTCCAGGGTACGGACGGCCATGGCCGTGGCCTTTGGGTCCTGGGTTCGGGCACCGAAGCCGAGCAGTAGATTCAAGCGGTGCGCCATGGGAAATTTGGGCGCGCCGTCGAAGCCGGCGAACTGGTCGTCGAAACGCCGGGAGATATCGGCCACGGCCTTTTCCACCACCGCCAGCTCGGGTTGGGCCGACGAATCGGATTCGAACTGGAAGGCGTCGGCCAGGCTCTCGGCCAGGGCGTCGGCCGATTCGCGCACCTTTTGGCCTTCCCGGCCCCACAAGGCATCGATCTTGCTGCACAGCTCCAGCACACCGAGGCGCCCGAAGCGGCTGCTTTTGGGAAGGTAGGTGCCGGCAAAGAAGGGCTTCTTGTCGACGGTCATCAAGACGGTCAGGGGCCAGCCCCCGCCGCCGGTGACCATCTGGCAGACCGCCATGTAGACGGCGTCGATGTCCGGCCGTTCTTCGCGATCCACCTTGATGCACACGAAGGCGTCGTTGAGGGCCGCCGCCGCCTCGGCATCCTCGAAGGACTCGCGCTCCATCACATGGCACCAGTGACAGGTGGCGTAGCCCACCGAAAGAAAGATCGGCTTGTCGGCCCGCCGGGCCTCTGCGAACGCCTCTTCCCCCCAGGGATACCAATTCACGGGGTTATGGGCGTGCTGCAATAAATAAGGACTCTTTTCATGGATCAAGCGATTGGCCACGGGCCACCTCCCTGCGCCGTTGTTATCCATCGTTCGGACTTAGATGAATAATATGAACCGGAAATGCAGTTGGCAAAATTGATCGAAGAAAAATTGCTATCGATGCAGATGATGATAGGCGCCAAGGGTTTGCAGGCGGCGATCCTCTATGGGATGCCCAAGGGTGAAGTGGTAGAGGCTTTGCAGGTGCTCAGGACCGATCCCCAGCAAGTGGTTGACCGGTTCGTCGAAAAAACAGCCGATGCCCGTACCGCGCAGGCCATGGGCTTCGGCTTCCAGGTAGAGCACCTGGCCGATGAGACCGCACTCCCAGTGCAGATGGCGGTAGAGGAAGGGCCGCGCGCGCACCAGGGCCGCCAGCGGCGCCAGCATGGCCAGGGCAAAGGCGCCGTCGCCGGCGATCTCCTGATGGCAGCTCAGGGCCATGGCGTCGCGGGTGCAGTCGCCGGCCCGCAGCAACCAGAGGGGAAAAGCGGGTCGCACCGCCTCCCAGGCGAACTCGGGTTGGCACAAGGGGCGATAATGGTCAGGCCCCTTTTCCGAGCGGCAGAAGAAGTACAGTCCGGGCGTCATATCCCGCACGCGGTGGACGAAAAGCAGCAGGTCCACGGCCGGCGTCATGATTTGTGCCGAGAAAGGCGGCGTCCCGGCCCGGGGCCGGGTGCGATCGAGGATGGCCAGAAATACGTCGACAGCGATGCTTTGATCGGGATCGAAGGCCTGGGCGCTGCGGCGTTGGCGGATCACGGCCGCCGCCCGGGGGCCAGGGGGCGGCGCATAGCTCACCGCTTCGTCCGGCAGACGGCACGCTAAAGCCGATGTCGCCGCTTTGCGCGCCGCGGCGTCGGCCTCCGGAATGATCGACCAATCCACGGCCTGTCGGCTCAAACGATTGGGCCGGCCCTGCATGTGAAAATTGCCGAAGGGGCGCACCAGCGCCGCGGGCAGCACCCGGGGAGCGGATGGATCGGCCGCCGGGCCGACCCAGGCCAGGAGGTCGGGGACTTCTTCTTCCAAGGGATGCCAGGCCGTGCGGTCAAAACCCAGCAAAACGGAGATCTGATCGTCTCCGGCACCGCTGAGGCAGCGGCATTGCCAGCCGTGGAGACGCGCCGCCAGGGCCAGGGCCGCCACCACGTGACCGGTATCGAGGTTGCAGTAACGGTAAGCGCGCTCGCCGTACTTCCACGACTCGCGCCAGAAGATGGTGCTCAAGGCCACCAGGAAGCCGTGGCCGCCCAAATGGGTAGCGAGTGGAAGCCAGAGTTCCGGCGGCACCGGGGCGCGCCGGAACAGGGCGTGGTAATAAGGCGCGTAGTGATAGATCCCTCCGGGGAGCGCCTCCATCGACGGCACAATCAGGTGGCATTCCGTGGGATGCAGATTGCCCGATGAAGGGTGAATACGCAGGGCCCAGCGCTCGCCGCCGGCCTGCTTCCAGGCCGACAGGCCCATGGAGAAGGCCAGAAAACGGCCCAGGGTGACGGCGCTTAACGGCTGGGCCTCCGGTCCGGCCTGCGCGTAGAGTCCGGCGTAAGACAAGTCCGGATCGACCGCGGGCAGCGGCAGGGGCATCGGCTCGGCGCCGTCATAGATCCGGAAAGGGTTGGGCTGGTTGGCCCAATCCATGCGGCCGGCCGAGCGCGCATAGCGTTGGAAGTGGTGCCGTGTGGCCACATGGTAGGCCAGGATCGTCTCCGCCGCGGTCATAGGCACCCTCCCCGACGCATGGTTCCCCCCGCCCGACCGTTACCAGCGGTCGTAATGCACGAACTCGGCGATCTCCCGGCGCTTGGGCGCCGAACTGCTCTTGGCGGGATAGCCCAGGGGGATCATGGTGACCAGTTCGTAGCCCGCCGGCACCTGCATGGCCTCGGCCGCCTTGTCATGATCGAAGAGACCGGCCACCACCGTGGCCAGCCCCAGGCTGTGGGCCATGAGGCAGATGTTCTGGCCGGCGATGCCCAGATCGTACATCATCCACTCGCCGAATTTGGTGGCCGGCATCTCTTTGTAATAGCCGGACGACTTGGTTTTGGCGCACAGCACCAGCACCACCGGCGCCTGAACCATGGCGCTGTGGGCCGGATTGCCTTTGGGCGGAAAGCTGGCCTGGAGCTTCTCCTTGGCCGCCGGGTCCTTGACCACGATGACCTCCCAGCACTGGGTATTGGCCCACGAGGGGGCCCATTTCACCGCCTCGAGCACTTTTTGCAGCATCTGCTCGGGCACCGGTCGATCTTGAAATTTACGAATGCTTCGCCGCGTTTGGATCAGGGTCATCAGGTCGGTCATCGAAACGCCTCCTTGGAAGTTGATGGGAATGCATTTACCTACCAATCATCCAATGAACTTACAAGTCGATAGAAAGGCTTGGGGGTGCAAGTGAGGATCAACCCAGCAGATCGGAGAGCGCTCTGTCCAAGTGGGGATATTGAAACTGGAAGCCGGCGGCTGACAGCCGATCGGGGATGACCTGCTGGCCGGCCAGCAAAACGCCGGCCATCTCGCCCATCAGGAGTCTGAGTGCCAGGGCTGGTACGGGTATAAAGGCCGGGCGTCCCAGGACCCTGCCCAGGGTCCGGGCCAGATCCCGATTGCGCACCGGATGGGGGCTGCACAGGTTGAAGGGGCCGGAAAGATCGTCGCGCCCGGCCAGAAATTCGATGGCCGCCAGCAGATCCGCCATATGAATCCAGGAGAACCACTGCCGGCCCGAGCCCAGGGGGCCGCCGGCAAACATGCGGAAAGCCGGCGACATCTTGGCCAGGGCCCCGCCGCTCGCCGCCAGCACGATGCCGAAGCGCGCCAGCACGACCCGTGCGCCTTTGGCCGCGGCGCCCAGGGCGGCGTTCTCCCAATCCACACTCAGACGGGCCAGAAAATCATCGCCGACCGGCGCCGATTCGGGAAGGCGCGCATCTCCGCCGTCGCCATAGTACCCCACGGCGGAAGTGCTGATGAGCACCACTGGCCGATCACCGGGCAACGCATCCACAAGGTTCTGGGTGGTGCGGATGCGGCTGGCGTACATCTGCTTTTTATAAGCCTCTGACCAGCGATGGAAAATGGTGCGGCCGGCCAGGTTGACGATCAGATCGGCCTCGGCCGCCACTTGCTGCCAGTCGCCCGGCTGGGCGGTGTCCGCCTGAACTATTTGGCAGGAACCGGAACTCTCAGTCGCCGCGCGGCTTGCTGTCAGGGTAACCGCATGCCCCTGGCCCACAAAACGGTCGGCCAGATGCCGGCCTACGAGTCCGGTGCCGCCGGTGATCAACACATGCATGGGCCACCTCCCCGATGTACCAATGCCAACAAATGCAAAGGGCGGAGACGCATCCGATCGCGCACTCCGCCCTCACAAAGATCTTAGAACCGACTTGATCGATCAGCAACCGCAAGAACTGGACTTAGAGGTCCCACAGCCCGAGCAACCGCCGGCATTGAACTCCATGGCGCAATCGAGTTTAAACCCATAGGTCTGGAAATCGACCTTGATGGGTTGGGCGCGGTTGAAAAAATCTTTGTTGACGATGTATTTGTAACCATCCACGTCAAACTGTTGGTCCAAATCGTTCGGCTCATCCAGAGCCATGGCCAAGCCGGGACCGCCTCAGCCGCCTTCATTCAAAAAAATACGGATGGGCCGAACTTCCTTGCCTTTAAAATAGGCTGCAATCTGTTCCGTCGCCGCTGGGGTAACTACAAGCATGGTTTCCTCCTTAATAGATGTCCAGCGCCTGGGGCGCATGGGTGCTGCACGCAGGGTGTGGAAGCGTTTCGCGCAACCTAACCATAGCCGCCTTGAAAGTCAATCAAAACGCTAAGGCCCCTTTGGCTCCCCGATTGTCGGAACGAACCGGAAAGGTCTCGCCCCGCCATCGTTCGGATGATGGTATCGACCTTTTTCGGCGGAAGCTTGAATCCCTTTTCACTGCGCGCGTTTTTCAGCCAGGTAGCGTTCGTAAACCTCGCGGTGGGCAATAGAAAAGAGCATGAAAATCAGTTGGCTGGGATAGTCATGCGCCTGCATGAAGGCCAGACAGGTGTCCACGGCGATGCGGCAAGCCGCCTGGATTGGATAGCCATACACCCCGCAACTGATAGCCGGAAAAGCGATGGCGTGCAATTTATGGGTCGCCGCCAGTTCGAGGCTGTTGCGGTAACAGGATTCCAGCAGTTGCGCATCCCGCCGCGTCCCCTTGTATACCGGTCCCACGGTGTGAATCACATAATTGGCCGGCAGCTTGTAACCGGCGGTCATGCGCGCCTCCCCGGTGGGGCAGCCTTCCAGCGTGCGGCATTCGGCCAGCAATTCCGGCCCGGCGGCGCGATGGATGGCGCCGTCCACCCCGCCCCCGCCCAGCAGGGAGGTGTTGGCGGCATTGACGATGGCATCCACCTCGAGTTTGGTGATGTCGCCTTGGCGGATTTCGATGCGTTCCCAGATTGATTTTTCCATGGGCTGCTCCTTCGCCGTGTGGCTGGAATTGTTTTCGATGAATAGTTAAGAGCCTTTTGCTTTGCTCGCCGGTGCATCCGGAAACCCATTTGCGCCACTACGCCGCCGAATAAGGGATGCTAAAAGCGCGCTCCGGGCGCCCTGGAAACTCGCTGCGCTCAGACAGTCCAGGGCGCTTTTCCTCCGCT